>Ga0207679_10002715_pt1 | contig 10942 bp, 9 predicted proteins | sample KBSC73metaG_FD_184320 | JGI IMG/M metagenome (GOLD analysis project Ga0207679, IMG submission 184320) | Corn rhizosphere microbial communities from Kellogg Biological Station, Michigan, USA - KBS C7-3 metaG (SPAdes) (version 2) | ecosystem: Host-associated > Plants > Roots > Rhizosphere > Soil ...
CCGGCTGACGAGCTGGAGCTTCGACGAGTACCAGGCCGCCGTGTCGCCGGACGACCAGTGGGTCGTCCTCTGCGCCGGCGACTCGCTGGCCTCGCGTCACCTGTTCCGCTGCCCGAGCGCGGGCGGCCCGCCGCTGACCCAGGTCACCTACGGGCCGTTCTACGACGTCGACCCGGACTGGGCCGGCGGGGGAAGCGGCGTCGTCGCGTTCGCGAGCACCCGGGGCGGCGCCGGCTACAAGATCTGGACCGTCGTGCCCAACAGCACGCTCCCGGCCGAGGTCTACACGCAGGTCACCGATGCGGGACACAACGACACCCACCCGAGCTTCTCGCCCGACGGCCAGAAGATCGTCTTCGCCTCGGACCGCTCGGGCGGCTCGCAGCTCTTCACCGTGACGTGGAACGGCTCGTCCTGGGGCGCGCCGGTGCAGATCACGACCGGCAACGGCGCCAAGACCTGCCCCGACTGGTCGGCGAACGGGCTGCACATCGCGTACGAAGTGGCGACCAGCCACGGCGGCAGCGAGATCTGGGTGGTCGACGAGGGCGGCACGAACGCCCGCCTCGTCACCTCGGGCGGCAGCTACGATGCGCGGCCGGGCTGGTCGGGCGACGGCAACAAGCTGGCGTTCGTCAGCGACCGCTCGGGCGCGAAGTACATCTGGCTCGCCGACGGGATGACCACCCCCACGGCGACCGACACCTGGGGCCGGATCAAGGCGCTGTACCGACGCTGAGTCGGGCGCCGCTGGGACCGGACCCCATTCCCCCACGAAGGAGCTTCCGCCCGTGACCACGATCACGCAGACCGAGCCTGCCGTCGGCGCAACCGCCCCGGACTTCACGCTGCCCTCGACGTCGGGGACCGCGGTGACGCTGTCCACCCTGCGCGGCGAGAAGAACGTGCTGCTGGCGTTCTTCCCGCTCGCGTTCACCTCGGTGTGCACGGCGGAGCTCTGCGCCTTCTCCGAGGACCTCGCGCAGTTCGAGTCGGCGGGAACGAAGGTGTTCGGCGTCTCGGTCGACTTCACGCCCTCGCAGAAGGCGTTCCAGGAGAAGGAACACTTCTCGACCGAGCTCCTCTCGGACGGCCAGCGCGAGGTCTCGCGGCAGTACGGCGTCTTGATCGACGAGCGCGGATTCTCGAAGCGCGCGTACTTCCTGGTCGACCGTGCGGGCGTCCTGCGCTGGAAGTGGGTCGAGGCCCAGCTCGGCGACCGGCGCGAGAACGCCGAGCTGCTCGAGCAGATCCGGAAGCTGGGCGCCTGAGCCCTCCGCTGGTCGTCTCCCCGGCGCGCGCGCGCGTCCTCGTCGCCGGCGGGCGCGATCGCCTGCGCTTCCTGCACGCGGTGACGACGCAGGACGTCCAGGGACTCGCGCCCGGCGAAGCCGCCTACGGCGCCCTCACCGACGACCGCGGCCGCCCGGTGAGCGACTTCCGGCTCTACGTCCTGCCCGAGGCGGTGCTGCTCGAGGCGCCGCGCGCGACGTTCGACGCGCTGCACGCCGCGCTCGAGCGCCTGGTGATCGCCGACGACGTCCAGCTCGCCGAGGCGGACGGCACGCCGGCGTGCGTCGAGGGCGACGACGTGGCCGCCGCGCTCGCATGTCTCGCGCCGGTGCGCCGCGCGCGCGGCTGGTTCGTGCCGCCCGCCGGGGCGCTCGCGGGCACGCAGCTTGCGGTGGGATGGAACGCGCAGGTCGCGCCTGCCGAAGACCTGGACGACCCGGCGGCGCTCGCCGCGGTGCCGCGCCGGCGCGAGGCGATGCTGCTGGCGTCGCGCTACGGCGGCAGCGGCTTCCTCGACTGGAGCGGCCCGCTCGAAGGCGCGGCCGACGACGAGGCGATCGACGCACGCGAGATCGCGGCGGGCCGGCCGGGCGCGCCCGAGATCGCCGAGGCGAGGGTGTGGAACGAGCTCGGCGTGATGGACGCGGTGAGCTTCACGAAAGGCTGCTTCATGGGGCAGGAGATCCTGAACCGCGTTCAGGCGCAGGGCAACCTGCAGCGCCGCCTCGTGCGGCTCGCGCTGTCGGGCGAGGTCGCCGCCGGTGCCGCGCTCGAAGACCAGCAGGGGCTGGACGCCGGCGTCGTCACGCGCGCCGCGCAGGGCCGCGCGTTCGCGTTCGCGCGCCGCGGGGCCTGGGATCAGGGCACGCAGCTGGTCGCGCGCGCAGCGGGTGGGAACGCGGTGCCGGTGGAGGTGCTGTGAGGGACATTCCGCCGCCGCCCGCACCGGCGCCGCCGCCGTCCCGGCCGACCGCCGCGCCCTCGGCCACGCCGAGCCCGTCGCGCCGCATGTTCCCGGTCTCCGACCGCTTCATCCCCAAGCCCGAGCGCGTGTTCGTCAACCGGAACCTCCGCTTCTCGCAGATCGGGGCGATCGGCTTCGACCTCGACCACACGCTCGCGCACTACGAGGCGCTGGCGATCGAGAAGCTCGCGTTCGACCTGACCAAGAAGAAGCTGGTCGAGAAGAAGGGCTACCCGCGCGAGATCCTGCGCTTCAAGTACGACCCGGAGTTCGTCGTGCGCGGCCTCGTGGTCGACAAGACGCGCGGCAACCTGATCAAGATGGACTACTTCCGCTTCGTCGGCCGCGCCACGCACGGCACGCGGCGGCTGGATGCCGAGGCCCGCGCCCGCATCTACAACGAGCGCTCGCCGCGCTACTCGGGCGATCAGTTCGTCTCGGTGGACACGCTCTTCCACCTGCCCGAAGTGCATCTCTACCTGCTGCTCATCGACTGGCTCGAGGGGCGCGGCGAGACGCCCGACTGCCTCGCCGTCTACCAGGACGTGCGCGAGATGATCGACGAGGCGCACCGGGACGGCACGCTCAAGTCGATCATCACGCGCAACGTCGGCAACTTCGTGCGCCGCGATCCCGACCTGCCGATCCTGCTCGACGAGTTCCGGCGCGCGGGGAAGAAGCTGTTCCTCCTGACCAATTCCGACCAGGCCTACAGCAATGCGCTCCTGACGCACCTCCTGGTGCCGAAGAAGGGCGACGCCTCGTGGGAGAAGTGGTTCGACGTCCTGATCTACGACGCGCGCAAGCCGTCGTTCTTCCTCGCGGGCGAGGGCCAGGCGCCGGTGGCCGCGCCGAGCACCAGCGGCGTGCCGGCATGGTCGGGCGGCAACGCGGCGTTCCTCGAGCAGACGCTCGAGCAGGGCGGGGATGCGATCCTCTACTTCGGCGACCATACGTACGGCGACATCCTGCGCAGCAAGAAGTCGCTCGGCTGGCGCACGGCGATGATCGTTCCCGAGGTCATGCGCGAGGTCGAGGTCTCGCAGCGCGTGACCAAGCAGTTCCAGGCGCTCGAGCGGCTGGCGCACGAGCACGACCAGCTCGAGGTCGAGAAGGCGGCGCTCGGCCGCGACTGGCGCAAGCTGGCGGACGGCCTGGCGGGGGAGGACCACGAGGACGGCTTCGCCGTGCACCTGCTCGGCATCTACGACCCGCTCGCGCGCCAGGCGAACTCGGGCGCGCCTTCGGCGACGAACGGCGCCGAGCTGCCGGCGCGGCTCAAGGCCCTGATCGAGGGCTCGGGCTCGGGACCGGGCGGGCGGCGGACGCGCGGCGACCGGCGGCGCTCGGCGCGCCTGCGGCATCTCGAGGAGCTGGCGCAGCGCATCTCGGACATCGACCACCGGGCGGCGTCGCTCGCCGGCCGCATCCGCTCGATGCGGCGGCGCGTCGACGAGGCCTACAACACGTACTGGGGATCGATCTTCCGCGAGGGGAACGAGGCGAGCCGCTTCGGGCACCAGCTCAAGGACTTCGCCTGCGTCTACACGGGCAACGTGTCGAACTTCCTGCACTACCCCTGGAACTACTACTTCCAGTCACCGCTCAACATGATGCCGCACGACCTCTAGTCTCTACGGGCAGAGCGGCCGCGGGGCGCTCACGTGCAGGAACTGATCGGAGAAGATCACGAGGTCGCCCAGCCCCGTGTTCCCATTGAGGTCGAAGTCGCTCTTCTGCGCCGAGGGATTCAGCATGAAGTCGCCGCTGAAGGTGACCAGGTCGGGGAGACCGACCGCTCCGTCCTTGTCGTAGTCGGGCGAGCGGCCCTTGACGAAGCCGAGCTGCACGCCGGCCCCGATCACCTCGATCGCGTTCGCGTCGACATAGCCGCCGAACCGCGCCGCGAAGTTGACCGCGCCCTGCGCGTTGGTCACGCGGCTGATCGTTCCTTGGACGCAATCGATCGTCGTACCCGACGCCTGGTCGGCATAGAGACGGAGGCCGGCGGCGCCGATCCTCAGCTCGACGATCACGCCGGGCCGCGGGGCGTTGCTGACGTCCCGCATCGTGACGTCGAAGCCGGCCGGCGCGCCGCCGATCGCGACGCCGAGCGGCGAGCCCACGACGACGGCGTCGATCGTGCTGAAGCGCGGGTCGGGCTGGGCACCCGCGGTTTCGGCGAGCACCAGGGCGGCGAGGATGGCGAAGACGATCGGGCGAGCGGGCATCGCGGACTCCGTGAAATGAGGTGCGTGCGTGGGGAGCCCGAAAAGCGTACTCGTGTCCGTACGACATCCGCAAGGACCGTCGTTCGCCTCGCCGGGCGTGCACGCCAGTGGAACCGTTTCCAGCCGTGTCGCCGACGGTGACTTGTTCGCCGTCTCGCAACGGTTTACATTGTTCGGCGAAGGCGATTCCTCCGCCCCAAGCCCCGAGGATCCATGAGCGAGCTCCTCCATCTCGAAGTCAACGGCGAGCCGGCCGCCTGCAAGGCGGACCCCTCGACCACCCTGCTCGAGGCGCTGCGCTACGAGCTCGGACTGACCGGCTCGAAGCAGGGCTGCGACAAGGGGGACTGCGGCGCCTGCACGGTGCTGGTCGAGGGCGAGCCGACGCTCGCCTGCATCACGCTCGCGCTCGCCGTCGACGGCCAGCGCGTGACCACGGTCGAGGGCCTGGCGCGCGGTCCGGAGCTCCACCCGGTGCAGGACTGCTTCGACGAGCTGGGGGCCGCCCAATGCGGCTTCTGCACGCCGGGGATGCTCGTCTCCGCCTACGCCTGCCTCGAGAAGAACCCCGACGCCTCGGTCGACGAGCTGAAGCTCGCCCTGAGCGGCAACCTCTGCCGCTGCACCGGTTACACGAAGATCTTCGAGGCTTGCTTGAAGGCGGGCGCGCGCCTCAAGGCCGAGCGTTCGCGATGAGCTCCAAGGCCGAGGCGCCTCCGCGCCGGGAGGCCGGCTTCTCGGTCGTCGGCAAGCGCAACCGCAAGGTCGAGGGCCGGAAGAAGGTCACCGGCATGGCCGTCTACGCCGACGACCTGGTGTTCCCACGCATGCTGCACGCCAAGATCCTGCGCTCGCCGCACGCGCACGCGCGCATCCGCGGCATCGACCTGACGAAGGCGCTGGCGCACCCGGGCGTGCTCGCGGCCGTGACCGGGAAGGACCTGCCGGTCCCGTACGGCATCATCCCCTGGACGCGCGACGAATACGCGCTCGGGCTGGAGAAGGTCGGCTACGTCGGCGATGCCGTGGCCTGCGTCGCCGCGCTCGACGAGTTGACGGCGACCGAGGCGCTCGCGCTCATCGACGTCGACTACGAGGTGCTGCCGAGCGTGCTCACGATCGAGGACGCGCTGGCCCACGAGGACGAGCCGCACCAGGTCAACCCGTTCGCCAAGAAGGGCAACGTCAGCAAGCACGTCGCGCTCGCCTTCGGCGACGTCGACGGTGCGCTGGCGCAATCGGACGTCGTGCTCGAGGAGACGTTCGAGTACGCGGGCTCGACGCACGTGCCGATCGAGCCCCACTGCGCGATCGGCGTGCCCGAGCTCAACGGCGTGATCACGGTCTACACCTCGACCCAGGTGCCGCACTACCTGCATCGCGAGCTCGCGCGCGTGCTGCGGATGCCGGCCGACCGCATCCGCGTGATCCAGCCCGTGGTCGGCGGCGGCTTCGGCGGGAAGAGCGAGCCGTTCGACCTCGAGTTCTGCGTCGCCTGGCTCGCGCTCAAAACCGGGCGTCCGGTGAAGCTCCTGTACACGCGCGAGGAAGTCTTCTACGCGCACCGCGGCCGGCACCCGATGCGGATGACGTACAAGGCGGGCGTGACGAAGGACGGCGCGCTGACCGGCGTCAAGTCGCGGATCCTGATCGACGGCGGCGCCTACAGCTCGTTCGGCCTGGTGACCACGTACTACTCGGGCCAGCTTCTGACCGCGCCGTACCGCTTCCCGGCCTACGCCTTCGACTCGACGCGTGTGTTCACCAACAAGCCGTGCAACGGCCCGAAGCGCGGCCACGGCTCGGTGCAGCCGCGCTTCGCCTTCGAGTGCCTGCTCGACATGCTGGCCGAGAAGGTGAACCTCGACCCGATCGAGATCCGGCGCCGCAATTTCATCGGCGACAACGTGCGCACGGTCAACGAGCTGCGCGTGACGTCGAACGGCTTCCTCCAGTGCCTCGACGTCGTCGAGAAGGCCTCGGGCTGGAAGGAGCGCTGGCGCAAGCTGCCGTACGGGAAAGGCCTCGGGATCGCGGGCTCGATGTACATCTCGGGGACGAACTACCCGATCTATCCCAACGACATGCCGCAGAGCGCGGTGCAGCTCAAGGCCGATCGCTCCGGGCGCGTGACCGTGTTCTGCGGCGCCTCGGACATCGGGCAGGGCTCGGACTCGCTGCTGGCGTACGTCGTGGCCGAGGAGCTGGGTGTCGCGCTCGAGGCGATCCGCGTGGTCGCCGCCGACACCGACCTGACGCCGGTCGACATGGGCGCCTACTCGAGCCGCGTCACGTTCATGGTCGGCAACGCGGCGATCGACGCGGCGAAGAAGCTCAAGAAGCTCGTGCAGCAGGCGGTCGCCGAGGCGTGGGAGGTGCCGGCGCACTCGGTGTGGCTCGCGGCCGGCCAGGTCGGCACGTGGGACGACCCGGAGAAGACGATCCCGCCGGCCGAGGCGTTCCAGCTCGCCGAGGCGAAGTTCGGCCCGCTCGGCTCGGTCGGCGCGTACAACACGCCCAAGGACGTGCACGGCAGCTACCGCGGCGGCACGATCGGCGCGTCGCCGGCGTACTCGTTCACCGCCCACGTCGCCGAGGTTTCGGTCGACGTCGAGACCGGCTTCGTCAAAGTCGACAAGATCTGGCTGGCGCACGACTGCGGCCGCGCGATCAACCCGACGCTGGTCGAGGGCCAGATGGACGGCTCGGCCTACATGGGCTTCGCCGAGGCGGTCATGGAGGAGCAGGCCTACAAGCCGAGCGGCCTGCACGACGGCCCGTCCTTGCTCGACTACCGGATCCCGACCTCGATGGACTGCCCGGACTTCGAGTCGCACGTCGTCGAGTCGGTCGACGCCGAGGGACCGTACGGCGCGAAGGAGGCAGGCGAGGGCCCGCTCCACCCGAGCGTCCCCGCGATCGCGAACGCGATCCACGACGCGCTGGGCGTGCGCCTGAACCAGCTGCCGTTCACGCCGGGCAAGGTGCTGAAGGCGATTGCCGCGCGCCCCGGCGCGTGGAAGGGGGTGGGCTGATGCTCCCTTTGCCGCGCTTCCGCTTCCACGTCCCGCGCTCGCTCGACGACGCGCTCGAGGCGCTCGCGGCGCACGGCCGCGCGGCGCGCCCGATCGCCGGCGGCACCGACCTCGTGCCGAACCTCAAGCACCGCCTGCTCGACGTCGAGGTCCTGGTGCCGATCAAGCGGCTGCCCGGCATGCGCGGCGTCGCCCGGAAGGGCGACGGGAGCCTCGCGCTCGGCGCGCTGACCTCGCTGTCCGCGCTCGCGGCCGATCCGCGGCTGGGCGCCGCGTACCCCGCGCTGGCCGACGCCGTCGGCCGGATCGCGGGGCCGCAGCTGCGCAACATGGGGACGATCGGCGGCAACCTCTGCCTCGACACGCGCTGCACCTACTACAACCAGACCGAGGGCTGGCGCATCGCGCTCGGCTACTGCTTGAAGCGCAGCGGCACGGAGTGCCACGTCGTGCCGGGCGGGACGCGCTGCGTCGCCGCCGTCTCCTCGGACTCGGCGCCGATGATCACCGCGCTCGGCGGGTCACTGGTGCTCCAAAGCGCGGCGCGGGGGGCGCGCACGGTCGCGCTGGAATCGTTCTTCCTCGGCGAGGGCCGGAAGAACACCGTGGTCGAGCCGGATGAACTTCTGGTCGAGGTCCGCCTGCCCGCGCCGGCGCCGGGCGCGTTCGCCGGCTACCAAAAGCTGCGCCCGCGCGCGGCGATCGACTTCCCGATGCTCTCCGTCGCGGTCGCCGGAACGCGCGCGCCGGACGGCACGCTCGCGAGCGCGCGCGTCGTCGTGGGCGCGCTCGGCGCGAAGCCGCGCGAGGTCTCGGGCGTGACCGCGCTGGTCCAAGGGCACGTGCCGTCGCGCGAGGTCTTCGACCTCGTGGGGGCGCAGGCGCTCAAGCAGTGCCGGCCGCTGACCAACATTTCGTTCGATCCCGAGTGGCGCCATGCGATGGTCCCCGTGCTCGTGCGCCGCGCCTTCGCGCAGGCGCTCGGGCTCGGGCAGGAAGCGCCCATCCTGGAGGTGGCATGAGCCCCGACGTTTTCCGCGCGCTGGAAGAGGCGCGCGCCGCACGCGTGCCCGCCGTGCTCGCCACGATCGTCAGCTCGGTCGGCTCGGCGCCGCAGGTGCCGGGCGCGAAGCTCCTGCTCACGCTCGGCGGCGAGACCGCCGGCACCGTCGGCGGGGGAGCGTTCGAGCAGCGCGTGCTCGAGGAGGCGCGCGCGCTGCTCGGCGGCGCGACCGCGACCCGGCTGCTGGAGCTCAATCTGTCGCGCGACCTCGGCATGTGCTGCGGCGGGGTCCTGACCGTGTTCCTCGAGCGCGTGACGATGCCGGCGCGCCTGGTCGTCCTCGGCGCGGGCCACATCGCGCGCCCGCTGGTCGAGCTGGCGAGCGCGGTCGGGTTCGAGACCGTCGTGGTCGACGCCCGCGAGGCGTGGGCGGACGCGGCGCGCTTCCCGCGCGCGCGCGCGGTCCACTGCGACGACCCCGAGGCCGTGATCGCCGAGCTGGCGCTCGATGCCGACACCGCGGTCGTCGTGGTGACGCACCACCACCCGCTCGACCAGGCGCTGGTGCGTGCGCTCGTCGGCTCGCGCGCGGGCTTCTGCGGCCTCGTGGGCTCGGAGGCCAAGCGCAACAAGTTCGTGATGCGGCTCGAGGCGCAGGGCGTCCCGGCCGAGGCGCTGGCCCGCCTGCGCTCGCCGCTGGGGATCGAGATCGGCGCCAGGACGCCCGAGGAGATCGCGCTCTCGATCGTCGCCGAGCTCGTGGCCTGGCGCCGCGGCAGTGCCATCGACGACGGCGTGCCCGTGCGCGCCAAGCGCGTGCGCGAGACGCAGCCGGCCGCGAAGGACCGCTCGTGAGCTTCGGCGCGATCCTGCTCGCAGCCGGCGTGTCGGATCGCATGGGATCGTCCAAGCCCCTGCTCAAGATCGGCGAGACCACGTTCGTCGAGCACATCCTCGACCAGCTCGAGACCGTGCCCGAGATCACCGGCATCGTGGTGGTCCTGGGCGCGCGCGCGCAGCTCATCAAGGAGTCGGTCGACTTCGGGCAGGCGCTCCCGGTCCAGCACCGGGGCTACAAGGAAGGCATGTTCTCCTCCGTGCGCGCCGGCGCGCGTGCGCTGCTGCGGAAGCTCCCGGACCTCGAGGGCGCGGTGGTCTGCCTGGTCGACATGCCGCTGATCGAAGCCGAGACCTATGCAAGAGTGGTGCGCGCCTTCCAGCCCGACCACGACGACGTCGTCCTCGCGGCGCACCAGGGCGAGTCGGGGCACCCGGTCCTCCTGTCGCGCGCGCTGGTCGAGCGGCTCGGCAACGTCGCGCTCGCCGCGCCGGCCGAGGACACGCTGGCGGAATTCATCGAGGCGCACGCCGAGCGCCGCCGCTTCGTCGATGCCCAGGACCCGAGCGTGCTCGTCAACATCAACACCCCCGACGCCTACCGCACCCACCTGGGCGAGGATCCCACGACCCTCGCGGCGGGGGACTGAGCGTGGCGGTCGTCCATGACGAGCTGCTCGCGTGGCGCGAGGAGTTCCCGCTGGCGAAGAACGCCACCCACCTGATCGCGCACTCGCTCGGCGCGATGCCGCGGCGCGCGCGCACGAAGCTCGCGCAGTACCTCGACCAGTGGGACACGCGGGGGATCCGCTCGTGGGAGGATGCGTGGTGGATGCTGCCGCTCACCGTCGGCGACATCCTGGCCGACATCCTGCGCGCGCCGCACGGCTCGGTGACGATGCACCCGAACGTGACGCTGGCGCAGGCGATCGTCCTGTCCTCGATCGACTTTCAGGGCGGGCGTGACCGGCTGATCTGCACGGCGCTCGACTTCCCGTCCCTGCTCTACCTCTACGACGGTCTCGCCGACCGGGGCGCGCGCGTGACCCGCGTGCCGTCGGACGACGGGCTGACGATCGACGCCCAGCGGGTCGCCGACGCGATCGATGATCGGACCGCCGTGGTCGCGCTGTCGGCCGTGCTGTTCAAGAGCGCGGCGATCGTCGACCTTGCGCCGGTGATCGCGAAGGCGCGGTCAGTGGGCGCGCCCGTCCTGGTCGACGCCTACCAGTGGATCGGCGCGATCCCGCTCGACGTCACCGCCCTGGGCGCGGACTTCGTCACGGGCGGCTCGGTCAAGTACCTGTGCGGCGGGCCGGGCGCCGGCTTTCTCTACGTGCGGCCGGACCGGCTCCCCGAGGTCAAGCCGCGGCTGACCGGCTGGATCGCGCATCCCGAGCCCTTCGGCTTCGATCCGGGCCCGATGCGCTACCGCGACGACGGGCTGCGCCTGCTCAACGGCACGCCGCACGTGCCCTGCCTGTACGCCGCGCAGGCGGGCTACGAGATCGTGCGGGAAGTCACGACCCAGGCGATCCGCGCGAAGTCGATGCGCCTGACCGCGCGCATCGTCGAGTTC
>Ga0207679_10002720_pt1 | contig 10933 bp, 8 predicted proteins | sample KBSC73metaG_FD_184320 | JGI IMG/M metagenome (GOLD analysis project Ga0207679, IMG submission 184320) | Corn rhizosphere microbial communities from Kellogg Biological Station, Michigan, USA - KBS C7-3 metaG (SPAdes) (version 2) | ecosystem: Host-associated > Plants > Roots > Rhizosphere > Soil ...
ATGCGCCGCGGGGTTCTTTGAGCGGAATGACCGACGCTTTCATTTGCGACGCCGTCCGTACGCCCATCGGGCGTTATGCGGGCGCACTCTCGTCCGTCCGCGCTGACGACCTCGCCGCCATCCCGATCAAGGCGCTGATCGACCGCAATCCGAATGTCGACTGGAGCGAGCTCGACGACGTGATCCTCGGCTGCGCCAACCAGGCGGGCGAGGACAACCGCAATCTCGCGCGTATGGCCGGATTGCTCGCGGGCCTGCCCGACAGCTCGGGCGGCGTGACCCTCAATCGCTTGTGCGGCTCGGGGCTCGATGCTGTCGCCATGGCTGCGCGGGCGATCCGCGGCGGCGAGTCCGACATGATCATCGCCGGCGGCTCCGAAAGCATGAGCCGCGCACCCTTTGTGATGGCGAAGGCGACGAGCGCCTTCGACCGCAATGCGGAGATGTACGACACGACGATCGGTTGGCGCTTCGTCAATCCCAAGATGAAGGCGGCCTATGGCGACGATACCATGCCGAGCACCGGCGAGAACGTCGCCCAGGACTTCCAGATCAGCCGCGAGGATCAGGACAGGTTCGCGTTGCGCAGCCAGGAGAAGGCCGCGAAGGCGCAGGCCAACGGCCGGCTCGGCGCCGAGATCGTGGGCGTCGAAATCCCGCAACGGAAGGGTGATCCAGTCGTCGTCGACCGTGACGAGCACCCGCGTTCGACTACGTTGGAGGCGCTTGGAAAGCTGAAACCGATCGTCCGGCCCGGCGGCACGGTCACGGCCGGCAACGCTTCAGGCGTCAACGACGGTGCGGCCGCAATCATCATCGCATCGGAGGAAGCCGCAAGGCGCAACGGCCTGACACCGCGGGCTAGAGTGCTAGGCGCGGCCGTTGCTGGCGTTCCGCCGCGCATCATGGGCATCGGACCGGCGCCCGCGTCCGAGAAGCTGACGAAGCGTCTCGGCATCAAGGTCGCAGACTTCGACGTGATCGAGCTCAACGAGGCGTTTGCGGCTCAGGGCCTCGCGGTGCTTCGCCAGCTCGGCATCGCCGATGACGATCCTCGCGTGAACCCCAACGGCGGTGCAATCGCGCTCGGCCACCCGCTCGGCATGTCCGGCGCGCGCCTCGCGTTGACCGTGACCGAGGAGTTGCAGCGCAACGGTGGCAAGCTCGGCCTTGCAACCATGTGCATCGGCGTGGGGCAGGGCATCGCGCTGGCACTCGAACGGGTGTAACATCACCGTCATGAGTGACGTCGCTGTACTCGACGAGGCGGCGATCATTGCCGTTCTCGAAAAGGTGATGGACCCGGAGATTCCGGTCGTCTCGATCATCGACCTCGGAATCGTCCGAGGCTTGAAGCTCGACCCGCCCCGAGTCCTACTGACGCCGACCTATACGGGCTGCCCCGCGACGATCGCTATCGAGCGGCTTGTGCGCGAAGCGCTCGACGAAGCCGGCTTCGACACTGTTCATATCGAGCGCGTGCTGTTCCCGCCTTGGACGACCGCGTGGATCAGCGAGCGCGGCCGTCAGCAGCTCAAGGACTACGGAATCGATCCGCCGCACCCGGAGGCGCAGGCGACCTGTCCGCGTTGCGGCTCCACCGACACGGTCGAGGTCAGCCGGTTCGGCTCGACCCCGTGCAAGGCGCAATGGCGGTGCAAGTCGTGCCTGGAGCCGTTCGACCGCTTCAAGTGTCACTAGTAAGAAGCGCCAGCAGCGCGAATGTCGCGAGCCAGTGCTCGCCCATATAATCGCCGGCGACATGCGGCATGGAAGCTTCCAAGTGCGCCTCGGCGATGTCGTAGGCCAGCTGCGAGTCCTCAGGCAGCAGCGGAGCAAGGCTCCTCCAGCACCAGGCGCGGCTGAGGTTCAGCCCGTCGAGATGAGCGATCTTGCCGTCGCTCCGGTCGCTCACGACTGCAGGCATGAAGAGCGCAGCGGGTTCACTCGTATCGAGCCTGGGGAAGAATCCGCCGAACCAGCCGTGGAACTCCGGTTCGGTCAGCACCCGCGCCATGCAGAGCGCTTCGATCAATGCGGGCGAGAGGAACTCGTCACCACCCGGCTCCCAGGCCTGGCAGTCGCGGTCATTGCCGAACCAATGCTTGGCCCTTTCGCAAGTGAGCGCTGCCAGCTCGGCGTCGAACTCCTCTGCCCATTCATGCGAGAGAATAAGTGCGAATGCCGTGTTGAAATGCGTGCCGACCCTTATCGGATAGGTCATGACCTCCAGATAGGCTCGCAGCCGATCGGCGAACGCGCGCGCGAGCGGTTCCAGCTCCGCATTCCAACCCTCTCCATGACGAGAGGCTTCCAGGTGCAGCTTCAACAGCCATGCCCAGCCGTACGGCCGCTCGAATCCGCGGCTCAGCGGCCGGTCGAGATAGGCGCGCTCAACGGCAACCTTATCGTCAGTGAAGCTCTGTTGAGCGAGCTTCGCGATCGCTCGGGCCTCGTCCGTATCGGGGAACAGGCGGCGGAGGGTCAGCAGCGTCCACCAGCCGTGCACGCAGCTGTGCCAGTCGAAGCTTCCGAAGAAAATCGGATGCAGGACGTGCGGCGAAGACAAGTCCTCGTCCGACCCGAGCACATGATCGAGCTTGTGCGGATATTCCTGGCGCACGTGGCCGAGCGCAATCCGGGCGAAGCGCGCCGCAGTGTCCGAATCGAGATTGAACCGGCTCATCGGAAGGCTGCGAGATACAGGATCAGGACGTTCACGGCGAGCAAAGGCAGCGCAGTCGCGATTTGCGCCTTCACGACCCCGTACTGGTCCTTCAGCTCCAGCAGTGCCGCGGGCACCAGATTGAAGTTCGCTGCCATCGGGGTCATCAACGTTCCGCAGAAGCCCGCGAGCATCCCGACGGCTCCGACAACCGCGGGATCGCCTCCATATGCCTGAATCAGCAGTGGCACGCCGACGGCTGCAGCCATGACCGGGAAGGCGGCGAAGGCATTGCCCATGATCATCGTGAACAGCGCCATTCCCAGCGAGAAGACGAGCACCGTCGCGAAGACATTGCCTCGTGGGATGACCATCCCCGCGAGGTCGCCGATGATCGTTCCCACACCGGCGGCGGCGAACAGCACTCCGAGCGCGGCAAGCATCTGGGGGAGGACCGCGGCCCAACCGATGGCGTCGATCAGGCGCCGGCCTTCCTGAAGCGGCGCAACGACGGCCGGCTTCAGCCATAGGAAGATCGTCACCAGCGCGAGTAGCGCTCCGAGGCAGAGGAAGACGTAGGTCTCACGTTTCGCCTCAATCCAGCCGAGCTGCCCGATCGGCGTGTAATTGTACACCAAAGTACCGATCAGTGCCGTTGCCGGAATGATCAGTGCGGGGAGGAAAAGCGAATTTCCGAGCACCTTGGCGAATTCAACGCGCTCCTCCTCGTTCGTCGTCGGCGGGTGGCTTCGGCCGAGGAAGCCAAACCCGGCGAGGCCGGCCAGCCCGAGGACGAGAAGGCCGTTGCCAAAATCGCCGATCAGATCTCCGCCGAGCAGGCTCAGCGCCATCAACCCCCAGAACGCGGCATTGCCGAGGCGTTTCCCGTTGGAGCGATCAAGCGCGCTCAGAAGAGCGAAAGCCGCGAACATCGCTCCGGCAAGCGCGTAGAGCCAGTGCAGCGTGATCATTTACTCTTCCGCCCAAGCTTGCGGTCGAGCAGCATCAGTCGCGCACCGTGGATTAGGAAGGCGGCAATCGCGCTCGGGATTGCCCACAGCGCCAACTGAAGGGGCGCGAGATTGTAGCCGTAGGTCGCGAGCGTCTGCTGGATCAGGACGATCGAGCCGATGGCTATGAAGATGTCCTCGCCGAAGAAAAGCCCGATATTGTCCGTCGCAGCGGAATAGGCCTTCACCTTCTCCACGGTGGGCTCGTCCAGTTCGCCGTGCTGCTCTTCGGCCGCCGCCAGCGCCATCGGTGCAACGAGCGGACGGACGGTCTGCGCGTGGCCCGCGATGCTCGTCAGGCCGAGCGCGGCCGTGATCTGCCGAAGACCGAGATAAAGAATCAGCAACCGTCCGACCGTCGCCGCCTTCATCCGCCGAATTATCGACGCGGCCTGCTGCTGCAGCCCGAACCGCTCCAGCACACCGATCACAGGCAGCACGACCCAGACGATTGCGATGATGCGATTGTCGTTGAACGCTTTGCCGAACGTCGAGATGACCTCATGCAGGCCCATACCGCCAAGCAGGCCAGTCACGATCGCGGCCGCAGTCACGACGAGCATCGGATTCATTCGAAGTGCGAAACCGATGACGACCAGCAATATGCCGAGCAGTGGCCAGTAACTCATCACGCTGCTCCGAATCCGCCGCCGCCGGGAGTCTCGATCACGAAGCGGTCGCCGGTCTCCATTTCCGCGGCATCCGTCGCGGTAAGTTCATCAATGCTACCATCGACGCGCTCTACCCAGTTGCGGCCGGGCAGCGCGTCGCTCCCGCCAGCAAGTCCCTGCGGTGCGATGCGCCTCCGGTTGGCCAGGATGTTCGCCCGCATTGGCTCCAGGAAAAGCAAGTCGCGGATGACCCCATCGCCGCCTCGATGCTTTCCGTCTCCTCCAGAGCCTCGGCGGATCGCGAAGCGCTCCAGCCGTATCGGCAGACGGGTCTCCAGCACTTCCGGATCCGTCAGCCGGCTGTTGGTCATATGGGTCTGCACCGCGCTCGTACCGTCGTGGTCCGGGCCGGCGCCCGAACCGCCGGCGATGGTCTCGTAATATTGATAGCGCGCGTTGCCGAAGGTGAAGTTGTTCATCGTGCCCTGGCTGGGCGCGAGGCGGCCGGTCGCAGCGAAGAGTGTGTCGGTGACGACCTGGCTGGTCTCGACGTTCCCTGCGACGACTGCGGCTGGATAGGACGGCGAGAGCATGCAGCCGTCCGGCACGATGAGTTTGATCGGCCACAGGCAGCCGTCGTTCATCGGAATCGGATTGTCGACCAGGGTACGCACGACATAGAGCGAGGCCGCGCGAACGATCGAATAAGGCGCGTTGAAATTGTCGGGTAGCTGCGCGCTCGTTCCGGTGAAATCGAAAGTGGCCGAACGCGAGGCCTTGTCGATCGTGATCTTCACCGAGACGCGCGCCCCATTGTCCATCTCATATTCGAACGCGCCGTCATCGAGCCGGTCGAGTAGCCGCCGGACTGACTCCTCGGCATTCGCGAGCACGTGACGCATGTAGGCGGCGATGACCTCCGGGCCGTAATCGCGGGCCGTCGCTGCAAGCACTTCCGCGCCGCGAACGCAGGCAGCGAGCTGAGCCTTGAGGTCGGAGACGTTGCGATCGACGTTCCGTGCCGGCCATTCGCCCGAGCCGAGCAGCGCGCGGATTTCGTCTTCGAGGAAATACCCCTCGTCGACCATCAGCACATTGTCGATCAGCACGCCCTCTTCATCGATCGAGCGGCTGTCGGGCGGCATCGATCCGGGCGCGATCCCGCCGATGTCCGCATGGTGTCCGCGCGCTGCGACGAAAGCCGACGGTTCGGCTTCCTCTCCGTAAAATACGGGTACGATCACCGTGATGTCGGGCAAATGGGTTCCGCCGCGATAAGGGTCGTTCAGCACATAGGCATCGCCGCGTCGGATTCCGCGTCCGTCTCGTGCGCTGCCGCGAGTCTCGATGATCGTGCGGATGCTTTCGCCCATGGAACCAAGATGCACCGGAATGTGCGGTGCATTGGCGACGAGAGCACCCTCCGCGTCGAAGATCGCGCAGGAGAAATCGAGCCGCTCCTTGATGTTCACGCTCGTCGCAGTCGACTGCAGCGCCACGCCCATTTCCTCGGCAATGGCCATGAAGAGGTTGTTGAAGATCTCGAGCATCACCGGATCAGCATCGGTGCCGATCGCATGCGCTCGCTGGGCGGGTGTGGAGCGGACCAAAACGAGCGTTCCATCATCGCCGCGGACGGCACTCCAGCCAGTCTCGACGATCGTCACGGATGAGCGATCGGTGATCAGTGCGGGACCGCCGATGTGCTGGCCGGAAGAAAGTTGGCCGCGGGCATAAATCTGCCAACCATTGGACTGGCGCGCCTCTGCACCTGCTCCCGGAGGCTGCGCGAACACGGCTTCGTTTCCCGTGTGTGCCACGGCTTCGACGATGAGCGCGTCGAGGATGATTTCGGCGGATTCGTCGACATAGCCGAAGCGGCGACGGTGTAATTCGGTGAAGTCCGCGCGCATTTGGCACTCCGGACCAACGTCGACTTCAAGCGTTGCGTCGCTTCCGCCGAGACGTAGCCGCGAGCGGCGCTCCAGGGTGATGCGCGAGGCGGCGACGCCTTGCTCGATAAGTGCGTCCGTCGCTCTCGCCTCCAGTGCTCGCAGGGCGTGGCTGAAATCCTCGGCCAGCGGCCTTACCACCCCTGCTTCCCGGATCGCCTTCACGTCGGCGAGGCCGATCCCATAGGCCGACAGCAGGCTCGCGAGTGGATGGACAAGGATGCGCTCCATGCCGAGCGAGTCCGCGACGCGGCATGCGTGCTGCCCCCCCGCACCACCGAAACAGGCAAGAGTGTAGCGGGTGACGTCATGGCCGCGCGCGATGGATATCTTGCGGATGGCGTTGGCCATGTTGTCGACCGCGATCCGAAGAAAACCCTCGGCGATTTCGGCAAGGGCCATCGCACCATCGAGTGCCCTGGCGACCTCGCGCAGCCGCGCTTCGGAAGCTTGCGGGTCGAGCGGCTCATTGCCGGCCGGGCCGAACACTGGCGGGAAGTCCTCCGGTACGATCCGGCCAAGGAACAGATTGCAGTCGGTGACCGTCAGAGGGCCGCCGTCGCGATAGCAGGCGGGTCCCGGTTTCGCGCCCGCCGACTCCGGCCCGACGCGGAAGCGCATTCCGTCGAAGCGGCAGATGGAGCCACCTCCCGCCGCGACAGTATGAATCTGCATCATCGGCGCCCGGATTCGGACGCCCGCGACATTGCTTTCGTCGGCCAGCTCGAAGCGGCCTGCGAAATGCGAAACATCAGTCGAGGTGCCCCCCATGTCGAAACCGATCAGCCGGCCTTCGCCCGACGCCGCGACCATGCCGACCACTCCGCCCGCCGGACCCGAAAGTATCGCGTCCTTCCCGCGGAAGGCGCCCGCATCGGTCAGGCCGCCGTTCGACTGCATGAACTGCAGCTTCGTGCCGCCGGGGAGACCCCCCGCGACCCTGTCGACATATCGGCGAAGGACCGGCGAAAGATAGGCATCCACTACCGTCGTGTCGCCCCGCCCGACGAGCTTGATCAGCGGCGCGACTTCGTGGCTGACCGACACTTGAGCGAACCCGAGTTCGCTTGCGATCTCCGCCAAGCGCTGTTCGTGCTCGGTGAACCTCCAGCCGTGCATCAGCACAATCGCGAGAGCGTCAATTCCGCTTTCTCGAGCTCGCGCCAAGTCGGCTCGAGCGGCCTCCTCGTGTAACGGCAGCACGACCTCGCCATCCGCGCCGACGCGTTCGGCAATCTCGACGACGGCTTCGTAGGGCTGCTCCGGCAGGATGATGTGCCGCGCGAAGATTTCCGGCCGGGCCTGATATCCGATTCGCAGCGCGTCGCCGAACCCGCGCGTGATGGCCAGCGCTACTCGTGCGCCCTTGCGCTCGAGAAGCGCGTTGGTGGCGACGGTCGTGCCCATCCGGACCTTTCCGAGCTCGCCACCCTCGGAAGCCAGAATGCGCCGGATGCCCTCGACCGCGGCATCTTCATATTGATCGCGCTTCTCAGACAGCAGCTTCGCGGTCCGGAAGTGATCCTGGCCGTCCCAGGCGATCACATCGGTGAACGTCCCGCCCCGATCGATCGCAAAATTCCAGACGTGAGCCACGGCGCTTTCAAGCAGATGCCGGCCAACGGGGGAAGTGGCGATGCGTGAGTCCGGCGAGGGCTTTGAGATGAACCAGAATACTCGTGCGCGCCACGAACGGAACTATGGGCAAGGCAATCGATCGCTCCATTGCGTTCCCCCTGCCGCGCATCTCGCTGCCCGCAGTCAGTTCGGGTCTGCTGCCTCCATGGTATTACATCTTCGAGCTTCACCGCCCGAACTGCATGGCGAATGCTTACTGCTATCTCACGCGCGGTCAGACGAAGAACGGTATCCTGATTCGGGTGAAAGTGCGCCCGGCATGTAAGATCGCGTGGCTCCGATGTCCGATCGTGACCTTCAACGAAGGAGGACCGTGAGGATCGCACAGGCGAAAAGAACGGCGGCAAGCGCATGGCATGAGCCCCCGGATAAGGCAATTCCGGTGAGTGAGTGGCGGAGCGGGAGTCCGCAAAACATACGTGGATACTGCGTTATAATAACTGCATAAAATACGTGCACGTCATCCGCGTCTCGACATTTCGCCCCACACTGATGCCGCGCACTCGCACCTATTGCGCCGTTCCCGAGGAGAGCTCGGCCTTATGTCTGCTTTCGACCCAAAGCGGACATTGGCGACGGAGCGATCGCCCTTGTTTGTCGACGGCATTGGCCTAGGATCGGGGATAGATCGCTTCGCGGGGCCGGAATGGGAAGACCAGCGACGGACGTCTTCCTGTCGTACAAGGCCGAGGACCGGGCCAGATTAAAGCCGTTCGTTGCTGCACTGGAAGCTGAGGGATTCACGGTCTGGTGGGACGCCCATATCGGCGGCGGAGCGCACTGGCGTGAGGACCTCCAGGAACATCTCGACGCGGCCCGGTGCGTCATCGTCGCCTGGACCAAGCGGTCCATTGGTCGCGACGGTAATTTCGTCCGCGATGAAGCAACTCGAGCCCAGCGCCGTGGAGCGTATCTGCCGGTCCGCTTCGACCTCGTCGATCCTCCGCTCGGCTTTGGCGAGGTGCAGGCGCTCTCGCTGCGGGGCTGGAAAGGCGACCCTAACGACCCACGATTCCGCGCGGTCGCTGATGCGGTTCGAAGTCATCTCGCCGGCGAGGGTTTCCTCTACTCCCATTTCCACTCGGACGGGGCTGGCATTTCGCGCCGCATGCTCGTGGCTGGCGGTACCGCAACTGCGGTCGCTGCAGCGGCCGGTGGCTGGCTTCTGCTGAAGCCGGCATCAGCGAGCGCAAAGCGCATCGCAGTGCTGCCGTTCACCAACCTCTCTAACGATCAGGACCAAGCCTATTTTGCCGAAGGCGTCGCTGAGGAACTGCGCGGCGCCTTGTCCCGCATCGGTCTCCAAGTGATTGGCCGGGCCTCGTCGAACGCGGTCAAGGACCTTGATACCAAGGCTGCTGCATCGAAGCTGGGAGTCGCCAACATCCTCAGCGGCAGCGTTCGCCGGACGGCGCAGCTTATCCGCATTCGCGCGCAGCTGGTCGGCGGCTCCGACGGAGTCGAGCGCTGGGCCCAAAGCTACGATCAGGCCCCTGGCGACGCGATCAAGATACAGACCGACATCGCGGCTAATGTCGCGGAGGCGCTCAGCGTAGCGCTCGGACAAGTGGGCCGCGCTGCGCTGGGTCTTGGCGGCACCGCCGATAGCGTGGCCCAAGATTTGTTTCTGCGAGCCACGGGACTCTACTTGAAGGACACCAGCGAGGATGCCTTGCGCGAAGCGGTTGCGCTGCTCGATGCCGCCATCAAGCGCGATCCGAACTATGCCAATGCCTATCGCTTAAAGGCGCGGTCGCTCGAGTTGCTGGCGACTTCCTACCCTAAGAATCCCGAGGACATGGCCGCTACGCTTGCCAAAGCAGAACTGGCCGCGAAGCGCGCGATCGCGATCGCGCCGAAGCTTGGCTCCGCCTACGCTGAACTGGCGCTGATCGAACAGGACCGTTTCCAATACGCAAGCTCGTGGCAATCAATGGAGCGGGCGCTCAAGCTTTCGCCCGACGACCCGCTGGTTATCCCATCGGCGATGTACGTCACGCGCTACTTTGGTGATGCGAACAAGGCCCTGAAGCTAGCCGATCGCCTGATTGCGCTCGATCCGCTCGAAGGCGTCAATTATACGCGCCGTGCCGATGTGCTGCTGGTCCTGCGTAAATATCCGCAGGCGATCGAGTCCGCTCGCAAGTCGCTCGAGCTCACTCCGGGCCGTTCGTACCCGCACCAGCTGATCGGCGACGCGCTCGTCCTCATGAACCAGCCCATCCAGGCTAGGGCCGAATACAGGAACGTGCCGGCGGACGATGTCTTTAGGCAGGCCGGCGAGGCGATCGTCGACGCCCGCTCGCTCGACGCCGCCGCGGTCCAGCGCAACGTTGCAAAGATGCGCGATCAGTTCGGGGACGCGGCAAGCTACCAATATGGTCAGATTTACGCCCAGGCGAAGGACAATGATCGTGCGTTCGCCGCACTTGCGAAGGCGCTCGAGGTCAAGGACCCGGGACTGACCTCACTCAAGACCGACCCGTTCCTCGATCCGCTGCGCGGCGACCCGCGATACGCCGCCCTGCTAAACCGGCTGGACTTTCCGGTACGTGGCTGATCCGCACGTCTGCTTTCCATCCAAAGCAGACATTCAAACGACCTAGCCTAAAGGACAGCTAGTCGGCCGTCGACCGTTGGGTAGGACGGGCAAGACTCTCTTTGGGGAACAGAGCCATGCCCGACCTTCAAAGCGATACCGCCGCGCTCATCCGCTCCCTGGAAACCGGTATCGGTCAGGCAATGAAGGCTGACGACTCCCACGACGTTCGGTTGGCGCGGGAGCTTCAGCAGGTTCTAGAGGAAGTTCGCAGTCTTCTTCGCTAGCTGCACCCTTGTCGGAAGCTTCCTTGACGCGGGGAAGGCGCAAGCCAATGTCGGCTTTCTGCCATTCCGGACAACTAGCGAATCTCGGAGAGCGCAAAGCGGCTCGGACCCCTGGGGGGTGACCCGAGCCGCAGAATGACTCTCCCCGGCCATTCCGGAAGTGGGTTTACATCGGCGATACGGCGCGGCCATCTTATCGAAAGGTAGCTGCTAGCGTGCGATGGTGCCGAT
>Ga0207679_10002721_pt1 | contig 10932 bp, 10 predicted proteins | sample KBSC73metaG_FD_184320 | JGI IMG/M metagenome (GOLD analysis project Ga0207679, IMG submission 184320) | Corn rhizosphere microbial communities from Kellogg Biological Station, Michigan, USA - KBS C7-3 metaG (SPAdes) (version 2) | ecosystem: Host-associated > Plants > Roots > Rhizosphere > Soil ...
AGGCCCAACCCTGATGAGGAGTGAAGCATGTCCGTAACCATGCGTCAAATGCTGGAGGCCGGCGTCCATTTCGGCCACCAGACGCGGTACTGGAATCCGAAGATGGCAGATTACATCTTCGGCCAGCGCAACAAGATTCACATCGTCAACCTCGAAAAAACGCTGGCGATGTACAACGACGCGATGAAGTACGTGCGTCAGCTCGCGAGCAACCGCGGCACGATCCTGTTCGTCGGCACCAAGCGGCAGGCGCGCGAGATCATCGCCGAGGAAGCGCAGCGCGCCGGCATGCCATTCGTCGATCACCGATGGCTCGGCGGCATGCTGTCGAACTTCAAGACAGTCAAGGCATCGATCAAGCGGCTGAAGGACCTCGACGCGATGAAGCTCGACGGCACGTTCGAGCGGATGTCGAAGCGCGAGGCGCTGTCGCTGCAGCGCGAGCTCGACAAGCTCGAGAAGAGCCTCGGCGGCATCAAGGACATGACCGCGCTGCCCGACGCGATTTTCGTCATCGACGTCGGCTATCACAAGATCGCCGTCACCGAGGCCAAGAAGCTCGGCATCCCGATCGTCGCCGTCGTCGACACGAACCACAATCCCGATCCGATCTCTTACATCATTCCGGGCAACGACGACTCGAGCCGCGCGATCCGCCTGTACGCGCGCGGCGTCGCCGACGCCGTGCTGGAAGGCAAGAGCACGACGATCCAGGAAATCGTCGCCTCGGGCGATGAGTTCGTCGAAGTCGCCGACGAAGCCCCGGCCTGACCGGATTCCCAAAAGGGCAGGGGCCAGCGTCTCCTGCCCAACCCGTCGCCCCGCACGAGTCGGGCGCATGGAAATGGTCGGGACGTGATTCAGACATCCCGTTCCATCGATGACAATGGAGCAAGCGAACATGGCGGAAATTTCCGCGAGCACGGTGATGGAACTGCGCCAGCGCACCGGGCTCGGCATGATGGAATGCAAGAAGGCGCTGACCGAAGCGGAAGGCGACGTCGCGAAGGCCGAGGAACTGTTGCGGATCAAGAGCGGCGCGAAGGCCAGCAAGGCGGCAGGCCGCGTGGCGGCTGAAGGCGTCATCGGCCTCTACACGGCGAGCGACGGCAAGGTCGCTGCGATGGTCGAGATCAACTGCGAAACCGATTTCGTCGCACGCAACGACGATTTCCGGGCGTTCGCCAACGAAGTAGCGCAGATCGTCGCCCGCGACCAGCCGGGCGACGTGGCGGCGCTCGCCGCGCGCGCGCTCGCGTCGGGGGACACGGTCGAGGCGCGGCGCGTAGCGCTCGTGCAGAAGATCGGCGAGAACATTGCCCTGCGGCGCTTCGTGCGGCTGGAAGCGCAGGGCCGTGTCGCGTCGTACGTGCACGGCACGCGCATCGGCGTCCTCGTCGACTACACGGGCGGCAACGAAGCGCTCGGCAAGGATCTCGCGATGCACATCGCGGCGACGAAGCCGATGGCCGTCAGCCGCGAGCACGTGCCGGCCGACGTCGTCGCGAAGGAGCGGACGATCGCCTCGGCGCGCGCCGCCGAATCGGGCAAGCCTGCCAACATCGTCGAAAAAATGGTAGAAGGTGCCGTCGCCAAATTCCTGGCCGAGGTCACGCTGTTGCCGCAACCTTTCGTCAAGAACGACAAGGAAACCGTCGACGCGATCGTCAAGGCGCAGGGTGCCCGCGTCAACGGCTTCGTGCTCTACGTCGTCGGCGAAGGCATCGAGAAGCGCAAGGACGATTTCGCAGCGGAAGTAGCGGCCATGACGCGCGGCTGACCTCGTTCGAACCGCAGGAGGCCGAAGGATGAGTCCACCCGACAGCGCAGCCACTGCCGCGATAACGCCGCTCCCGGGCGTCGCTGCAACACCCGCCCGACCGCCGGCATACCGCCGCATCCTGCTGAAGCTGTCGGGCGAAGCGCTGATGGGCAGCGATAGCTACGGCATCGAGCGTGAGACCATCGACCGGATCGTCGCCGAAGTCGGCGATGTCGTCCGCCTCGGCGTGCAAGTTGCCGTCGTCATCGGCGGCGGGAACATCTTTCGTGGCGTCGCGCCCGGCGCAGCCGGCATGGACCGGGCAACTGCCGACTACATGGGCATGCTCGCGACGCTGATGAACGCGCTCGCGCTGCAGGACGCGCTGCGGCGCGCCGGCGTCGAGTCGCGCGTGCAGTCGGCGCTGCGCATCGACCAGGTTGCCGAGCCCTACATCCGCGGCCGCGCGCTGCGGCACCTGGAAGAGCATCGGGTCGTCATTTTCGCCGCCGGCACCGGCAATCCGTTCTTCACCACCGACACGGCCGCTGCACTGCGCGGCCGCGAGATGAACGTCGACATCGTGCTCAAGGCGACGAAGGTCGACGGTGTCTACACGGCCGATCCGTTGCTGGACCGGACGGCGCGGCGCTACTCGACGCTGACATTCGACGAGGCGATCGTCAAGAACTTGAAGGTCATGGACGCGACGGCACTCGCGCTGTGCCGCGACCAGAAAATGCTGCTGAAGGTGTTTTCGATCTTCGTGCCCGGCGCCCTCAAGCGAGTCGTGCTCGGCGAAGACGTGGGCACGCTCGTCCACTGCTAGTGGCGAGCGCCGCTCGAAGCAACTGGAGAAATCGATGATCAGCGACGTCAAGAAAGCGGCCGACCAGAAGATGGAGAAGTCGGTCGATGCGTTGAAGGCGGACTTGGCGAAGATCCGCACGGGTCGCGCGCATACGGGACTGCTCGACCATATCCATGTCGACTATTACGGCACGTCGATGCCGCTCGCACAGGTTGCCAACGTCACGCTGGCCGACTCGCGGACGATCGGCGTGCAGCCGTGGGAAAAGAAGATGATTCCCGTGGTGGAAAAAGCGATTCGCGACGCCGATCTCGGCCTCAATCCCGCGACGTCCGGCGACCTGATTCGCGTGCCGATGCCGCCATTGACCGAGGAACGGCGCAAGGAGCTCATCAAGGTCGTGCACAAGGAAGGCGAAGCGGCCAAGATCGCCGTGCGCAACGTGCGCCGCGACGCGAACGAGCAGCTGAAGAAGCTCGCGAAGGACAAGCAGTGCAGCGAGGACGACGAGCGTCGTGCGCATGACGACCTGCAGAAGCTCACCGATCGCGTCGTCGGCGAGATCGATCAGATGCTGCAGCAAAAGGAAGCCGACCTGCTCGCCATCTAGGCTCCGGGCTTCGACACCATGTTCACGAGCTCTACGCGAACCATCCCCGCGGCGCGCGCGATACCGCGCCACGTGGCCATCATCATGGACGGCAACGGGCGCTGGGCGAACAAGCGGCTGCTGCCGCGCGTGGCGGGGCATCGCAAAGGCGTCGAAGCGGTCCGCGCGACGGTGCGTGCGGCGATCGAGCTCGGCGTCGAATACCTGACGCTGTTCGCGTTCTCGAGCGAGAACTGGCGCCGGCCCGCCGACGAGGTGTCGATCCTGATGGACCTGTTCGCGCGGGCGCTCGACGTCGAGGTGACGAAGCTGCATTCGAACGGCATTCGCTTCAAGGTCGTTGGCGACACGTCGCGATTCGACCGGCGCATTCGCGACCTCGTTGCCGCCGGCGAGGCGCTGACGGCTACCAACACACGGCTGACCTTCACCGTCGCCGCCAACTACGGCGGGCGCTGGGACATCGCGCAGGCAGCACGCAGTTACTTCGCTGCGAATCCGGACGCGCTCCGCGCCGACCGGCCGCTCGTGCCCGAAGCGCTCGAGCCTTATCTTGCGATGGCCCACGCGCCCGAGCCGGACCTGTTCATCCGCACCGGCGGCGAGAAGCGGATTTCCAATTTCCTGCTCTGGCAGCTCGCGTACACCGAGCTCTATTTCACCGACCTGCTCTGGCCGGACTTCGACGCGACGGCGCTTGGCGTGGCGATCGAATCGTATGCGATGCGTGAGCGTCGCTACGGGCGCACGAGCGAGCAGGTGCAGGCACAGGTCGAGACGCGGGTGCAGGTGCAGGACGCGTGAGTGTCGCGTGCCGAGCGCGCCCGCCACTGCCGTGAGCTCCGTCCTCGCCACACGCGTCGCCACAGCGGCGGTTCTCGTCGTCGCAGTCCTTGCGGCGCTGTTCATGCTGCCGCCCTACGGCTGGGGTTTCGCCGTGCTCGCCGTCATCACCGCCGGCGCGCACGAATGGGGCCGACTGATCGGGCTCGCGCCGAAGTCGCTTGCATTGTTCGTCGCCGCGACGCTTTGCATCGGCGCAGCACTGCTCGCCATCGCGCCACCCGTTCCCGGCAGTGGCTGGCCGCCGCCGGTTGTCGGCGTCGCCTGCGGACTGGCGACCCTTTTCTGGATCGCGTTAGGCACTCCGGCGGTGCTGCTGAACTGGCAACCGCGCTCGGGATTGCCCGGTGCGCTTGCTGCACTGATCGTGCTGATCGGCGCGTTCGTCGCCGTCGTCGAGTTGCAGGCGCGCTCGCCGTGGCTCGTGCTGGCCGCAATGGCGATCGTCTGGATCGCCGATACCGCTGCGTTCTTCGCCGGCCGGCGATTCGGTCGTCACAAGCTCGCGCCTGCGATCAGTCCGGGCAAATCGTGGGAAGGCGCCTGGGGCGGCATCGCCGCCGTCGCCGTCTATGCGGCATTGCTCGTGCCGCTCGCGTCGCGCGCCGGCGTCAACACGCCGGTGAATGCGTCGTCCGTCGTGCTGTGGATCGCATTCGCCATCGTGCTGGCCGCGCTGTCGATCGTCGGCGATCTGCATGAATCGCTATTGAAGCGGCGCGCCGGCGTCAAGGATAGCGGCACGCTGCTGCCAGGACACGGCGGCATCCTTGACCGCACGGACGCGCTGCTCGCGGCGATGCCGCCGGTCGCGCTCGCGACGCTCGCCTTCGTGGCGCCCACATGACGCGCCGCGCGATCACGCTGCTGGGCGCTACGGGATCGGTGGGCGCATCGACGCTCGACGTCATCGCGCGCCATCTCGACCGGTTCAGCGTGGCGGCGCTGGCCGCGCACCGCAACGACGCGAAGCTGCTGGACCTTTGCCGGCGCTTTCGACCGGCGCTGGCCGCACTGCATGACGTCGATGCCGCGCATTCGCTGCAGCGCGCGCTTGCGGCGGAGTGCCTGCCGACGCGCGTCGTGGCGGGAGACGACGGTCTATGCGAAGCGGCGACGTTGCCCGAAAGCGATTGCGTGCTCGCGGCGATCGTCGGTGCCGCCGGGCTTCCGGCAACGCTTGCGGCCGCTCGGGCGGGCAAGCGCATCCTGCTCGCGAACAAGGAAGCCCTCGTCATCGGCGGTGCGCTGTTCATGACTGCAGCGGCCGAGAACGGCGCCGTATTGCTTCCGATCGACAGCGAGCACAACGCCGTCATCCAGTGCCTGCCGGCATCTTATTCACGCAACCCCGCGACGCACGGCGTGCGGCGCATCGTGCTGACCGCGTCCGGCGGCCCATTCCACGACCGGCCCGACGTCGATTTCGAGTGCGTGACGCCCGACGAGGCGTGCGCGCATCCGACGTGGTCGATGGGACGCAAGATCTCGGTCGATTCCGCGACGATGATGAACAAGGGACTGGAAGTCATCGAGGCGCACTGGCTGTTCGGCGCCGACGCGTCGCAGATCGAAGTCGTCGTCCATCGGCAGAGCGTCGTGCACTCGCTCGTCGAATATGTCGACGGGTCGGTGCTCGCGCAGCTGTCGAATCCCGACATGCGCACACCGATCGCGCAGGCGCTGGCTTTTCCCGATCGCATCGACGCAGGTGTTGCCCCGCTCGACTACTCGCGGCTCGCCGCGCTGACGTTCGAGCCCGCCGACCGGCGTCGTTTCCCGTGCATCGACCTCGCCTACGCGGCGCTGGCGGCGGATGCCGCGGCGCCCGTGGCCCTCAACGCCGCCAACGAGATCGCCGTGGCGGCCTTCCTGCGCGGCGACGCGCGTTTCGCCGACATACCCCGGGCGTGCGACACTGTGCTCGCGCGACGCAGCGTTGCACCGGTCGTAACGCTCGACGATGCGCTTGCCGCCGATGCCGAAGCCCGTGCGCTGGCGTGCTCGGCGCTGGGACTGCCGCGCGCCGCGCGTGCGGCGCTGGCCGCATGAGGCCGCTCATGCCCGTGCAGTTGCGCGCACATTCCGGAGCATCCGCATGATCGACACCGTCTACAAGATCGTCGCGTTCGCGATCACGCTCGGCGTGCTCGTCGTGTTTCACGAGCTTGGCCATTACGTGATCGCCCGCCTGGCCGGGGTCAAGGTGCTGCGGTTCTCGGTCGGATTCGGGCGGCTGGTGTGGTCGCGACGGTTCGGACGCGACCAGACCGAGTGGGCATTGTCGGCGATCCCGCTCGGCGGATACGTGAAGATGGTGGACGAGCGCGAGGGCCACGTCGAGGCGGCCGACCTGTCGCGCGCGTTCAATCGTCAATCGGTATGGCGCCGCATTGCGATCGTCGCCGCCGGTCCGCTCGCCAACCTGCTGCTTGCGGTGCTGCTGTTCGCGGGAACGTTTGTGTCCGGCGTGCCTGGACAGCGCGCGCTCCTGGCCGAGCCGCCGCCGTCAACACCCGCCGCCGCTGCGGACGTGCGCGCCGGCGATCGCGTGGTGGGCGTCGATGGCGAGCCGGTCGGCAGCTGGCAGGAACTGCGCTGGCGCGTCGTTCGCGCGCAGGGCAACGATCGCATCGCGCTTTCGCTCGTTCGCGACAACCTCGACCGCGAGCCGATCCGCCGCGAACTGTCGATTGCCGGCCTCGGCACCGAAGACTGGGAGGGCAACCCGCTGTCGACGCTGGGCTTGCGCGCCGATCTCGGCGCGCCGATCGTCGACCAGGTGCTTCCGGGCAAGCCCGCGGAGCGCGCGGGGCTCGTCAACGGCGACCGGATTCTCGCCGTCGACGGCAGGCCGATGCGTTCGCCGAGCGACGTCGCGTCGCTGACGAATGCGCACCCGGGCGAGACGCTGACGTATCGCGTGCAGCGGGGCGCAACGACGCTCGAGTTGCCGGTCAGCGTCGAGTCGTCCGAGCAGAACGGCCGGCGCATCGGCCTCGCGGGCGTGCGGCTTCGCATCGATCCGGAAGTCGCCGAGCGCTCCGCGGTGGTCGTTCGCTACGGACTCGGCGAGTCGCTGGTGCAGGGATTTCGCAAGACCTGGGAGCTTTCGGCGTTCACGGTCCGGATGCTCGGACGTATCGTCACCGGCGATGCATCGCTGAAGAACATCAGCGGTCCACTGACGATGGCGGACATCGCCGGTCAGTCGGCGCAAGCGGGAACGCTGGTGTTCGTGAGCTACCTTGCGCTGATCAGCATCAGCCTCGGTGTGCTGAACCTGTTGCCGGTACCGCTACTGGATGGGGGGCATTTACTGTATTATCTCGCCGAAATTATCAAAGGCAGTCCCGTATCCGACCGTGCGTTCGAGGTTGGTCAGCGCATCGGCATGGCGATGCTTGCCGTACTGATGGCCTTGGCGCTCTTCAATGACGTTTCCCGCCTGTTCTAGTGTCCTGTCTCGCCCACTCGCTCGATAGTTCGCGGCGAAGCGGGCTGCCACGCGTATGCGCATCACGTGCGCGCGTTCGCATTCCATCGCTTCTCGGCGGCATTCTGGCGTCCGTGTTGTCGGTGGCCGTGTGGGCCGTCGATCCGTTTGTCGTTCGCGACATCCGTGTCGAAGGCGTGCAGCGGACTGAAGCGGGCACGATTTTCAGCTACCTGCCGATCAAGGTTGGCGATCGCGTCACCGACGAGCGCATCTCGGACGCGGTGAAGGCGTTGTACGCAACCGGCTTCTTTCGCGATGTTCGGCTCGAGGCGCAAGGTGACGTGCTGATCGTCTCCGTGCAGGAGCGGCCGACGATCAGCTCGATCACGTTCGTCGGCAACAAGGAGTTCGACACCGACACGATCAAGAAGGCGATGAAGGACATCGGCATCGCCGAAGCGCGCATCTTCGACCGTTCGGCACTCGATCGCGCCGAGCAGGAGTTGAAGCGGCAGTACATTACGCGCGGCAAGTACGCTGCCAATGTGCAGACGACGGTCACGCCACAGGAGCGTAACCGCGTCGCGATCAATTTCACGATCGACGAAGGCGATTCGGCAAGGATCGCGCGCATCAACATCGTCGGTGCGAAGGCGTTCACCGAGAAGCAGCTGTTGTCGGAGATGACGCTGACCACACCGGGCTGGCTTACGTGGTACACGAAGAACGACCAGTACTCGAAGCAGAAGCTATCGGCTGATCTCGAGACACTGCGCAGCTTCTACCAGAACCGCGGCTACCTCGAGTTCAACGTCGATTCGACCCAGGTGTCGATCACGCCAGACAAGGAAGACATCTACATCACGCTCAACATCACCGAGGGGCCGAAGTTCACTGTCGGTGACGTGCGGATCGCCGGGGACCTCGTGGTGCCGGCGAATGAGCTCGAGCGGTTGATTCGTATCAAGACCGGTGACGTTTATTCGCGCGAGCGGTTGCAGGCATCCGCAAAGGACATCTCCGATCGCCTTGGCGCCGACGGTTATGCGTTCGCTAACGTCAACGCCGTGCCCGAGCTCAATCGCGATACGCAAACGGCGTCGTTCACGTTCTATGTCGACCCGGGTCGCCGCGCGTACGTCCGCAAGATCAACATCAGCGGCAACGCGAAAACTCGCGACGAGGTGATCCGCCGCGAGTTCCGCCAGATCGAGGACGCGTGGTACGACGGTCCGCGGATCGACCGGTCGAAGATCCGCGTCAAGCGCCTCGGCTATTTCGACGATGTCACCGTCGAGACGCCGCCCGTGCCTGGTGCGCCGGACCAGGTCGACGTCGAGGTCGGCGTCACCGAGAAATCGACCGGCAATCTGCTGGCCGGTATCGGCTACTCGAGCGCGGAGGGCATCGTGCTCAACGCGTCGATCTCGCAGCAGAACATCTTCGGCTCGGGCAACGCGCTTGGCATCGGCGTCAATACGAGCAAGTACAACCGCCAGTACTCGATCATTCTGACCGAGCCGTATTGGACCGTGGATGGTGTCTCGCGGACGATCGAGCTCTACCAGAAGAGCCTCGACCCGACGGGGCTCGCGATCGCGCAGTATGCTTCGAAGACACTCGGGGCGGCGCTCGGCTTCGGCGTGCCGATCACCGAGTCGGACACGATCAATTTTGGCGGCCGCTTCGAGCACACCGAGATCACGCTGTTCAGCGACAGCCCGCCCGTCTACCAGGATTTCGTCAACCAGTTCGGTGCAACGTCGAACGCCTACATCCTGACGGCGGGCTGGTCACGCGACACGCGCGACGACATTCTCTATCCGAGCAGGGGCCAGTTGCGCAGCGTGCTGCTCGAGACCGGCTTGCCGTTCGGCGATCTTGCTTACTACAAGATTCAGTACACGCATTCGGCCTACTGGCCGCTTTATTCGGATTTCGTGCTGCTGGCGCGCGCCGATCTCGGCTGGGGCGATGGCTATTCGGGCAAGCCGCTGCCGTTCTTCAAGGCGTTCTTCGCCGGTGGCGTCAATTCGGTGCGCGGTTACGATACGGCGTCGCTGGGGCCGCAGGATCCGTTTGGCAATGCGCTTGGCGGCCGGCGCAAGATCGTCGGCAATCTCGAGCTTTTCTATCCGATCCTGAAAGGCGACAAGCAGGTTCGCGCGAGCATATTCGCGGATGTCGGCCAGATCTGGGCAAACGGCAAGCAGTCTCAGTTCGAGGAATTCAAATACTCGACCGGTATCGGGCTCGCATGGAATTCGCCGATCGGTCCGCTCCGGTTCAGCTACGCGATCCCGCTCAATCTGCGCGAGGGCGATCGCGAGCAGCGATTCCAGTTCCAGGCAGGCACGGCATTCTGATGGCGGCGATGTCTTTCACGATGATCCGTACAGCGACTGCGAGCATTGTGTTGCGCACGCTCGTCGCAGGAGCGCTAATCGCACTGGCGCCGTCAGCATTCGCGGTCGAATACAAGCTCGGCTTCGTCAACACCGAGCGATTGTTCCGCGAGGCGACACCCGCCAAGCGCGCGCAAGCGAAGATCGAGAAAGAGTTCGCAACGCGCGATGGTGAGATCCAGAAGCTCGCAAAGCAGGTGCGCGACCTGCAGGCTGTGCTCGACAAGGATGGCCCGACGATGGCCGAATCGGAGCGGCGCAACAAGGAGCGCGACCTTGCGAATCAATCGCGCGATCTGCAAAGGATGCAGCGCGAATTTCGCGAGGACCTCAACCTGCGCCGCAACGAGGAGCTGGCCGGCATCCAGGAGCGCGCGAACAAGGTCATCCAGCAGATCGCCGAAGCCGAGAAGTTCGATCTGATTCTCCAGGATCCCGTCGTCTACGCGAGCCAGCGCATCGACATCACTGACAAGGTGATCAAGGCGCTCGCCGACAAGTGAATAGCCCTCTCTAACCTGGCCGTAGGGCAATGCACGGATTACGATGGCCCGACAAGGCGAGTCTCCGCAGCATTCCCTCGAGGACCTCGCCCGGTCCGTCGGTGCAGCGCTCGATGGCGACGGCTCGATTCGCATCGCGCGGGTAGCAACGCTCGAGCGCGCGTGTCCAGGCGACATCGCGTTCCTGAGCAACCCGCGGTATCGCTCGCAGCTCGCGACAACGCGAGCATCCGCCGTCATCGTCGACCCGTCATCGGCTTCGGCGACATCGTTGCCGAAGCTCGTCTCGAATAATCCTTATGCGACGTATGCGCGCGTCGCGACGATCCTTCACCCGTCGTCATCTGTCATCGGTGGCGTGCATCCGACGGCAGCAGTCGACTCGACTGCGCAGATCGCAGCATCCGCGGCCATCGGCGCCTTTGCGGTGATTGGCGCGCGCGTGGTCATTGGCGAGCGCGCAGCCATTGGCGCGCACGCCACCGTTGGTGATGACGCATCGATTGCCGACGACGTCGTGCTCGATGCGCGCGTGACGATCTATCCGCGCTGCACGATC
>Ga0207679_10002723_pt1 | contig 10926 bp, 8 predicted proteins | sample KBSC73metaG_FD_184320 | JGI IMG/M metagenome (GOLD analysis project Ga0207679, IMG submission 184320) | Corn rhizosphere microbial communities from Kellogg Biological Station, Michigan, USA - KBS C7-3 metaG (SPAdes) (version 2) | ecosystem: Host-associated > Plants > Roots > Rhizosphere > Soil ...
CACATCGGTGCCGACACCATCCGCAAGCGCCTGCCATCGATTCTCGAAATCGGCCATAAGTTCGCCAATGTCGACGCCACCAAAGAGCCGATTCCCGTTGTTCCGACCATCCATTATCAGATGGGCGGTATTCCGACCAACATTAACGGTCAGGTCGTGGCACCGAAGAACGGCATCCCCAATGAAGTCGTCAATGGCATGTACGCCATCGGCGAATGCGCTTGCGTTTCCGTGCATGGTGCGAACCGCCTCGGCACTAACTCGCTGCTTGATCTTGTGGTGTTCGGACGTGCCGCTGGGAACCACATCGTCGCGCAAAATCTCAAGCAGAAGAGCCACAAGCCGCTGCCGGCGGATGCAGCCGACCGCGCACTGGAGCGTTTGTCGCGCTTGGAAAACAGCACCGGCTCCGAGCGTGTACAGGATGTCGCCAACGCAATCCGCGCCACTATGCAGCAGTACTGCGGCGTGTTCCGCACCGACGAATTGCTGCAGACCGGTGTGAAGAAGATCGTGGAACTGGACGAGCGTCGCAAGCACGTGTCGTTCAAGGACAAGTCGAAGGTATTCAACACCGCGCGCGTCGAAGCGCTTGAGCTGGACAACCTCATCGAGACCGCCAAGGCAACTATCGTTTCGGCAGCGGCCCGCAAGGAATCGCGAGGCGCCCATGCACATCGTGACTACGAGAAGCGTGACGACGAGAACTGGATGAAGCACACGCTGTGGTTCTCCGAGGGCAATCGCCTCGACTACAAGCCGGTCAATACCAAGCCACTGACCGTTGAAACCTTCAAGCCTAAAGCACGTACTTTCTAAGGGTAGCAAATGCCACGTACTCTAAAATTCCAAATCTACCGCTACGACCCGGACAAGGATGAGAAGCCATACATGCAGGATCTGACAGTGACCCTGCAGGACACCGACAAGATGCTGCTGGACGCTCTGCAGCGCATCAAGGCCGACGTGGACGATTCTCTCGCACTGCGTCGTTCTTGCCGCGAAGGCGTGTGTGGCTCCGATGCGATGAACATCAACGGCAAGAACGGTCTGGCTTGCACGACCAACCTGAATGAATTGACCGAGCCCATCGTATTGCGCCCGTTGCCCGGTTTGCCGGTCATTCGCGACTTGATCGTTGACATGACACAGTTCTTCAAGCAATACCACTCGATCAAGCCATATTTGATCAACGATACCATTCCGCCTGAGAAAGAGCGTTTGCAGTCTCCGGAAGAGCGTGAAGAGCTGGATGGACTGTATGAGTGTATTCTGTGTGCATGCTGCTCAACGTCTTGTCCGTCGTTCTGGTGGAATCCAGATAAATTCGTCGGACCGGCAGGCTTGCTGCAAGCATACCGCTTCATTGCAGATAGCCGTGACCAGGCGACCAACGAGCGTCTCGATAACCTCGAGGACCCGTACCGCCTGTTCCGTTGCCACACCATCATGAATTGCGTCGATGTTTGCCCGAAGGGTTTGAACCCGACTCGCGCTATCGGCAAGATCAAGGAACTGATGGTGCGTCGCACGGTGTAAATGTTGTATGCAAGGCGGGGGGAATCCTGCTCCCGCCTTTTCATTTGCCTTGCGGGTAAGAATGCAAGGCAAATGAAAAATAAGCGAGTGAAAGAAGATATGTCGATTACCCATCAAGCCGACCCTGTCCAACGAGCGCGTTTACGCTGGCGCGCCCGTCGTGGCTTGCTCGAAAACGATCTGATCATTACCCGCTTTCTGGATGCGCATGAAACGACTTTGACGGACGAAGAGGTGGATGCTTTTTCGCGCCTGCTGGATCTTGCCGATAATGAACTGCTGGATCTTTTGCTGGCTCGCAAGGAACCCGAAGGGGATGTGGACCTGTCTCATGTTCATAAGCTGTTAGCGCGATTGCGCAATGCGTGATGCAGGTAGGTTCTGTTTTGGTTTTTCTCTTGTTTAAACTTACCCCTTCTTCTTAGAAAGGAAGATCCTTTATGACCAACTCTGATACCAAAGCAACGCTGTCGTTCTCCGATGGTACTCCGTCGCTGGAACTTCCTATCTACAAAGGTGCTATCGGCCCAGATGTCATCGATATTCGCAAGCTCTACGGCGCAACCGGCAAGTTCACCTACGATCCGGGTTTCATGTCGACTGCAGCCTGCAACTCGACGATCACCTACATTGATGGCGACAAGGGGGAGTTGCTCTATCGCGGTTACCCGATCGAACAGCTGGCAGTCAATTGCGACTTCCTCGAGACATGCTACCTATTGTGGAATGGTGAACTACCGACCACCGAGCAAAAGAAGAAGTTCGTCGACACCGTGACTCGTCACACCATGGTGCACGAGCAAATGCAATTTTTCTTCCGCGGCTTCCGTCGTGATGCACACCCGATGGCAGTACTGGTTGGTACGGTCGGCGCATTGTCTTCGTTCTATCATGACTCGCTCGACATCAACGACCCCCACCATCGCGAAGTATCGGCAATCCGACTGATTGCAAAACTGCCGACGCTGGTTGCAATGGCTTATAAATACTCGATCGGTCAGCCGTTCGTCTATCCGCGCAACGATTTGTCGTACTCGGCTAACTTCATGCGCATGATGTTCTCTACGCCATGCGAGGAGTACAAGGTCAATGACGTTCTGGTGCGCGCGCTCGACCGTATCCTCATTCTGCATGCCGACCACGAACAGAATGCATCGACCTCTACAGTGCGTTTGTCCGGCTCGTCTGGTGCGAACCCATTTGCTTGTATCGCTGCAGGTATCGCTTGCCTGTGGGGGCCGGCGCATGGCGGTGCCAACGAGGCTGCACTCAACATGTTGGAGGAACTGCAGCATCAGGGTGGCGTCGAGCGCATTGGTGAATTTATCGCCAAGGTCAAGGACAAGAACTCGAACGTCAAGCTGATGGGCTTCGGTCACCGCGTCTACAAGAACTATGACCCACGCGCTAAGCTGATGCGCGAAACTTGCCACGAAGTGCTGAATGAGCTGGGGTTGCACGACGATCCACTGTTCAAGCTTGCGATGGCGCTCGAGAAGATTGCACTTGAAGATGACTACTTTGTGCAGCGCAAACTTTATCCGAACGTTGATTTCTACTCCGGCATCGTACAACGTGCGCTAGGCATTCCGGTATCGCTGTTTACCGGTATTTTCGCGATGGCGCGCACCGTTGGCTGGATTGCTCAGTGGAATGAGATGATTTCCGACCCGGAGCAGAAGATCGGCCGTCCGCGTCAACTGTATGTAGGCTCTGTCAGGCGTGACGTGCCTCCCCGTAACAAACGCGGTTGATTCGGTAGTTGCAAAAAAGCGGGCCATAATGCCCGCTTTTTTGTTGGTAACGATAAATATGCTATGCTAGCGACTCAATTTAGTAACACTTTAGGTCACGTAGCCCTTCCCCCACTACTTGATGTGCAATCCGCTAACCGGTCAGGCCGTGTCGCGGAAGGTTGAATAACCCGCTAATCTCGCGAAACGCGAAGAAAGGTGAGCAAGATGATGCAGCAGTACTTCTCCAACTCATATTTGTTTGGAGGTAACGCGCCGTACGTCGAAGAACTGTACGAGGCGTACCTCAATAATCCTGGCTCTGTGCCTGACAACTGGCGTGCGTACTTTGATGCAATGCAGCATGCTCCGGCCGTTGACGGTTCTAATAAGCCTGACGTCGCTCATGCCCCAGTCATTGCATCTTTTGCCGAGCGCGCCAAGCAGGGGCCGATTCGCACAGTCAGTGCTGCCGCAGATGTCGAAATGGGGCGCAAGCGCGTTGCTGTAACGCAGCTTATCGCGGCATACCGTTTCCTCGGCAATCGCTGGGCCAATCTTGATCCGTTACAGCGCCAGGAACGTCCGAACATTCCGGAACTCGAGCCGAGCTTTTATGGCTTTTCCGATGCTGATATGGACATCGTGTTCAATATCAGCAATACCTATTTTGGCCAGGAAACCGCCACACTGCGCGACCTGATCCAGTCCTTGCGCGACACCTATTGCCGTTCCATTGGTGCGGAATTCATGTATGTCAGCGATCCGGCACAAAAACGCTGGATTCAGGAGCGCCTTGAGTCTGTACGCTCCACGCCGAATTTCTCGTCAGAAAAGAAAAAGCACATTCTTGAACGTCTGACCGCAGCCGAAGGTCTCGAACGTTACTTGCACACTCGCTACGTCGGGCAGAAGCGCTTCTCCCTCGAGGGTGGCGAGAGTTTTATCGCATCGCTCGATGAAGCTATTCAACGCGCCGGTAACAGAGGCGTTCAGGAAATCGTGATCGGCATGGCTCACCGTGGTCGCCTCAATGTTCTGGTCAACACACTTGGCAAGATGCCGCAGGACCTGTTCGCCGAATTCGAAGGGAAGCATGCAGATGACCTGCCGGCAGGTGACGTGAAATATCACCAAGGCTTTTCCTCCGATATCTCTACGGGGGGCGGCCCAGTTCATTTGTCGCTGGCATTCAACCCGTCTCACCTCGAAATCGTCAACCCTGTGGTCGAGGGTTCCGCCAAGGCGCGTATGGATCGCCGCGGTGATAAGGACGGCTCGCAAGTTATGCCGATCCTAGTGCACGGCGATGCTGCGTTCGCGGGACAGGGTGTGGTCATGGAAACCTTGAACCTGGCTCAGACTCGCGGTTATGGCACGGGTGGCACAGTGCACATTGTCATTAACAACCAGATCGGCTTTACCACCTCCGATCCGCGCGACAGCCGCTCCACGCTGTACTGCTCCGACGTGGTTAAGATGATCGAGGCTCCGGTATTCCATGTGAATGGCGATGATCCGGAAGCTGTCGTTCTTGCGACTCAGCTCGCGCTTGACTTCCGCATGGAGTTCAAGAAAGACGTGGTGGTTGACATCATCTGCTTCCGTAAGCTCGGTCACAATGAACAGGATACGCCGGCACTCACGCAGCCGTTGATGTATAAGAAGATCGGCAAGCACTCAGGGACACGCAAGCTCTATGCGGACAAGTTGGCTGCGCAGGGTACGATTGCCGCTGACGAAGGCGATGCAATGGTCAAGGCCTATCGTGATGCGATGGATGCGGGCAGGCATACTGTCGATCCCGTCATCTCCAACTTCAAGAGCAAGTATGCGGTCGACTGGATGCCGTTCCTGAACCGCAAATGGACTGATGCCGCAGATACCGCCGTGCCGCTGGCCGAACTCAAGCGCCTCGCGGAGCGTATCACCAAGGTGCCGGACAACTTCAAGCCGCATCCGCTGGTTGAAAAGGTTCTCGGCGATCGCGCAGCCATGGGGCGTGGCGAAATGAATCTCGACTGGGGTATGGGGGAGCATCTTGCTTACGCTTCGCTGGTCGCTTCGGGTTATGCGGTACGTCTGACCGGTCAGGATGCTGGTCGTGGCACTTTCGTACATCGTCATGCTGTGCTGCATGATCAGAATCGTGAACGCTGGGATGCTGGTTCCTATGTGCCGCTTCAGAACGTCTCCGAGGGGCAGGCGCCGTTTGCCGTCATCGACTCGGTGTTGTCGGAAGAAGCTGTGCTTGGTTTCGAATACGGTTATTCCACCGCTGAGCCGAATGCACTCACGATTTGGGAAGCGCAATTCGGTGACTTTGCCAACGGAGCACAGGTTGTGATCGACCAGTTCATCAGCTCTGGTGAGGTGAAGTGGGGGCGTGCATCCGGTCTCGTGATGATGTTGCCGCACGGTTATGAAGGTCAGGGTCCGGAGCACTCGTCCGCACGTCTGGAGCGTTATCTGCAGTTGTGTGCCGATAACAATATGCAGGTGGTGCAGCCGACCACAGCAGCGCAGATCTTCCACCTGTTGCGTCGCCAGATGATCCGCTTGTTCCGCAAGCCGTTGGTCATCATGACGCCGAAGTCTCTGCTGCGTAACAAGGATGCTGGCTCGACGCTGTCCGAACTGGCCAAGGGCTCTTTCCAGACCGTGATTGGTGAAGTGGACGAGAAGATCGATCCGAAGAAGGTCAAGCGCGTGCTGGCGTGCTCGGGCAAGGTTTACTACGACCTCGTCAATGCGCGCAAGGAGCGTGGAGCTTCCGATGTGGCTATTATCCGTGTCGAACAGCTGTACCCGTTCCCGCACAAAGCGTTTGCAGCCGAGCTGAAGAAGTTCCCGAACTTCACCGAGTTGGTGTGGACCCAGGACGAACCGCAGAATCAGGGTGCATGGTTCCAGATCCAGCACAATATTTTCGAAAACCTCGAAGATGGACAGAAGCTCGCCTACGCCGGCCGTCCTGCCAGCGCATCGCCTGCAGTCGGTTACTACGACAAGCATTATGCGCAGCAGAAGGCGTTGATCGACACTGCGTTCTCGAAGCTCAAGGGCTTCATCCTTACGAAATAATGACCCGACGGCACGCCAGAAGCTGGCGTGCCGAACGAACAAACCGAAACGGAGAGTTACATGGCTATTCTTGAAGTAAAAGTTCCGCAGTTGTCGGAATCCGTCGCTGAAGCGACGCTGCTGCAGTGGCATAAGAAGTTGGGCGAAGCGGTTGCGCGCGATGAAAATCTGATCGACATCGAGACCGACAAAGTAGTGCTCGAGTTGCCGGCACCGGACGCCGGTGTGATTGTTGAAGTAATCAAGGGCGACGGGAGCACTGTTGTCTCTGGCGAAGTGATCGCCAAGATCGATACCGAAGCCAAAGCTGGCACTGTGGCCCAGGCTGCGGCCGCCGCTCCTGCGAAGGCTGCTGAACCTGCTGTCGCTGCTGCACCGGCCTCCTCCGCTGCTGCTGTTATTGCCATGCCTGCTGCTGCCAAGATGCTGGCGGATAACAACATGAGTGCCGCGCAAGTCGCTGGTACCGGCAAGGATGGTCGTGTCACTAAGGGTGACGTCATCGGGGCGATCGAAAGAAAGGCTGCGCCAGCTGCAGTCGCTGTACCTGCAGTATCTGCCAAACCGGCACTGCAACCTGTTGCTGCGCCAATCAACCTGAGCAATCTGGCGAACCGCCCGGAAGAGCGCGTGCCGATGAGCCGTTTGCGTGCGCGTGTCGCCGAGCGTCTGCTGCAGTCGCAAGCTACCAACGCTATCCTGACTACATTCAACGAAGTCAACATGCAGCCGGTCATGGATCTGCGCAACAAATACAAGGACAAGTTCGAGAAGGAACATGGTGTCAAGCTGGGATTCATGTCGTTCTTCGTGAAGGCGGCAGTTCACGCGCTGAAGAAGTTCCCGGTCCTGAATGCCTCGGTCGATGGCAACGACATCGTCTACCACGGCTACTTCGACATCGGTATTGCCGTCGGTTCCCCGCGTGGCCTCGTTGTGCCGATTCTGCGTGATGCCGACCAAATGAGCATTGCTGACATCGAGAAGAAGATCGCCGAATTTGGCAACAAGGCCAAGGACGGCAAGCTGACTTTGGAAGAGCTGACCGGTGGTACATTCTCGATTTCCAACGGTGGTGTCTTCGGTTCCATGCTGTCGACCCCGATTATCAATCCGCCGCAGTCTGCCATTCTCGGCGTGCATGCTACCAAGGAGCGCCCGGTGGTTGAAAACGGACAGGTCGTAATCCGTCCGATCAATTACCTTGCGATGTCCTACGATCACCGCATCATCGACGGCCGCGAAGCCGTGCTGGGTCTGGTAGCAATGAAAGAGGCGCTGGAAGATCCGGCTCGCCTGCTGCTCGACCTGTAATCATTCATGACTGGCGTTCACGGAGCCGATTTTTAGCTGGCTCCGTAGCGCCTTCTCTTTTTGCGGCTAAAAGGTAAGAACATGTCCAAGAATTTTGATGTGGTGGTCATTGGCGGCGGCCCTGGTGGCTACATTGCGGCGATTCGCGCTGCGCAATTGGGTTTTAATACTGCCTGTATCGACGAATGGAAAAACGCCAAGAACGGTCCGGCGCCCGGTGGTACCTGCACTAATGTCGGCTGCATCCCGTCCAAGGCGCTGCTGCAATCCTCTGAACACTATGAGCATGCGGGCCACTCCTTCGGCGAACACGGTATCGAGGTAAAAGGCTTGGGTCTGAACGTCGGTCAGATGCTGGCGCGCAAGGATACTATCGTTAAACAGAATAACGACGGCATTCTCTATCTCTTCAAGAAGAACAAGGTCACGTTTTTCCATGGGCGCGGCTCCTTTGTGAAGGGGGGGGCTGATGGATACGAAATCAAGGTGTCTGGCGCATCGGAAGAGGCCATCACCGGCAAGCACATCATTGTCGCTACAGGCTCCAATCCTCGCGCGCTCCCGAACGCATCCTTCGACGAGAAGCTGATCCTTTCCAATGCTGGTGCGTTGGCAATCGATGCCGTGCCGAAGAAGCTGGGTGTGATCGGTGCCGGTGTGATCGGTCTGGAGATGGGCAGCGTATGGCGCCGCCTCGGCGCGGAAGTGACGGTGCTGGAAGCACTGCCTGCCTTCCTTGGCGCTGCTGATGAGCAAATTGCGAAGGAAGCACACAAGCTCTTGGTCAAACAAGGTTTGTCCATCAACCTTGGCGTCAAGATCAATACCATTACTGCCGGCAAGAAAGACGTCACAGTGGAGTACACCGACGACAAGGGCAATGCACAAAAGGCTGTCTTCGATAAGCTGATCGTCTCCATTGGTCGTGTGCCGAACACGATTGGCCTTAATCCGGAAGCAGTTGGCCTCAAGCTTGATGAGCGCGGTTTTGTGGTGGTCGATGATGAGTGCAAGACTAACCTGCCGAATATGTGGGCCGTCGGTGACGTAGTGCGTGGACCGATGTTGGCGCACAAGGCGGAAGAGGAGGGTGTGGCAGTGGCGGAACGCATTGCCGGCCAGCATGGCCATGTGAACTTCAATACGATTCCCTGGGTCATATACACTTCGCCGGAAATTGCGTGGGTTGGCAAGACCGAGCAGCAATTGAAGGCAGAAGGCGTGGCATACAAGGCTGGTACTTTCCCATTCATGGCAAACGGTCGTGCACGTGCGTTGGGCGATACTTCCGGCATGGTCAAATTCTTGGCTGATGCGAAAACGGACGAAATTCTCGGTGTGCATATGATCGGTCCGATGGTATCGGAGTTAATTTCCGAGGCGGTCGTGGCAATGGAATTCCGTGCCTCGTCGGAAGACATCGCGCGCATCTGCCACGCACATCCGTCCTTATCAGAGGCGACCAAGGAGGCTGCTCTGGCGGTCGACAAACGTTCGCTCAATTTCTAAGGAGCATGCCATGCGCCGTTTAATCCTGCTGTTGCCTATCGCGCTTGCCGCGTGTGCCACGGCGGGGTCGAGCGGCGAGAGCAATGTTGTGGTCGAGACGTATTCTCGTGGCCAGCCGATGCCGGGCGCGAATTGCTTTGTCAGCACCGGCTCTGGCAGCTGGAACGTCGTTACGCCGGCTACTGTGCCGATCGGCAGTGCGAGCGGCGACTTGCGTGTTGTGTGCAATAAGGCCGGTTATCGCACTTCCGAGTTGCTGTTCAGGCCGTCGAGCGTTTCGGGTTCCAGCATGGGTGTAGGTGTCGGCGGTGGAAGCGGGCATGTCGGAGTAGGGGTAGGCATGAGCGTTCCCATTACCTTGGGACGTGGCGGTTATCCCACGCGCGTCTCGGTTGACATGAATCCGCAATAAGCGAGCTACCGACGCAGCTTCGTCAAGCAGCTGGGCATGGCTCGGTCCACAACACCACGAACATGGGCGAAGAAATTTCGCCCATTTTTTCGCGATGCCAGGCAGTAATCAGCAAAAGTAAAAACATGGATGTCAGGGAGTTTTACGAACACGCGTTGTCCCAACGAGGTTATCGATCCGACGAGGCTCAGTGCCGCGCGGTAGACCGCCTGCAGCAGGCTTATGATGGTTGGGTAACTTACAAGGCGCAGCGCTCGAATCGTTTGATGCGCCTCATCAGCCGTCCCAATATTCCGCGCGGTGTTTATATGTGGGGTGGAGTCGGACGCGGCAAGTCCTTTCTGATGGACAGTTTTTATTCGGTCGTGCCAGTGGTACGCAAGGTACGACTGCACTTCCATGAATTCATGCGCGGAGTGCATCGTCAACTGGATGATCTCAAAGGCGTGGCCGATCCGCTCGACGAAGTCGCGCGGCGTATCTCGAAAAAATATCGGCTGATTTGCTTCGACGAATTTCACGTGTCGGACATCGCCGACGCGATGATTCTTTATAACCTGCTCAAGGCCCTTTTCGACAACGGCGTATCCTTCGTCATGACGTCGAACTATATGCCCGACACGCTTTATCCAGAGGGTTTGCATCGGGATCGTATTATCCCCGCCATTAATCTTCTGAAGGAGAGGCTCGATGTGCTGAATGTAGACGCCGGCGTGGATTATCGCAAGCGGGCGTTGGAACAGGTGGCAGCCTATCACACACCCTTAAGTGCAGCGGCAGACCAGGCGCTACGCGATGCTTTTGCGCAGGTGGCGGAAACGTCGGACGAGGATCCTCGCATTCATATCGAAAATCGGGAAATCCGCGCTTTGCGCCGTGCAGGCAGTGTCGTCTGGTTCGATTTCGCAACCTTGTGCGGCGGACCTCGTTCGCAGAACGACTACCTGGAAATCGCGAGCCTTTTTCATACCGTGATTCTGTCCGATGTGCCTCGCATGTCCGCGGGCATGTCGTCGGAGGCGCGACGTTTCACATGGCTGGTCGATGTTTTGTACGACCACAAGGTCAAACTGCTGATGTCGGCCGAGGTGGAGCCGGAAGAACTGTACACCGAAGGTATGTTGGCAAATGAATTTCATCGCACGGTATCACGAATCATCGAAATGCAGTCGTCCGAATACATGGAAAGTGAACGGCGCAAGGTTGCCGGTTCGCTTACTTGAATGGGTGAGGGCATGACGACCGTATCGGAAATACTTTTGCAAGGGATGCGTCGTACCTTGTCGGGACTGACGGTAGCGTTCGTCCTGGTGCTGCCTGCATATGCAGGCAGCA
>Ga0207679_10002724_pt1 | contig 10924 bp, 5 predicted proteins | sample KBSC73metaG_FD_184320 | JGI IMG/M metagenome (GOLD analysis project Ga0207679, IMG submission 184320) | Corn rhizosphere microbial communities from Kellogg Biological Station, Michigan, USA - KBS C7-3 metaG (SPAdes) (version 2) | ecosystem: Host-associated > Plants > Roots > Rhizosphere > Soil ...
GACGAGCGACATCGCGCTTCGAAACCGACTGGACATCGTCCAAAGCTCGGATGCCGCTCAGGTCAATACAACTCCCATGGGACGGTGGTCTGGTTCGGCGCCCTCACGGCACGCCAGGAATCGCCGGACGGAATAGGAGTCCACGGGATCTCCGGAGGTCCGCCAGCGCATGAATCGCCCAGGAATAGTCGCCATCGCCCGTCCGCGCCGTTCGACGGTCGCGCGGAACCAGTCCACCCCCTCGGCGATACGCCCTTCCGCCCGTGCGCGTTAGGGTTTTCTTGTCTGTGCCGATACGCCACCGTACGCGCCGAGCTCCACGTTCCCAGCGGCGGCGCGTCTTGCCGGCGAATCAGGCGCGAGCGTGAACCGCTCCGTCTCCGCGAACTGCGGATCCCTGTCGAGATTGCCCGCCCCCGGTGCGCCGCCCTGCACGAGGTTGTAGCTCATCTCCGGCGGCGTGAGCGGCGAATAGCTCACCTGATTCCCCGCGCTCTGGGTATTCCCCCAGACAATGTTGTTCCGGAATACGACCTTCGTCCCCGCCGCGATCATCGCTCCACCGCGGCCCTTCATGCCCCGCGCCGAATCGGCGGTCCCGGACTTGTTGTTCACGATCGTGTTGTGCTCGACGAGGGTCGACAAGCGATAGCTCAAGCTGCCGACGATCCACACCCCGGCACCGCCGAAGTCTTCGCCACCCGCGTTGTCGACGATCAGGTTGTTCCTGACGATGCCGGCCGAGTGGAACAGGACGATTCCACCGCCGTATCGGCCGCGGTTGCCGCGGATCACGTTGTGCACGATCGTCGGCTCCGAGTAGCCGCAGCGGATCGCGCCACCGCCAGCGCTGAGCAGACTGTCGCCCGCGACGTTCTTCGCCGTGGATGTGGCGACATTGTACTCGATGTGATTGTAGCGAATCGTCGGCGATCCGAGCTCGCAGAGAATTCCGCCGCCCTCGCGGAAGTACTGCAGGTCCTTCGCGTCGAGCCAGATCGTGCCGGAGCCGCCCGTGATCGTGAAGCCCTCGAGCACGGCCGTCGAGTCTTCCTGGTTCACAAAGCGGACGACCGTGCCGGTGTCCGGATGCGCGGGTCGGCTGCCATCGATGATCGTGCGCTCGATGTCTGCGGCGTCGCGTGAACGAAGGAACTGACTCGCGACGACGATCCCTTTTCCCTTGAAGCGAATGTTCTCGTAGTACCGTCCGGGCGCGACGAGAACGGTGTCGCCCGGGACGGCACTGTCGATGGCGGCCTGGATCGATGGAAACCTGGCCGGCACGCCGAGCACCGCGTGCCTAGGCGCTGGTGGCTGTGCGTGGGCGCTTCCGAGCGGTTGGGCCGCGAGCGCCGCGAAGAGAAAAGCAGAATGGCGAATCATTGCCGTGGGGTGATGGTCGCCACGAAACTCGCCGAGTCCCCCCGCCGTTCGAAGCCCGGGATGACGATGTGCACCAACGTGGGACAAAGCGCGCCGTGCCGCGCGCCGTTTGGTCTGATGGCTGATGGCCGATGGCTGCCGCGCTACGGCTTCATCCGGGCCTCTAGTCGATCGCGATACCAGCGGCTCAGCTTCAACTGCGTCCCGTCAGCCAGACGAACCATATAGTCGCCGGATCCCCACAGATCCATCTGACGGATCCGGTCGAGATTCACGATGGTCGATCGGTGAATGCGCGCGAACCGCCGCGTGTCGAGAGCGCGCTCGAGCGTGGTCATCGTCTCGCGAATGAGATGCGTACGCGGGCCGGTATGCAGGCGAGCGTAGTTCCCGAACGCCTCGATCCAGTCGATCTCCGCCACCGGCACAAAGTACATCTTGCCCTCTTCCTTCACGAGCAAACGGTCGAGCGGCACGCGACCGCCCGCGTTAGGTGCCAGGTCAGCCGGAGCAGCGGCCGTATCGCGAGCCGGCGTGCCGGGTGACGCTTCCAGAAACGCCACGAGCTTTGCGTGACGCTCCGCAGTCGTGGACTGTGCGACCTGCGCGCGTGCCCGCTCGATCGCCTCCGCGAACCGGGCGGGGTCGACCGGCTTCAGGATGTAGTCGAAGGCGTGGACGTTGAAGGCCGCCACCGCGTGCTCGTCGAACGCCGTCACGAAGATCACGAGTGGTGCAGGGCCATCGAGCGCGCGCAGGACCCCAAAGCCATCCACCCGCGGCATCTGCACGTCCAGCAGCACCACGTCCGGATTGTGCGTCGTGATCAGCGAGACCGCCTCGCGGCCATTGGCCGCTTCACCGACAACCTCGACGTCCGGCTGCTCGGTGAGCAGCCGTCTCAGGCGCTCCCGCGCGAATGCTTCGTCGTCGACAATGAGGACCCGCAATGCGGTCACGACGCACTCCGACGCAGGGCTGAATGGGAAACGACCGGCGTCGGCGCTGGCGACGGCGATCGCCTAACGCTGACGGGAACGTGCTCCGATGGTCGCGTCGCGGCCGTGAATGTCGCCGGCGGTTCGTCATCGATATCGAACGGAATCACGACCGACGCGATCGTTCCCCCACCGGGAGCGGGCGTGAGCGCGAACTCCTGCCGACCCGTCCCATACAGATGAAGCAGGCGTTGGCGAGTGTTTCGCACGCCGGTCCCCTCACGGATCGCGCCGGCGAGGCCGTCGCCGTTGTCGCGGACCTCGAGGTCCACCGAGCCGCCGTCATGCCTCGCCGTGACCGTCACGCGTCCGCCTTCCTCGCGCGGCTCGACGCCGTGCTTGATGGCGTTCTCCACGAGCGGCTGGAGAATGAAGCGCGGCACGAGGGCGTCGAGCGTGGCCGGGTCGACGTGGAGCTCGAACGTCAACCTTCCCCGGAAGCGGGCGCGCATGATCTCGACGTAGCTCTCGAGCAGCTCGAGCTCGCGCCGAAGTGGCACGCATTCGCGATCGGCTTCCGTGAACGACGAGCGCAGGAGCACGCCGAGCCGCGTGAGCATTGCGTCGGCACCGGCGGGGTCCGTGTAGACCTGCTCCGCGATCATGTTCAGCGTGTTGAACAGGAAGTGCGGCCGCAACTGGCCCTGCAGCGCCGTTAGGCGCGCTTCGGCCAGTTGAGTCTCGAGGGTTGCCGCGCGTAGGTCGCGCTCGTACGAGAGGCTCGCGTAGTAGCGAACGTGCGCGAGCGCGACGATCACGAAGTAGCAGAGGGAATACAGGAAGAGCGTCCGCAGGAACGTCACGTGGAGCGGCGTTTCGGAGGGCGGCGCTCCAGGATTGACATACGGCGCGATGGCACGCATGAGCGCGACGTCGATGAACGTCGCGAGTGCCGCAGTGCCAAGATGGATCGGTACGGTCTCGAGCCAGTTCGTGCGATCGATGCGAACGCGCCGAGACAGGGTAAGGATGGCCGGTGTGTACAGCGCCCACAGCCAGCAGCTCGCGAGCGACATGCGAATGAGCCGGCCAAATGCCTCCCCGCCATCAGGCTGGGCGGCAGCCTGGAGCTCGGTGGTCGCGACGGCGACGAGGGTCCACGCGACGAAGTAGACGGCGCCACGAGTTGCGGCCGTGCGCGGATCGGTCTTGCTGGCGGTGACAGTAGCGGCCACCCGGGTTCCTCCTGGGGAGATGAGGAGGGTACCGAGTTTGGCTGGTCTCCTCAACGTCCCGGATGATGACCGGCGGATAGGTGGGACGTCCAGCTTATGCGTGGGATCAAAAGGGATCCGGCTAATCGGCCGCGAGGACCGTCCGCGGATCGGTCAACGCAGCGCGAAGAGCGGGCACGAGCGCTCCGACGCCGGTGACCACCACGAATACGAGCGCCGTGACCACAAACACACGCGGATCCGTGGCGGAAACGCCGAATGTCATCGCTCTCATCGCGTTCGCCGCGGCGACTGCCCCCACGATTCCGATCGCGAGACCGACCGCCGCCACCACGATGGCCTCCCGTAACACCAACCACGCCAGATCCGCCGGCAACGCGCCGAGCGCTCCCCGGATTCCGAGCTCACGACGCCGAGCCGCGACCGCGTGCGTCCACGCGCTGAACACGCCGACAGCGGCGAGCACGAGCGCCACGCCGGCGAAGACGCCAATCACGACCGCGCCAAGCCGCCATGACCGCGTCTGCACCTCGAGGTACTCGTTGCCGACCCGAATTCGAACGGACGTGAGCGCCGGGATGACATCGAGCAGGGTGCGCTGAAGCTCGGTGCCGATGTCGGGCCGGCCGGCCGCGATCCGGACGGCGACCTCGCGGCCAAGAAACGTCTGCGCGAGATCGTTCGGCATCGACTGCGACGCGGCGGGCAGATACACCTCGGCGGTTCCACGAGGGGCGGCTGGCGAGCCACGCCGGTCGCCGACGATACCGATCACCTGCGCGCACGGAGCGTTCGCAGCGCGGGACCCGATCTGCACGCAGTGGCCGATAGGGTCCATCCCCGGCCAATACACTTGCGCGAAGCGAGCACTCACGAGGGCGACAGGCCGCTTGGCTACCACGTCATCGTCAGTGAACGCCCGGCCGCGCTCGAGCGGCACCGCAAGCGCCTCGAGAAAACCCGGCGTCACGGAGCTGGCCGAGGGCTCCCATTCCTCCAGGCCCGGCGGCGCCGAATCGCGGCCCGGGACGCGGACCGGTGGGTTCAGATAGCCGGGTAGGCTCGCACCGTTCGTCATTCCTGCCGCGACCACGCCGGGCAGCCGCCTCACGGCGCTGAGCGCGCGCGCCCCTGCGTTGTTCGCCGCTGCTTCGGTCAGTCCTGCCGCGCGAAGATCGACGTCGGCGACCACGAGGTGAGCGACGTCGATCCCGAGGTCGGCCCGCAACGCCTTTCGAAGGCTCGCGACGAACACCACTGCCTCCGACACCAGCACGACGCCGAGCGCGATCTGTGCGCCGACGAGAACGCGCAGCGCGCCACGATGCGCTCCGGTCGTGGTGCGCGAGCGGCGCACGAGTGCCTCGTGCGGACTCGTTCGCGCGAGTCGAACGACCGGCAGGATCGCGCATGCCGCACACGTAATGGCCCCGACGAGCGCGACCACCAGTCCGGTGCGGAGGTCGAGCGGCGCCGGCGCCACGGTGTTCCCGAGCAGCAGCGTCGTAACCACGCTGCTCGCGACCCGTATGCCGACGAGGGCCAGCAGCAAGGCCGCAAGCACGATCGCGCCGACTTCGGTCACCGACCGTGCAACGAGCCGCCCTCGACTTGCACCTAACGCGGCGTGGATCGCGATCTCGTGACTGTCGCCGATGCCGCGCGCCACGAGCAGGCTGGCGACGTTTGCGCACGCGATGCACAGGACAATCACAGCAAGACCAACCAGCCAGATCGCGATCCGGCCGCTCGGCGAGCTCGGTTCGCGCCGCGCGTTCGGCAGCGACGTGACCGGTACGACTTCGTGCGCGAGCGTCCCCTGATCGACCGCACGCACCCCGACGTTCGCGCGTCGATAGACCGCGCTCGCCTCCGCGCTCGCCGCACGCTCGGTCACGCCCGGACGCAATCGCCCGACGATCCGCACCCATCGATAGTCGCGATTGACCAACGCCTCGCGTCCGCCGAACCACGGCGCGTTCTCGATCGACACTACGAGATCCACCGGCGAGAGGTCCGGAGCCGTGAAGCTCGCGGGCAGCACGCCGATGATGGTGAAGTCGACCCCGCCAAGCCGGACGATCTGGCCGAGGGCGGCCGCGTCGTCGCTGAAATACCGCGCGCGGAAAGGAGCGCTGATGATCGCGACCGGATTCGCTCCCGGTCGATCCTCGTCCGGCGACATCGCTCGGCCAATCCGCGGCGTGATGCCTAACGTTGTGAGCAGCGAATGACTCGCGAGGAGCCCGCGGGCTGGCGACACGCCTCGGCCCACGCGTGCGGAGTAGTTCCAGATCGCGAACGCCGAGACTGACTCGAGCGTCCGTGTCTGGTCTCGGAGGTCGATGTAGTCGGGATACGACAGCCGGTCATTCATCGACCAGGAGCCGACGCCCACCACCCGCGTCGGCTCGCGAAGCCCGGCCGGCGATCGGAAGAACAGGGAATCGACGACCCCGAGCAGCGTGACGACCGAGGCCATGCCGACGGCCAGCGAGAGCACGATGGCGAGCGACACGCCTGGAGCGCGCGCCATCCGACGCACGGCGTGTCGCGCGTAGACGCGAAGCGTCTCGATGTGCGATCGTCCGATCATGGCTGCCACGATAGTGAACTCGCGGCGCTGAGGCCACGTCACGCGACGGAATGATGAAATTCGACTCTGATGCCGTTTAGGCGTCCCGCAACGCCACCACTGGATCCACACGCGCCGCACGGCGCGCCGGCAGCCAGCTCGCGAGCCCCGCCACCGCCAGGATCACAACGGCCGCGCCGAGGAATGTCGGGAGGTCCGTGGCCTCGACGCCAAAGAGCAGGGAGCCGAGCAGTCGCGACGTCATGAAGCCACCCGCCAGGCCGAGCACGACACCCAGCAACGTCATTCCCAGTGCCCCGCGGATGACGAGCCTCACGACCTCACCGGGATCGGCGCCGAGTGCGACCCGCACGCCGATCTCTCTCGTGCGCTCGTTGACGCCGTAGGCCATCACGCCGTAGACGCCAATCGCCGAGAGCAGCACCGCGACGAGCGCGAACACGCCAATGAGCGTCGTGCGGTCGCGCGGCTGCTGCACCGACGCGGCGACGATGTCCGACATGGCCGCCACCGACGACACCGGCTGGTCGGGATCGAGCGCACGCACCGCCGCCCGAATCGGATTGATCAACCACACCGGGTTGCCGCCCGTGCGTACCGCGAGGGTCAGGTTCGAGACCGGCCGCTGCGCGAACGGCACGTACATCGCCGGCAAAGCCGGATCGGCGATCGCAGAAGCACGCACGTCGGCCACGACGCCGACGATCTCGCGCGCCGCGCCCTCGAAGTCCAGCCGCGGTGGGGCGTTGGGACGATCGAACCGCAGTGACTCGATGCTGAGGGCCACCCGCTTGCCCACGGGGTTCTCGTTAGGCCAGAACCGCTTGCGCATGGCCTCGTTGATGACCGCCACACGCGGCGCGGCCGCGCCGTCCGACGCGTTGAGCACGCGGCCGCGACGGAGCACGAGCGCCATCGACGAGAAGTAGCCCGGAGTGACAGAGGCGTAGGCGACGTCGGGCTCATCGCCCCGCGGCGGAGGAGGCGCACCGATGATCCGGAAATCGGTCATCTGCTGCGGCCCCGACAGCGGCAGCTGCTCGACCGCGCCGACACTCCGCACGCCCGGCAACGCGCTCGTGCGCTCGATGAGTGCGTCGTAGAACTGCGTTTGTCGGGCGGGCGTCTCGTATCTCGAGCGCGGCAGGTTGAGATCGACCGTCAGCACGTGGTCGGCACGGAACCCCGGGTCGATCGTGCGCAGGTTGGCAAAGCTGCGGAGCAGCAGCCCCGCACCAACCAGCAGCGTGAGCGCCAGCGCCACCTCGGCCACCACGAGCACCTGACGCGTGCGGACGCGAGTCGGGTCGCTCGACCCATGCCCGCGGGTCGCGAGGGCCGAGTAGGGCGAGGGCCGTGACGCACGGAGGGCGGGGACGATCCCGAACAGGAATCCGGTGGCAAGCGACACGCCGAGCGTGAACGCCAGCACGACGGCGTCGAGTCCCACGTCGCCGGCATGCGTCGCGTAGGGGACGAACACGCTCGGTGCCGCGAGCGACACGACCGCAGGCACCTCGACGAGCCAGGCAGCCACCAACAGGCCGGCAGCGCCGCCCGCGAGGGACAGCACGAAACTCTCCGAGAGGAGCTGCGCGACGAGCCGCTGCCGGCTCGCGCCTAACGCCGCCCGGATGGCGATCTCCTGGTGACGCGACGAGGCGCGGGCCAGCAGCAGGTTCGCGACGTTCGCGCAGCCGATGAGCAGTACGAGGCCCACGGCGCCCAGGAGGATCAAAAGGCCGGAGCGGATGCCCAGCGTCGCCTGGTCGCGCAGCGACACCAGGTGCAGGGTCGTCCCGCGGTTGAACTCAGGGAATCGCTGCTCGAGATCGGCCGCGATCGCGGTGAGCTCCTGCTGTGCCTGCGCTGCCGCGACGCCAGGGCGGAGTCGTCCGACGGCGCCTAACGCGTTCGCGCCGCGGGCATACACGCGGTCACGGAACGGGTCGAGGCCGAGTGGAAGCCACACATCGGGCTCGCGTGGTGCGTTGACGAAGCGAAACCCGGCCGGCAGCACACCCACCACGTCCAGCGTATTGCCGTCGAGGGTGATGGTGGCGCCGGTGACCGACCGCCGGCCGCGATAGCGACGATCCCAGAGACGCTGACTGACGATGACTCCGTGCGCGGTCGCGCGATCGTCGTCCCGCACGTTGAACGTACGCCCGATGTCCGGTCGGGCACCGAGGACGTCGAAGAGATTCGACGAAACAACGGCGTACTGGACCTTCTCCGGCTCACAGTCGGCCGCCGCGCACCCACCGGTCACACTGAACCGCGAGTCGTTGAACGACGTCCATACGGCCAGCGACTGGAACGACCGGGCACGTTCGCGTACGTCGAGGAAGTTCGGGAGCGACAGTGGCAGCTGTGGCAACGCGCTCGTCGGGCGGTAGGCCCAGACGAGGTAGAGGCTCGCGGGATCCGGGAACGGGAGCGGCCGGAGGAGCGCGGCGTTGACGACGCTGAAGATCGCCGTGTTCGCGCCGATGCCCAGCGCGAGCGTTGCGACGATGACCGCCGCGAACGCGCGATGCTTGAGCAGCGAGCGGATGGCAAAGCGAAGGTCGTTGACGACACGGTGCATGGTCGCCCTCGTCGTGGCCGGTCACCTTGGAGGCCTCGGCAAAAGGCCAGATCCATGCCGATGACGGGAAGACGACTAACTCGTTATGAGAGTAGCCGTTAGAGCGGATGTGGGATGCATCGAGCGAGTGCCGAGTCGTCCGTGGGTGGGACGGAACGTTCAAAACCGGACAGCGGAAATCGGGTACGTAAGGGGTCAGAGTCCTAACCCATCCTTCCAACGCCCCGTGGGGCGTTGGAAGGAGTGGGTTAGACTCTGACCCCTTACGGAGCTAATCAGCGCGCATCGCGACCATCGGATCGGTCCGCGCCGCCTCGCGCGCCGGGAGGTAGCTCGCGAGAGCCGCCACGACGATCAGGAATACTGACAGCCCGAGGAACGTCGCCGGATCCGTTGGGCTCACCCCGAACACCAGCGAGCGCATGAGCCGCGTCACGCCCAATGAACCGGCGAGCCCGATCGCGACACCCAGCGTCGCGTAGCCCACGCCCTGCGCCAATACCGACACGGCTAACCGGCCAGGTTCGGCGCCTAACGCCAGCCGGACGCCGATCTCCCGCCGCCGCTCGCCAACCGCGTACGCGATCACGCCATACACGCCCACCACGCCAAGCACGAGGCCGACCGCTGCGAACACGAGCAGCAGCGACATGATCAGCCGCGGCCTCGCCACCGACTCCGACATCACCTGCTCCATCGACCGCACGTCCGAGATCGGAACGGTCTCGTCGATCGCCGCGATCGTCTGCCTCGCGAGGGCGGCCAACGCGAGCGGATCGCCGGTCGTCCGAAGTACCATCGTCACCGCGCCCATCGGCGACTGCGCGTGCGGCCGATAGAGCTCCGGCTCGGGTCGCGCGTCGAGCGATATGTGCCTGACGTCACCCACGACGCCCACGACGGTCGCGGCGCCGGTCCCTCGTGTCGCGTTGCCGGCCGTGAACCGCTTTCCGATCGGATCCTCACCCGGCCACGCCACGCGCGCGAACGCCTCGTTCACGATCACGACCGGCGTCGTGCCGCGCATGTCGGCTGTCGAGAACACTCGACCCCGCACGAGCGGAATGCCCATCGTCTTGAAGTAGTCACCCTCGATAACGCGCCAGCCGGAGCGCAGCGGCGCCTCGCCCGGCGCGCGAGCCCGACCCTCGAGATCGACGTTGGCGTACCACGCATAACCGGCGAGCGGCAGATGATGGATCATCCCTGTCGATTGCACGCTGGGCAGCGTGCCGAGGCGCTCGAGCAGTGTCCTCACGTACTGCACGCGCGCCTCGCTCGTGTTGTACCGATCGCCACTCGGCTGCACGCGCAGGGTCAGCACGCCGCGTGGTCGGAAGCCGGCGTCGACGTGAGAGAGCGACCAGAGCGTGCGCATCATGAGCCCTGCGCCGATCACCAGGACCAACGTCAACGCGACTTCGGCGACGACGAGTGCACCGCGGGCGCGCTCGCCGCCGGCTCGTCCTGCGACACCACGGGCGCCTCGTAGCGCGTCGAGCGCGTCGGCACGGCTCGCGAGAAAGGCCGGCGCGAGGCCGAACGCGACACCGATGAGGACCGAGAGCGTCGCGCACGCGGCGATCACGGTCGCGTCGAGCGAGATCGATGAGAGCCGGGGCGTATCCGGCGGCAGCGCGGCTCGCAGCACTCGGACGAGGGCGGCACCGAGCGCGATTCCGGCCGCCGCGCCGCCGAACGCGAGCAAGATGCTCTCGACGAGCATCTGTGCGACCACGCGTCCGCGCGACGCGCCAAGTGCCGTGCGAACGGCGATCTCACGCCGGCGACCTGCCGCGCGCATGAGCAGGAGGTTTCCGACGTTGGCGCCCGCGATCAGCACGATGAATCCAACCGCCGCGAGCAAAACGAGCAGCGCGGTTCGGACGCTGCCCACGGCGCGTTCACGCAGGGGGATGAGTGTGACGTTGCGATAGTAGTCCGGCGTGTACTCGAACGCTTCGCGCATCCGTGGGAACAGCGTCGCGAGCTCGGCACGCGATTGGTCGATCGTCACGCGCTCGCGCAGACGTCCGACGAACCACGACACGGAGCCTTTGTGGAACCACGCCGTAGGGTCGACCACGAGCGGCGTCCACAGGTCGGCTGGCCGTCCGAGGACTTCGAACCCAGGCGGCAGCACGCCGACGACGTTGTAGGGCGTCCCGTCGAGCATCAC
>Ga0207679_10002725_pt1 | contig 10924 bp, 7 predicted proteins | sample KBSC73metaG_FD_184320 | JGI IMG/M metagenome (GOLD analysis project Ga0207679, IMG submission 184320) | Corn rhizosphere microbial communities from Kellogg Biological Station, Michigan, USA - KBS C7-3 metaG (SPAdes) (version 2) | ecosystem: Host-associated > Plants > Roots > Rhizosphere > Soil ...
AATTTTTTACCTGAGATAGGAGATATTTCCGAAAGCACGTGGGCCCAGGAAGATAAAAGTCAGTCGGCAGACCAGGTTTTGCTGTACAAGGAACTGGTGAAACAGATCAAAAAGCTTCCTCCATCGTATCGAACTGTTTTTAATCTATATGTAATCGATGGCCTTGCTCACCAGGAAATCGCCAATCTCCTCGGAATTTCAGTGGGAACCTCAAAGTCTAACCTTTCAAAAGCCAGAGTAATCTTACAGAAAATAGTAAAACATAATGACCGGGAAGTGTCAGATGTATGCAATATGTAAATGACGATATGGATGAATTGTTCCGCAAAGCGGCTGAAAATTACCCGTTGGACACCAACAGTGCCAACTGGAATAAGGTTTTGGCAGGATTGCAGGATCAAAACATCAATACAAAGACTCCTGAAAAGAAAAGAAACAACGGACGTTTTTTATGGCTGCTTCTTTTACTGCCATTGGGTTTAATTTGCGACCGACTTTATTCTCCAGGCAGCGGAACAGAAACCGGTTTTTCAAAGTCAGGCCAGGTCGATGAAAATGCGGTATCCAAAACACAGTCTACTACTCAAAAAAACAATAATAGCCAACTTAACGAACCGAAGCAAACAGTCGATAACTTAACCACCGGTTCGGATATCCATGCAAAGGAGCAGAAGGTGCAGTCTTCATATACTTATTCATCCCTAAGCAGCCTTTATAAAAAAAGTAGCGCTAAAAATTATGGCAGTTCCAATGCTACACCATATTCCGATATATTGAGCGGAGGCACGAATACCAGCAATATCAACTCTCAGCTGAATGAAGAGGTGTTGATCACCAGAAATTATGTTTCAGGTATACCTTACAAAACATTAGGGGAGTCGCCTTCTGTTGTGCCGGCCCGAAGCCTCAGTCCTTCGATTAATTCAAGAACAGAAAAAACAACTTCAAACATCCAGGTGGCAAAGCGGAAGAAATTTTATGTTGGTTTGATGGGAGGTTTGGATGCTACTACGATCAAGTTTCAAAAAATTGAAGATGCGGGCTTCAATTTTGGACTGTTATTGGGATACCAGTTCAATAAAAAATGGAGTATAGAATCAGGCGCCTACCTTGAAAAAAAATATTATTACACTGATGGCAAATATTTTAATACTTCAAAACTGTACATGCCTCAAAATGCATGGATCGAAGACCTGTCCGGAAATTGTAAAATGATAGAAGTTCCGATTGCAGCTAAATATAATTTTTCCACACGAAAACAATCCAGTTGGTTTGGTGTGGTTGGACTTTCCTCTTATTTTATGTTACAGGAAAATTATACCTACAACTATTATTATGGAACTACAGGCCCGGTTCCGCATAAAAAAGAGTATAAAGATGGATCAACGCATATATTTTCCAATCTCAGTATTGCCGGCGGATACACGCACAGGCTTGGGAATTTTGCGGAGGTGAGAGTAGAACCTTATTTGAAGCTACCCCTGTCGGGAATGGGAATTGGTAGCTTGCCCTTTTTCAGTACAGGATTACAAGTGGGCGTTACAAAAAAATTCTAAGCATTAAATATTTTTCTTGTTGTGATGAAATGGTTGCAATGTTTTCACAAACAAAATCCGATTGAACACCGGGCTTAAAGAAAGATATCAAGTGTTATCTAAAGGTTTTTCTAAATTCAATAAGGATGATTTCCATTTCGACTGCATTAAACAAAACCATTTTTAGAACACGATCAACTAAAACGGTTTCAAACGGCTCCCTTAATTATTTTAGAAATGCCTTTTCCATACTAACAAAAGCTGAAAAGCGACACTTTCGCTTTTTAATTGTGGCAGATATATTCATCAGTATTGTTGATGTTTTGTCACTGGCTTTTTTATTAGGTATTATTCAGTTTTATGTTCAGCCGCAAAAGAGCTTTGTATTTTCATTTTTGCCTTCATGGATGCTTGATAAAAATTCGGTTTTGCTCATTGCGCTTTTCTTTTTATTGTTTAGTGCCAAAAACCTTCTGGCCTTCTTTGTTTCAAAAGAACAACAAAAATTTTTTGGTACGATTGCAATAAGACTTTCAAAAAATGGTCTTGTGAATTACCAGTCTGGAGATTTTGAAGAGTTTGTAAATGTTGATTCTTCAAATCATATAAGAAGGATTGCCCATCAGCCGTTTGAGTTTGCTCAATACATACTATCAGGAATACAACAAATACTTACGCAGTCTTTTCTGATATTCATAGCCATTATTGCAGTGATTTTATTCAACGCCAAATTATTTTTTCTGCTTCTATTGCTGTTACTTCCACCGGTAGTGGCTGTTTTTTATTTCATTAAAAAAAGGTTATCCCATTATAAATCTCAAATATGGTACAACAATGATAGGTCGTTCCAATATTTGATGGATGCATTAAAAGGATATGTGGAAGCAAATATTTATAACCGTAATAATTTTTTTTTGAATCGCTTTATTTATTATCGTGAAAAATTCAGTTCCTATCATTTTGATTCTATCAGTTTGCTAACACTTCCCGCCCGGGCTATTGAAGTTTTTGCTGTTCTCGGATTATTCATTTTGATTGCCGTTGCAAATTGGCTGGGCGGTGATAACAGTACTGAATTTTTAACGATTGGTGCTTTTATGGCTGCAGCTTATAAAATTATTCCTGGTGCTGTGAAAATTATCAATGCGATGGGGCAGATAAAGGCATATGAGTTGTGCATTTTTGGCCTCGATCAAAAAAACGAATCCCAGGAAAATAGTGCAACCCAGGAAAAAAATGCGATCCAGTCAGTAAGCTTTAAAAACGTAAGTTTTAATTACGGTGATGTGCAAATAATAAAAAATTTTTCTTTTCATCTTGAAAGGGGAGATTTTTTAGGTATTTCCGGCGAATCAGGAAAAGGAAAAACAACCATATTGAATTTATTACTCGGGCTGCTGTCGCCTTCCAATGGCCAGATATTGATCAATAGTAACGTAGAAGATAGTCAATCAATAAAAGCATATTGGTCTTCCATTTCCTATGTACGCCAACAGGCATTTTTAATTCATGATTCGATACGAAGTAATATCACCCTGGAAGAGGAGACTCTTGATGTCGAAGCATTGGAAACAGCAATTGAAATTTCCGGGGTCAATAATATGGTCAGTGACATGCATAATAGTTTGAATAAACTGGTTAGTGAAAATGGGAAGAACATAAGTGGAGGACAACAACAACGTATCGTTCTTGCAAGGGCTGTTTACAATAATGCCGACCTTATTTTATTGGATGAACCCTTTAACGAATTAGATGAAGGATCTGAATATGCTTTGCTAGGCTATTTTAAACAACTGGCTAACTCCGGTAAAATCATCGTTTTGATAACTCATAATAAAAAGAGCCTTCGCCTTTGCAATAAAATAATTTCATTAGATGAACCAGGACGTTGAGACCATAGTGATTCTCACGCCGGCATTTCCTAAAAATGAATCGGAATCATCGTGGGTACCTTCACAACAATTGCTGGTAAAAAATTTAAAGAGCCAATTTCCGGATTTGAAAATTGTGGTACTTAGTTTTTTGTATCCTTATGAGAAAGGTGAATACGATTGGCACGAGGTTAAAGTGATTGCTTTTGCAGGTATGTACAATAAAGGACTGAGGCATTTATTGCTTTGGAGAAATATCTGGATCGAATTAACAAAAGCGAAAAACAAGGGTAAAGTAATTGGCATTCTTAGTTTTTGGTGCAACGAATGTGCCTTCATTGGAAAATGGTTTGCACACTACCATAACCTCAAACATTTCTGTTGGATTTGCGGACAGGATGCCGGGCGGCTAAATAAATATGTAAAATGGATAAGGCCAAAATCCGGCGAGTTAGTTGCTATCTCAGATTTTGTATCCGAAGAGTTTGCAAGAAATCATAAAATAAAACCTCGTTATACCATCTCTAATGCTGTTGATAAAACTTTATTCCCGAAAGAATCCAGATTACCGCGAGATATCGATATTCTTGCTGCAGGTTCCCTTATTCCGCTAAAACAATATGATATATTGGTTGATGTTGTGGCCGCCCTGGTACCTTCTTTTCCAAATATAAAAGTGATTCATTGCGGTGATGGCATAGAAAAAGAAAAGTTACAAATATTAATAAATAAGTATGGGGTCGAAAATAATATTCGTTTACTTGGCAGTATAAAACATGAGGAGTTGTTACTGTTGATGCAACGCACAAAAATACTGCTGCACCCCTCGCGTTATGAAGGCTTTAGCACAGTTTGCCTTGAAGCTTTGTATGGAGGATCACAGGTGATAAGTTTTTGTTACCCGCTTGATTATCCTGTTCAAAATTGGCATGTCGCAAAGAATAAAGAGCATATGATTGAAAGAGCAAGTGACATACTAAAAACTTCCGGATTAGAATATGCACCTGTGAAACTGTTTTCGATGGATGAAACTGCGAAAGCATTTGTAAAGTTATTTGAAAACTGAGCCAAATGAAAATAGTGCATGTTCATTTTGATTATGATAACAGCTTTCAAACTGAAAGAGATCTTTTGGAAAAGTATTATACTGTTACCGGCTGGGCTGAAGCATTACAAAGAAATGGAGCAGATGTTGTGGTCATAAACAGATTTTATAAGGATAGCTTTCTTGAAGAAAATAATGTGCAATATCATTTCATACAGGACTCGCTGCCACCTAAGCTGAAAGCCTGGCATGTGCCCTTAAAACTTTTTCAAAAAATCAAAGCCCTGGACGTCGATGTGATTCATTTGCATCATTTGTCTCTTGCATTGCAAACTTACATCCTCCGAAGCTTGCTAAAAACAAAAACAGCTCTCATCATTCAACATCATGGCGGACCATCGCCAGGAAAAATTACAAAAATAATTTACGATTTACTGAATCGTGCGGCTGATGGCTACTTTTTTACTGATAACGATCAAGGAAAGCAATGGTTTAAAAGAAGACGTGAATTTGCCAAAGTTATGTCCGTAATGGAAGGTGCAACTTTTTTTGATTTTGCTGAACGCAATTCTGAAAAAACAGCAGTTCGCAATAGAAATGACAATCCGCAAAAAACTCCTATTAATAATTCGCCCGTTTTTCTTTGGGCTGGCAATTTGATAGCGAGAAAAGACCCATTGACTGTTTTAGACGGTTTCCAGGATTTATTTTCAAAAAACAACAGGGGAACTTTATTCATGGTATACCGGGACGGCCAATTATTGGAGCAGGTGCGGCAAAGAATAAATGGTTCGGCGATATTAAGAGAACTTGTTCATTTAATCGGAGATGTTTTGCACCGTGAGATGGAAAGTTATTATTATAATGCCGATTATTTTGTATTAGGAAGTCATGCAGAAGGTAGTGGTTATGCACTCAGTGAAGCACTAAGCTGTGGGTGTGTACCAGTAGTTACTGACATTCCTAGTTTCAGGATGATGACCAACAATGGACAGTTGGGGGCTCTATGGAATCCGGGCAATAAAAATTCCTTTGTGGAGGCGGCTACAAAAGCCATGAATAAAAATCTAGGGACAGAAGCGCAGGCATGTATTAATTTTTATCGCCAAAATCTTTCTTTTGATGCGATAGCTCAAACCGCAATTGGGCATTATAAAAAAGTCATTTCCAACCGGTATAATAATGCATAAAAAGTGGACTAACATTATTCATTTGGGTGTTCGAACTCCAAAGTCGTATTCTTAAATCGTTGAGATTTTTTTAACTCCAGGATCGTTATATTTCAACAGGAAACTTAACATCAGGGTGATATGTTTTGATTTCCTTTGTTAATCCAGCCAACTCTCCTTTTACATATTTGCATTGGCCATCGATATAGACTTTGCTAAAATTATTTTTTAAGTATTGTTTGCCTTGTTGATAAAGTGATTCGTCAAGAAGCACGATTTGCCCGAGTTTGAAAACTGCTAAAATATCTACCGGGTTAATCTGGAAAAAGCCGTTAATTAAATCACGACGATCTTTTATCCTTGCAATTAAAATATCAGCTTTATTTCCCTTCTTCAATAATCCCAATGCATCTAATTTCCAGGTTGAAGCCGGCGACTCAGTTAACGCATCAATTAACTCGCGATCAGATAATAACTCGGTTTTTCTTGCGAGGCGAAGCTGTTCCCACAAATTCCAGCTTGCGGAAACTGTTGAATCAGTTCCAAAAAGTATTTTAGTTTGCTTTTTTAGTTTATCAATTGCTGCGGTTGCACCAAGTAAAAAAAGATTGGAGTCCGGGCACCAGATTAAAGCCTCAAAAGCTTTTGCTTGTTGAATGTTCATTGAAACACCGTGCACTCCAATCAGTTGTCTTTTAAACAAATTCCAACGGATCAATTGATTGATTTCCTCACATGATTCTTTGTTTGTGCCCTCCCCAACATGTATAACGAAGGGTTGGTGTTTTGCAAAAGGAGTGTTTAATTTTAGTTTCCAATTTTTTTCTCTTCCAACGGAATGCAGTGAATAACAATTTTGGAAAATATCTATTATTGGGTTTTCAATTTTTAAATATTCTCCATGATGTACCACCGAAGTAACGCCATTCAATAGATTTTTATAAATTCCCCATTGAACACTGAGGCGTTTGGGAATTTGATTAACGGTTTCAATGACTTTTTTATCCTGTTGTTGAATATCAGCTCCCCAGTCTACGTAACTGTCATAAATGCGATTGCCTAAACGTGGGAAAAGATCAAAATCGAGATGGTCATGAGAATTAATGAGGCCAGGCAAGGCGATTGCATCATCAAAGTCGAGGCGAAGTGCATCAGAATTACCTGAAATGAGTTTCTCCTCCTCTATGATGTCTTTAATTTTTTCATTTTCGATATGAATACACCTCGTTGCCTCAAGTCCAATCATATTTAAGTTGCATAACAGCATCAGTCTACTAAACTATTTTTTGAACTAACTCTAATTTAAGCATGAAGCTTTACAAAAAAATTTCCTCAGTTTTCCTTGATTGTTGCGCTGCTTTATAATATGGATTTGGACCAAAAGCAATTTTCCAGACTGATTTTAAAGCTGGTCTGATCATTAACGTGTTTCCCGAAACAATAAATTGAAGCAAGTTCCCCATCAATGACCATAGTAGCCAGGCTTTCGATATTTTCCTCAGCGACTTTTTGCATTTTGTAAAATAATGCAATGCTATTGCCCGGCGATAATATTGCAAAGGTTTTTGCAACCGGTTTACCATTTCGTGATGGTGATAAGCAAAGGCACTGGTTACAACAACAATGGCTGCATCAGGAAAACCAGCTATTACACCATAATTATCACCAATGCCATGTCGATCAAGTACTTCATCAAATGATGATTGCAGCAACCATTCCCTTTTTACCATTGCTGCTCCAAGACTGTATAAAGGTGTGGTAAAATGGTCGCCGGAAAAGTTAGTAATCACAGGCCAGCCAGCTTTGGAAATATGATTGCCTCTTGTTTCATAATAGCGCTTTATTCTCCTTATCAAAAAATTATTGGTTCTACAATCAATCTCTCCCCACACGCTCAATTGAAAAAAAAATTTCCACACTACCCGAAAACTGGACCCCTCTGGATATTTAGCCGTCCATCCTTCCTTTTCTTTTTGCAACCAAAGGCCCGAGACAGCTCCTGCTTTGGGATTGGAATAGATATGAAGGCTAAGTTTCTCTAAATAATCATGTTCGATTTGTATATCATCATCGCAGAGAAATATCCAATCCGATGCAGCTTTTTGTATGCCAATGTTCCTTTGAATACAAACTGATTTTTCACTTTGGATATAATGAAGCGTATAATTTTTAAAAGTAAAATATTCAGCGGTAGAAAGTTTGTCTTCACCAGAATCTACAACAATCACCTCGTGAATAGGGTAGGAGCACTGGTCAAGATTTTGAAGTAGTGACAGCAGTCGTGCCTTGCGGTTGCAGGTAGGAATTACGACGCTGATTTGCATGTAGCAATATTATTCTTAAATTGGTAATTTTCCATGCTGAATGCATTACCACTCTTTAATTCATAATATTCCATAATAGTTAATCATTAACCGTTTCCAGTTTTATCATGACAAAACCCATGAGTTTTTTGAAGGTATTTCCTTGTTTCATTTTTTTGTTGCCTCTTTTTTTTGTACTTCATGGCTTTGTCTATTACTATGATTCCGTGCCCTTAATTGATGCCGTTGGATTATTTCTTAAATATCTTTTTTTGGCCGCGGCAGTCTCTGGTATTTTCTGGCTGTTTTATCGGGATCTATGGAAAGCCTCTATAATAGGTTTTTTCGCAATGGCCTACTTTTTCTTTTTCGGAAATGTCCAGGATGTTTCAAAATATTACTTACAAGGAACCTTTTTTGTACAATACCGTTTTGTTTTGCCCTTTAGTTTTTTACTTTTTATTTTTTTATTGTTTGCGCTTAAAAAAAGAAAGTATTCGCTTTTAAAAATCACTGCTTACTTAAACATTTTATTGATTGCTCTTATTTTATTTGACTTTGCCTCGCTTGCTATAAAAGTTCCAATAACGAAAAAAAAGCAACGATTTGACCTCCGGGCGGAAGGCTTCAGAACTTGTGATACCTGCAATTATCCTGACATTTTTTATATAGTGCCTGACCAGTATACAGGGAATGTGGCATTAAAAGAGATTTTTCATTTTGACAATTCAAAATTCGAGAAAGAACTCGAACAGCGTGGCTTTTATGTTTGTAAAAACAGTTCAAGTAATTATAACCTGACGCCATTTTCGATCGCGTCAACGTTAAATATGGACTATCTTAAACTGAAACCGGGACGACAAAATTTTTCAACAGTGGGCTATAGCTACGAAGTAATCAGGAACAGCCGGGTATTAAAATTCCTTAAAGCTTGTCAATATCAATTTTATAATTACTCCATTTTCGATTTTAAGGATCAGCCGGCCCATAAATACACTGCTTTTTTACCTTATGGTACTGCCTTAATAACATCTTCAACCCTTTTGGAACGTTTAAAAATTGATTTAAGATCGACAGCGGAAAAAGGCAAATTTGGTAAAAACCTTCAGCACAAGCTGCTTTATGAGTACAGGGATTTTAATGATACAATTATTAACCTAACAAATGACGTGGCTGTAAAAGCTACTTCGTCGCCGAAATTCATTTATACACACCTTATTATGCCACATTATCCTTATTATTTCGATAGCAAGGACCGGCCTCTTTCCTTAGAAAAGCTTTTTGGTCTTAAAAACACCAACTCCCATGATTATGTTGAGTATTTGCAATACACGAATAAAAGGCTACTTCAATTAATCGATCGGATTTTAACGGGTTCAGCTAAACCGCCTATTATTGTTTTGTTAGCAGACCATGGATTTCGACAGCTTCATAGTACATCCAATCATAAATATGATTTTATAAATTTAAATGCTGTGTATTTTCCAGCCAGGAACTATGATCTGATGGTTGACAGTATCGAAAATGTAAACGAATTCAGGGTGATTTTTAATAGTTTCTTCGGTCAGAAGCTGCCTTTACTTAAAGATTCGAGTATTAATGTTTTGTGGGATCACTAAATTGCCGGTTTATCAAATTAGCCGGTAAGGCAACCTTTTGTCTGGGAATGCTGTTTTTATAAATATACATGAATCAGGCTGGCAAAATACTTTTCACGCATTCTTACTTCCTCAAGCTAGATCCTAAGCAATTGCGCAATGCCCAACCTTATGCGCCACTCGGAACCTTATATGCGGCTGCGGTAATGAGAGCCGAAGGATACGACGTTTCCTTGCATGATGTGCAATTCACAAACGGACCAGAAGAAGTTATTCCTGTACTGGAACAAAAGCAACCTGGCACCTTCATCATTTATGACGACGGGTTCAATTATTTGACAAAGATGTGCCTCACCAATATGCGGCACGCAGCATTTAAAATGATAGCATTGGCGAAGGAAAGAGGATGTATCGTCATTGTTTCGAGCTCGGACTCCACCGACCACTATGAAAATTACCTGGATGCCGGCGCTGATTTTGTTTTAATGGGAGAAGCGGAACTCACTTTGGTAGAATTGACGAAATCATTAGAAAATCAAAATGATCTTTCAACAATTGCCGGAATTAGTTTTAAGAAGAACGAATGTTATATAAAAACTCCTAAAAGGGGCATTATGAAAGACCTTGATTGCTTGCCTTTGCCTGCATGGGATCTTTTAGATATTGCGCCTTATAAAAAAACATGGCTCAAGCATGCAGGCTTTTTTTCAATCAACATCGGTACAACCAGGGGATGTCCTTTTAAGTGTAACTGGTGTGCCAAACCAATTTATGGTAACCGGTACAATGCCCGTTCTGCTCAAAATGTGGTGAAGGAAATTAAATACCTGCAACAGGCTTTTGGCATTGACCATGTTTGGTTCTGTGATGACATATTCGGATTAAAACCCGGTTGGGTAAACGAATTTGCTGACCTTGTGGAGGAAGAAAATTTAAAATTTAAATTTAAAATTCAATCGAGGGCCGACTTGCTTGTGCAGGAAAAATATGTAGAAGCACTGGCACGAGCTGGCTGCGACAATGTTTGGATGGGTGCGGAAAGTGGTTCTCAAAAAATATTGGATGCAATGGATAAAGGTATTACTATCCAACAGGTAGAAGAGGCAACGAGGATTCTTAAAAAGCATGAGATCAAACCATCTTTTTTTATTCAATTTGGCTACTTAGGCGAAACCATAGAAGACATCAAGCTCACGATACGAATGATTAATAAGTTGATGCCGCACGATATTGGTATCTCAGTCTCTTACCCACTTCCTGGTACCGGTTTTTATGAAAAGGTACGGGAGCAATTAAAGGAAAAATCCAACTGGACAGATTCTGATGAACTGGCCTTAATGTTTCATAATACATATCAACCTTTATTTTATAAACAGTTGCATCATTATGTTCATAAAAATTTC
>Ga0207679_10002729_pt1 | contig 10918 bp, 9 predicted proteins | sample KBSC73metaG_FD_184320 | JGI IMG/M metagenome (GOLD analysis project Ga0207679, IMG submission 184320) | Corn rhizosphere microbial communities from Kellogg Biological Station, Michigan, USA - KBS C7-3 metaG (SPAdes) (version 2) | ecosystem: Host-associated > Plants > Roots > Rhizosphere > Soil ...
GGTCTTTCTGACCTCCTCGATCAGGTGCATGAGCGCCTCGGTTTCCTGCGGGTTCATGCCGGCGGCGGGCTCGTCGAGCAAAAGCAGCTGCGGGTCGGTCGCGAGCGCACGGGCGATCTCGAGCCTTCGCTGGCGCCCGTACGGCAGGTCGGCGGCGCGCGCGTCGGCGACGTCCGAGAGCGAAAGCGTCTCGAGCAGCCGGCGCGCCTTGCTGTCGATCGTGCGCTCGTCGGCTTCGCTCTTCGGCGTGGCCCACATGCCGTCCCAGTAGGACGAGGTCGCGTTCTTGTGCGCGGCGATCTTCACGTTGTCGAGGCACGACAGCCCCGCGAACAGCCGCGTGTTCTGGAAGGTGCGCGCGATGCCCGCCTGGCAGATCTCGTGCGGCTTCCTGCCGTTCAGGACCTTGTCGGCGAAGCGGATCGTGCCCGAGGTCGGCACGTAGACGCCGGTGATCAGGTTGAACACCGTGGTCTTGCCCGCGCCGTTCGGCCCGATCAGCCCGACCAGCTCGCCGGGATGGACGTCGAGGCACAGGTCACTCACGGCCGTCAGGCCGCCGAACGTGATCGAGACGTGGTCGAGCGAGAGCGACGGGCCGGAGTTCACGCGGACGCCTTGCGGCCCCACGGCCAGCGCAGCGACAGCTCGCGCGTGCCCATGATGCCCGACGGGCGCGTGATCATGAGGACGATCAGGAGCGTCGCGTAGATCACCATGCGGTACTCCTTGACCGGGCGCAGCACCTCGGGCAGGAGCGTCAGCGCGATCGCGGCCAGGATCGCGCCCGAGACCGAGCCCATCCCGCCCAGCACGATCATCGCGATGATCTCGATCGAGCGCAGGAACGTGAACGAGCTGGGATTGAGGTAGCTGTCGAAATGCGCGTACAGCGCCCCCGCGACGCCCGCGAAGAACGCCGAGACGACGAACGCGGTGACCTTGTAGCGCGTCGTCGGCACGCCCAGCGCCTCGGCGGCGACCTCATCCTCGCGGATCGCGAGCATCGCCCGCCCGTGTGTCGAGTGCAGCAGGTTGTACGACACCGAGACCACCGCGACCACGCCGAGCAGCACCCAGAAGACGTTCGTGTAGCCCGGCACGCCCGACAGCCCGCGCGCGCCGCCGATCGCGTCGACGTTGAGGATCACCACGCGGATGATCTCGCCGAAGCCGAGCGTGACGATCGCCAGGTAGTCGCCGCGCAGCCGCAGGGACGGCAGCCCGACCGCCAGGCCGGCAAGCGCGGCGAGCGATCCGCCCAGGATCGTCGCCACGAGGAGCGCCGCCCCGTGCGCGACCACGTCGGGGACGCCCGCGCCCGTGAGCGCTGCGATCGCTCCCGGGAACGCGCGCATGGTCAGGACCGCGGAGGTGTAGGCGCCGATCGCCATGAAGCCCGCATGGCCGATCGAGAACTGGCCGGTGAAGCCGTTCACCAGGTTGAGCGACACCGCGAGGATGATGTTGATCCCGCACAGCATGATGACGCGGAAGTAGTAGCTGTTCGGGATCAGGATCGGCAGCAGCCAGTTGACGAGGACCAGCACGCCCAGGATCAGTGCCGTCTTGAGCGCGCGCGCCATCGCTAGACCTTCTCGGCCTGGTGCTTGCCCAGGAGTCCCGACGGCCGGAACAGGAGGATCACGATCAGGAGGACGAACGCGATCGCGTCGCGGTAGGTCGAGGAGACGTACCCGACGACCAGCACTTCCGACACGCCCATGATCAGCCCGCCCAGCACGGCGCCCGGGATGTTGCCGATGCCCCCCACCACCGCGGCGACGAACGCCTTGAGCCCCGGCATGATCCCCATCAGCGGATCGATCTTGGGATTCATCAGCCCGACCAGCACGCCCGCCGCCGCCGCGAGCACCGCGCCCAGCACGAACGTGAACGAGATGATGCGGTCGGTGTCGATGCCCATGAGCGTGGCGGCGTCGCGATTCCACGACACCGCGCGCATCGCCTTGCCGACCTTGGTCGACATCACGATCCATCGCAGCGCGAGCATCAGGAGGATCGAGACCGCGAGGATGATGAGCTGGATGTTGGTCACGGTCACGCCCAGGCCGAGGTGGATCTTCTCGACCTTCGCGACCTGCGGGAAGAAGCGCGGGTCGGTGCCGAACACGAGGAGCCCGCCGTTCTCGAGCAGCAGCGAGACGCCGATCGCGGTGATGAGCGCGGTCAGCCGCGAGGACTTGCGCACGGGGCGATAGGCGAAGCGCTCGATGATGAAGCCCGCGACGCCCGCGCCCGTCATCGCGGTCGCCAGCACGAGCAGCGCGCCCCAAGCCGAGGGATGCGCCTGCACGCCGAACCAGCCCGCCGCGTAGTAGGCGATGAATGCGCCGAGCATGAAGACGTCGCCGTGCGCGAAATTGATCAGCCGGAGGATGCCGTACACCATGGTGTAGCCGAGCGCGATCAGCGCGTAGACGCTACCCCAGGTGATGCCGTTGACCAGCTGCTGCAGGAACTCCTGCATCAGCGGTTAGGGCGCGATCGAGGCGGCGAACTTCTCGACGCCGTTCTCGACCTTGATCACGACCGCGGGCTTCACCGGGTTGCGATTCTCGTCGAACGTGATGACGCCGGTGATGCCCGGGAAGGCCTGCACGCCGTTGATCAGCTCGCGCAGCTTCGCGCGCGCCGCCTTGGCCCCGGCCGCATCGCCTTCCTTGTCCGAGCCGAGGGCCGCGAAGGACGCGGGATCCGACGCCTGCATGCGCTTGAGCGCGTCGACCACGAGGTTCGCGGCGTCGTAGGCGAGACCGGCGATCGCGTCGGGGTTCGAGCCGAACTTGGTCTTGTAGTCGGTGAAGAACTTCTGCAGCGGCGCGCTCGGCTGGTCGAGCGCGAAGTGGTTCGAGTAGTACGACCCGTTCAGCGCCTCGCCGCCGATCTTCAGCAGCTGGTCCGACACCCAGCCGTCGCCGCCCAGGAGCGGCGCCGTGATGCCGAGCTCGCGCGCCTGCCGGGCGATCGAGCCGACCTCGGTGTAGTAGCCGGGCACGAAGATGGCCTCGGGGTTGTTCGCCTTGAGGGCGGTCAGCTGCGAGCGGAAGTCCGAGTCGCCCTCGTTGTAGGCCTGCTCGCCGACGATCGAGCCGCCGCGCGCCTTGTATTCCTCGGAGAAGAACTGCGCGAGGCCGACCGAATAGTCGTTCTTGATGTCCTTGAGGATCGCCACCCGCCGGTACTTGAGCGAGTCGGCGGCGAAGCGCGCCATGACGCGGCCCTGGAACTCGTCGAGGAAGCAGGCGCGGAAGATGTAGTCGCCCTTCTTCGTCACCTCGGGATTGGTCGAGCTCGGGGAAATCATCGGCACGCCGTTGCTCTGCGCGATCGGCGCGGCGGCGAGCGAGCGCGAGGAGGCGACCTCGCCGATGAGCGCGATCACGTGGTCCTGGTTGATCAGCTTCTGGACGGCGGTCGCCGCCTCCTCGGCCTTGCTCTGGTCGTCCTCGGAGACGTACTCGATCTTCTTGCCGCCGATCCCGCCCGCTTCGTTGAGCTCGTCGAAGGCGAGCTGCGCGCCGTTCAGGGTCGACTTGCCGAACGTCGCCGTCGTGCCCGTCATCGAGCCGTAGATGCCGACCTTGATCGAGGCTTCCTTCTTCGGGCCGCAGCCGGCGACGGCGAGCACGGCGAGCAGGACGGCGGCGGGCACGGCAAGGCGGGTCGTCGGGCGCATCGAAACCTCCGAAGGGGAAGGGCCCTCACCCACGGGAGAGGAGGGCGAAACGCGGGATTGTGGTCGCGGTTAAAGCCTTGTGTCAAGGCGATTTCGGCTGGCGGAGGCGGTGGTCGGCTGCTAGGTTGCGGCTCATGCGCGCGCACGTTCGGTGGCTGGTCCTGCTTCCCTTCCTGCTCGGCGGTTGCGCGGGCAAGAAGCCGCCGGTTTCGACCGTCCCCGCCCCCGCCGGCAAGCAGGCGGTCGAGCCCGAGGCGGAGCGCCCCAGCGTTGCTCCCGGCGGCGGCTTGGCGAAGCCCGGCTACGAGCGCCGCATCGAGTCGCTCGCGGGCCTCGACACCTCGCCCCTGCGCGGCCGGCGCATCGCGCTCGACCCGGGGCATGGCGGCCGCTTTCCGGGCTCGATCGGCGTCAACGGCCTGACCGAGGCCGAGGTCAACCTCGGCGTCGCGCTCAACCTCTGGGGTCTCCTGGTCGACGCAGGCGCCGACGTGATGCTGACGCGCACGAGCGACAAGGACTTCACGACGGCGAGCGACAGCACGCTGCGCCAGGACCTTGCGGCGCGCACGGTGAAGGCCAACGCGTTCGATCCCGACGTGTTCCTCTCGATCCACCACAACGCCGACGCGGGCTCGCGGCACGACCTCAACGAGACCCAGACCTACTACAAGTTCTCGGACCCCGACGCCTCGTACGACCTGGGGCAGGCGATCCACCGGCACCTGACGCTCAACCTCGGCGTCGGGGCCGACCGCCTCCTGCCCGGCAACTACTACGTCGTTCGCAATGCTTCCGGGCCGGCCGTGCTCGGCGAGTCGTCGTACCTGACCAATCCCGCGGTCGAGTCCCGCCTTGCGCTCGCCGCCAAGCAACGGCTCGAGGCCGAGGCCTACTTCCTCGGGCTGCTGGATTATTTCCGCGCGGGCGTGCCGCGCATCACGGCGACGCGCATCGAGCCCCTCGCCGGCGGCGCCGATCCGCTCGACGGCAGCGAGCGGCCGTGGATCGTCGCCGTCGCCGATCGCGCTTCCGGCGCGGTGCGGCTCGTGCTCAACGGCACGCCGGTCGACTCGACGTCGATCGAGCACGTGCCGGGCTCGTTCGCGGTGCGCGCGCGGCCTGCGGTGGCGCTGACCGACGGCCGCCACCGCGTCGAATGGACCGTGCGCGCCGTGAACGGGAACTGGTCGCGCGCGCGCCGCGACTCGTTCGACATCGACCTGCCGGTCGCGCGCACCGAATTGCTTGCCGCGCCGTCGGGGCTTGCCCCGGGGCAGGTCGCCGGCCTCACGCTGCGCGCGCTCGATCGCCATGGTCGCGCCGTCTCCGACACGGTGTCGGCGCGCTTCATCGCGCGCGTCGGGGCGGTGCTGGTGGATTCCCTGGGCCGCTTCTCGGGACCCGGCGAGGCCCGCGCCTACGCGCGCATGACCGGCGGCAGCGCCGCCGAGTTCGCCGCCGAGGTGCTGCGTCCGCGCCTGCGCGCCGGCCTCGACGGCCCGGTTGCGCGCGTGACGCTCGCGCCGCCCTCGGGCGCCGCAGCGGCATCGAGCGGATTCGTGCGCACCGCCGAAGGCCGCCCGGTCGCCGGCGCGCGCGTCGTCGCCGACACGCTCGCCGCGTTCACCAACGCCGACGGCTTCTTCGCGCTTTCTTCGGTTGCGCCTCCCATCGCCGAGGCGCCCGGCTACGTCACCGCGAGCGTCACGGCCGCGCCGATCGCGCAGGTGCGCCTGCTGCCGATCGGCGGCGGCGCGCTGGTCGGACGGAAGATCGCGCTCGACGCGGGGGGCGGAGGCGCCGACACGCTCGAGTCCGACGCGAACCTGCGCGTCGCGCTCGCCCTGCGCGACTTCCTCGCCGCCGCCGGAGCCCAGGTCGTGCTCACGCGCACGCGGCCCGAGTCGCTGACCGCGATCGAGCGCCTGCGCGTGACCGAGGCCTTCGGCGCCGAGCGACTGATTTCCATTGCGCACCGCTCTGCCGGAACGAGCGCGAGCGCGGGCCACTACTTCTCCTCGCCGAACGGCAAGGCGCTCGCCCGCCGGATCGCGACGCGGCTCGACGGCCGGGGCGCGGCGATCGGCACGCGCGTGGTCGAGTCGCCGAGCTACCTCGTGCAGCAAACCGCCGCGATCGCGGTCGCGGTCAACGCTCCCGTCGTCACGGCAGGCGAGCCCGATCGCCGCCTGCGCGAGGAGGCGTACGCGATCTACCTCGCGCTGCTCGAGGACTTCGGGGGCACGGCGTTCGAGACGCAGCCGGTCACGGTCACGCGCGCCGGCGCACCGGTCGCTGGCGTGCCCGTCGTGCTCGACGGGCGCTGGACGCTCGTCAGCGACGACAAGGGCGCCGTGTCGTTCGACGGCCTGCCGCGCGGCGCCGTAGTCACCCTGACCAGCGGCACGACCACCGCACGCGTCACGGTGCCCCAGGCCGCGGCGACGCTCGCGCTGCCATGACCCGCATCGCCGCCGTGCGCGGCGCGATCCAGGTCCCCGCAAACCGGGCCGAAGCGATCCGCGCCTCGACCGCGCGGCTCCTGACCGCGCTCGTGGAGACGAACCGGCTCGACCCCGCGCGCATCGTGAGCGCGATCTTCACCGCCACCCCCGACCTCACCGCCGACTTCCCGGCGCACGCCGCGCGCATCCTCGGCTGGACCGACGTGCCGCTTTTGGGCGCGACCGAGATCGACGTGCCGGGCGCGCTGCCACGCGTCGTGCGCGTGCTGCTGACGGTCGAGGGCGCACCCCGCGGGAAGCGGCTCACGCCGGTCTATCTCGACGGCGCCGAGGCCCTGCGGCCGGACCTGGCACGAGCGCGCCGCAAGCCGGGGCCGACGACCCGCATCGCGATCCTGGGCCTGGGGCAGATCGGCGGCTCGCTCGGGCTCGCGCTCGGCCGCGCGGGCGGCTGGGAGCGGGTCGGGTTCGATCGCTCACGAAAGGCGCTGCAGGCGGCGCTCGCAGCCGGCGCGATCGATCGCGCGGCCCGCTCCATCGACGAGGCCTGCGCGACTGCAAAGATCGCGGTCGCTTCCGTCCCCGTCGACGTTCTCCCCGGAGTGATCGACCGCGCCGCGCAAGCACTTCCGAAAGGCGCCACGCTGGTCGACACCGGCAGCTCGCGCCGCGGCGTGACCGAGGCGCTCGCCCGCGCGGCGAAGTCCGGCGTGCGCGCCGTCGGCGGCCATCCGATCGCGGGCAACGCGGGCCGCGGCTTGCCCGCGGCGACCGCGGACCTCTTCACGGGGGCGACGTTCGCGCTTCTTCCGGTCGCGGGCATCCCGATCCCGGCGATTGCCCGGAGGATGATTCGCGCGCTCGGCGCGAAGGCGCTCGTCGTCGACCCGCGCACGCACGATCGCGCGCTCGCGCGGACGAGCCACCTGCTCTACCTGCTTTCGATCGCAATCGAAGCGAGCGGCGCGAAAGCCGCGCGGCGCGGGCTGGCCGGTCCCGGCTTCCGGGGCATGACGCGGATGGCGAAGGCGGATCCCCGCGTCGCGGGCGCTTATGTCCGCAACAACCGGGAAGAAGTGCAGCGCGCGTGGAAGGAATTGAGGCGCGCGCTCGATCGCGCGACTAGCTCACGAACTCGCTGATGCGCAGGCGCGCCGTTTCGAGCGGGTCGCGCAGCGCGACCTCGCGCTCGATCCCTTCGAGAACGCCGAGGATCCGCCGGCGCATGCCGAGAACCTCTTCCCCCATGTAGACAGGAAGGTCGCGGAACTGGATGAGGTTCTGCGCGCGGTGAAGCTTCTCGCCGGCGGAGACCTTCATGTGCCGGACGCGATCGAGCACGAGCAGGCAGCGATTGATTTCGGTGAGGACGAGAAACGTCCGCGGATCGTACGGCGTCGCCAAGACTTCCCCCAGGATGTGCCGCCGGGCCGAGGCGGCCCGTCATCCGTGAGTGTGGCGAGATCGCCAAAAAATGCGCAAGCCCCCTACGGCAGAATTTCCAGTCGCCCGGCGCGCACGCGCAGCACCTCGACCTTCGCGATCGCGTCCGGCAGCGCGAGCCAGCGGTTTGCGGCATCGGCTTCCGTCGCACGCGCTTCCAGCGCGGCGTCCAGCGACTTGGGCGAATCGGCGCCGTGCGCAAGTGCGTCACCGACCACCCACCCCGCCGCCCAGGCTGCCGCGGACGACTCGTCCCATGCGAGCGTGTCGGCCGGCGTGTAGCGCGCGCGCACGAGAATGGCGCCCTCGAGCGCGCGCCGCGCCTGGTCGTGGAAGCCTGCCGGATCGAGCTCGTCGCTGCCCAGGACCAGTCCCCTGCCGAGGAACGGCAACCAGTCGGCCGATTCGTCGGCGGGCCCGAGGAGCGCGACGGCGTTCGCGCCCGTGGCGGCCACGCGCTTCGCGTCCTCGCGATGCTCGCGCCGGCCCGCCGGATAGGTGACGCGCACCGCATCCGCGCCCGCGATCCGCTCGAGCGCGTCGGCGAACGCGCGATCGCCGCCTTCCTCGGGCACGACCAGCGCTATCCTGCGCGCGCCGTTGCGCCGCGCGGCGTCGAGCAGGAGGCGTGCCCTCGCTTCGGGTCCGGGTGCCGCGACGAGCGGGCGGAAGGGCGCGGCGGACAGCTGCGGATCGCGCGCTCTTCCCGGCGCGATTGCGACGTACGGGATTCCCGCGCTCGCCGCGATCACGGCCGGCAGGTCGTCCGCCGGATCGCCGATCACGAGACCGAGGGGCTCGCGCCGCGCGACATTCGTCGTGATCACGAGATCCATGTCCTGCCGGATCCCGTGGAGCCTCACACGCCGAAGCCAGTCGGTGTCCTGGATCCCGCGCTGCAGTCCATGGAAATATGGCGTGCTCCCGCCGGCCGCGAACCACTGCGAAAACACGCTGTGCGTAGCGGGTCCGGGAGCGGCGGAGAACGGTGCGGTGCGGCAGTCCTTGCAGGCCTCGAGCACCCGGGGCACGTCGGCGGGCGTGCGCCACGCGAAGGTCGCCCGGCACTCCGCCGCGGCCTCGTCGTCGCGCTTCGCCGCGCGCAATGCGCGGATCATCGCGGCATTCACCTCGGGATCGCGCAGGTTCGCGGAGAGCGCGGCGAGCGCGCGCGGGTCGAGGTGGCTGGCGGCTTCGCGGAAGACCGCCATGCGCGGGGACTTTTCGTACGTGCGTTCGACCTGCTCCCGCAACTCCGCGCGATACATCTCGATGTCGACGGGTGGCATCCGGCTCGCCTCGGCGAGCGCCAGCCACTCGGCGGGAGTGTTCGCCTTGCGGGCACGGTCCCGCTGGGCCTCGAGCTCCTTCCGCATTTTCTCGCCCTCGGCCTTGAAGTCCGCCTGGGCAAGGGCCACCGGTGCGATCAGGAGCAGCAACAGCGCAGCGAGAACCCTCACGGGTTGTACTTGCCGAAGTCTTCGGGGTCCAGGTTCTCGAGGAACTTGCGCAGCTCCTGCGCCTTCTCCTCGGGGGTGGGCTCGTCCTGCTCGCCGGGCTCGTTGAGGAGCTTCTCGTTGACGAAGATGTCGGCGCCGCAGCGCAAAGCGACCGCGATCGAGTCGGACGGCCGCGCGTCGATCACCACCGCCTCGCCGTCGCGGTCGACCAGGAGCTGGGCGAAGAACGTGTTGTCCTTCAGCTCGGAGATCACGACCCGCGTGACCTTGGCCCTGAGGCCCTCGACGATGTTCGCCAGCAGGTCGTGCGTCAGGGGGCGCTGAAAACGCTGCCCCGCCAATTCACGGGCGATTGCCGTTGCCTCGGCGGGGCCGATCCAGATGGGGAGCACGCGCTCCCCGTCCTTTTCCTTGAGGATGACGACGTGGCTCTTCGCCTGCGCGTCGACGGCCAGTCCGTTGATCTTGACCTCGACCACCGCCATCGCCGCCTCCCCTTCGTTACGGCTTCGTCACCTCGACCTTCGAATCGTGCTCGCTCGCCTTGCCCAGGTCACCCGGCAGGTCGAAATCCGGCGTCTTGTCCGAGCGCATGTTGTCGATCATCCACTGCGCCGACGACTTGAGCTCGCTGCTCGGGTACTTCGCGAGCAGCTCCTTGAACGCCTTGTCTGCCTGATCGTAGTCCTTCTTTTCCTCGGACTCAACGAACCCCACCATGAACAGCGCCTGTGGCGCGTATTCGCTCTCGGGGTAGGTCTCGACCACCTGGCGGTACGCGGTCAGGCGCTGGTCCACGTCCGGCACCTCGCCGGCGTCGCGGAACATCTCGACCGCGGACTTCTTGGCGTTGATCGTCTCGTCGATCGCCGCGTCCTCGGTCTTGACGCCGAGCGCGACCCGCGCCGAGGCGAGGCTCTGCTGGTAGAAGTCCTGGTTGGTCTGCTGCGTGAGCTGGCGCACGATCAGGGGCTTGACCTCCTCGAGCGGGCGCGTCGCCGCCGGCGTGCGGCCGGTGACCTCGATCAGGTGGTAGCCGAGCGAGGTCTTGATCGGCCCGCGCACGGAGTTGGTCGGCGCCGCGAACGCGCTCTCGGCGAGCGCGGGCTGCCGGCCGAGCGAGCCGAAGAAGCCGCTGCGGCTCACGGGGCCCAGGTCGCCGCCCTTCTCCTTGGTCACCGCGTCGGTCGAGTACTTCTTCGCCAGCACGGCGAAGTCGCCGCCCTTGGCGAGCTCCTTCTGCACCTTCTCGGCGGTCTTCTCGTCGGCCACCTGGATCTGGCGGACGGTGACCTGCTCCTCGGCGGTGAACTCCTGCGGATGCGACGCGTAGTACGCCGCGATCAGCGAGTCCGAGGGCGGCGGCGCCTTCGCCATCGCCTCGCCCAGGTAGGTGCGGATCAGCGTGTCGCGCCGGTAGTTCTCGAACTGCTTCTTGATCTCGGGCCGCTGGTCGACGCCGGCCTTGCGCGCGGTCTCGAGCCAGATCCGCTCCTCGAGCAGGCGGTCGATGAACTGACGCTTCTGCTCGGGCGTGGTGAACTGGCTCTTGTACTGCGGCGGCAGCTCGGCCAGCCGCGCCTCGTAATCGGCCCGCGTGACCGTGGTGCTGCCCACGCGGGCGAGCACGACCGCGCCCGGATCGTTCGAAGCGGGCGCCTTCTTCTTCGAGGTGGCCGCGTCCCCCTTCGCCACGAACGTGGCGCACACGGCAAGTACGGTAAGCGTGCGAATCAGGACGCGCTGGTTCATGACTGGGGCACCACCCGGACGGTGATGGGCGCTTCGACGCCCGCGTGGAACTTGATGTTGACGACGTGATCGCCGGCGGTCTTGATCGGCTCCGC
>Ga0207679_10002732_pt1 | contig 10911 bp, 12 predicted proteins | sample KBSC73metaG_FD_184320 | JGI IMG/M metagenome (GOLD analysis project Ga0207679, IMG submission 184320) | Corn rhizosphere microbial communities from Kellogg Biological Station, Michigan, USA - KBS C7-3 metaG (SPAdes) (version 2) | ecosystem: Host-associated > Plants > Roots > Rhizosphere > Soil ...
GGACGAGCTGCAGTCGGGTCTTCATGACGAGCTCGGATATTACGAATTCGTAATGAAAGTCCAGTATCCCCTGGGGATTCGCCTCCACCGGCCCGGCCGGGCTACGCTCTACGACCGGCACCCGTGACCGGTCTCTCCTCGCTCCTCCTCCTGACCACCCTGGTTGCCTCGCCCGCCCCTGCGACTCCGCCGGAGGACGCCACCTACAAGCAGCTGGAGCTCTTCGCCCGGGTCCTGTCCTACGTGCAGAACAACTACGTGGAGAAGGTGGACGAGCGGCAGCTGGTCTACGGCGCCATCCGGGGGATGCTGGAGACGCTCGACCCCCACACGGTCTTCATGCCCCCCGAGGTCTTCAAGGAGATGAAGATCGACACCTCGGGCGAGTTCGGCGGCCTGGGGCTGGACGTGGTGAAGCGGGGAGACGCGCTGGTGGTGGTCTCCCCGCTCGACGACACCCCCGCGGCGCGGGCCGGAATCCAGCCCGGCGACGAGATCCTGGCCATCGACGGCGAAAGCACCGTGGGGATGGACGTGGCCCGTGCCTCGGCGAGGATGCGCGGCCCGGCCGGACAGCGAGTGACCCTCACCCTGATGCGCGCCGGGTTCCAGCAGCCTCAGGAGATCGTCCTCCTCCGCGACCACGTCCGGATCGTTTCCGTCCAGGGCGCGCTGTACGGAGGGATCGGCTGGGTACGGCTGAAGAACTTCCAGGAGCGCACCGACGCGAGCCTCAAGCGCGAGCTGGACCGGCTCCGCACCGAGAATGGCGGCCGCGAGCTGTCCGGCGTGGTCCTCGATCTCCGGAACAACCCGGGAGGGCTGCTCGATCAGGCGGTGGCGGTCAGCGATCGCTTCCTTTCCGGAAGGCTCACCATCGTCACCACACGCGGGCGCGCCGGACGGAGCCTCACCGAGGAGAAGAGCCGCGATCCGGGCACCGAGCCCGACTACCCGATGGTGGTCCTGGTGAATGCCGGGAGCGCCTCGGCCTCCGAGGTGGTGGCCGGGGCCCTCCAGGACCACGGGCGGGCCACGGTCCTCGGGACCCAGACCTTCGGCAAGGGCTCGGTCCAGACGGTGATCGAGCTCCAGGACGGCAGCGGGCTCAAGCTCACCATCGCCCGGTACTACACGCCGAAGGGCCGGAGCATCCAGGAGCGGGGAATCGAGCCGGACTTCCTCGTTCCGGCCGAGGGGACGGTGCGCGAGATCCGGGAGAAGGACCTCCGCCGGCACTTCCGGAACCCCGACGCGGGCACGGCAGAGACCGTCCGCCGTCTACCGCCGCAGCCCACCTGGGAGGTCACCCAGAAGGTCACTGACCCCCAGCTCCGCGCGGCGCTGGACTACCTCCACGCCCACCCGAAGACGCCGGCGCAGAAGGCCGCCGCCACTCGCTGAGCCTGGGTGCTGGCGCGATGTAACGCCCCGGCCCCTCCCCGTACGTCGAGGCGGAGGGCCTCAGGGCATGGGCATCACCAACACCGAATCCGGCACGCGCGTCGACGAGATCGCCGACGGCATCTATCGCATCAGCACTCCCACCAGCCTCATCCCCGGTGGATTCACCTTCAACCAGTTCCTCGTCGAGGACGAGGCGCCGCTCCTCTTTCACACCGGGCTCCGGGGGCTGTTCCCCGTGGTGCGCGAGGCGGTGGCCCACGTGCTCGGTGATGCCGGCCGGCTCCGGTACGTGTCGTTCTCCCACTGGGAAGCCGACGAATCCGGAGCGCTCAACGAGTGGCTCCAGGTGGCACCCCGGGCGGAGCCGGTGTGCAGCCTGACCGCGGCCCTGGTCTCGGTGAACGACCAGGCCGCCCGTCCACCCCGTGCCCTGGCGGACGGCGAGGAGCTCTCGCTGGGACGGCGGTCCGTCCGGTGGATCGACACCCCGCACCTCCCGCACGGATGGGAGAGCGGCTTGCTCTTCGAGACCCGCAGCCGGACGCTCCTCTGCGGTGACCTGTTCACCGCGGGCGGCGCCGACGTGCCGCCGCTCGGCTCCGCGGACGTCATCGGGCCGGCGATGGCGATGCACGAGACCACCCCGTACCTCGTCCGGGGCCCCCACGTGCGCCCGCTGCTGGAGAAGCTCGCCCGGCTCGAGCCCGGAGTCCTGGGACTGATGCACGGAAGCTCCTTCCACGGGGACGGCGGGCGGGCCCTCGGTGATCTGGCCGATGCTCTCGGCGTCTGATGGCGGAAACCGAGCGGGTGGAGCGGCCCTCGCTGGCCCTCGCGCCCGATCCCTGCGTCGCTCGTCGGTCACGGGACCCGAACCCCGCTCCCTCCTCGCTCCTCGGTCTCGATTCCGGCGCGATCATCCGTCCGACCGGCCTGGTCTCCGCCGTGACACCGTCGTCCCCTCGCGGTGGTACCGTCCCGCCTCGATGAAGGCCGAGGCGACCGACGCCGCGCTTCTCGCGGCAATCGCCGCTGGAGGTGCGGGCCGCCGCGAGGCCGAGCGCGCGCTGTGCCGCCGGTACGCGCCGCGGATCCGGCTGTACGGGCTGCGTCATCTCCGGGACGAGGACCGGGGTCGTGACCTGGTACAGACCGTGCTCCTCGGCGTGCTCGAGGCCGCGCGCGAAGGACGGGTGCGTGAGCCCGAACAGCTGGTCCGCTTCGTCCTCGGCACCTGCCGGAACGCTGTCCTGCGGTTGCGGGAGGTGGAGGCACGGGCGCAACCGGTGACCGACGAGATGCTGGTCGCCGCCGCCGGCGGCGAGGCGCCGCGGGACCCGGTGAACGCGGCGGTGCTGCTCCGGTGCCTGGGATCGCTCGGCGACCGTGCGCGCCGGGTGCTCGAGCTGTCGTTTCACGAGGAGCTGGAGAGCGAGGAGGTCGCCACACGGCTCGCGCTCACCCGTGGCAACGTGCGGGTCATCCGTCATCGCGCCCTGGCCGCGCTCCGCGCCTGCCTCGACGCTCCTGCCCGGGGGGCCGCATGAGCTGCGCCAGACCGCTCGCCTGGGAGACCCTCGTCGACTGGTGGGCCGCCGACCTCGACGAGGCAGCGGCCTCCTCCGTCGAGGAGCATCTGCTCGGGTGCGACGTCTGCTCCGCCGTCGCGCGGCGAGTGGCGGCGACCGCGGAAGCGCTTCGCACCATGGTGCCGCCCGTGGTCCGGCCGGAGCGGCTGGCGGAGATGTTCCACCGCGGAGTGCGCATCCTGGAGAACCCCATCGCCCCCGGCCAGACCTGCGACTTCCACTTCCCGAAGAACGCCGACCTCGCGGTGCACGTGCTGGGAGGCCTGGCGCTCGAGCCGGACGACACGGTGGAGGTCACGCTTCGCTCCCTGGCCAGCGGAACGGTGCTCGGACACGTGGAAGACGCTCCCTTCGACGCGCAGCGCGGGGCGGTCTACATCGCCTGCCAGCGCGATTACGCGCAGCTCGACCACGACCTGGTGGCGGAGGTCCGGGTAGGGAAGGACCGGCCGGCGGCGAGGTACACCATCCTGCACCACTGGTGACCCCCAGGACCCCGGCCGGCCGATGCGGTCGCAAGTGCCCGCGATGACTGACACGACGTGTCAGGCGCCACCCAGGTGTTTGTAAGTGGTCGGAATCGTTTGACACCTCTGTGACAGGTTCTTAATCTGCCGCGCCCCCGGAACCGGACGCTCGGGCGTGGGGACGAGGGCCAGCGCCAGAGATGACCACCGTCGAGATCGTGTTTCTGGGCGTGTACTTCGCCGTCCTGTGCGTCCTTGCGGTCTACGGGTCGCACCGCTACCGGATGGCGTTTCTGTACTACCGGCACAAGTTCAAGATCCCGACCCCCAGCGGCACGCTGGCGCAGCTGCCCCGGGTCACCATCCAGCTCCCGGTGTTCAACGAGATGTACGTGGTGGAGCGGCTCATCGAGGCGGTCTGCCGCATCGAGTACCCGCGAGAGCTCCTGGAAATCCAGGTCCTGGACGACTCCACCGACGAGACCTCCGCGATTGCCCGCGCCGCGGTCGAGCGCCAGCGCCGTGCAGGCCAGGACATCACCTACATCCACCGGACCAACCGCCAGGGCTTCAAGGCCGGTGCCCTGGAGAACGGGTTGCGAACCGCGAAGGGCGAGTACGTCGCGGTGTTCGACGCGGACTTCGTGCCCACGCCGGACTTCCTGCAGCGCACCGTGCCGTTCTTCGCCAATCCGAAGGTGGGCATGGTCCAGGTGCGCTGGGGCCACCTGAACCGCGAGTTCTCCATCCTCACCCAGGCACAGAGCATCTTCCTCGACGGGCACTTCATCATCGAGCACACCGCGCGGAACCGCTCGGGCTGCTTCTTCAACTTCAACGGCACCGCCGGAATCTGGCGGCGGACGGTCATCGACGACGCGGGCGGCTGGCAGCACGACACGCTCACCGAGGATCTGGACCTCAGCTACCGTGCGCAGCTGAGGGGCTGGCAGTTCATCTTCCTGCCCGAGGTGGTGTCCCCGGCCGAGGTGCCGGTGGACATGAACGCCTTCAAGAGCCAGCAGCACCGCTGGGCCAAGGGCTCCATCCAGACGGCGCGCAAGCTGCTCCCCACCATCCTCCGGTCCAACCAGCCCTTCGCGGTCAAGCGCGAGGCGTTCTTCCACCTCACCAACAACATCGCCTATCTCCTGATGGTGCTGCTGTCGGTGCTCATGCCGCTGTCGATGGTGGTGCGCTTCAACCACGGGCTGTACTCGACCCTGTTCCTGGACCTGCCGTTCTGCCTGGCGGCCACCGCCTCGGTCTGCTTCTTCTACGTGGCGACCCAGAAGGAGCTCGGGCTCACCGGCTGGCAGAGGGTGAAGTACCTCCCGTTCATCATGTCCTTGGGCATTGGCCTGGCGATCAACAACGCCAAGGCGGTCATCGAGGCCCTGCTCAACGAGCAGAGCGCCTTTGCCCGGACGCCGAAGACGGGCAGCGAGGGAAAGAGCATCCGGTCCTCGGTGAAGCGGAGCTATCTCGGCGCCCGGACCATGATGCCGCTCATCGAGCTGGCCTTCGGCCTCTACTTCTCCGGCGCGCTGTGGTTCGCGATCGACTCGGGGATCTGGACCTCGGTGCCGTTCCTGGTGCTGTTCCAGGCGGGATTCCTGTACGTGGGGACGATGAGCCTCTTCCAGGGCCGGTCGATCGATCGCCGCGCGCTGGCCACCGCGGTGGCACCCGCGCCATCCGCGCAGCGCGTGGCGTAGAAACCGCGGTCCAGGGCTTCAGCCCGCGTCGGGAGTGGTGCGCACCAGGAGGTACGTCCGCGTCCCCGGCGGTGAGGCGTCCACCGGAGCGCACTGGGCGTCGACGCGCATCCGCTCCACCGTGCGCAGGAGGAGGCCCCCGTCGGGGCAGCCGGTGAGCTCGACCGGCAGGCTGGCCTCGCAGCCGGGCCCCGATGGCCCCATTCGCGGGGCGCGGGTCTCGCCGGTGAGCCCACCCGGCGTCCGCCGGAGCACCACACGCGCGCTGCTGGCCCGCTCCGGCGTGCCGGCATCGCCCCAGTGGCGCTCGACGTCCAGCACCACCGTTCCGCCGTCGTCCGTGGCCCGGTAGCTCCAGCTCGGGTCCGAGGCGAGCACCCAGCGGCCGGCGAAGTCGTCCTGGCAGCCCTCCGGGAGCGGCCGGGCGGTGGAAGTGGGCTGCGGAGGGGCAGGGGAGGCGCAGGCGGAGAGCAGCGCGAACGCGCCCCACCAGGCCACGCGTCGTCCGGCACAGGCCGGGATGCCTCGCCGGCCAGCGCCGGCTGGACGAGAACGCATCACGGGCTGGCGGTGGCCCGGGCGCCGGTGCCGGGGGAACTCGCGCCGACGCCGCTCGGCGCAGGCTCGAAGAGGGCCTCGACGAACTCGTGCGCGTCGAAGGGGCGCAGGTCGGCGATCTTCTCTCCCACGCCCACCCAGGTGACCGGGATCTTCAGCTCGTCGCTGATGCCGATGACCACTCCGCCCTTGGCAGTGCCGTCGAGCTTGGCGAGCGCGATGCCGGTCACCCCGACGGCCTCCTGGAACTGCTTCGCCTGGGCGATGGCGTTCTGCCCCACCGTGGCATCGAGGACCAGGAGCACCTCGTGGGGGGCACCGGGCAGCGCCTTGCCCAGGACCCGCTTCACCTTCTTCAGCTCCTCCATCAGCGGCGTCTTGGTGTGGAGGCGGCCCGCGGTGTCCACCAGCACCGCGTCCGCGTTCTCGGCCACGGCCCGCTTCACGGCATCGAACACCACCGCGCCCGGATCCGACCCGTCCGGCCCGCGGACCAGCGTGGCGTTCGCGCGCTCGGCCCAGATGTCGAGCTGCTCGCTCGCCGCGGCCCGGAAGGTATCCCCCGCCGCGATGACCACCTTCCTTCCTTCCCGGGTGAGCTTGGCGGCGAGCTTGCCGATGGTGGTGGTCTTTCCCGCCCCGTTCACCCCCACCACCATCGTGACGTGCGGAGGGCCACCCCCCTGCAGCGAGGCGGGCCGCGGCAGCGTGACCATCCGCTCGACCTCGGAGCGGATGAGGCCCTTCACCCGTCCCACGTCGCCCAGCTCGCGCTTCTTCAGCCGGTCGCGCGCGGTGTCCACCAGCTCCGACGCAGTGCGGACGCCGATGTCCGCGGTGAAGAGGATCTCCTCCAGCTGGGCGAGGACCGTGTCGTCGACCGCCGCCCCCCGGGAGAAGAGCCCGTGGAGTCGGGCCATGAAACCCTCTCCTCGCGTGCGTTCGAGCCCGGCGGCCAGGGTCCGACCGGCCTCGGCCTCCGCCCGCGCGCGTGCTTCCTCCTCGGCGCGCCGTCGCTCCGCTTCTGCTGCCTCGCGGGCCCGCGCCGCCTCCTCCTCGCGCAGCCGGCGGGCCTCGGCCTCTTCGCGGGCGCGGCGCTCGCGAGCCTCGGCCTCGGCGGCCTTCCTGGCCCGGTACTCCTCGCGCTTGGCCTCCTCCTCGCGTTCCTTCAGCGCACGGGCCTCGGCCTCGAGACGGGCACGCTCGGCGGCCTCGGCCTGGGCGCGGGCCTTCTCTTGCAGCTCGCGCCGCTCGCGGGCGATGGCGTCGGCGCGGGCGCGCGCCGCCGCCGCCTCCTCCCGGGCACGCTCCTCGTCGGCGCTGGGGACGATCTCCGGGCGGACCGGCGGCGGGGCCCGGAGCTCCGGCGGGGGCGGCGCCTCGGCCTTCCGGCGCGCGCGGGCCCGCAGAGCGACCGCGGTCGACACCGCGATGACGACGACGAGTCCTCCCCCGATGAGCTCGATCTGCTGGAGGTCGAGCCCGAAGAAGAGATCGGGTGGCGGGGTGGGAACCTGGGCCAGCAGCGCGGACGGCGACATGAGTGGCCCCTCTTACGTCAACTGACGCTTTCGTCGACACCCGGTGTGTGCGCTATGAGTCGCCTCACAGCATGCGTCGCGCGTTCGCCCTCGTCCCCCTGCTCAGCATCCTCCCTGCCTGCATCGTCGAGGCGCCCACCTCCGAGAAGTCCGGCGCGGCCGTGCAGTCCTCCCGTGGACAGGTGAAGCCCGTGCCGGTGAAGAATGGCGCCGTTCTGGGAGACCTCGCCGAGCTGGTCGGTGCGACCTTCGCCCCCCCGTCGCTGACCCCCGGCGACAGCACCCGGGTGGTGCTGGTCTTTCGGGCCATCAAGCCCAGCACCGAGGACTGGCAGGTCTTCGTGCACGTGGAGGATGCCGAGGGACGCGGCGAGCGGCTCAACGCGGACCATTCTCTCCGGATGCCGACGACCAGCTGGAAACCGGGCGAGGTCGTCCAGGACGAGTTCGCGCTGAGCTTGCCGCAGGGTTGGCGGGCCCGGGCGGTGAACGTCTTCGTCGGCCTCTGGCTGCCGTCGACGAACGCACGGATGAAGGTGCGGAATCCGGAGACGGTCCGGACCGACGGGAGTGACCGGGTGCTGCTGGTGCAGCTGCCGGTGGCTGGCTGAGAAAAAAAGCCGGAGTGGCCCTGTAAGCCGAGTTCTGTCCCCGTGCGGAGTCTCCCCCGCGCGGGCGGCGAACATTCCTCTAGGGCCCTGGTTGCCCAGAGGCCTCGTCAGCGAGCGACCCGGGAGATGGGGGCGGGCAGCCCCTGTTCCGCCCCGGATGGGCCGGAACGCTCCCTGCTAGCTCTTGCTCCGGGTGGGGTTTGCCGTGCCGGCCAGGTCACCCTGACCGCGGTGCGCTCTTACCGCACCGTTTCACCCTTGCCTCGTGGCGCCGTCGCCGGCGTCCCGTGGCGGTCTATTTTCTGTGGCACTGTCCTTCGACTCGCGCCGACTGGCCGTTAGCCAGCACCCTGCCCTGTGGAGCTCGGACTTTCCTCCCGCTGCCCCGTGCTGCGGCAGCCGGCGTTCACCCGGGCCACTCCGGCAGGATGGACTTATCGCGTCGCGGGCAGGCGCGCCACCTGGGGCCCGGACGCCGCGATTCCAGCTCCTAGAGCCGCTCGTCGATGGCGCGGTTGCTCATCTCGTCTGCCTCGGTGTTCTGGGCACGGGGGACGTGCACCAGCTTCACCTTGCGGAACGCCTTGAGCAGGCTGAGCGCCTCGGCGTGCAGCTCGCGGAGCGCCGGGGCCCGGACCTGGTAGGCGCCGGAGAGCTGGCGGATCATCAGCTCGCTGTCGGCCACCACCTCCAGCTCCTCCGCCCCGAGCTCGTGCGCGCGCCGTAGCCCGAGGAGCAGCGCCTGATACTCGGCGACGTTGTTGGTCTGCCGCCCCAGGAACTTGCCCAGCCGTTCCAGCACCTGGCCCTGCTCGTCCCAGAGCACCGCGCCTGCGCCCGCCAGCCCGGGGTTGCCGCGAGCAGCGCCATCGGAGGCCACGCGGAGCTTGCGATGCGGTTGCACCGGATGGACGGGGCCTGGGGGGTGGGTGCGGGGCGGCGGGTGGGTCGGAGCAGGGCGGCCGAGGAGCACGCGCACCAGGTCGGAGCGGGACAGGCCCGGGAATCGAGCCAGGGTGCGATCGAGGCTCTCCTCCTCCGCGATCACCCGGAGGAGCTCGGGAAGAGAGGGGTGCTGCCCGCTCATCCCTTCTTCGCCGGCGGCGGCTCGATGGCCTCCGGCGCGCAGATGATGCGGTGGCACGACGGACAGATGTCCGTCTGCAGCGCGGTCTTCAGCGTATTGAAGAGCTGGGGGGGAAGGCTCATGTTGCAGCCCTGGCAGGTCCCGGCCACCACCGTCACCAGCGCGGGCGAACGGCGCTTCCGCACCGTCTCGTAGCGGGAGAGCAGCGGCGGATGGACACCTCTGGCGACCTCGGCCCGCTTGGTCTCCAGCTCCTTCACCTGCCCCTCGAAGCCAGCCACCTTCGCCCGGAGCTCGTTGAGCTTCCCTCCCACGTCGGCGACCTTGGCGGCGTACTGCTGGTCCTTGCCCTTCACCAGCTCGCGCAGCTGGGCCTGGATCTTCCCCAGCTCGACCAGCTCCTCGGCCATGGTGGCGTTGGCCTTCTTGGCGATGTCGATCTCCCGGGCCAGCGCGGCGTACTCGCGGGTGGAACGCTGCTCGGAGAGCCGCGCTTCCCACTTGCGGACCTTCTCCTTCTCCTCGACGATGTTCTGCTCCAGGGTTCGCCGCTGTCGCTCCACGTCGAGGAGCTTGTTCCGCTCCGCCTCGACCTCGCCCTTCGCCAGGGACAGCTCGCGTTCCAGCTCTCCCATTTGCCGCGGGTAAACCTCGGCCGACTTGCGGAGGGCCAGGATCTCCAGATCCACCTTCTGGAGATCGGCCAGGGCCTTCAATCGTTCCTGCAAAGCTGAGCTGCCTCCTGCCGCTCTCGTACCGGCGCCGCGGCCTTGTAGCAACGAAGCGCTCGCAGTGCCAACGTCGTTGGGAATCATGGGAGGAACGATGCACTTCTGTCCCCGGTGCGCAACACCGCTGGCCTCACAGGAGAAGGGTGGGCGCGAGCGCCTCGCCTGCCCGGGGACGGGCTGCGGGTTCGTCTTCTACGACAACCCGCTCCCGGTGGTGGCCGCGCTGGTGGAGCACGAGGGCGACGTCCTCCTGGTCCAGTCGGTGGGATGGCCGGAGTCCTGGTATGGCCTGGTCACCGGGTTCCTGGAGCGAGACGAGGAGCCCGAGGCAGCCGTGCTGCGGGAACTGCGGGAGGAGCTGGGGCTGGAGGGAAGGGTGGTGGCGCCCATCGGCGTGTACGCCTTTCCCCAGCGCAACGAGCTCATCGTTGCCTACCACGTGGAGGCCCGCGGCGAGGTGCGGCCGGGGACGGAGCTCGCCGGGTACAAGCGCATCCGACCCGAGAAGCTGCGCCCCTGGCCGTTCGGAACGGGGCACGCGGTGCGCGACTGGCTCGCGAAACGGGAGCTCAGTCCTCGTCGTCCGGCGTGACTTCCTCGTCGTCGTCGAAGCTGTCGAGGTCCTCCGTCTCCTCCTCGGCCTCGGCCTCCGGCTCGGGCGGCGCGGGCTCCGGCGGGCGGGGGACCGCGGCCAGCCGGCCCCGGCGAGGCTCGGGGGCGGGGCGGTTGGCGGGGCTGTCCTTCTGGTCCGCACCGCACTTCGGACAGACCGCCTCGGGCTTTCTCATGTCGTAGAACTTCGTCCCGCACTTGAAGCAGACGTGCTTGGTCCCGAGGTCCTTCGCCGTCATCGACTCACCTGTTCCTTCGGAGCAGAGGGGGAAACGAGGCGGCGATGTAGGCGTCCGGTGCCTCCCAAGTCAACGCTGGAACGCCGTACGATGGCCCCCCTCCCGGCCGCCTTGACCTTCTTCTGCGACAGCTGCGGACAGCCCCTCCTGCTCGAGGGCGAGGCCTCCCCCGGACTGCGCGTGGCCTGCCCCACCTGCCAGGCGACGGTGGACGTGCCCATGCCCGCCGGCGACGAGCCGCTGGAGGTCAGCTGGTTCGCGATGGTGCGGGGCTCCCAGGTGGGCCCCATGGCCCTGGAGCCCCTGGGCCAGCTGATCCGGGCCGGCGAGGTGACCGGGAAGACCTTCGTG
>Ga0207679_10002736_pt1 | contig 10906 bp, 6 predicted proteins | sample KBSC73metaG_FD_184320 | JGI IMG/M metagenome (GOLD analysis project Ga0207679, IMG submission 184320) | Corn rhizosphere microbial communities from Kellogg Biological Station, Michigan, USA - KBS C7-3 metaG (SPAdes) (version 2) | ecosystem: Host-associated > Plants > Roots > Rhizosphere > Soil ...
CGGACGCAAGCGCATCGCGGCCGCGCCTCCGCGTTCCTGGGGCGATGCAACGGAAAGCATCGAGCTGCGTGGTGCCGGCGCGCACAATCTAAAGGATGTCGACGTCGCCATTCCGCTCCATCAGCTGGTGTGCGTAACGGGCGTGTCCGGGTCGGGCAAGTCGACGCTCGTGCAGGACGTGCTGCACGCGGCATTGTTGCGTGCGAAAGGCAAGCCGACCGAGGCGCCAGGCGCGCACCGTGCGCTCGTGGGCGCCGAGCGGATCGACGACGTCGTGCTCGTCGACCAGACGCCGATCGGGCGCACGACGCGTTCGAACCCGGCGAGCTACGTCGGCGCATTCGACGCGATCCGCAAGCGCTTCGCCGCCGCGCCGCTCGCCCGGGAGCGCGGGTACACGCCGGGCACGTTCAGCTTCAACGCAGGCACCGGGCGGTGTCCGGCGTGCGGCGGGAACGGCTTCGAGCACGTCGAAATGCAGTTCCTCTCCGACGTTTACCTGCGCTGTCCCGACTGCGACGGGAGGCGTTATCGTGCCGAAGTACTGGAGGTAGCGCTGGACGGACGCTCGATCGCCGACGTCCTCGAGATGACGGTGGCCGAGGCGCGCGCGTTCTTCGACGGCGACCGCGACATCGATGCGGTGTTGCAACCGCTCGTCGATGTCGGGCTCGATTACCTGCGGCTCGGGCAGCCGGTTCCAACGTTGTCCGGCGGCGAGGCGCAACGGCTCAAGCTCGCCGGGTTTCTTGCGAGCGCTGCACGCAGTCCAAGTGCCGCGCGCGGCACGCTGTTCCTCTTCGACGAGCCGACGACGGGACTGCATTTCGACGACGTCGCGCGGCTCCTGGGCGCGTTGCGCAAGCTGATCGCCGCAGGCCATTCGCTCGTCGTCATCGAGCACAACCTCGATGTCATGCGCGCCGCCGACTGGATCGTCGACCTTGGTCCCGAAGGCGGGGACGCGGGCGGCGAGGTCGTCGTGTGCGGAACCGTGGCCGAGGTCATCGCGTGCGCTGCGTCGCACACGGGTGCTGCGCTCAAAGCGTACGTGGGAAATGCCGGTGTCGGAGGTGTAACCCGCGGTGTCGGAGGTGTAACTCGGGGAGTCGGAGGTATGGCGGCGGTTCCGAACGTGGAGCAAGCCGCGCCAAAGACTGCGGTGCCGGAAGCGATACGCGTTCACAACGCGCGGGAGCACAACCTGAAGGGCGTCGACGTCGCCATTCCGCGTGATCGCTTCACCGTCGTCACCGGCGTGTCGGGCAGCGGCAAGAGCACGCTCGCGTTCGACATCCTTTTCGCCGAAGGCCAGCGGCGCTACCTCGAGTCGCTGAATGCGTATGCGCGGCAATTCGTGCAACCCGCTTCCCGTCCGGATGTCGACGCGATCTTCGGGATCCCGCCGACGGTCGCGATCGAGCAGCGGCTGAGCCGCGGCGGCCGCAAGAGCACGGTCGCCACGCTGACGGACATCTATCATTTCCTGCGGCTGCTCTACGTGAAGCTCGGCACGCAGCACTGTCCCGACGACGATACGCCGATCGCGCCGCAAAGCGAGGACGCCATCGCCGCGAAGCTCGTCGCCGCCCATGCGGGACGGCGCATCACGCTTCTGGCGCCGCTGGTCGTCGCGCGCAAGGGCTACTACACCGATCTCGCGAAATGGGCTGCGCGCAAGGGATTCGCCGCGCTGCGCGTCGACGGCGCAATGACGCCGACGGAGCGCTGGCCGCGGCTCGACCGGTTCAAGGAGCACTCGATCGAATTGCCGGTGGCCGAGCTCACCGTCGATCGCACGAACGAGCGCGCATTGCGCGAAGCGTTGTCGCGCGCGCTCGAATTCGGCAAGGGTCTCGTGCACGTGCTCGCGAAAGGCAACGGCGCGCGCAGGCGGGGAAACGGCACAGACGCAAACGAGGCGGTCGTCGTTTTCTCGACGCGTCGCGCGTGTCCGAGCTGCAACCGCAGCTTCGCCGAACTCGATCCGCGGCTGTTCTCGTTCAATTCGCGCCACGGCTGGTGCCCGGAATGCTTCGGCACCGGCGTGAAGCTCGAGGGATTCGACGCGGACCAGACCGGCGACGAGGTCTGGTGGAACGAATGGTTCGACGGCCAAGCGAAATGCTGTCCGGCCTGCGGGGGCGCTCGCCTCAAGCCGGAGGCGCTTGCGGTACGGCTGCGCGGGCAATCGATTGCGGACTTGACGCGGCTTACGGTGGCCGATGCGGCGCGCGCGGTTGCGGATCTCGAGCTCGAGGGCCGGGATGCGGAAATCGCGCGCGACATCGTCGCCGAGCTCGCATCGCGGCTCGCATTCCTCGACGACGTCGGCCTTGGCTATCTCGCGCTCGATCGGGCCGCGCCGACGTTGTCCGGCGGCGAGGCGCAGCGCATCCGCCTTGCGGCGCAGCTGGGCTCGAACCTGCGCGGCGTCTGCTACATCCTCGACGAGCCAACGATCGGGCTTCATCCGCGCGACAACCGCATCCTGCTCGACACGCTCGCGAAGCTCGAGGCGAAAGGGAACACGCTCGTCGTCGTCGAGCACGACGAGGACACGATCCGGCGCGCCGACCATGTGATCGACCTCGGCCCGGGTGCCGGCACGCGCGGCGGCGAGGTCGTCGCGCAGGGCTCGGCGGCGCAATTGATGCGCACTCCCGGTTCGGTGACCGGCCGCTTCCTCGCGACGCCGCTCGCGCATCCGCTCGTGCCGCCGCGCGTCACGTCGTCGCGCCAGCCGGCCATCGTCGTAACCGGTGCAGATCTGCACAACCTGAAGCGCGTTCGCGCATCGATTCCGCTCGAGCGCCTGACGGTGATCACCGGTGTGTCCGGCAGCGGCAAGAGCACGCTGGCGCGCGACGTCCTGTTCGCGAACCTTTGTGCGCTCGTCGGCCAGGAGCGCAAGCGCAAACGCCCGGGCGTCGTCGGATGCAACGAGATTGCCGGCTGGGAAGCGCTCGATCGCGTGCTCGAAGTCGATCAGTCTCCGATCGGCAAGACGCCGCGCTCGTGTCCTGCAACCTACGTCGGCTTCTGGGACGCGATTCGCCGGCTGTTCGCCGACACATCGGAAGCGCGCATGCGCGGCTTCACGGCCAGCCGCTTCTCGTTCAACACGCCGGGCGGCCGTTGTCCCGAATGCGAAGGCCAGGGACAGAAGACGATCGAGATGAGTTTCCTGCCCGACGTAAAGGTCGGCTGCGAGGCGTGCAGCGGCGCCCGGTTCAATGCCGAGACGCTTGCGGTGATGTGGCGCGGCAAGTCGATCGCCGACGTGCTGGCGATGAGCGTCGACGAGGCGGTCGAGTTCTTTGCCGCACACCGAAGCATCCATCACTGCCTGCAGCTTCTGCAGGACGTCGGGCTCGGCTATCTGACGCTCGGGCAGCAGAGCCCGACGCTTTCCGGCGGCGAGGCCCAGCGCATCAAGCTCGTGAGCGAGCTCGCGAAGGTGCGAAGCGACGCGCCGGTGCGCAGATCGGCGAACGGGTCACGCCCCGTTCATCGGACTACCCTCCGCGCCCACGCGTTGTATGTGCTCGACGAGCCCACGGTGGGGCTGCACATGGCGGACGTCGAGAAGCTGATCCGCGTGCTGCATCGACTGGTCGATGCGGGGAATACCGTCGTCGTCATCGAGCACAATCTCGACGTCATCGCGGACGCGAACTGGATCATCGACCTCGGTCCCGAGGGCGGCGATGCGGGCGGCCGCATCGTCGCTCAGGGAAGCGTCGAAGCGGTGACGGCGAGCGCGTCGGGGTCACATACGGCTTGCGTGCTCCGTGAATTCCTCGCCAAGCGACGCAAATTGCCCGCGGCGGCCGTGTCGTCGGACGCAGGGTCGGAGACGACTTTGACCTGAATCACTGGACGATCAACGCTGCAGCGACATTGCGTCCTTCGGCGACCAGGATGTTGTAGGTGCGGCACGCCGCACGCGTATCCATCACTTCGAGGCCGACGCGCGCCCGATGGAGCGGTGCCGTGATGCGTGGATGCAGGAATCGCTGCGTTTCACCCGTCCCAAGCAGCACGATTTCGGGCGCGCCCTCGAGCAAGCGCTCGAAGTCCGCTTCGGCGAGTTCGTCGATCCCATCCGGCGCAAAACCGGTGGTCACCCGTTCGGCCGTCAGCACGATATTCTCGCGGTACTCCCGCGCACCGACCCGGACCCAGCCCACGCCCATGCCGGTGACAAGATTGGAGCCCGGGGCCTGCAGGTGGAGCTTCAAGGCTGTATCGAAATTGCCGCGGCGCCGCCGACCGGCGACCCGCCCGGCGATTGTTGCGTTGCGGTAAACTGGTGAATTCGCTAGGATTGTAGACGTTTCCCCGATCCATCGTCGCTCGGACGGTTCCGGGCGCTTACGGTAGAGATCCCATGGCCGCCATCCCGCAGTCGCAGTTCGCGCGCATCGAGCGCCTTCCCCCGTACGTCTTCAGCATAACCAGCGAGCTCAAGATGGCCGCCCGCCGGCGCGGCGAGGACATCATCGACTTCGGCATGGGCAACCCCGACGGGCCCACGCCCGAGCACATCGTCGCCAAGCTCGTCGAAACCGTGCAGCGCGGCGACACGCACGGCTACTCGGTGTCCAAGGGGATACCGCGGCTGCGCCGCGCGATCTGCCACTGGTACGACCGGCGCTGGGGGGTGTCGTTCGACCCCGAGAGCGAAGCGATCGTCACGATCGGCTCGAAAGAGGGCATCGCGCACCTGGCGCTCGCGACGCTCGGCCGCGGCGACACGGTGCTCGTGCCGAACCCGAGCTATCCGATCCACATCTACGGCCCGGTGATCGCCGGCGCCGATATCCGGCAGGTGCCCCTCACACCGGACGTCGACTTCTTCGCCGAGCTCGAACAGACGATCCGCCTGTCGGTGCCGAAGCCGAAGATGCTGATCGTCAACTTCCCCGCCAATCCGACGGCGCAGTGCGTCGAGCTGCCGTTCTTCGAGAAGCTGATCGCGCTCGCGAAGGAGCACGGCATCTGGGTCGTGCACGACCTCGCCTACGCGGACATCTGCTTCGACGGCTGGAAGGCGCCGTCGATCATGCAGGTTCCCGGTGCACGCGACGTCGCGGTCGAGTTCTTCACGATGTCGAAGAGCTACAACATGGCGGGGTGGCGCATCGGCTTCATGGTCGGCAACCGCGACCTGGTGTATGCGCTGTCGCGGATCAAGGGTTACCACGACTACGGAACGTTCACGCCGCTCCAGGTCGCCGCGATCGCGGCGCTCGAGGGCCCGCAGGATTGCGTGACCGGCATCGTCGACCGCTACCAGAAGCGCCGTGACGTGCTCGTCAAGGGCCTGCACGAGGCGGGGTGGGACGTCGACGTGCCGAAGGCGTCGATGTACGTGTGGGCCAAGATCCCCGAGCCCTACGCGAAGTTGGGCTCGCTCGAATTCGCCAAGCACGTGCTCGCGAAGGCCAAGGTGTCGGTTTCGCCGGGCATCGGCTTCGGCGAATATGGCGACGGCCACGTGCGCTTCGCGATGATCGAGAACGAGGCGCGCACGCGCCAGGCGATTCGCGGCATCAAGCAGATGTTCCGTGAGGACGGGGTGCAATGAATCGCACCCCGTCTCGGCGATCGCTAACTCGCGCGCAGCGTGGGTTAAGCGAGCGTTTGCGAGCGGCGATCGCTCAGATGGCCTGATGTGAAGCCGCTCAACGTCGGCCTGATCGGCTTCGGGACCGTCGGCCGAGGGACGTGGGACGTCCTGCGCCGCAACGAGGAAGAGATCGTGCGCCGGGCGGGACGACCGATCCGCATCACGTGGATCGGCACCCGGACGCTCGACCGCGCGCGCGCGGGAACGCGCGGCATCACCGGCGTGCAGTTCACCGACGACCCTCATCACGTCGCGCGCCAGCCCGACGTCGACATCGTTTGCGAGCTGATCGGCGGCATCGAGCCCGCGCGCTCGCTGATGCTGGAGGCGATCGCGCACGGCAAGCACGTCGTCACCGCGAACAAGGCGCTGCTCGCCCAGTACGGCAACGAGATTTTCGCCGCTGCGCACGCCAAGGGTGTCATGGTCGCGTTCGAAGGGGCCGTGGCAGGCGGCGTGCCGATCATCAAGGCGCTGCGCGAAGGGCTCACGGCGAACCGCATCGAATGGATTGCCGGCATCATCAACGGCACGTCGAACTTCATTCTCTCGACGATGCGCGACACCGGCGCGTCGTTCAGCGACGTGCTGAAGGAGGCGCAGGCGCGCGGATATGCCGAGGCCGATCCGACGTTCGACGTCGACGGCATCGACTCCGCGCACAAGCTCACGATCATGTCGGCGATCGCGTTCGGCGTGCCGATGCAGTTCGACAAGGCCTACGCCGAGGGCATCTCGATGCTCACGCGGGAGGACCTCCGATATGCGGAGCAGCTCGGCTACCGGATCAAGCTGCTCGGCATCACGCGGCGCGCAGCGCGTGGCATCGAGCTGCGCGTGCATCCGACGCTGATCCCCGCGAAGCGCCTGATCGCGAACGTCGAGGGCGCGATGAACGCCGTTCTCGTCAAGGGCGACGCCGTCGGCGCGACGCTGTACTACGGCGCGGGCGCCGGGGCCGAGCCGACGGCAAGCGCCGTCATCGCCGATCTCGTCGACGTCACGCGGATGCACACGGCCGACCCGGAGCATCGCGTGCCGCATCTCGCGTTCCAGCCCGACCAGCTCACCGACGTGCCGTTCCTGCCGATCGGCGACGTCGAGACCAGCTACTACCTGCGCATGCGCGTGCTGGACCAGCCGGGCGTGCTCGCAGACATCACGCGCATCCTCGCCGACCGCGAGATCTCGATCGACGCGATGATCCAGAAGGAGCCGACCGAGGGCGAGGACCAGACCGACATCATCCTGCTCACGCACAAGTCGATCGAGCATCGCGTCACCGACGCGATCGAGCGCATCGAGTCGTTGCCCACGGTGCGCGGCAAGGTCGTCCTCATCCGGCTCGAGGACCTCGGGTGATGCGCACGACGCGGATGCGCCCGACGCGAGAGCGGTGATGGACTACGTCAGCACGCGCGGCGCGTGGCGCGACGCGCCGCAACCGTTTCGCGCGATCCTGCTCGAGGGCCTGGCGCCCGATGGCGGCCTGGCGGTTCCGGCGCGATATCCGCGGTTCGACGCGGCGGCGCTCGCGAGCCTGCGCCGGCTTTCCTATCCGGACCTCGCGTTCGCGATTCTTTCCCCATTCATCACCGACATTCCGTCCGACGATCTGCGCGACATCGTCGGGCGCACTTACACGGCGGGAATTTTCGGCAGCGCCGAGATCACGCCGCTTGCGACGCTCGAGCCCGATCTCCATTTGCTGCACTTGTCGAACGGCCCGACGCTGGCATTCAAGGACGTAGCACTGCAGCTGCTCGGCAACCTGTTCGAGTACGTGCTGCGCGACGGCGGCGGAACGCTCAACATCCTCGGTGCGACGTCCGGCGACACCGGCAGCGCAGCCGAATACGCGATGCGCGGCAAGCGCCGCATCGCCGTTTTCATGCTCTCGCCGCGCGGCCGGATGAGCGCGTTCCAGCAGGCGCAGATGTACGCGCTCGACGACCCGAACATCCACAACCTGGCGATCGAGGGCACGTTCGACGAATGCCAGGACATCGTCAAGGCGATCGCGGGCGACCTGGAGTTCAAGCGCACGCACGCCCTCGGCGCGGTGAACTCGATCAACTGGGCACGAATCGCCGCGCAGGTGGTCTACTACTTCAAGGGCTACTTCGCCGCGACTACGAGCGATTCGCAGCGCGCCGCGTTTGCCGTCCCGTCAGGCAACTTCGGCAACGTGCTGGCCGGTCACGTTGCGCGGACGATGGGACTGCCGATCGCGCGGCTGATCGTCGCTACGAACGAGAACGACGTGCTCGACGAGTTCTTCCGCACCGGACGCTATCGGCCGCGCGCCGCGGCCGAGACGCATGCCACTTCGTCGCCGTCGATGGACATTTCGCGGGCGTCGAATTTCGAGCGCTTCATGTTCGAAATGGCCGGCCGCGATCCCGCGGAGCTGCGCGATCTCTGGGCGCGCCTCGAGCGCGATCGCGCGTTCGACATCGCCCGCACGCCGCTCGCCGATCGGGTTGCGCAATCCGGATTTGTGTCGGGCCACAGCACGCATGCCGATCGCCTGGCGACGATTCGGGATGTTTACCGCAGATTCGGCGTGCTGATCGACCCGCACACGGCCGACGGCGTCAAGGTGGGCCGCGAGCATCGGGAGGGCGGGGTGCCGCTTGTATGCCTCGAAACCGCGTTGCCCGCGAAATTCGCGGCGACGATTCGCGAGGCGGTCGGATTGGAGCCGCCGCGACCGCCGGCGTACGCCGATATCGAGGCGAGGCCGCAGCACTGTACCGTGCTGCCGGCGGACGCCGCGCGCGTCAAGACCTTCATCGCGGCGCGCGCCGGCGCGCCGGGCTGAACCGGGTCGCGCGGCCCCGTGCGCTCCACCCTCCACGCGCTGGGCCGCAATCTTGCAGCGGGCCTGCGCCTTGCGCTGTTCATGCCCGTCGAGCGCGCCTCGTTTCGCATCTCCGCGGCGCAGCTCATCCTGGTCGTCATTCTGTCGGCTGCCATCGATGTCGACGCCGACTGGGTGCGCGTGACCGGCGAAGCGCGCTTTTCGATCCTGGGATTGCACGGCGAAATCTTCGCGCTCGGACTGCTCGCGCTGACGAGCGCGTTGATCGCGATCCTGCGCCGCGACGCCGAGGTGTATCTCGCGCTTCCGATCGTCGTGCTTGCGTCGTTTCCGCTGATCCAGATCGCGCACGTGCTTCCGGATTTGCCGCAGGCGCATCAGGCCGTGACCACGCAGACGAAGGCGTTCTTCGAATACGCGATCCTCGCGTGGATGCTGGCGGTCGCGGTGCGGGCCGTGTACGTGTGCGTCGATCCGGGTCGTCCGCGCCGCCGGCTCTGGGCGGCCGCCGGCGGATTGCTGCTGATCGCCCCGTTCTGGTTCGCGCCGCTGCTCGGTCCGCTCGAGCCGTGGTGGCGCGAGTTCGATGCGACGCCGACGGGAGCCGATGCTGTCAGCCCGGCGTCGGAAGCCGTGCTCGCCGCGCAGGAATTCATGATGGATCGCGCGCTCGACGGGCTCGACGACGAGCGCTCGGGAACCGTCGACCTCTACTTCGTTGGGTTCGCGCCCGATTCTCGTCGCCCCGGCTTCGCGGCCGACGTCGATACCGCGCAGCGAACGATGGACGAGCGGTGGAACACCAGCGGCCGCTCGGTCGTGCTGGTGAACAGTCCGCTGACGGTTGCCGAGCGGCCGTTCGCCAGCATCACGCACCTGCGCCAGGTGCTGCTCGAAATCGGCGACATCATCGATCCCGACGAGGACGTCGTGATGCTTTACCTGACCGGCTCGTCCACGGCGGGGCACGCGCTCGCCGCGGTGAATCCGCCGCTCGAGCTCGCTGCGCTCTCTCCGCAGGGCTTGCGCCAGCTCCTCGACGCGGCCGGCATTCGCTGGAGCATCATCGTCGTGTCGACGTGCGAGGCGGGCACATGGGTCGACGCGTTGCAGGACGACGAGACCGCCGTCATCGCGTCGTCGAGTGCGGATGTCAAAGGCAGCGATTGCGCGGGCGGGATTCGTCCCTCGGCATTCGGGGACGTGTTCTTCGGCAGCGCGATGCGCCAAAGCGACGACCTCGAGCATGCGGTCGAGTTGGCACGCAAGCAGCTCGCGGAGCGCAAGGCGCCGCGACCGGTCATGTCGATCGGCGCGTCGATTGCCGATCGTCTGAAGAGCCTGCGCAGCAAGGGATCGGGGAAGGTGGTGGCGTCGCTTCCGGGAACCCACGTAAAGGAATAACTGCCATGTCGAACATGCTGGCGGTCTTAGCGAAGTTGCGCGGAGCTCCAGGAAAGGGCGACGCGCTTGCGGCGCTGCTCGCCGAGCAGGTCGCTACCGTGCGCAGCACCGAGCCGGGCTGTATTGCCTACACGGCGCATCGGTCGACGAGCGATCCCGACCTTTTCTTGTTCTACGAGGTGTACGAGGACGACGCGGCGTTCGAACTGCATCGCCGCTCGCCGCATCTCGCTGCGTATCGCGAGCGCCGCGAAGCCGAAGGACTGATCGCAGGACCCGCCGAGGTCGAGACATTCCGGATGATCGCGGGGATGACCGAGGGTTGGCCTTCCGGACATGATGGATCTGCGTTTAGCTGCTTTGACCCGACCCGAGCAGAATTGATATAATGACGATCCTCTATCGCGGGGTGGAGCAGTCTGGCAGCTCGTCGGGCTCATAACCCGAAGGTCGCAGGTTCAAATCCTGCCCCCGCAACCAAACATTCAAGGGCTTGCGCAACGCAGGCCCTTGCTGTTTTCGGGACTGTGACCAAAACGTGCCCTAATTTTCGATTGCGGGGGCACGCACAGCACACAGGCGTTGCGCGTACGGCGACAAATGATCCGCCGCCAAATGCGCGTAGCGCCGCACCATTTCCGGCGATTCCCAGCCGCCCATCTCCTGCAGCGCGAACAGCGGCGTGCCGTTTTGCACGTGCCAGCTGGCCCAGGTGTGCCGCAGATCGTGCCAGCGAAAGTCGCTGATGCCGGCGCGCTCCAACGCTGCGTACCAGGCCTTGGTACTGACCTGGGTGATCCGGCTACCTCGATAGCTGAACACGTGCGTCGGGTGCTTGCCGATCTGCTTTTGCACCAGAGCCAGCGCCTCCGTGTTCAACGGCACTGCGATGGCTCGACGCGCTTTGGCTTGATCGGGATGCACCCGTGACGTGGTCCCAAAATAGTTCGACAGGTAAAACTGGAGTAAGGTCGCTTCGGGGCATGCGCACGAGCGCCGGGAGAAGCGATGAAGAAGTCGCGGTTTACCGAGGAGCAAATCGC
>Ga0207679_10002740_pt1 | contig 10903 bp, 10 predicted proteins | sample KBSC73metaG_FD_184320 | JGI IMG/M metagenome (GOLD analysis project Ga0207679, IMG submission 184320) | Corn rhizosphere microbial communities from Kellogg Biological Station, Michigan, USA - KBS C7-3 metaG (SPAdes) (version 2) | ecosystem: Host-associated > Plants > Roots > Rhizosphere > Soil ...
TTGAGCGGATGCTGGTACAGCAGCATCTGCACCTCATTTTGCAGCCGGCGGACCAGGCGGGCCTGGGGATGGGACGGCATCCAGAGATCGATGTTGCGGCCGATGACGCGATCGAGGGACGCAGCCGGCAGGTTGTCGAGCGAATCGTGGGCGGCGTACCAGCGGGTGGGCGAGCCCCAGGCCAGCGACCAGCCTTCTTCCTCGAACAGCGGCAACACCGCCTCGAAAAAGGTGCGGGACGCCTCGGCGCTCAAATGCAGCGTGTCCGGATCGCCCACGCTCACCTGGTCGGCGCCCACGTGCCAATGCACCGGGGTCAGCAGGCCCCAGGCGGCCGAGCCGATGTCGACACCATCGGCGCTTGCGGCCCGCGCGGCAAAGGGCAGGCAGCCATCCTCGCCTGACCAGCCGGACAGGTCGGCCAGCGCCCGTTCATGGGGCATCGTGAGGGTGTATTCGTCGGTGCCTGCACGGTGCGTGGGGGTCAGGCGGGCAAGCAGCTTGGCAAGGTTCGGAAGGACCAGGTCGCCGAGCGCATGCTGCCCCTCCTCGGACAACGCGGAGGCGAACGGAATCATCAGGTGCATGCGGCGATTATCCGGGCTGCCGCGGCCCAGACCGGAGCACGGCACCCGATGCGCGCGGGGCGCCTCGTGGCCCGTGAAGGCTGTCACATCCATGTCGTCAAAGGTTCATAAACTCATGGCATGAACGAAGTTCCCCCGCCGCTGGGTCTGCTCAACCGCGAAAGCGCCATCCTCAATTTCAACCGCCGTGTGCTGGCCCAGGCCCTTCGCCCCGATGTGCCACTGCTGGAACGGCTCCGCTACATCTGCATCGTCTCCTCGAACATGGACGAGTTCTTCGAAGTCCGGTTCGCCGACTACATCGAAGCGGCCCGTCTGCCGGGGGCCGGCATCTCCCGGCGGGACCTCGACGTCATCGCCGCCGATGCCCATGCCCTGATCGACGACCAGTACCGCGTCTTCAATGAGGAGGTGATGCCCGCGCTCAAGCGCCACCGCATCCAGATCCTCAACCATGGCGAGCGCAACGAGGCGCAGCGCCACTGGGTGAATCAGTTCTTCCAGCGCCAGGTGCGGCCGCTGCTCGTGCCCGTGGGGCTCGACCCTTCGCACCCCTTCCCGCAGGTGGCCAACAAATCGCTCAACTTCATCGTGCGGCTGGGCGGCAAGGATGCGTTCGGGCGCGAGAACATCATCGCGATTGTCAAGGTGCCGCGCGTGCTGCCCCGAGTCATCCGGCTGCCGGACGAGATCGCGGACGGGGGCCAGGTCTTCGTGCTGCTGACGAGCGTGATCCGGGCGCATCTGGAAGAGCTGTTCCCGGGGCGCGAGGTCGAAGCCTTCTCCCAGTTCCGCCTCACCCGCGATTCCGACCTGGAGGTCGACGAGCAGGACGTCACGAACCTTCGCCAGGCCCTGCGCTCGGGCCTGACGACGCGGCACTTCGGCCAGGCCGTCCGCCTCGAAGTGGTCAACAGCTGCCCGGCCGAACTCTCGCAGTTCCTGTTGCAGCAGTTCGGCCTGCCGGCCGCGGCGCTGTATCTCGTCAACGGCCCGGTCAACCTCGTGCGCCTGAATGCGCTCATCGACGGGGCCGATGCGCCCGATCTCCGCTTCCCGGCCCATGAAGCCCCGTGGCCGGACGGTCTGTCACGCGACATCTCCTTCTTCGACCAACTGCGCGAGCGCGATGTGCTCATGCACCATCCGTTCGATTCGTTCGAGCCGGTCGTGCAGTTCCTCCGCGAGGCGGTGCACGATCCGGACGTGCTTGCGATCAAGCAGACGATCTACCGAACCGGCAGCGAATCGCCGCTGATGGACCTGCTGATCGAGGCCGCCCGCCGAGGCAAGGAGGTGATGGCGGTCGTGGAATTGAAGGCGCGGTTCGATGAGGAAGCCAACATCAACTGGGCCGAACGCCTCGAGGCGGTGGGCGCGCAGGTGGTCTACGGCATCGTGGGCCTGAAGACCCATGCGAAGCTGCTGCTCGTCACACGGCGCGAAGGCACGCGGCTGCGCCGCTATGGGCACCTCTCCACGGGCAACTACAACCCCAGGACCGCGCGGCTCTACACCGATGTGGGCTACCTCACCGCGGATGCGGACCTGACGTCCGACGCCGACGCCGTGTTCCAGCAGCTCGCCAGTCTGGGCAAGACCCGGCCACTGCGCCAGCTGATGCAGGCGCCGTTCACCTTGCACCGCCAGGTCATGCGCCAGATCGACGGCGTCACCCAGGCGGCCCGCGCAGGCAAGCCCGCACGCATCGTGGCCAAGATCAACGCGCTCACCGATGTGCCCATCATCGAGGCGCTGGTGGCCGCCGCCCACGCCGGTGCCCGCATCGACCTGATCGTGCGCGGGGCCTGCATGCTGCCGCCCGTCCATGGCATCCGCGTCGTCTCGGTGGTGGGACGCCTGCTGGAGCATTCTCGGGTGCTGTACTTCCGCTGGGGCGATACCGACCAGGACGAAATGCTGCTCTTGTCGAGCGCCGACTGGATGGGCCGCAACATGTTCCGCCGCATCGAAATCGCCTGGCCCGTGCGCGATGTGAAGATGCGCCAGCGCGTGATCGACGAATGCCTCGTGCCGTACCTGCACGACCGCAAGGACGCCTGGGAACTCCAGGCCGACGGCAGTTATCTGCGCCTGGGCACCGATGGCCCGAGCGCGCAACAGGCACTGCTTGCAAAACATTCAGGGAGTGTGTGATGGACCTCATCCTCTGGCGACATGCCGAAGCCCATGCCATCAAAGCCGGCCAGTCCGACCTGGACCGGGCATTGACCAGCAAGGGGGAACGCCAGGCCCAGCGCATGGCCGAATGGTTGAACCAGCGGCTGGCCCATTCCACCCGCATCCTGGTAAGCCCGGCCTTGCGAACGCAGCAGACCGCCAAGGCGCTTGACCGCAAGTTCAAGACGGTCCAGGCCCTGGCGCCGGACGCATCGCCGGTCGCGTTGCTGGGCGCCGTGCGCTGGCCGGACGCCAGTGAACCGGTGCTTGTTGTCGGCCACCAGCCGACGCTCGGCCAGGTCGCCGCGTTGCTGCTCGGTGATCTGCACGAAACCTGGGTGCTCAAGAAGGCGGGCGTGTGGTGGTTGCGCCGCCGCGTCCGCAATGGCGAGCCGCAAGTGATCGTGCAGGCGGTGCAGGCCCCGGACACGGTTTGAGCGCGGCGCGTCGCATCGGCGTGCACATTCGCCGCCAGGCTCACCCCCCAGTCATACCGGCGAAGGCCGGCACCCACTCGCCGCAGTAGGCTCCGGCTTTCGCCGGAGTGACATGGTGTTGCCCATGCACGGTCCCGGGCGTCTAATCGGCGGTTTCAGTTTTCATCCGAATGAACATCTGACCATGACCTTCAACCATCGCCTGTTGTGGAGTACCCGTCACGTCCGTGCGCACCTGGAAGCTCGCGGGTTCTCCGAAGGCGCCACGTTCGCCTACTTTCTCGCCATCATGGGGTTCGACTGGCTGCAGTTCACCGTCATCGCGACTTCGGAACGTCCGACCGTGAGCTCGTGGGGCCATGCGAGCGCATGGATGAGCTTTGCCATCACCGTGCTCGGCCTGCTGTACTTGTTCCAGCGCAACGGCGGTTCCAACGGAACCCAGTTCCTCTCGAGGTACTTCCCTCTTTCCGTGACGGTCGGCTGGAAATTCCTGGCTGCATCGTGGGCAGCGATGTCTCTGGCAGGTCTGGTCTTGGCGAAGCAAGACCCCGCCGTGCGCGGCTGGTCGTCGACGGCCATTCTGGCGGCCATCAATTGCGTGATGGTCTGGCGGATGGGGTCACACATTCGCACGCTCGCCAATGCGAGCCATCGGCAGGCCCAGGCCTGAGGCTGATGCCCTTGCTCAGCGCTCGCGTCAGAACACGCGCCCGCCGAGCACGGTGAGGCCCCAGAACACCGACCAGTCTCCCGTGCGAAGGCTGTGCGCCATGCCCGCGTCGAGCGTCATCGATTTCGACGCGTTGTAGCTTGCCGCCACCAGGAATTGGCGTGTGGCGCTCAGGCCGTGCTGGCGTGTGCCGGAGAATTCGCCGACGACGCCCCAACGGTCGTTCAAGGGCGTGGACAGCGAAGCGGCCCACAGGGCCTGAAACCGGCCGACGCCTGCATCGATGGCGCCCACGCGTGTCCCCGCGAGATTGAGGTCAGTGTGGTAGTCACCGATGTCGGCGCTGTAGATTCCGTTGACGGCATAGTCGGCCTTGCCGTTCGAGACGTTCTTGTTCCCGGTGGGCAGGGTCACGCCGCCTTCGAGGCCGAACGCCGATGTGTCGTCCACCGCGAACCGATGCTTGACGACGATGCTGCTGTCTCCCACGCCGCTGACGGTCTGCCCCGATTCATCGGTTTGCCGCACCCAGGCCGCACCGCTCAAGCGAACGCCCCAATCCGGCGTGAAGGCCAGTTTCAAGGTATAGGGCAGGCTGCTGCTGCGCGCCGAAGCACGGCCGCGGTCGAATTGCGGGCCGGCCTCCAGTTCGAGCCAGCCTGGGGCGGACAGCGCGGCGGGCGTCGACACGCTGGGACGATAGGGCGTCACGGTCGGCTGCTCGTCCGCGACGGCGAGCAAGGGCGCTGCCAAGCAGGCCAGGCCGAGCATCGAGAGCAACCCATTGGCATGCCAAGCCCGTCGTGATTTCGCCGTTTGCACCATCCCGCCATCTCCTGATGCGTGAAAAAAAACAGCGGCAGGATACGCGCCGGCGTGACTCACTTCATGGCATCGCAGAGCACGTTTCAACCGGTTCCCCCACTTTGTTGGCACTGAACGCGAGTCTGTGGGGAACAAGGCTGGCCCCGCACGCCACACGGCATGGCGTTGCTCAGCTGCGCACCACCAGTCGCAACACCCCGCTCTTCTCCCACGCGGCCTCTTCTTCGCCCAGCAGGTAAAGCGTGCGCGGGTGGGTCTCCGCCCAGTCGGCCGGCACCTTCAGCACCGCCTGCCGGTCCTTCAGTGTCAGTGCGACGGCATCCTCGGCCACCGGCTGGCGGGCATGGCAATGGATGATGGCCAGGCGCAGGCAGAGCACCTGAAGCGCGAAGGCGGGAACGGCCAGTTGCTGCTCCACCTTGCGCAGGCCGCCGCGCTGGGCCAGCACGAGGTCGGCGAGGCGGCGCTGTTGCGATTGGGAAAACCCGGCGGCGTCCACATGGCTGAGCAGGTAGGCGCTGTGCCGGTGATGATCGTGGTGCGAGACCATCATGCCGATTTCATGCAGCGCACAGGCCCATCCCAGGTGCCGTTGCGGATCGGCGTCATCACGGGCGGCCAGCGGTGCATAGAGCTTCGCGGCCATGGCCTGCACCCGTTCGGCCTGCGCGGTGTCCACCTCGAAACGCTGCTGCAGGTCGCGCACGGAGGCGTCGCGCATGTCGTGCGAGACTGCGCCGGCGGACCGGCCCGCGCTCGCCGCACGCTGATCGTCGAGGTCGAAGATCACGCCTTGCCGCAGCGCGCCCCTGGCCGGCTGCAGCGCGTCGATGCCGAAGTGGGTGGCCAGCGTGTACAAGATCGCAAGGCCGCCGCCGAGCACGGCGCGACGATCGTCCTTGAGGCCGGGCAACGAAAGACGGTCCGCACGGCCAGCCTTCAGGCACTGCGCCATGCACCAGCGCAGGCCTTCGGGCGTGATGGCCCCATCGGTGATGCCGCTGGCCTGCAGCAGTTGCGACACCGCGCCCGCGGTGCCCGACGATCCGAGCGATTCCTGCCAGTGCTTGCGGGCGAAGGGCACAAGGGCCTCTTCGAACTCGGCCCCGGCCGCCACCTGCGCCTTGCGGAACGCCTGCTCGGTGAATCGGCCGTCGGCGAAATACCGCATCGACAGGCTCACGCTGCCCACCTGGAACGATTCGGCGCGTTGCGGCGTGCGCCCCTGGCCCAGGATCATTTCGGTGGAACGGCCGCCGATGTCGATGACCAGGCGCGGTTGTTCGGACGGTTGCAGCCGGGCCACGCCTGCGTAAATCAACCGGGCTTCCTCGCGTCCGGAAATCACCTCGATGCGGTGGCCGAGCACGGTCTCCGCCCGGGCGAGGAACAGATCGCGGTTGCGCGCCTCGCGCAAGGTCTGCGTGGCCACGGCACGCACCTGGCCCTTTGGATAGCCGGCCAGCCGCTGTGCAAACCGTGAGAGACAGGCCAGGCCGCGCGAGGCGGCGTCCTCCATGAGCATGCCGTTGCTGTCCAGGCCGGCGCCCAGGCGCACGGTCTCTTTCAAATACTCCACGCGCTTGTAGCGGCCGGGGGAAAGCTGGCCAATTTCAAGGCGAAAGCTGTTGGAGCCGATGTCGATGGCGGCAAGGTCGGTGGCAGGGATTGCGGCGCGTGGGGAACTCATTGGGCCGATTGTCCCGTCTTTTCGCGGCGGCCCGGCTGGCAGCGGGGTTGCATGATCGGACGGTGGCGTTCCTTTCTAGAATCCGTGGTCCACAGGCCCTTCGTCCGCGACCAGGAGACCGACGACCATGCTTCGTTCCGACCTCGACAGCCTGACCCCGAGCCGAGCCTTCACCCGGCGCGGATTCGTCGAAACCGCGGTGGGCTCCGGTTTTGCCGCAGCCGTGCTGCCGGTGAGCGCACAGACGATCACCACCGACACATCGGGCCTGACGGCCGGTGAAATCAAGATCCCCGTCGGCGGTTCGAGCATCCTCGGCTACCGGGCTGCCCCCGCGGGCAAGACCGGATTGCCGGTGATCCTCGTGGTGTCGGAAGTCTTCGGTGTGCACGAATACATCGCCGATGTGGCCCGCCGCTTTGCCAAGCTGGGCTACCTTGCCATCGCGCCGGAGCTTTTCGTGCGCCAAGGCGATGCCAAGTCGTACACCGAGGCGGCCAAGCTGATGAGTGAGGTGATCTCCAAGGTGCCCGACGAGCAGGTGGTGGGCGACCTGGATGCCACGGTGGCCTGGGCCAAGGCCAACGGTGGAGACACCGCCCGCCTCGGGGTGACCGGCTTTTGCTGGGGCGGTCGGATCGCATGGCTGTACGCCGCGCATAACCCCGGCGTGAAGGCCGCAGTCGCGTGGTACGGGCGGCTCGTGGGCAATGACACCCCCCTCACGCCGAAGCACCCCATCGACGTGGCGGGCAAGGTGTCCGGCCCGGTGCTCGGGCTGTATGGCGGAGCCGACAGCGGCATTCCGCTTGACACGATTGATAAGATGAGGGCCGCCCTGGCTTCGGGCAACGCGGCGGCGAAGAAATCGGAGATCGTCGTGTACCCCGACGCGCCTCATGCGTTCCATGCAGACTACCGGCCCAGCTACCGCAAGGAAGCCGCGCAGGATGGCTGGAAACGTGCGGTGGCCTGGTTCAAGGCCAACGGGGTGGCCTGACCACGCTTCTGCTTCTTCGGAGAAGCCGCGCATCGCGCGGTTTTTTTTCGTGTGTGTGTGACAACGAGTCGATTCGAATGACCCTCCTGTACATCGTGGCGGCCACCTTTGCTGGTGGGTTGCTGTCCGTCGTGATTGCCGCGAGCCTGACCGTGACCGTGCTCTCGAAGGTGGTGCACCACCTCGTCAGCCTGTCCACCGGCGTGCTGCTGGGCACGGCGTTGCTGCATGTGTTGCCGGAGGCATTCGAAAGCCGGGTGGCCCCCTCCACGCTCTTCCTCACCTTGCTGGCCGGGTTGCTGTTCTTCTTCTTGCTGGAGAAGGCGGAGCTGTACCGCCACGGGCACCACCACGAGAGCGACCACCACCACCATCACCACGGGTTCGACCGGCTGCAGGCCGGCCGGGGCGGCTGGAGCGTGCTGGTGGGCGACAGCATCCACAACTTCTGCGACGGCATCATCATCGCCGCCGCGTTCCTGACCGACACCCAGCTGGGCGTGGTCACCTCCGCGGCGATCATTGCGCACGAAATCCCTCAGGAGGTGGGCGATTACATCGTGCTGCTCAACGCCGGCCTGACCCGAAAGAAAGCGCTTTTGTACAACGCCGCCTCCGGCCTCGCGGCCGTGGTCGGTGGCGTGCTCGGCTACTTCGTGGTGGGGCCCTGGGAGCAGCTTTTTCCGTACCTGCTCGTCATTGCGTCGAGCAGCTTCGTCTACGTGGCGGTGGCTGACCTCATTCCCCAATTGCAGCATCGCCTGCCGCTGCGGGAAACCCTCGCGCAGATCGCATGGCTCGCTGTCGGCCTGGGCATCACCGTCATGATCGTGGGGTCGCTCCACGGTCACTGAGCGGCGGAAACGGCCGTAATGAAGGCGGTGCCGCCAGGGCGGCTCCGCGTGGCCAGCCCAGGTGATGGGCCGGCGCGCAGCCTGTGGCTAGGCGGCGTCCTTGACGTAGTGGAAACCGCCCATGGCCGACCCGCCGATGGCCATGCCGATCATCGCGGCCAGCGTGAAGGGGGCCTTGCCGGTGGCCATGGTCAGCACGACGCCTGTCACCAAAAGAGTGACGAGCATCAACACGAAGATCAGGCCCATGCGCTTGCCGCTGAAGACCCTTTTCAAGGAATTCTTGCAGTGCTTGCAGGCGATGCCGCCGTTGCTTTTGACGGGGCGCAAAGCGTTGCCGCAATGAGGGCAAGCCGCAACCAGCTTGAGTTTGGTAGCCAGGGACATGGATGTACGCGAGATGAAGGGAGGAGATGGATCGAGCACCGTCCGTCCCATGCCCGGTCACTTGAAGGCAGAGTTCAGCGCGAGCGGCCCAACGTGTTGCCACAGACGATGGCACCAGGGCACAGTCTGAAGTTCTCTTGGTGTCTGCTCGGCGCGCCGATGGACGGTCATGCACTTTACGAGCAGGCGTGGCGATTTCTGGCTACCAACCCCCCCCGCTTTGCGGGGGGCGGCCAGTGACCAAAGTCCTGTGTTCCGGGTCAGCGGACCACCAGCACGGGCACTTTGCTGTGTGTCAGCACCTTTTGTGTTTCACTGCCGAGCAGCAGCGCGGTGACGCCGCGGCGGCCATGCGAGGCCATCACGATCAGGTCACACGCTTTTTGGTGTGCATGCTCGATGATCGCCTCCCAAGGGTGCAACGCCTCCACCGTTTGCGTTTCGCACACCACCCCCTGGGCCTCCGCGAGGTTCGCCACCGCCTGAACCCGGCTCGAGGCGATGCGTTCCTGGGCGTCGAAGAACTCCTGGGGCGGCGTGGGCTGCATCTCCGAGATGGCGCTGTACGGGAAGGGCTCCTTCACGCTCAAGGCATAGACCCGTGCGCCAAGCGAGGCTGCCAATGACAACGCGGTGGCGACGGACTTCTGCGTGATGTCCGAACCGTCCGTGGGGATGAGGATGCGTTGGAACATGATGAACCTCCTGCGGGAGCGCGCACATGTCCGGAGGGTAGACCGCGCGCCCGGGCGCGGTCAATGTCGCTTGTCCTACACCGTTGCGCTGCGTTCCACCGGGCGCGAAGGATCGGACGACCATTCGCTCCAGGAACCTGGGTACAGCGTGGCGGTGCCCAGGCCCGCCAATTCCAGCGCAAGCAGGTCATGGCAGGCCGTGACGCCAGACCCGCATTGCACCACGACCTCCCTGGCGCCCGAAATCAGCGCCTCGTACTCGGCGCGCAATTCACCGGCCGGCTTGAACGTGCCGTCGGGCTGCAGGTTGTCCTTGAAGAAGCGGTTGCGGGCGCCGGGAATGTGACCGGCGACGCGGTCCAGCGGCTCCACGTCACCCCGGTAGCGCTCAGGCGCGCGGGCGTCGAGCACACGCAACCCGGGCAACCGGGACAGCAGCGTGGCGGCGTCAATGGTGGGCATGGCGGGCCGGGCTGCGGGGGAAGGCGAGGCGGGCGAGGGCGCGGGCACGTTCGTGGTGAGTTGACCGCCGGCGCGCACCCAGGCATCCAGGCCGCCGTCAAGCACGGCGACCTGCGCGTGCCCCATCCAGCGCAGCACCCACCAGGCACGCGCGGCGAACATGCCCGCCTGGCGGTCGTACACCACCACCTCCCGCGTAGGCGTGATGCCCAAGGAGGCCATCCAGTCAGCGTACGCCTCGCGTGTGCGCAAGGGGTGCCGCCCGTTGTGGCCTGTCTTCGGGCCGGAGAGGTCCCGGTCGAGGTGGACGTAGATGGCACCGGGCAGATGCCCCGCACCGTACGCCTGCTCGCCAAGGGCCGGATCGGCGAGATCGAAGCTGCAATCGAGCAGCAAGGGGGCGGGGGAGGTGGCGCGCAGTTCGGCGGCTGAGATGAGGGGGGTCTTCATCGCGGTCAGGACTCCGTCACGGTCAGGGTGGTGGTTTCTGCCTGGGGTGCGACCTTCGTGCGCAGCATGGTGGCGGCGACGCCGGCCCCGACGATCAGCACCATGCCGGCCAAGGCCATCATCGTGACCGGATCGTCGAACAGCAGCACACCATAACCGAAAGCAAAGGCGATCCCGAGGTACTGCAGGCTTGCGTTCACGAGGGTGCGCCCCGTCGCGTACGCCCTGGTCATCAGCAACTGGGCGCTCGTGGCGAGCAGCCCCACGGCCGCGAGCAGTGCCGCACCTTTCCAGCTGTGGGCGTGGAAACCACCGGTCAGCAGCGTGATCAAGGCGCCTGCGACCATGCCGCCAAGCGAAAAGTAGAACACCGTGCGGTATTCGGGCTCCCCCAGCCTGCCGAGCGCGGTGACCTGCAGATAGGCGGTGGCCGCGATCATGCCCGAGATGAGGCCGACGACGCCATGCCACAGCTGGTCGTGGTCCATCGTGGGGCGCAGGACAAGCGTCACGCCCGCAAAGCCGAGCAGCACGGTGGCCACCACCTTGCCGTCGACCCGTGTGGTTCCCAGGGCCACCGCGCCGCCGATCAGGAACAGCGCCATCCACACCGAGGACATGTAGTTCAGCGTCATCGCCGTGGCCAGCGGCAGGTTGCCGAT
>Ga0207679_10002742_pt1 | contig 10896 bp, 13 predicted proteins | sample KBSC73metaG_FD_184320 | JGI IMG/M metagenome (GOLD analysis project Ga0207679, IMG submission 184320) | Corn rhizosphere microbial communities from Kellogg Biological Station, Michigan, USA - KBS C7-3 metaG (SPAdes) (version 2) | ecosystem: Host-associated > Plants > Roots > Rhizosphere > Soil ...
CAACGCATGGCCGGCCAGCAATTTTTCCTGGCCTTCGATCCCGATTTCATCGAGGAGGATATGGCGGGAATAGCGGAGAAGTTGATTGTCGTTCATGACACTGCTTGGGATGGGGGAAGGGTTAATTTAACACTTGTCCAACAAAAAAGGCCGCATCGCTGCGGCCTTTCCTGAAAGAGCGCAAGGCAAGGCTTACTTGTGCTCGCCTTTGCCGTTACCGTTACCGTTCTTCTCGTCCTTCTTCTCGTTGATCGTGTTTTCCTTCTTGCTTTCGACCTTCGCCGATTTGGACAACTGCACTGGCTGGCCTTTCAAATGGTTCAGCGCCTGAACGAGCTGGAAGTCGTCCTTGCTGCCGAATTCGAGCGGCTTGCGCTTCTTCTCGAGCGCGGCGATGCGTTGCTCTTCCTCCAGTTCGTCGACCTTGGCGCGCCCGGCTTCCTCCTTGTCCTTGTCGTTCAGCAGGTGCTTGGTCAGATCGGCTTCGCGCAAGCGCAGGCTGTTCAAGCCGTCGCCGTCGGCGGTTTCATCGACCAGCAGGTCGGGCACAATGCCTTTGGCCTGAATCGAGCGGCCATTGGGCGTGTAGTAGCGCGCTGTTGTCAGCTTGACTGCGGTGTCTGCGGTGAGCGGGCGGATTGTCTGGACGGAACCCTTGCCGAAGGTCTGGGTACCCATCACGACGGCGCGTTTGTAGTCCTGCAATGCGCCGGCCACAATCTCCGAAGCGGAGGCCGAGCCGGTGTTGACCAGCACTACCATCGGCACCTTCTTCACCGCATCGGGCAACTTGGCCAGCGGATCGGCCAGCGAGGCGCGCGACGAGGTATAGAACTCGCGCCGGGCATAGAAGGTGGCCTTCGAGTCCGGCAACTGGCCGTTAGTGGATACTACCGGCACATCCTTCGGCAGGAAGACGGCCGATACGCCGATCGCTCCCGGCAGCACACCGCCCGGATCGTTGCGCAGGTCGAGCACCAGACCCTTGAGGTTGGGCTCCTGCGTATAGATCGCATTGAGCTTTTTGGCAAGATCATCCACCGTCGGCTCCTGGAACTGCGACACGCGCACCCAGGCATAGCCGGGCTCGACGATCTTGGACTTGACGCTCTGCACCCGGATTTCCTGGCGGACGATGGTGATGATGAGCGGCTTGTCCTCGTCCTTGCGGGCGACGGTGAGAGTGATCTTGGTATTCGGTTCGCCGCGCATGCGCTTGACGGCTTCGTCCAGCGTCATGCCCTTGACCGGAGTGGAATCGAGGCGGGTGATCAGATCGCCGGCTTTCAGTCCTGCCTTGAAGGCAGGGGAATCTTCGATCGGCGAGATGACCTTGACGTAGCCGTCTTCCATGCCGACTTCGATGCCCAGGCCGACGAACTTGCCCTGCGTGCCTTCACGCAGCTCCTTGAAAGCCTTTTTGTCGAGATAGGCAGAGTGCGGATCGAGCGATGCCACCATGCCCGAGATCGCTTCGGTCAAAAGTTTCTTGTCTTCGACCGGTTCAACATAATCGGATTTGATCAGGCCGAACACATCAGCCAATTGCCGCAGCTCTTCCAGAGGTAGCGGGGAAGTGGCTTTTTGTGCGCTGGCCTCGAACTGCATCGAGCCCGCGATGCCTGCAATAACGCCCAAGCCGACCAAACCGAGGTTCTTCAACTTACTGCCCATATTCACTCACCTGATTGTTACCCACGTAAGGGGATCAAAAGCGCGGCCCTGATGCCGCATCTCAAAGTATAAACCCGATTGTTCGTTGCCACCGCTGTTGCCTGCGTTGGCGATGATATCCCCTGTTTTGACGAGATCGCCGACACGTTTCAGGACTGCCTGATTGTTGCCGTAGATGGTCATGTATTCGCTGCCGTGGTCGATGATGACAAGGTTGCCAAAACCGCGCAGCCAATCGGCGAACACGACTCGACCGCCGGCCACGGCTTTCACTTGCGCACCTTCCGGCGCGCGAATGAACAAGCCTTTCCATGGCGGGCCATCACCGCGCTTGCTGCCGAATTTCGCCAGCACGTCGCCCTTGACCGGCAATCGCAACTGGCCGCGCAGTGCGCCGAAGGCCTGTGAAAATATCCCGTCTTGGACGTGTTCATGCGGCGTGAGTTCATTTCGCGCCAACAATTTTGTGCGCGGCTCGTCGTTGTCTATTGCATCAGGATTGGGCGTTTTCGCCTTGATTGAACTCATTTTCGAGGCAGCGGCTTCACCCGAGGAGTGCGCTTTGGTCCGCGCCAATTGTTCCTGCTGTTCCTGGCGCCGCTTTTCGGCCGCTGCGGCTTCGGCTTTGCGTTGTTCTTCGACTAATTTTCCAAGGCGTTCCACCAGGGCGCCAAGACGCTGTTCGTCATGCTCGATGTTGCCGGCTTCCTTGCGCTGCTCCGCCAGCTTGTTCGACAACTGTGCCAGCAGTGTAGAGCGCCTTGCCTTTTCTTTCTCGAACTGTGCCTTTTGGGCGTTTTGTTCGCGCACGATTTCCGCCAGTTCGGCTCTGGCTTCCTGCGTGGCTGCCTTGTTGGTTTCGATTGCTGCGAGATTGGCGCGTAGCGATTGGATGAGCCTGGCCTGCGCGAGCGACACGTAGCCCATGTACTGCAGTTCGCGGTTGATGCGGTTCGGATTGTCACCGGACAGCAGCAGTTTGATGCGGTCCTCTTTTCCGGCGACGTATTGGTCGCGCAATAGACGGGCCAGCCGCTGCTGTTGGTTGGCGACCGCTTGAGACAAGCGCGCCTGTTCTGCCGTCAAGTCGCGAATCTTTGTTTCGATTTTACGCTGCTCATCGATCAGCTCATGCAGCGTGCGGTTGGCTTCGGAGATCGCGGTTTCCGACTGTGCGAGGGAATCGGCCGCATGGCCCCGCGCCAATTCGGTGCGGCTGATGTCTTGCTTGAGCGCGTTGAGCTTTTGTTGCAGCTCGGCGCGCTCGGCTTCGGCAGCCTGTTGCTGCTTGTTGCGTTCGGAGAACCGCGCGGCGTGCGTTTGCATGCCGGCGCAGAGCGCGACAGCACTCAGCGCCGCGAGGACTCCCCAGCGCAGTGGCTTGCGGTACTGCCTGGGCCATGCAGACATTCCGGTGCCGGTTCTGTCGGCTTACTTGGACTTGCCTTGGCTGGCAACGGCCTTCATTGCTGCATCGATGGCGGCCTGGTCGCCGAGGTAGTAGCTCTTGATCGGCTTGAGGTCGGCGTCGAGTTCATACACCAGAGGCACACCGTTGGGAATGTTCAGGTTGACGATGTCGGCGTCGCTGATGCCGTCGAGGTGCTTGATCAGTGCGCGCAGGCTGTTGCCATGCGCCGAAACGAGAATTTGCCGGCCTGCACGGATCGCCGGGGCCATGGATTCGTTCCAGAACGGCACTACGCGCGCCACGGTATCTTTCAAGCATTCGGTGAGCGGGATTTCATCGCGCTTGAGTTTGGCATAACGCGGATCGTCGTAGGAGGCGCGCGGATCGTTCGGCTCCAGCGGATTGGGCGGAACGTCGTAGCTGCGGCGCCAGACCAATACCTGCTCCTCGCCGTACTTGGCTGCGGTTTCGGCCTTGTTCAGTCCTTGCAGCGCGCCGTAATGACGCTCGTTCAGACGCCAGCTATGCACCACCGGCAGATACATCAGGTCCATTTCGTCGAGTGTGATCCACAGTGTACGAATGGCGCGCTTCAACACCGAAGTGTAGGCCATGTCGAAGGTGAAGCCGGCTTCCTTCAGCAGACGTCCGGCTTCCTTGGCTTCGTTGCGGCCTTTGTCGGTCAGGTCCACATCGGTCCAGCCGGTGAAGCGGTTTTCGAGGTTCCACGTGGATTCGCCGTGGCGCATGAAGACGATCTTGTACATATTTAATGCGGGAAAAATAAGTGATTGAGGCGGTTCTCCGCAGGGAAAAGCCGACCCGGTTGATTTTAGAAGGTATTCCGGCTTCTATTTTATAATGATGAGATTGCCTAAAACCATTGGAGTACCGTGAAATTCTTGATAGAAAACATATGGCTGGTGCTGTTGGCGCTGATTTCCGGCGGCGCCTTGCTTTGGCCTAACTTGCAGCGCCGCGGTAATAAGGTGTCGCTGCTGCAGGCGACTCAACTGATCAACCAGGGTAAAACGATCATCGTCGATGTGCGCGAGGCGGAGGAATTCAAGGCCGGCCATGTGCGCGATGCGCGGAATATTCCTCTGAAGGAATTGCCCAACCGTATGAGCGAACTGGACAAGTTCAAGTCCAGAAATGTGATTGCGATCTGCCAGACCGGCGTGGCTTCAGCCAAGGCGGCAGCCCTGCTGAAGAAGGCGGGATTCGAGCAGGCTGTCAGCCTGGACGGCGGCATTGCCGCCTGGCAGTCGCAGGGTTTGCCGCTGGTGAAGTGACAGCACGCCGGTTTGTGATAGTGTCGTCACAAGCGAGAGGCTCAAGGAGGAGTAGTGGAAAAAAAGACTGCGCGCGTTGTAATGTACAGCACCGGAGTTTGCCCTTATTGCATCATGGCTGAACGGCTGCTGCTGGCCAAGGGTGTCGGCAGCATCGAAAAAATCCGGGTCGACCTGCAGCCGGAGCAGCGAGCCGAAATGATGGCCAAGACCGGCCGCCGTACCGTGCCTCAGATTTACATCGGTGACACTCACGTCGGCGGTTTCGACGATTTGAGCAAGCTGGACCGTGAGGGTAAGCTGGACCCCTTGCTGCAGGGCGCGTAGACTTACGGCCCTTGAAGTATTTAATGCACCCAAGGGACGGCAAGCGCCGTCCCTTGTCCTTCCAATCTCATTGAAAGCATCCCCATGGCTGAGCAAAATCAACAACCCGTATTCCAAATCCAGCGCGTCTACCTGAAGGACATGTCGCTGGAGCAGCCGAATTCGCCGGCAATCTTCCTCGAACAGGAGGCGCCCAGCATCGAAGTGGCGGTCGACGTCGGTGCCGAGGCGCTGGCGGAAACGGTGTTCGAATCGACAGTCACCATCACCGTGACTGCAAAGCTCAAGGACAGGGTCGCCTTCCTGGTGGAGGGCAAGCAGGCCGGCATTTTCGAAATCGCCAACATCCCGGTGGAACAAATGGATCCGCTGCTTGGCATCGGTTGCCCGAACATCATTTATCCCTACTTGCGCGCCAACATCGCCGACATGATCACCCGTGCGGGCTTCCCGCCGGTGCATCTGGCCGAGATCAACTTCGAAGCCTTCTACCAGCAGCGTTTGCAGGCGCTCGCCGAGCAACAGCAGCAACAGCAGAGTGGTTCCGGCATCGTGATGCCGGACGGTTCATCGGCAAAACATTAATCGCAGGATAGCGCTCCTGTGCGAAGCCAGGGGCGCTTCATGAGGGGGAATATGCACATTGCACGTCTGATCGCGCTGGCTGCCGCGCTAGTGCCGTATGTCGCCGCCGCTGCGCCGGCTGTCGAGTTCAAGTCGGTGGGGCCTGCGCCCGCCATCATGTATGACGCACCTTCGCTCAAGGGAAAAAAGCTCTTCATCGCGCCGCGCGGCATGCCGGTGGAGGTCGTGCTCACCTATGGCGCATGGAACAAGGTGCGCGATGTGGCCGGCGACCTTCTTTGGGTCGAGGCCAAAGCCTTGACGCCCAAACGTAATGTCATTGTGAAAGCTGCCAGTGCACGCGTGCGTGCGACTGCTGAAGAGGCGGCGTCGGTCGTGTTTACCGCGGATAAAGGGGTGCTGCTGGAGCTGCTCGAACCGGCGGCTTCAGGCTGGGTGAAGGTGCGTCATCGTGACGGCCACTCCGGCTACGTGCGCGCTTCGGAAATCTGGGGCGAATAGCAATAGGAAGCTTCATGCCTGTTTCTTCTCATCCTCAACCGGTCAGGATTTCCATCCTGGGCGCAGGCGCCTGGGGCACTGCGCTTGCCATTGCATTGGCTGAACGTCACCAGGTATTGCTGTGGGGACGCGAGGAAGAGGCGATGCGCAATGCAGCCGCGCAGCGCGAGAATGCAGCTTATCTGCCCGGGTTCAGGTTGCCGGACAGCTTGCGCGTCACCTCCGATTTCGAGGCGGCGGTTGCGCATGTGACAGGCATCGAACACACCTTGCTGATCGTTGCTTCCTCTGTATCCGGACTGCGCCCGCTTGCACAGCGCCTGCGGTCTTATCCGATTCCCAATCTGGTGTGGCTGTGCAAGGGCTTCGAAGAGGAGACACAACGGCTGCCGCATCTGATCGTGCGCGAGACACTCGGTATCAAGCTCCCAATCGGGGCTTTGTCCGGACCGTCGTTCGCCCAGGAGGTTGCAAGAGGTCTGCCGTGTGCGCTGACCGTGGCTTCCCATGCACCGGCGCTGCGTGAATGCGTGGTACAGGCGGTGCACAGCCGTTCGATCCGCGTCTACACCACGGATGATCTGGTAGGCGTCGAGGTCGGCGGCGCGGTCAAGAACATACTGGCTATCGCTACCGGCGTGACCGATGGCCTCGGCCTCGGACACAATGCCCGCGCTGCGTTGATTACACGCGGCCTGGCTGAAATCACGCGGCTGGGCGTTGCGCTCGGCGGGCGTGCCGAAACCTTCATGGGGTTGGCCGGCATGGGCGATCTCATCCTAACCTGTACTGGTGACCTGTCCCGCAACCGCAGAGTGGGGCTGGGTCTGGCACAGGGCAAAACGCTGGAAACTGTTGTTGCCGAACTCGGGCATGTTGCCGAAGGCGTGCGTTGCGCGCAGGCAGTGCGGGCGTTGGCGCTTGAGCTTGGTGTCGAAATGCCGATTACCAACGCAGTTGCTGCCGTCTTGTTCGAAGGCGATTCGCTGCGCGAGATGGTGGAGCGCTTGTTATCGCGCGATCCGCGCGACGAAGCAGTTTAGTCGGCGTATGGGGGGCGTTCCATCTTTGCTATCCACTTCGAGCCTCTAACCACGCTTTTCTTTCCTTCCTCCATGCAAGCACGAGATCCAGAGAGTGATACGGCCCACGAATGATCGAGCCATATTCAGTCAGGGTTGCGATTGGTCAGCAGCTTGATACTGTCGAAAGCGGGTGATCAAATCTTTGCGGCATGTTTACGGTTTTCGAGCGGAAAGGCAGTGCGGCGGCAAACTATTTGCGCCGTTGTCTGTCTTATGTCCCTTAGCGCGGATCACATGCCGCGCGCCAATACAATAGCTCAATGGCTCTCGTTTTGTTTTGATCGAATGCTATAAGCATCTGCCCCTATTAACTTTCTTGCCGGCGCTTTTGTCATTGCGCAAGCTCAATGATAAAAAGCATCATCGCGGCACAATGGCATTCCATGTCTGTCGAATACTGTATGGGATGTAATGTCGTTGAAAGAGCTGGATGTGGATCTGCTCATGGTTGCTCATATGTGGGCAGCCGCCGCTTTGTCCTTATATACTTGTCACTCTTTCTCAATTCCAATGCGATCAATTCCTATGCGTAATCTCCCGGTCCGTCCTTTCCGCAGCTTACCTTCCCGCGTTGTGAGTCGCGGTTTCACTCTGATTGAAATCATGGTCGTGGTGGTCATCATGGGCATTCTGGCTGCGCTGGTTGTGCCCAAGCTGATGGGGCGTACCGATGATGCACGCATTACTGCTGCCAGGCAGGACATCGCGACGCTGATGCAGGCACTCAAGCTGTATAAGTTGGACAATCAGCGCTACCCGACCACAGAACAAGGCTTGCAGGCACTCGTCGCAAAGCCGACCTCGGGCCCGGCTGCGAACGGGTGGAAGACCGGCGGCTATATCGACAAGCTGCCGAAAGATCCCTGGGGCAATGCCTATCAGTACCTCTCACCGGGCGTGCATGGTGAGGTGGATGTGTTTTCCTACGGAGCCGACGGACAGCCGGGCGGCACCGGTCCTGACGGTGATATCGGTTCGTGGGATCAGTAAGCATTATTTCCTTCGATCGTCTGCCTGCGCAGCGCAGGCAGTGCGGCTTCACACTGCTTGAACTGCTGGTGGTGCTCGTCATTGCCGGCATCTTGCTGGGCGTGGTGACACTCACCGCGCTTCCCGGACAGCAGCAGGCGCTGCAGAACGACGCACAGCGTATCGCGCTCTTGATGCAACTGGCGCGTGACGAGGCCATTGTCCGCAATCGGCCCATCGCATTCGAGGCCGAACAGGACCGTTACCGCTTCCTGATGCGCGATGACGTCTCATGGCAGCCGCTGCCGCAGGACGAGATGCTGCGCGAGAGGGAGTTCAAGAGCGCGCCGGTATCGGTGACGATCAATCCCGCCGTTGCTGCGGAAACCAACCCGCTGCGTATCGTCTTCGGCCGCGAGCCGGTGGACAAACCCTTCGTGCTGACGCTGACGGCAGGGGATGCGCATGCGGAAATCCGCGCCGACGGCATCGGCCATTTCACGGTGCAGTGACATGCGGGTATCTCGTGCAAGAGGATTTACGTTGCTTGAAGTGCTGGTCGCGCTGGTCGTGGTCGGCACTGCACTTGGCGCCAGCCTACGCGCCGTGGGCAGCTTGACGCAAAACAGCACAGGCTTGCGCGTATCCATGATGGCCACTTGGTCCGCCGAAAACCGTCTTGCCCAGATTCGTCTCTCGCGTGAATGGCCCGCAACGGGCAAGCGTTCCTTTGCCTGCTCGCAGGACGAATTCCAGCTCATGTGCGAAGAGGAAGTATTCGCCACGCCGAATCCTTTCTTCCGCCGTGTCGAGGTCAGCGTGTATGACGCGCAGGAGCCGGACCGCCGCATCATCAAGCTGGCGCAGGTGGTGCCCAATGGTTAGCAGCCTATTGAAAAATCGCCATGCGGGCCGGGATCAGGGGCAATGTTCCGAGCATTATGCGAGCGCCTCAGCTCCATGCTGTGCTTTGCCGCAGCCTGAAAAAAAGTCACGCGGTTTTACTCTGGTTGAGCTGTTGGTGGCTATCACCATCCTGGCCATCGTCGCCGTGCTCGGCTGGCGCGGCCTGGACGCGATTGCGCGCGCCCGTGTCGGGCTGACCCAGGATATGGAGCAGGCGCGCGGGATTCAGCTGGCATTCGCGCAAATGCAAAACGACTGCGCGCGCATCGTGTTGCCTTCCGTGATTGGCGGTCGCAGCACGCTTGTCGCTGACAGCCAGAACGTCACCATGATCCGCACCGTGTTTGCCGACAATCAGCCCTCACGCCTGCAGGTCGTTGCCTATCGCTTGCGTGACGGACAACTCACACGTTATGAATCCGCCGCCACGCGCGATCTGAAGGAACTCGATACGATGTGGCAGTCTGTGCAAAGTGGTAAGGAGACGCAAGGGGTGCTGCTGCAGTCCGGTGTCGGCGGCATGGTAGTGCGCTCCTGGTTAAAGGATACTCCCGGTTGGCGCATGGCTGATGCGCCGCCGCCGACGACGAACACGAGCGCCGATACAGCGATGCCGATAGGGTTGGAAATCGCATTGCAGTTGCGTGGTCATGACAGCAGCATGACCAAGATCTTTCTGTTGGGAGCGCTATGACGAGCTTGCGAAATCCGGCGCGTCAGCGCGGGGTTGCTGTCGTGACCGCGCTGCTGCTGACAACACTGGCGATCACCATCGTCGCCAGTCTGTTTTGGCAGCAGCAGGTGCAAGTGCGCTCGATCGAGAATCAGCGCTTGCAATTGCAAAAGCAATGGATTTTGCGCGGCGCGCTGGACTGGACGCGCCTGATCCTGCGTTCGGATGCACCCGGCGTCGATCATCTTGGCGAGCCTTGGGCAACACCATTGGCCGAGACGAGGCTGGACCAGTATGTGGAAAACTCTGGTTCCAGCGGCGAAGCGCCGGATGCAGTGCTCTCTGGTAATATCGTTGATGCACAGTCGCGTTTCAATCTGACCAATTTATGCCAGGGTGGCCGGATTCGCCTGGACGAGGTCGCTGTTTTTGCCAAACTGCTGACCAGCCTGCGTCAAAACCCGGCGCTTGCGCAGGCAACGGCGGCGGCGATGAAGGCGGCGCAGAGCAGAACGGCAAGCGCAGCTTCTGCACAGACTGCATCGACATCAGGAGCATCGACATCAGCAGGAGCGTCATCTGTTGCGACGACAGCTTCATCTGACAGCGGCACGTCTCAGCCGCTTGACATCCTTTACGTTGACGACCTGCTGGCGGTACCGGGTTTTACACCGGAAGCATTGGAAGCGATTCGCGATTTCGTCGTGGTCTTGCCCATTTATACTCCGGTCAATGCCAATACCGCTCCTGCAGAGGTGTTGGCAGCCAGAATTGCTACACTCTCGGTTGCGGATGCGGCGGTGGTGGTTGCCGCGCGGGAGACTGCCTGGTTCAAAGACCCTAACGACTTTGAAGAGCGCGTCGTGAAAAAGAAAGTGAATAATCAAGATGATGTGCGGAACATCATGACAGGCTTTTCGACCACGACCAATTATTTCCTGATCAATGGCAACGTCCGCTTGAATCGTGCGACGATGCATATGCAGGCCCTGATCGATCGAAGTACAGGCTCCCCTCGCGTGTCGTGGATTCGCGAAAGTTGATACGAGAAAGAAAGAACTCTTGAGCACACTGTATATCCGTCCCCCTTCCAAAGCCGTTGCCGACAGTCTGCAGTCAGGCATGCCGTTGTATTGCCAGTATGCTGCGGTATCTGCCGGTGGCGCAGTCGAGCGAGAAGGCGTGACTGCCTTTTCGGAGCTTGGCGATATTGTGACGAAGGCACAGCGCGTGGTGCTGCTGCTGGCCGCCGGCGATGTCACGCTGCTGCGCGTGAAAGTGCCGCCGTTGTCGGCGCAGAAGCTGCGTGCGGCGCTGCCAAACCTGATTGAAGACGAATTGATGAGCGATCCGGCCGAGTGCGTGATCGTACCTGGCGATCTGCTCGACGGTTTGCGCACTGTCGCGGTGATCAACCGTGCATGGCTGGAACGCTTGGGCAAGTCCCTGCTGGCGCTTGGCGCGCGCCGC
>Ga0207679_10002744_pt1 | contig 10894 bp, 9 predicted proteins | sample KBSC73metaG_FD_184320 | JGI IMG/M metagenome (GOLD analysis project Ga0207679, IMG submission 184320) | Corn rhizosphere microbial communities from Kellogg Biological Station, Michigan, USA - KBS C7-3 metaG (SPAdes) (version 2) | ecosystem: Host-associated > Plants > Roots > Rhizosphere > Soil ...
CATTCGACGAGGTCGAGGCCGGTGATGGCCTCCGTCACGGGGTGTTCCACCTGCAGGCGGGTGTTCATCTCCATGAAATAAAAGCGCAGGCCGCCGTCGGCCGCCGGTTCGGCAATGAACTCGACGGTGCCGGCGCCCACGTAGCCCACGGCCCGGGCCGCCGCCACGGCCGCAGCGCCCATTTCGCGGCGCAGGGCCTCCCCCAGGCCCGGCGCCGGAGCCTCCTCGAGCACCTTCTGGTGCCGGCGCTGCACGGAGCAGTCCCGTTCGAACAGCGAGATGGCATTGCCCTGGGTGTCGGCAAACACCTGGATCTCGATGTGCCTCGGGCGCGTGATGCAGCGTTCCACGAGCACCGCGTCATCCCCGAAACTGTTCTTCGCCTCGCGCTGACACGAAGCGAGCGCGCCGGCGAAGGCCTCGCTCGACATCACGGTGCGCATGCCCTTGCCCCCACCACCGGCGCTCGCCTTGATGAGCACCGGGTAGCCGATGGCGTCGGCTTCGCGCTGCAGGCGGGCCGGATCCTGGTCGTCGCCGTGGTATCCGGGCACGAGCGGTACGCCGGCCTGGGCCATCAGCGCCTTGGCCTGGGCCTTCAGGCCCATGGCTCGGATGGCGCCGGGCGGTGGTCCGATGAACACCAGGCCGGCGGCGGCACATGCCGCGGCAAAGCCCTCGTTTTCGCTGAGGAAGCCGTAGCCCGGGTGGATCGCCTCGGCCCCTGTGGCGCGGGCCGCCGCGATCAACCGCTCGCCGCGGAGGTAGCTCTCCTTTGCGGAAGCGGGGCCGATGGCGACCGCTTCGTCGCAGGCCGCCACATGGGCCGCCTGGGCATCCGCCTCGGAGAACACCGCCACGGTGCGGATGCCGAGGCGCCGGGCCGTTGCCGCAACGCGGCATGCGATCTCTCCTCGATTGGCAATCAGGATCTTCTTGAACATGCAATCCTTACCCCGCCGCGGCGGAAGATGGTGCGACGCGCCGCACCAGCGCTTTCAGGAATCTGAACAACACGCAAATGATCACCACCATCGCGATCAACGCCACGGCCAGCACGGCGAACAGCGCGACCGGATGCGTCCACTACAGCCACAGAACCAACGGCACCATGCCGTCGCCAAACAGGGACAGTGCAAGATTGGAAAACGGCTCGGGCGATGTGTTGGCCGCAGCGCGCGTCGTGGCCTTCGCGACGTGGCTCGTGGCCGCCAGCGTGCCGCCCAGCAATGCCGCGGCCGTCGCCCACGTGGCCTCATCCGCGCCGAACACGCCGGCGGCCAGGGCGGCGCCGCCGGGGATGCGCACGGCGGTATGCACCAGGTCCCACACGGTGTCGATGGCGGGGATCTTGTCGGCGAAAAATTCGAGCGCGAACATCACACCGCTGGCTGCAAGCATCAACGGGTGAGACAGCACCTGCAGCCCCTGCGGCAGATCCATCCACCCCAGAAGGCCGGCCAGGCCGGTGAGGAAGACAACGGCGTAGAGTCGCAACCCGCTGGCCCACCCGAGGGCCGCGGCCACGGAGAGGAGCTGGGTCGTGTCGATGTTCAACGCTCCGGTCGCCATGCAGGCGCGCGTCGCGCGAGGAAGGCGGCCACCCCTTCACGCCCTTCGTCGCCGGATCGCATGTCGGCGATGCGGCGGGCGGTGTCGGCGCGCAGCGCCTCGGTGATCGGCTGGCCCGCCACGTCTTGCACAAGCGCCTTGCAGGCCCGCGTGGCCAAGGGCCCGTTCTGCAGCAGCTGGCCCACGAGGTCGTCGATGCGGGCATCGATGTCGGCCGAGGCACACACCTCGTGCACGAATCCAAGCTCATGGGCTCGTGCCGCGCTCAAACGCTCGGCCGTCAGGAAATAGCGCTTGCACGCCTGTTCGCCGAGCGCACGCACGACGTACGGGCTGACGGTGGCCGGCAGGAGGCCCAGCCTCGCTTCGCTCAGGCAGAACGATGCGGTGTCGGCCGCCACGAGCACATCGCACACGGCGGCCAGGCCCATGCCCCCGGCGTAGCAGTCGCCGTGAATGCGGCCGATGACCGGTACCGGGCAGCGGTACAGGATCCACAGCATGTCCGCGAGGGCCTGTGCGTCGGCACGGTTTTCCTCCCATGAATAGCCCGCCATGCGCCGCATCCACTCGAGGTCGGCGCCGGCGCAGAACACCGGTCCGTGGCCGCCGAGCACGATGGCGCGCAGGGCCAAATCAGCGCCTAGCGTGCCGAAGGTGGCCGCGAGCGCGGCGATCGTCTCGTCGTCGAATGCGTTGCGAACGCCGGGCCGGTTGAGGAACACGCGGGCGATCGGGCCATCACGTTGCACGTCGAGCGGTGTCGCAGTCATTGAAACCTCACATGCGGAACACGCCGAAGCGGGTTTCGGGGATCGGGGCGTTCAGGCTCGCCGACAAGCCGAGCGCGAGCACGCGGCGGGTGTCCAGCGGATCGATCACGCCATCGTCCCAGAGGCGTGCGGTGGCATGGTACGGATGAGCCTGGCGCTCGAACTGATCGCGCACCGGTTGCTTGAACGCCTGCTCCTCATCGGCCGACCAGCTGCCGCCGCGGGCCTCGATCGCATCTCGACGCACGGTGGCGAGCACGCTGGCAGCCTGCTCGCCGCCCATCACCGAGATGCGCGCGTTGGGCCACATCCACAGGAATCGGGGATCGAATGCGCGCCCGCACATGCCGTAGTTGCCCGCACCGAAGCTGCCGCCGATCACGACGGTGAACTTGGGCACCGCGGCGGTGGCCACCGCGGTGACCATCTTCGCCCCGTGCTTGGCGATGCCCTCGTTCTCGTGCTTGCGGCCCACCATGAACCCGCTGATGTTCTGCAGGAACACGAGCGGGATGCGGCGCTGGCAGCACAGCTCGATGAAATGGGCGCCCTTCTGGGCGCTTTCGGAGAACAGCACGCCGTTGTTGGCCACGATGCCGACGGGCATGCCTTCGATGTGCGCGAAGCCGGTGACCAGCGTGGCGCCGAAGCGGGCCTTGAATTCATCGAATTCGCTCGCGTCCACGAGGCGTGCGATCACCTCGCGCACGTCGTACGGCTTCTTGGTATCGGTGGGCACGATGCCGTACAGCTCGGCCGGATCGAGTGCCGGCGGGCGCGGGGGCATGGTGCACACCGAGGCGGGTTTCACGCGGTTCAGATGGGCCACGCAGCGCCGCGCGATGGCGAGGGCATGGGGATCGTCTTCGGCCAGGTGGTCGGCCACGCCGCTCAGGCGCGTGTGCACGTCGCCGCCGCCCAGCGCCTCGGCCGAGACGACCTCGCCGATCGCCGCCTTCACGAGCGGCGGACCAGCCAGGAAGATGGTGCCCTGCTCCTTCACGATGATGGATTCATCGCTCATCGCGGGAACGTACGCGCCGCCCGCCGTGCAGGACCCCATCACGACGGCGATCTGCGGAATGCCCGCCGCGCTCATCTGCGCCTGGTTGAAGAAGATGCGGCCGAAGTGGTCGCGGTCCGGGAAGACCTCGTCCTGGTTAGGCAGGTTCGCGCCGCCGCTGTCCACCAGATACACGCACGGCAACCGGTTCTCGAGCGCCACCTGCTGCGCGCGCAGATGCTTCTTGACCGTGACGGGGTAGTAGGTGCCGCCCTTGACGGTGGCATCGTTGCAGACGATCACGCACTCCACGCCATGGATGCGGCCGATGCCGGTGATGAGCCCTGCGCCGGGCGCCTGGCCGTCGTACAGCTCGAACGCAGCGAGCGGTGACAGCTCGAGGAACGGCGTGCCCGGATCGAGCAGGGCCTCCACGCGGTCGCGCGGCAGCAGCTTGCCGCGGCCCGTGTGGCGCGCGCGGGCTGCCGGGCCGCCGCCCTGAGCCGCCTCGGCGAGCCGGGCGTTGAGGTCGTCGACCAGCGCTTGCATCGTCGCGGCATTGGCCTTGAATTCATCCGACCGCAGGTTCAAACGGGATTCGAACACGGGCATGGGGTCTCCAGTCGGCAGACGGTTTACCAGGGGATGGGCGTGCCGTCGTGGTCGAAGAATTGTCCACTGTCGGCCGGGACCAGGCTGGCGATGGTTCGTCGCATGCTGTCGACGCTCTGCGCCACGGTGAGGTCGGCATCCTGGCCACCCATGTCGGTCTGCACCCAGCCGGGATGCATGGCCACGCACACGGCCCGATCGCCCAGCGTGATGGCCGTGTCCTTGAGCACCGAATTGAGCGCCGCCTTGGATGCCCGGTAGAGCCAGGCGCCTGCGTGGGTGCGCGCCCCGATCGAGCCCATGCGCGACGACAGCACCACGAGCCTCGCCCCCGGTGCGAGCGCCTCGACGAATTGAGGAATCACCCGCATGGGGCCGAGCACGTTGGTGTGCATCACGGCATCGAATTCGGTGCCCGTCGGGGCCTGCATCGCCGGCTGATGCCTCGGCCCGTAGAGGCCGGCGCACACGATGGCGGCATCGAAGGTTTCGCCATCGAGCTGCCACGCCAGGCCAGCGGTGCTGTCCAGGCGCTGCACGTCGAGCCGCAGCGCGCGGCCGCCCAGTGCGTCGATCGCGGCCAGGCCATCATCGCTGCGGGCCGTGGCCACCACGCGAGCACCCGCAGCCCGGTATTGGCGGACGAACTCGACCCCGATGCCGCGCGAGGCCCCGATGATGAGGACGCTCCGGCTTCTCACAGCATCTCCACGGCAATGGCGGTGGCCTCACCACCGCCGATGCACAGCGCCGCTACACCACGGCGGTGCCCGAGCTTTCTCAGCGCACCCAGCAAGGTGACGAGGATGCGCGCGCCGCTTGCCCCGATGGGATGGCCGAGCGCACAGGCGCCGCCGTGCACGTTGACGATCTCGTGCGGCAGCTGGAATTCATGCATGGCCGCCATCGTCACGACGGCAAAGGCCTCATTGATTTCCCACAGGTCCACCTCGCGCGGGTTCCAGCCGCACTTGCCGAGCACCTTGTGGATGGCCCCCGCCGGCGCCGTGGTGAAGAGGTTGGGCGCCTGGGCATGCACCGCATGGGCCACGATGCGGGCGATGGGCGTGGCGCCGAGCTGCACAGCGGTGCGCTCGCGCATCAGCACGAGCGCCGCCGCGCCGTCGGAAATGCTCGATGCATTGGCAGCCGTCACGGTGCCGCCGGCCTTGAAGGCAGGCTTCAACGTCGGGATTTTGTCAAGGCGTGCCTTGAACGGTTGCTCATCCCGCAGGACCACCGACTCCCCTGTTCGGCCCTGTTGCGTGACCGGCGCCATTTCCCAATCGAAGCTGCCGTCTTCGTTCGCCAGCTTCGCGCGCTGCGTGGACGCAATGGCGTACTGGTCCTGGGCCTCTCGGGTGAAGCCGTATTGGTGCGCGCACTCCTCGGCATACACACCCATGGCACGGCCTCCCGAGTCGGTCCGGTCGTACGCATCCTCCAGGCCGTCGAGCGCCATGTGGTCGTACATCGGCAGGCCCCCGTAGCGCACGCCCTTGCGGGCGAACACCAGGTGCGGCGCGTTGCTCATGCTTTCCATGCCGCCGGCCACCACCACCTGGGCGCTGCCCGCGGCGAGCATGTCGTGGCCGAACATCACCGCACGCATGCCGGAGCCGCACATCTTGGACAGGGTGACGGCGCCGGCGGACTGGGGCAGCCCCGCCCCCAGCGCAGCCTGGCGTGCGGGCGCCTGGCCCTGGCCGGCCATCAGGCAGTTGCCCATCAGCACTTCATCGACCGAGGTGCCCTGGATGCCGGCGCGCGCCAGCGCATGGCCGATGGCCACGGCACCCAGCTCATGCGCGGGCAAGGCCGCGAAATCACCCAGCAGCCCGCCGATGGGGGTACGGGCTGCCGACACGATGACGATAGGGTCGTTCATGGCCATCTCCTTAACGGCTCGATGCTAAGGGAATCCAGTGTGAACGTGGTGTCAACAGGCCCTGGTCAAGGCAACAGGGTGCTGCTGTCACATTCATCCGCGGTGGGCAATGCCTCACGGACCATCTCGGCCTGCGCAGCGGCCTCGCGGGCCCGCCGGATGTTCTTGAACCGGCGCCGAGCGTCGTAGGGGAACACGTCGTGCAGATGCCCGGAGAGAATGCGCTCCTTGTGGCTCTGCCAGAACGATGCATCGAGCAGATCGGCATGGTGCCGCATGAACACATCGCGCACACTCGGGTTGCCGAGCAGGAACGGCTCAAACGTCTCCGGGAACACATCCTTCGGCCCCACGGGATACCAGATCTCCGCCGACATCGCCTCTTCCTCGTTGCGAGGCGCCGGCACCTTGCGGAAGTTGCATGCGGTCAGGTATTCGATCTCGTCGTAATCGTAGAACACCACCTTGCCGTCCCGCGTGACGCCGAAGTTCTTCCACAGCATGTCGCCGGGGAAGATGTTGGCGGCCACCAGGTCCTTGATCGCATTGCCGTACTCGACCACGGCATGCTCGATCTGCGGAGGCGAGGCTTCCTGGAGGTAGATGTTGAGTGGAATCATGCGCCGCTCGATGTAGACGTGGCGGATGACGAGGTCGCTGCCATCCTCTTCCAGCAGGCTCGGGCAGAAGTGACGCAACTCGGCAACGAGCTCGTCCTCGAAGCGTTCCCGCGGGAACGCGACGTTCGAGAATTCGAGTGTGTCGGCCATGCGGCCCACCCGGTCGTGCTGCTTGACGAGCAGGTACTTGGCTTTGATCTGCTCGCGCGTGGTGTCTTTCTGCGGAGGGTAGAAGTCCTTGATGACCTTGAAGACGTACGGGAAGGACGGCAGGTCGAAGACCAGCATCACCATGCCCTTGATGCCAGGCGCGATGCGGAACCGGTCACCGCTGTGGCGCAGGTGGGCAAGAAAATCGCGGTAGAACAGGTTCTTGCCGTGCTTTTGCAGCCCGAGCGTGTTGTACAGCTCGGTGCGCGGCTTGCGCGGCATCATCGACCGCAGGAACTGCACATACGCCGACGGGATCTCCATGTTGACCATGAAGTACGCCCGCGCGAAGCTGAACAGCATCTGCAGGTCGGCCTCGCCGAAGAGCGCCGTGTCGATCGTGAGCAGGCCGCCCGGCGTGTGCAGGATGGGCAGCGCGAACGGCGTCTCCTTGAAGCCGTTGATGATCTTGCCCACCACATAGGCCCCCTTGTTCCGGAAGAACAGCGAGCTGAGCACCTGGAACTGGAAGTTGGCACGCGGGCGGAAGTCGCCGAGTTCCTCCGCCACGGCTTCCTCGACGTGGCGCACGTCCCGGTGGATGTCCTCGAATTCGAGCTGCAGCTGGAAGTTGTCGATCACCCGCACCCAGGTGTCGTGCATGCGCTCCTTGGCGGGGTAGTACGCCCGGTAGGTCGGCAAGGCCGCCGGCTCGTCGTTCTCGATGTATTCGGTGGAGATCGCCGGCCGGACGAAGATGAAATCGTTCTTGAAGTAGCTGCGATGCAGGATCTTCGTCGTGACCGAATTGAAGAAGGTCTCGGCGAGCTCGGGCTGGTGGTGATTGGTCAGCAGGCCGATGTAGTGCAGCTTGACCTGCTGCCAGACCTCCATGCTGAGCTCGTTGACCTTGAACTCGGTCTGCAGGCGCTCGGCGTTTTCATCCACCCGCCGGTCGTAGAACTCGATGCGTTCGCTCTGGCTGCGCTGCTGGCCGTGCCAGTCGGCCGCCTCGAAGCGCTGCTTGGCATCGGCACTGGTCTGCCGGAACAGGCGGTAGTGGCGGTCAAACCCGTCGAGCATTGCCTGGGCCACATCGAAGGCTCGCAGATCGGTCAATGCTTGCGGGAAGACGGCCATCCGCATGGTCAGGGCTCCGGCGGGGCGTAGCGCCGGTGGATGGCCGCCAGCGCCTTGTCGTAGGCATCGGTCAGATCCGCCGGGTTCGACACGGTGATGGACAAATCCTTCAGGCGGCCGTCGGCGAGCCGGTAGAACCAGCCGTGCACCGAGATCTTCTGACCGCGCGCCCAGGCATCCTGCACCATCGTGGTCTGGCACACGTTGAGCGATTGTTCGATCACATTGAGTTCGCACAGCGCATCGACGCGGCGCTCGACCGGCACGGTGTCGAGCCAGGGCTGGTGGCGGTTGCGCACGTCCTTCACGTGGCGCAGCCAGTTGTCGGTCAACCCCACGGAGACATCGTTCAGCGACGCGGCCACGCCACCACAGCCGGAATGACCCACCACGATGATGTGCTTGACCTTCAGCATGTCGGTGGCGAACTGGATCACCGACAGGCAGTTCAGATCGGAATGCACCACCACGTTGGCGACGTTGCGGTGCACGAAGAGCTCACCGGGCAGCAGCCCGACGAGCTCGTTCGCGGGCACGCGGCTGTCGGCACAGCCGATCCACAGGTACTGCGGCGCCTGTTGGGCCAGCAAGTTGGTGAAAAAGCCCGGGGTACGGGCTTCCGTTTCCCGCGCCCAGCGCAGGTTGTTCTCGAAGAGTTCTTGAAGTTCGGAGGACATGGCCTGATTTTACCGGGCGCGCCCGTCAGGCGGTCTCGCCGAAAAGTTCACGGCCGATGAGCATCCGGCGAACCTCCGACGTGCCCGCGCCGATCTCATAGAGCTTTGCGTCGCGCCAGAGCCGCCCGAGCGGATAGTCGTTGATGTAGCCGTTGCCGCCGAAGATCTGCACGCCCTCGCCAGCCATCCAGGTGGCACGTTCGGCGCACCAGAGGATCACGGACGCGCAATCCTTGCGCACCCGGCGCACATGGTCGGGCCCGAGACGGTCGAGGTTCTTGCCCACGGTGTACGCGAACGCCCGGGCGGCCTGCAAGGTGGTGTACATGTCGGCCAGCTTGCCCTGGATCAGCTGGAACTCGCCGATCGAACGTCCGAACTGGCGGCGCTCGTGCACATAGGGCACCACGTTGTCGAGCACCGCCTGCATGATGCCGATGGGGCCGGCCGCCAGCACGGCTCGCTCGTAATCGAGCCCGCTCATCAGCACCTTCGCCCCCCCGTTGACTTCGCCCAGCACGTTGGCCCGCGGCACCTCGACATCCTGGAACACCAGTTCCCCCGTGGAACTTCCCCGCATGCCCAGCTTGTCGAGTTTCTGCGCCACCTGAAAGCCCGGCATCGTCTTCTCCACGATGAACGCGGTGACGCCATCGGCACCGCGCTGCGGATCGGTCTTGGCGTAGACCACGAGCACATCCGCGTCCGGGCCATTCGTGATCCACATCTTGGTGCCGTTGAGCATGAAGACGCCGTCGCGCTCCTCGGCGCGCAGCGTCATGCTCAGCACGTCCGAGCCGGCATTGGGCTCGCTCATGGCGAGCGCCCCCACGTGCTCGCCGCTGATGAGCCTGGGCAGGTATGCCGCCCGCTGCGCTTGCGTGCCGTTGCGACGGATCTGGTTCACGCACAGGTTGCTGTGCGCCCCATAGCTCAGGCCCACGCTCGCCGATGCACGGCTGATCTCCTCCATGGCGACCATGTGCGCGAGGTAGCCCATGCCCGCGCCCCCGTATTCATCGCCCACGGTCACGCCGAGCACGCCGAGCGCCCCGAATTTGCGCCAGAGGTCCATCGGGAACCGGTCGGTGCGGTCGATCTCGGCCGCACGCGGGGCAATCTCCCGTTCGGCGAAATCACGAACCGCGTCGCGCAGCGCATCGATGTCGTCGCCGAGTTGGTGGTCGAGTCCGGGCAATTCCATGGTCGCTCCTCGAAGATGTTTCGAGACACCTGAGCGACAGTGCCGCCAGGCATCCATCCCTAGAATGAATGAACTGAACCTTTGGCAGCAGTGTAGCGATCCCATGGCAATGAACGAACTCGAGCGGCAACTCCACTACCCCCTGGGAGATACCCTGCCCGAGGCAGGCCGGACACTCGACATGGCGCCCGGCGTGCGCTGGGTGCGAATGGGTTTGCCGTTCGCGCTGGACCACATCAACCTCTGGCTGCTGCGCGACCGGATCGCCGGCCGGGAAGGCTGGACCATCGTCGATTGCGGCATCACGAACGCCGACACGCAACGTCATTGGGAGCAGGTGTTCCGTGATGAACTCGACGGCTTGCCGGTGCTGCGCATCATCGTCACCCACATGCACCCGGACCACATCGGGCTGGCCGACTGGCTCGTCGACCGGTGGTCCGCGCCAGGCCACCCCTGCCGCCTGTGGATGAGCGCCGCCGACTACACCGGCGCACGCCTGGCAAGCCAGTCCACCACTGGGTTCGGCGGCGCCGCGGCAGCCGCATTCATGGCAAGCCACGGCCTGACCGATCCGGACGCCATCGAAAAGATCAAGGCACGCGCGAACTACTACGCATCGATGGTGCCCAAAGTGCCTGACAGCTACCACCGATTGCGCGACAGCCAGACTTTCGATGCGGGCGACCACACATGGCACTGCATCGCCGGCCATGGACACGCCCCGGAACACATGTCGCTGTACTGCGAAACCCTCGGCGTCCTGATCTCGGGCGACATGCTGCTCCCACGCATCTCGACCAACGTCAGCGTCACCGACATGGAGCCCGAAGCCAACCCGCTCAGGCTGTACCTCGCCTCGATCGACCGATACCGAGCGCTGCCTTCAGACACCCTCGTGTTGCCTTCTCATGGCCGCCCCTTCCGCGGCATGCACACGCGCATCGACCAATTGCACCGGCACCACGACGAACGGCTGGCCGACGTGATGGCTGCATGCCGTGAGACACCCCAGACGGCCGCCAGCCTGCTGAAGGTGCTGTTCAAGCGGCCCCTCGACCTGCACCAGACCACCTTCGCAATGGGCGAGTCGATCGCCCACTTGCATGCGTTGTGGCTGGACGGGCACTTGCAGCGCACGATGGGGGATGACGGCGTGCTCCGCTTCGCCCCCAGCTGAACCGTCACGGCCGCGCCCATCGATCGCCCTGCCGCCTCCTTGTCATCGGCAATTTGGACGAGGCGTGTTCGACAC
>Ga0207679_10002747_pt1 | contig 10885 bp, 11 predicted proteins | sample KBSC73metaG_FD_184320 | JGI IMG/M metagenome (GOLD analysis project Ga0207679, IMG submission 184320) | Corn rhizosphere microbial communities from Kellogg Biological Station, Michigan, USA - KBS C7-3 metaG (SPAdes) (version 2) | ecosystem: Host-associated > Plants > Roots > Rhizosphere > Soil ...
CGACGTAAATCTTCGAACCCATGTGGGGTTCCTCCTTTGAATGTGACATTGTCTTGAACACGAGGAACGGGGAAGGAGCGGGCCGAAGACGCGAGACATGCGGCGGCTTAGGTCTGACTTCCGACGAGATTCCCGGACAAGGCAACATCGATGTTGCGGGCCTGCCACTTAAACCAGCTTCATCGCGAGGCCCGTACGATGAAGGCACTCAAACCCTAGCATAGGGGGTGGTGGAATACAATCAGGTGTTATTCCCCTACACGTACTAACGATCCTTGCACCTTGCAGTAGGCAAACGTCTTATAAAACAACAAGACGGACCCGATGAGGAGCGTCCCGTTCAAGCCGCCTGCCCAGGCGAGATTCGCGAGGGGGACGCCAGTGCCATTGAGCACCGCCCTCATGCCTTCGAACACATGCGACGCCGGATTGACCCAGGCGACCGCTTGAAGCCATCCTGGCAGAACCTCTAACGGATAGAAGACGCAGGAAATTGGCTGAAACAGAAAGACCAGACTCCAGGCCAGAATCTCCGCCTCCTGGCCAAACCGCATGATCAAGGAGGTCGTCAACACCCCGATAATCCACCCGGTGACCACGAGATTCAGGATGAACGGAAGCAGCCAGACGCCCATGATGAGCACGTTATAGCCGTAGAACAGCCATGCGCAGATGCCCATCACGAACGATACACACGTCACTTTGAAGATGCTCATGGCGATCGTCGACGCAAGGAACTCGGCGGGCGTGAGCGGACTGGCGAAGAGATTCATGAGATTTCTTGCCCACAATTCTTCAAGAAACGAGATCGTGATGCCTTGCTGCGAGCGAAAAAGCATATCCCAGAGGATCAGGGCCCCTAAGAAGAACGTGACGAATCCAGGGACCTGGGGCTGATACTTCGCGAGATACGTGGTGATGAATCCCCAGATCACGAGGTCCAAAAAGGGCCAATAAAAAATTTCCATGATTCTGGGCAAGCTGCGGCGATAGAGATAGAGATGCCGCGAGACCAGCGCACTCATCCGATGCAACTTCACGAGCACCCTCCCGCCCCATCCGGACCATGATCGTGACCGCACCCACCGCAGCCGTGATGTGTCCCGAGCAGCTCGTCCTTCAGCTGGCGGATCCCTTCGGTCATATGGAGCCCGACCCGCTGTCCGTCCGATGCCTTCTGGAAGGCGAGACCGACCACAAGTACCGGCATGACGAACAGCCCTGCGACGAACGAGACGTTGGGTAAAAACCCCTCAGCCCGCATCCACCAGAGCCCCCATCCAAGCAACAGAGGGCTGAAGCCCACAGCCAAACTGTTCACCACCACGCGCGCGCGACAGGTCCCCCGCGCAAACCCGATCGAGCCAATGACCAGCCACAGCCAGCCCCAACCTGCGCTGAGCGCCAACCCCCCGATGATCGCGCCGGTGGCGAAATCCATGACGGCATGCATGCTCATCCCTTTCAGGCCGTCTCGCGAGACTCTCGGGCAAGCTTGAGAAAGACTTCTTCGAGATCGGCCTGGCCGAACCGCGCAACGATTTCCCGAGCCGTCCCTTCGGCCACGATCTTGCCTCGCTGCAGAAAGATGATGCGGTCCGACATTTCTTCCATCTCGCGCATGTTATGCGAAGTGTAGAGAATGCTGATGCCGGCCGAGCGTCTTTCCTCTTTCAATAGCGCCCGGATTTTATGAGCAATGTCCGGATCGAGGCTTGCCGTCGGCTCATCCAAAAATAGGATTTTCGGCTCGGTCAGAATGGCCTTGGCCAGCGTCAACCTGGTCAGTTGGCCCGACGACAGCTTTCGGGTGATCTTCCGTCGAAAATCGTCCATCTCGAGTTTCTTGACGATCTCGTCAACCCGACGCTTGATGTCGGTGAGTCCGTAGAGTCGGGCGACGACCCACAAATTCTCTTCGACGGTCAGCGCAAGGGGCATGGAAATGTATGTCGAGGAGAAATTCACCTGTTGAAGAATTTCCTCCCGGTGGGTGGCTAGGTCCTTTCCGAAGACCTCGATGGATCCAGCCGTCGGCGTGATGAGCCCCAACAACATGTGAATCGTCGTCGTCTTGCCGGCTCCGTTCGGCCCCAGTAACCCGAGGATCTCTCCCGGCCGGATGGAAAATGACACATCATCCACGGCCGTGAAATCGCCGAATTGTTTGCGCAGGTGGCTGACGTCGAGGACCGGTCTCGTCATGGGCTGGTAATGACCTTCACTCAAAATGACAGGAATTCTTTGATTTTTTCCGGGAGGTGGCAGGTCTCGCATTTGCGGTCAAGAATCTTGCCCTGATGTTCCGTCTTGCCGTCGTGACAGCGGAAACAATCGTCGAGGGCCCTCGTCCGAAGATACGATCCTTCCGGGTAGTCCGGATTCCACGGCTTCGTATCAGCAGACACATGTCCCCTCGGCAGCACCACGGGATAGCCCTTGATTGGCCGATCGTGCACAACACCCGCATGACAGGTCGTGCAGCCCTCCCCTTGATGACGCGCGCCGAAGGCCTCTATATGCTTTCGGTGGCTCATGATCAGACCGACGTCCCTGACCGGCGCCGGCAGGTCCCTTGGCGCCACTTCCGATGTGCGGAGAATGTGCTGGTGGCAACTGAGACACACGTTGGAGTCCACCTTGGCTCTCAAGTTATGCGCTTCCGTGGGGGTTCCGAACAGCGCGATGGCAACGTCTTTCGTGCCCGCCCATGCCTTGTCATGGATCCAGCCTGCGATCCCGGGTCTGACATGGCAGGCCACACACGTCACTTCTTTATGCGAAGACTTCATCCAACTGTCGTGCGATGGAGCGATCGTATGGCAGCTGGCGCAGAATGTCGGATGGTTGGTCAGCGGGACGGCAACAGCGCCGAGTGCCAGAACCCCGGCGGCTAGAACCAGGCCGATGGTGGCTCTAGACGTCCAGTTCATGCTCCCCGCGAACACGTCGCAGAGGGAAATGCTTCATGATCAGCGCCGCCACGGCTGGAACGTCATTGAGATCGAACCGCGGGACGTGCAACTCGATGGGTTTGTCAGACACGACGGCCAGTAGGCCCTCGGTTGAAATAGGAATCTCCCCCACCTGCTCACGAATGATGACGATCTTAGGGTAGCCCTCGTGCTTCCATCCCTCCACAATGATCAAATCGTAGGAATCATCAAGGAAGCGTGCACGGACGTCTTCTGGTTTCAATTGGTCCGACACATCGGCGAACATCGCCATACTGCCCTTCGAGAGGATCACCACGCTGCTCGCGCCAGCCTGTTTATGCCGCCAACTATCCTTGCCCTCCGTATCCAGATCGAACCCGTGCCCCGCGTGTTTGACTGTGGCGATCTTGTATCCTGCCCGCACGAGTTCGGGAATGACCTGTTCAATGAACGTCGTCTTCCCGCTGTTCGACTTTCCCACGAAACAGACAATCGGCACAGGCATCGGACGATCCCTCTCAGCAGCAAGACAGCCGGTGAGGACCGGCCTGAATCGGTTCGGAATGGTTCGCCCAGGCTTCCCCGCTCAGCACCTGAACGGAGACCGGATCACCGGGATTGAGGCGCTCGAGCTCGGCCGGCACATCAATCAGGCAATTCGCCTTCACCATGGACGTCAGAATGCCGGAACCTTGATCACCGGTCGTCCTCACCTTGAACATGCCGTCTTCGCGGGTCAGCACGCCGCGGAGAAAGTGCCGGCGATCAGGCCGCTTGGAAAACTTTTCCTGAAACGCCGCTTGGACCACCGGCCGACCGTAGCTTCGGTGTCCGCTCATCTTGAGCATCGCCGGACGCACCAGCTGTTCGAACGTGACCATCGAGGAAACAGGATTCCCTGGCAGTCCGAAGGCCAGCTTGCCCTGGATTTTCCCGAACGCCAGCGGCTGCCCCGGTTTGATGGCCAGCTTCCAAAAATTCATCTCCGCGCCGAGATCACGGAACACCGCCTTGGTGAAATCGTAATCCCCCATCGAGACGCCGCCCGAGAGCACCAAAATGTCTGCGGTCAGTCCATGAGAGATTTTTTCCTTCAACGCCGTCGGCGTATCTTTGGCAATCCCGAGCAGAAAGGGAATGCCGCCCGCATCCTGAACAGCGGCGGCCAGGCCGTAACTGTTCGAGTTGATGATTTTTTCCTCGCTGAAACGCTCGTCCAGGTCGGCCAGTTCGTCGCCGGTCGACAGAATCGCCACCCGGGGACGCTGATACGCGAAGACGAATGATTTGGCGAGAATAGCCAGCATTCCGGCCTCGCCGGGTCTGATTTTCGTTCCCTTGGCGATGATCCGCTCGCCCTTTTTCACATCCTCCCCCTGCGGACGAATGTTGGCACCCTTTTGCTCCGGCTTGAAGACACGCACGTCATCTGGTGTGTGCTCCGTATCCTCCACCTTCAGCACGGTGTCCGCGCCCTTTGGGATCGGCGCGCCGGTCATGATGCGGATCGCCTGCCCGGCCCCCACCGTCTTGGTGGGCATCTTGCCAGCTGGCACATCTTCGATCACGGTCAACGTGACCGGTTTTTGGATCGCGTGTTCCTGCTTGATGTCCTCCCACCGCACGGCAAAACCATCCATGGCACTGTTATCCCACGGCGGATTGTCGCGTTCGACGATGATATCTTCACCCAGCACCCGCCCCAGGGCGTCCAGCAGGGGAATTTTTTCCAATCCCAGAACGGGCGTGGCATCCAAAACGATCCGTTGAGCCTCTTCGAGAGGTGTGAGACCGGCCATGGCGTCCTTGGCTTTCATCTGCTATCGGTGCTGGCGGGGAGCCACGTTGACGAGGGAACCGCTTTTCTTGCAGAAGGCTTCGACCTTGTTGGCGATCTCATGATACGCCTCAGCCGTCGGCGTATCGGAATTAAACATGGCGAACGGCTCGCCGGCATCCGACTGGGTGACCACATCCGGATCGAGCGGAATCCGCCCGAGAAAAGGCACCCCCATGTCCTGCGCCGAGGCCTCTCCGCCGCCCTTCCGAAACACCTCGATCTGCTGGTGGCAATGAGGACATTCGAGCCCGCTCATGTTCTCGACGATGCCGATGATCGGCACTTCGCTGTCCTTGCAAAACGTCACCGACTTCCGCGAATCCAGGAGGGCCACCTCTTGAGGGGTGGTGATGATGACGGCACCGCTCACATTGCCCAGCAAATCGATGGTTGTCACCGACTCGTTGCCTGTCCCCGGAGGCAAATCGATCAGCAGGAAGTTCAGGTCCTGCCATTCGACGCCGCCCAATAGCTGGTTGATGAACTCGTACTTGTAGGCATCGCGCCAGATGATCGGATCATCAGGATTCTGGAGGAGAAACGACATGGAGGCGATCTTGAGATTGTAGGCTTGAAACGGAATGATGCCCCCTGAAGTGCTGATCTTGAGCTTTTGTCCTTCGGCGCCGACCATCTTCGGGATGTTGGGACCGTGAATATCCATGTCGCAGATGCCGACATGCCACCCCTTCAGCGCGAGACTGACCGCAAGATTGGTGGTACAGGTGCTTTTCCCCACCCCGCCCTTATTGCTCATGATCAGGACTTTGTATTCGATCCGCTCCATCCGCTTGGCAACGAGCCAGCGGCTGTGCCCTTCCTTGTCCTTCTGACATGATTCGTTCTCGTCGCAGATCGCGCAGGCCCACATGTAGGTACAGGCATCGCTGCCACCGGACGTTGGCGTGGAAATCACATTGAGTTCGCGAGGCATCCTTGTCGACCCTTTCTCCTGTTGAAGCTAAAACCGTTTCCCCGGCTACCGACGCCTGCCCGCTCCGGTCGGCACGCCGAGGTATTCGCCGTCGCCCGTACCGGACATGGCCGGTGCCATGACTTTGGGACCGACCGGCGCCAGAGCACCGGCTGGTGCCTGGTCCGACTTCGGTTTCTTGTTGAAAAACCCGGCGCTGATGATGCCAACCTCATAAAAAATGTACATCGGCAACGCCATGAGACATTGATTGAAGGGATCCGGGGTGGGGGTCAGGATGGCAGCGACGATAAATGAGCCCAGGAGGGCCCATTTCCGGTAGCGCTTCAGGAACGGCGCATCGACCCAGCCCAGTTTGGCCATCAACGTAATGGCCAACGGCACTTCAAAGATGAGTCCGAACACCATCAGGAACCACAGCGCGAACCCGACGTATTGCGCGATCGAGAGCTGCGGGATGAAACCAGCACCCACACCATAAGACACCAGAAAGTTCAGCGCAAAGGGCAGCACAAAGAAAAAGGAAAAGCCGACTCCCGCATAGAACGCCAATGTGCTCAAGATCACAAACGGCCCGACGAACCGGCGCTCCTGGGCATGGAGTCCCGGCACCACGAATTGCCAGATCTCCAATAGGATGTATGGCGTGGCGAGCACGATGGCGAACAGCCCCGCCACTTTCACGTTCTGCCACAGGGCTTCGGCCGGTGCGAGAAAGACAAAGGGCACTGTGGGAAGATCCGTCGGAACCCACGAGAGCGACCCCGGCACGAACATGTTTTGCAGGGGAATGCGGAGCCACTTCACAAGGGCGTCGGCATAGAAAAACGTGCCGACGAACACCACCGCGGTCACGATGACCGCCCGAGTGAGCCGGACCTGGAGCTCGACCAGGTGCTCCATGACCGGCATCTTTTTATCTTCCAGCGGCTTAAAGACGGAATCTTGCAGCCACCGATTGAAATCGTTCAGCACTGCGTCCCCAGCAGAGCGGCAGTGCGCCGGGAGAACCGGCGCACTGCATGCACTCGATTACTTCGGATTGACCGCCACAAACAGGTTGTTTCCTTGCCGGCTGAGCAGCAGAACGGCCAGTTCTTCCTTTTTGATCTTGTGCGCCGCCTTTTGATATTCGTCCAAGTTCTTGACCACTTCGTGATTTACTTCCTGAATCACGTCGCCGCGTTGAATCCCGGCGGCTTCCGCCGGCCCGCCTGGTTCGACCGCCGAGACGACCACGCCGGCCGTTTTTGAAGGAATGTTCAGCTGGCTCATCGTGGCATTGTCCAACGCCTGGACCTTGAGGGAGGCCAGAACGTTGTCGGGCGGCTTGATCGTTTCCCCTTGCTCCTTCGGCGGCGCAGATTCCTTCTTCGCCAGGACTTCATCTGAAGGCCGCTCGGCCACCTTGACCGAGAGCGTCTGCTCTTTGCCTTCGCGCAGAATTTTGATCTGCGCATCTTTGCCGACCACCGTGCGCGCCACGAGATTGCGCAATTGGCTCACGCTCTGCACTTCTTTTCCGTTGAAGGCCACGACGACATCGCCGCGCTTGACTCCCGCCGCGTGCGACGGGCCGTTTTCGTTCACGTCGCTGATGAGCACGCCTTTCCGCTGTTCGGGCAGCTTGAAGGACTTGGCGAGTGCGGGTGTAATTTCCTGAATCGCCACTCCCATCCAGCCGCGCACGACCTTGCCGGTCTTTTGCAGGCTGTCGACGATATCCAAGGCGATGCTGCTCGGAATGGCGAACCCGATGCCTTCGGAACCGCCCGTTCGCGAGAAGATCGCCGTATTGATCCCGATCAGGTCGCCGTTCATATTGACCAACGCACCACCGGAGTTCCCGGGATTGATCGCGGCGTCCGTCTGAATGAAATCTTCATAATCCGCGATCCCGACATTGCCCCGCCCGAGCGCGCTGATGATCCCCAACGTCACCGTCGAGCTCAGCCCGAACGGGCTGCCGATCGCCAGCACCAGATCGCCGACCTGCAATTTTTCATACTCGGCCCACTTGACGGAAGGGAGATCCTTCGCCTCGATTTTCACGACGGCAAGATCCGTTTTGGGGTCAGCCCCTACGATTTTCGCCGAGAATTCCCGCCGATCGCTCAGCGTCACCGTAATCTGGGTCGCACCTTCGACCACGTGATTATTCGTGACGATGAAGCCGTTGGGGTCCAAAATGACACCGGAACCCGCGCTTTGATCAGGACGTCCGTGAGGGCCCGGCGGCGGCATCGGCGGAGGAGTCGGCAGTTCGCCGCCTGGTTCATCGCCGGGCGGTCCGCCGGGCGGTCCGCCGGGAGGTCCACCGAACGGTCCAGGAGGCAGTGGTCGCCTTCCTCTCCCACCCTCGCTTCCGCCAGTTACTGCGATGTTGACGACCGCAGGCGTCACTTTCTTGACGATTTCGGCGAAGCCCTGCGCCATCGACGGGGGAACTCCGGCAGCCGTTGCCGACGGATCGCCTGCGATCGGATTCAGGGTACAGGCAAGGGCAAAGACACAGACACAAGTGGCGAAACCGAGAGTACGACCGTTCTCACTCCACGTAGCCATGACCGTAATCCTCCGGGAGGGTTATACAAGTTCCTTAATATAGGGACATGAACGACTTATTGTACACTATCCGTTCTGAGGCCTTCAAAGACTAATCGTCCCCTTCGGGGACCCGGACGCCACCCGAAAGGGACGATCAACGCGAGGGTGTGATCGATCCGCGTTAGTAGGAAGCGGGCTTCTCCGCCATCGCTTGCAGCTGACCGATATATGAGTTCTGGAGCTTGAGCGCCAGTCGTTTCTCCGCCTGGTCAAAGGACACCACCTTGAGGGTATTCGGTGCGCCCTCATACGTCGGAGGCCAGATTCTGCGCTCAGGATCCTGAGGCCGCAGGTACACTACCGGATACCACTGATTGATACCGGGAGCCGTTGGCCGGTCCAAGGTGGCCCAGCCACGCCCCTCCGCCTGCATCAGTGACACGTTGTTTTTTAAGTCCAACAGCGCGAACTCCAGGAGCGACCAGTTATCGCGGCGAAGGCCGGGCTGCGCATGGGTCGTCCATCCGAGAAACACCGTGACGGGATATTCCTGTTCCGTGCTGGACAGCACCACCACTGCCAGATACTCCAAGCCGCGTTGGCGCCCCAACTCGGCGAATTGGCTCCAATCTCCGTTTGGCTGGGGGCGAATCTGGTCGGCCGGCAGCACCTCCGTAATCGCAATCGGGAGCGAGCGGCTAATATCCGCCTTTAAGGTTTCGCCGAGCCGTACCAACGCCTCGTCGGGAAGGTTTGGCACTGCGCCGGCCTCAGCGGTGTCTGAGACGAGGACGAGTCCGGCTTTCAGCGGCCGTGGCTCAATCTGCGTCAAGGCCTCCTCGCCAGTCCGATGTTCTGAAGACACGTAATCGCCCAGCCGGCTCGGCGGAACGGCCGACGCGCATGCGGCGAAAAGCCCCGCGACTAGCAGCCAGCTTGAGATCCTCACGATTCCACGCATCGCCCACCTCCTGGTTGAGGACGCCGCCATGGTTCGCTCCGTTGCTGATACGTTCGCTCCCCTATGCCGGCCCTGTCAAGTCCACGTTTCCTCTTGTATTTTACCCCCTGCCTCGGCTACCGTACGGCCTAAGAGACGGACTGCCAGCGCTACTCCCTTCGGATTCGCGGGGGTCCCATGTTCGGCTCCGATCATCTCAGCACGCTCGAACTCTCCGTCGTGATTCCAGCCCACAACGAGGCTGGTCGTATTCTTCCCTACCTTCGTCAGATCATCGAGTACTGTGAACGGCAAGGCCGTTCCTACGAATTGCTCGTCGTCGACGATGGCAGCACAGACGACACCTCGTTAGTCGTAGCCAGGCTGGCCTCGGTTCATCCGACTATCCAGTTGCTCCGATTGCCCACTTGCCAAGGCAAAGGCGCCGCAGTGCGCTATGGCATGCAATCAGCGGTCGGCTGCCTGCAGTTGTTCACCGATGCTGACGGCGCCACACCCATTCACGAGCTTGCCCGGCTCGAAAAAGCCCTGGCTGAAGGAGCCGACATGGCCATCGGATCACGCGCGCTGGCCGCGCGGCTTCCGGAGTTCGCGGTTCATGCGAAGGTCTATCGAAGCGTCCTGGGAACGCTGTTCAATGCAGCAGTGCGGCAGGGCGGGATTACTGGCATCTCCGATACGCAATGCGGTTTTAAGCTATTCCGGAGGATCATCGCCCAAGAATTGTTCGGTTACGCCTCGATCAATGGATTCGGTTTCGACCTTGAATTGCTCTATCTGGCACAACAGCGCGGATACCGCATTGCAGAGGTCCCCATCAATTGGACGGACCAGCCGGGATCGAAGGTCCGGATCCTGCGGGACGGCTTTGCGATGCTTCGAGAATTGGCGGTGATCAGACGCAACAACGTTCGCGGACGCTACCGTTTGCCTTCCTTCTCGCCCGAATTGATGCAAGTAGGCGCGAACCGCGTTAGAATGCCCGCATCGTAGGCTTCAAGCGATAGATTACCGACTTCTCATCGTCGTAGACCCGGTCCCACTCCGCATCACGAGCCAACACTTCCTCCAACGGCGTTTGTCGTTTCACCAGCGCCCAGTCGACGGAATATTTTGTCAGCACGCTGAGAGCCGGCTCGGCTCCGTTCAGCGCCAGGTAATCCCGGAGCATGTCCCGGTCACCACGGTGCCAGGCCGGCATCCGGCCGTCGATGAATATTTTGGTGTCTGGGAGCCACCACAGCAGGAATCCGCCATACGCATAATCATTGTACAACCGTTGCCCGGACAGATCGCGGTGGGCACGTATCCATTCCACCGCTTCGATCGGATAGGAAGTCGCTCTGAAAAACTCCGCGGGCCTGGTGCCGGAGAGGGTGATCCGGTGCAGATGTTCAGGGCCCAGCCACCATAGCATGGCCGCCACAAGAACGGCGGCGACAAGACTCCCCTTTTTGACCACTCCGGAGTTCCACCGCGCTCTCTGCGAGAGCTGTTCATACCCCTCTTCGAGGAGTTCGGCACACAACGGAAGGCTCATAACGAGGAAGAAAGGAATATTGCGCATGTGCCGGAACGAGAAGGCGAGAAACACCACTGCAATGACCCATCGAACCGGTTCACGCCTGCGGTGCCATAACACCATCGCCACGCCCAGCCCTGCAAGA
>Ga0207679_10002748_pt1 | contig 10882 bp, 10 predicted proteins | sample KBSC73metaG_FD_184320 | JGI IMG/M metagenome (GOLD analysis project Ga0207679, IMG submission 184320) | Corn rhizosphere microbial communities from Kellogg Biological Station, Michigan, USA - KBS C7-3 metaG (SPAdes) (version 2) | ecosystem: Host-associated > Plants > Roots > Rhizosphere > Soil ...
ACTCGCGTTCGGCGCGGCATGGCAGGCGACAACGAGCTCGCTGCTATCCGCGAAGGTGGATTGGCTGAACTGGGCCGACGCGTTGCGCAGTTCCACACTTCAGCTCGGGGCGCCGGACCAGCCTGCGGCGCCAGGGTCCATTAGCCAATCATCGCCGCTCAATTGGCGTAACCAAACAGTCGTGTCGTTTGGCATCGCTCATGTCCTTAATGAGCGCACGACACTGCGCGCCGGTTTCAACTACGGTCGTAATCCGGTGCCGATGGAAACGATGAGCCCATTGCTGGCGTCGATCGGCGAACGGCATTTCACCGCGGGCGGAAGCTATCGGATGTCCAATGGCTGGAAGCTTGGCGGCGGAGTTGAGTACTTGCCACGCGCTAGTGTGAGTTACTCCAATCCCGGTGCCCCACTGGGCGTGAATGCCGAGGAGCATGTCAATTATATTGCCGCACACTTCATGTTAAGCCGTCGGTGGTAGGAGATCCCGACGCGTCGCTACACTTTTTACGTCGGTCGGAGACGATCGTGCCTGGCTTTTGCCTCAGCGCGCGCGCCTGCGCAGCAGTTGTCTGCGCTCCATTGAACGGGCGGGACATCAGCGCGAGCAACACGGCAAAGCACAGGCGGCGATTGAGTTATACCTTCGCACTTTAGAACTCGAGCCGCTTACCGAGACCATATCGCCGGTTGATGCTTTGTTATGCGCAGGAGGCCCCTAAGGCCGACGCGATTGATGCCTATCGCCGCTGCCAGCATATATTTTCCGTCGTGCTCGGCGTCAAGCCGTCCGCCGATACCGACGCTCTTTGTGCATCGCTGACAAGGGCTGGAGCGTCTCCCAACTAGCTTAAGTCGGGCCAGTCCGGGCGCCGGTTACCCCGCTCACGACTCAGTTTGCGCCGCGAATCTTCTCACTGGTTGCTCCAATCGGTAAGTGATCTGTAAGTCAGCTCCGCTCAGTATTGGACCGCATACCCGCGCGGGAAAAAAGCGCGCGGCGCTGACACTGATGGGAACGCGATGACTACGCTATTGGCAAATCGGCCGATTGCTCCGGTTAGACACCTGAAAATCGTTGGCGGCAATGCGTACGCCGGTGCCCGCCGTCCGTCGCGCGATCCCAAATCCAATCGTTGGGCTAACGTCCTGACCCTCGCGATTTTATTGGTTGCTTTATCGCACCCGTTCCAGCCAGACGCTGACAGCGCCATCATTGTTGCACCAGAGACGGAGGCTGCGCCGGCCAAAATCTCCGTTGGCATCGTTGGCTATTTTCCGACCCAGTATCCGCAACCCGCCGGCGACGGCGCCGAACAGCGCATGCCCACATTTTGACGCCTGTCGCGAAGTGCGAAGGTCAGGCACCACACCACTTTAATTGTGTTCGATGGGTCGAGCCGTCTTAGGCATAGGGGTGCGATATGAAAAACCGCTGGCTCGTAGGTATCGCCGGATTGCTCATGATGACTATCCTCGGCGCCATTTACTCATGGAGCCTCTTTACACAACCGTTGATCGCAAGCTTCGGTTGGTCGAACGTCACGACAACCTGGACGTTCGCGATTTCAATTTTTTTTCTCGGAATGGGCGCGCTCGCCGGGGGGCGTTGGCAGGATCGCATAGGTCCGCGAAGAGTCGCGCTTATCGGCGTCGTAATGTGGGGAGTCGGCAACATCTTAGCGGGCATCGGTACGCCGTCGCTCGGCGCGTGGTGGCTCTACATGAGTTACGGCGCAATCGGCGGTTTCGGTATCGGCATGGGTTATGTGACGCCGGTGGCAGTGGTAACGAAATGGTTTCCGCAGCGGCGCGGCTTCGGAACGGGCATGGTGGTGATGGGCTTCGGCTTGGGAGCGGTCATCTACAACCTGATCATCAAGAGCATGGCGTCGTTCTCCGCAGCGGCTGCAACGGCGGCGGATTATGTCAGTGCACGGGCACAAGCCGCTGCGGGCGACGTCAAGTTTGATATAGCGGCGCACTTGCTGACGGCATCTGAAACTCAGGCGGTTATGGACGTGTTCGTGATGTCCGGGATTACGTTCCTGCTGGCTGGTTCTCTATGCGCTTGTTTCCTGCAGAATCCGGATGCGGCTGCGCCAGTCGAACCCGCGCTCAAAGAGGCCGGTGCGGCCGGAAGCCGTTCTTATAGCACCCGCGAGATGCTGCACACACCGCAATTTTATGTGCTGTGGCTAATCCTTTTCCTCAATGTAACCGCGGGCATTCTGGTCATCAGTAATGCGGTGCCCATAATGCAGGAGCTTACCGGCGCCGCACCGAAGGTGGTCGCAACCGTGTTCGGCGCCATCGCAATCTGTAACGCAGTCGGACGCCTGTTTTGGGGCGCTGTCTCTGATCGCATTGGCCGCAAAGGCGCTTACGCTTTGATCTTCATGCTGCAAGCGGCCGTATTCTTTGTTTTGGGTGGCCTGCATTCGTTGGTGCACGCCGCCATTGCATATGCGGTGATCCTGTTTTGCTACGGCGGCGGCTTCGGCATCATGCCTTCTTTCAGCGCTGATTATTTCGGCACGCGGCACATGGGCGCGAACTATGGCGCGCTACTTACCGCATGGGGCGTCGCCGGTCTAGCAGGACCTCTCCTAGCGGCCTATGTGAACGATGTAACCGGTTCTTTCAGCGGTGCACTACCGGTTGTCGCGTGCATGCTGTTGATTGCGACAGTCCTGCCATTGACATCTAGAAAACCGGCCCGGTCGACTATTCTCGTTTCAGAGCGGCTTGAGCATATTTCACATGTGGAACGGTCGCTCCAGGCGGCTAAGTAGAACATGATTAGCAGGCGAGCAATGTTGAAGAGCGTCCAACGGGTGCAACACACCGGCATCGCGCATGTGTCACCGGCGAGAAAGAATTGCTTCCGCGTATCCGTAAGCAATTTGTAAGTAGACCCGTCTTATATTGGCTCAATCTCCCTAAGCGCTGATACGAAAGCAATGCCATGTATAGCTCACTGGATCGCCACAGGTTTCGCAAAATGGTCAACGATGATCCAACGCTGCGCACATGGCTGCTGACAACGCGATGTGCGGCAGGCGTCGGAATCATAGCGCTCATCGCAGTGATAGGCGTGGCCGAGCATGATAATGAAGGCGCCAGGCACGACGTGGCATCCATGCAAGCGGTACCGCGTATGGCCGAGCAAGACCGACGGGAAAAATTTGAGGAAAGGCGTCGCCGTTTTGCCGCCACCGATGATCAGCGTGCCAAGCCTCGGGAAGTCGGCGAGCGTTCAGAGGCGGAACAGGCGACTCTGACAGCCGGCAATCGCTAGCGTTGTTTGATAGAGGAGAACGAGTATGGAAGCCGCGCAGAAAAACTTCGAAACGTTAAACCGGCGTTCGGATCCTGAACTGATAGACCAGGAGTCGAGGACGACCCGCCAGTTGGCTCTGGGTTTCATCGCCTTGTTCGCGGTGGTAGCAGGCGCCGTTGCGTGGTTGAGCGACGGTTCAGGCGCTCAGCATGTCGCAGAGCTTGCGTCCGCCGACGCTAATATTGCCGGGATCGTTGCTCCTTAGAAAGGACTGCGCTAGTTCCGCAGTGCCGGACTTCGCAACGCTTCCTGGACCACCCCGTGGGCAGTTCCTCTGGTTCGCGACATTGCCGATGGAAGCGACGTTGCTGTGGTTGCCGACGATGACAGTCACATCCATGCATGGTGGGCGTGCGCTAAGGATGATCTCCTGAATACGACAGGCTCTAAGTAGGCCATGGCAGTCACCGATCAATGCTCTCGCTGGCTCTCTTAAGCCAAACGTGCGATACCAGATCGGCGCTCTAAGCCGCCCAGCTTAGTCATCTAGACATTAGCTGCGCAAGTTCACCGCTGTGTCTGTGCTTATTGAGAGATGACAACCCATGCCCAGTCGGACTAGCACAAATGTCGCGAGTTAATCTGGCTAGTTGGAACATGCAACTTATAACTTCTGCCGGAGTAGTTAGCGGTAAAGCGTAGGCCGGCCAGCATTGCCCTCCGTATCATCTCGGGCTTGCACGTTCTCTCACCTCAATAAAAGGAGATCTTGCCACACGGGAATGGACTTGTTTGGACGGTGTCTGGCGGAGAGGGAGGGATTCGAACCCTCGATCCACTTGCGCGGATTCCGGTTTTCGAGACCGGTACATTCAACCACTCTGCCACCTCTCCGGGCCGCGTATTTTATCAGACTGCTGACCTGGATCGTTTTACGCGACGATTTTTTCAAGACCGCTCATATACGGCCTCAATGCTGGCGGTACGGTGACACTGCCATCGGCGTTCTGAAAGTTTTCGAGCACCGCCACGAGTGTGCGGCCCACTGCCAACGCTGAGCCGTTCAACGTATGCACGAGCTCCGGCTTGCCTTTCTCATTGCGAAAACGCGCCTGCATGCGGCGGGCCTGGAACGCCTCGAAGTTGCTGCATGACGAAATTTCCCGATACGCACTTTGTCCGGGCAGCCACACTTCGAGATCGTAGGTTTTTGCGGACGAAAATCCCATATCACCGGTCGACAGCGCCATGACTCGATACGGCAACTCGAGCCGCTTCAATATCGCCTCCGCATGGCCGGTAAGTTCTTCGAGCCTTTCGTACGACTGTGACGGATGGACGATCTGCACGAGCTCGACCTTGTCGAACTGGTGCTGTCGTATCATGCCGCGAGTGTCCTTCCCGTATGAGCCGGCCTCGCTGCGAAAACACGGTGAATGACAGACAAACCGGAGCGGCAACTGGTCGCCCGGAACGATCTCTCCTCGCACAAAGTTAGTGACTGGATATTCGGCCGTTGGAATCAGATAGAGATCCCTTCCTTCTATCTTGAATAGATCGTCCTTGAACTTGGCCAGGCTCGACACGCCGTTCGCCGATTCAGCGTTCACCATGTACGGACAATAGACCTCGTTATATCCATGTTCGCCGGTGTGAACGTCCATCATGAATTGCGCGAGCGCGCGATGCATGCGGGCGATGCTTTTTTTGAGGATCGAGAATCGAGCACCGGACAGTTTCGCCGCCGTGTCAAAATCGATTTGGCCCAATGCAAGACCGATATCGACGTGGTCCTTAACTGGAAAATCAAAATCCCGCGGTACGCCAACCTTGCGCACCTCCATATTGTCATCCGCGGATTTTCCAATCGGCACCGTCGAGTGGGGGATGTTCGGAATGCCCGACAGAAAATCATTCAAGTCGGTCTGCACGGTTTGAAGCTGCTGCTCGAGTGATTTCAACGTCTCTGCTTGCGCGGTCACTTCCGCCATCAACGCGCTCGCGTCTTCACCCTTCGCCTTCGCCTGCCCCACCTGCTTGGAAAGCTGATTGCGTTTCGCCTGCAGCTCCTGCGTCTGTGTCTGCACCGCTTTGCGCTGCGCTTCGAGACGTTCAAACGTCTGAACGTCGAGCGTCACACCGCGTTGCGACAACTTACTGGCTACGCCCGGCAAATCACTGCGCAGCAACTGTATATCAAGCATTACAACTCCGGTTGAGGCGACTATGACATTTGCAGTTATTATCGCGGAGAACGCGAGGCCCGGCCAGCGCCTTGACACCACGGTGCTTGCTACTTACAGTCGTTTTGAAGGAGCCGACAAGCGCACACAATGCCGGCGGACACGAGAGGAGTGATGTATTCATGCATCGCGCAAGTTGGTTTGCACTTATATTCGCATTCACGGTTTTGAGCGACCCCGCGCGCGCCCAGACATTTCCGAGCCGGCCGGTGCGCATCATCGTCGCATTTCCTGCCGGCGGAGGAACCGATATAGTCGCCCGCACGTTGAGCCCTAAGCTATCTGAAGCGCTGGGCCAGCAAGTAGTCGTCGACAACCGCGGCGGAGCATCTGGCCTAGTCGGAACCGAGCTCGCTGCGAAATCCGCGCCGGACGGCCATACGCTTTTCATGGGAACGCTGGGCAATCTGAGTGTCAATCCGCTGCTCTTCTCGAAGTTACCGTTCGATGTCGCACGCGACTTTGCACCATTGACACAAGCTGTCTCTGTAACGTTCATGCTTTATGTGCATCCCTCATTGCCGGTTAAGACAGTGCGCGATCTCATCACGCTGGCAAAATCACGTCCCGGCTCGATCAACTACGCTTCGAGCGGCAGCGGAGGCGCCCCGCATCTTGCAGCGGAGCTCTTCAACTCGCTTGCGGGTATAAAGATGATTCACGTTCCATATAAAGGCAGCAGTCCGAGCTTCACCGATGTGCTCGGTGGCCAGGTTCCGATCACCTTCGACAGCCTTACTCAGGGATTGCCGTATGTGAAAACGGGAAGGTTGCGCGCAGTTGCTACGCTCGGGCCCAAGCGTACACAAGTGCTTCCCGACGTGCCCACGGTCAACGAAACGCTCGCCGGTTATGAGGTCGTCAACTGGTTTGGTATCGTAGTACCGGCCGGCACGCCGCGCGAAGTCATTGCACGCCTGCATAGTGAAATCGTCAAGATCCTGCGTATGCCGGACATCAGCGAGCGGCTCAGCGCTCAGGGCTCTGATCCGGTCGGAAGCTCTCCTGACGAATTTGGAGCTTTCATGAAATCCGAGACAGCGAAATGGGCACGAGTCATCAAAGAGGCCAACATCCGTGCGGATTGAAACGACGCTGATGCGTGCAATCGGTTTACTCCGTAGAGCCACGCCGTAACCACGCTCATTTCTTCCGCGTCTGCTCGTCCAGCGCACGCAACTCTGCAAGCCGGGCCTTGATCTTTGCTTCGAGCCCGCGATCGGTCGGCTCGTAAAGCGCAGGCGGCGTCATTCCTTCCGGAAAATAACTTTCGCCTGCCGCATACGCGCCCGCCTCGTTGTGAGCGTACCGGTAATCGCGGCCGTAGCCGAGATCTTTCATCAGACGCGTGGGCGCATTTCGTAGATGCTCCGGCACCGGTCGCGACTTATCGCTGGTTATCAGTGCGCGTGTTGCATTGTAGGCGTTATATGCGGCATTACTTTTCGGCGCCATCGCCAGATAAAGCGCCGCCTCTCCGAGCGCGAGTTCGCCTTCCGGACTGCCGAGACGCTCGTAGGTTTCGCATGCGTCAAGCGTGATGCGCAACGCGCGCGGATCGGCCAGTCCGATGTCCTCGCTTGCCATGCGCACGAGCCGCCTGCCCACGTAAAGCGGATCAGCACCTCCATCGAGCATACGGCACAGCCAGTAAATGCTGGCATCGGGCGACGATCCGCGGACTGACTTGTGCAGCGCCGAGATCTGATCGTAGAACTGATCGCCGCCCTTGTCGAAGCGCTTCAGCGACTGGGTCAGTGCATCGGTCACCAGTGCATCATCGATCTGCGTAACGTGGGCAGCGCCAGCGGCGATATCGATCTGTTCGACCATGTTGAGCAGCCGGCGCGCATCGCCGTCAGCGTAGCCAATCACCAGTTCGATCGCCTTTTCGCTTATCGTTCGCGTGTACGGAGACTGCTGCAAGGCGCGCTGTAGCAGCGCTTTAAGGTCCACATCGGACAGCGGCTGCAGAACGTATACCGCAGCGCGCGACAGCAACGCGCTGTTTACTTCAAACGATGGATTTTCAGTCGTTGCGCCAATGAACGTCAGCAGTCCGCGCTCGACGAACGGCAGGAAGGCATCCTGCTGCGCCTTGTTGAAGCGATGCACTTCATCGACGAATAAGATGGTGTGGCGGCCGCTCTGCTGCAAAACGAGCTCCGCACGCTGCACCGCTTCGCGTATGTCCTTGACGCCCGCGAGGACCGCTGAGATAGCGATAAAATCTGCATTGAACGCATGCGCCATCAAACGCGCAAGCGTCGTTTTACCGACGCCGGGCGGTCCCCACAATATCATCGAGTGCGGTATGCCGGACTCGAATGCGAGACGCAGGGGCTTGCCCGGCCCGAGCAAATGCGACTGACCGACGACGTCGTCGAGCGAGCGCGGCCGCAGGCGCTCTGCGAGCGGCGCGGCGGGCTCCTGCTTCGCGAAAAGATCGTTCACGCTGGAGCTGACTAATAAGCTAGTCAGTCAGTGATGACGTCGGCGCCTTTCGGCGGCGTAAACCTGAATACGTCCGGGGAGATGCGTGGATTGCGCTCCACGCTCGCAAATTTGATTACGGTGCTTTGACCGAATTGATCGCGCAGCTCCATCGCCTCGAGGCCACCGCGCCCGAACCCGAGCTTGATGCGCTCGAACGTTGTGTCTTTCGATTTCGGTATAGCCTGCAGCCAATCCAGACCGTCCTGCGAACCCAGACTTGTGATGTCATACGCCTTCTCAATCTCATTACTTCCGGCGAGCAGCGCTGCAGGACTGCTGCCGAGCGCCGCGTCGAGCTTTCTCACGGTGACCTGGTTTAAGTCTTTATCGTATATCCAAAGCTTCGCGCCGTCGCCGACGATTGTCTGTTCGTAGGGCTTGTCGTATTCCCATCGGAACTTCCCCGGGCGGACAAACTGCATCGTGCCGGTTGCCTGCTGCAGCTGCTTGAGATTTTTGTCGACTACGATTTGCGCGAAGCGCGCCTTGGCAGACGTCGTATCCTGCAAGTACGACTTCAGCAGATCCGTACTCGCGCCACGTGCGCCGACGGCTGCAACCAGCGACAGCAATACGATTGCCGTGCGTGTTATGGCTCTAACGCTAGACGTGCAAACACGACTTGCGGAATCGAGGTCGCGTCTGAGAGGGATTCGCTTCATGTTGCTCGGACACCGGCAGCAGCAGAAAATTCAGTGTGAGATCATTCAACAGCCGGTGCTGGCGCGAGCACTTCGCGATTGCCGTTGGACTGCATCGCCGACACCATCCCTGCCCGCTCCATCTGTTCGATAAGGCGCGCTGCACGGTTGTAACCGATGCGCAAGTGACGCTGAACTAGCGAAATAGAGGCGCGACGCGTCTTGAGCACAATGTCGACAGCCTGATCATAAAGCGGATCTGCTTCAACATTACCGTTGCCGTTGGCGCCACCTTCGAGCGCGAGAACACCATCGGCATCCGGTTCCGGCTCCTCGAGAACGCCATCGACATATTGCGGTTGAGCAAGATTCTTAAGATATTCGACGATGCGGTGAACTTCATGGTCCGCGACGTACGCGCCATGCACGCGTTGGGGGAAGCCCGTGCCCGGCGGCAAATACAGCATGTCGCCCTGTCCGAGCAATGCTTCGGCGCCCATCTGATCCAGAATCGTACGCGAATCAACGCGCGCGGAAACCTGAAATGCGATGCGGGTCGGAATGTTTGCCTTGATCAATCCGGTGATGACATCGACGGACGGACGCTGTGTCGCCAATATCAGATGTATGCCGGCCGCGCGCGCCTTTTGCGCGAGCCGCGCGATCAGTTCCTCAACCTTCTTGCCGACCACCATCATGAGATCCGCAAGCTCATCGATAACGACGACAATCAGCGCCATCTCATGCAACGGATCCGGGCTGTCAGGCGTCGAGGTCAACGGATTTGCGATGGGCTTGCCCGCCTTCTCGGCCTCGCGGATCTTCTGGTTGAAGCCGGCCATATTACGCACGCCGAGCGTCGACATGCGGCGATAACGCCGCTCCATCTCAGCGACACACCAGTTAAGCGCATTGGCCGCCTGCCGCATATCAGTCACGACCGGCGCCAGCAGATGCGGGATTCCCTCGTACACAGAGAGTTCGAGCATCTTCGGATCAACGAGTATCAGACGGCACTGCGCAGGCGGCGCCTTGTAAAGCAAGCTCAGGATCATCGCGTTAATGGCGACCGATTTGCCTGATCCGGTCGTTCCGGCAACGAGCAGATGCGGCATGCGCGCGAGGTCCGCGACAATCGGGTTGCCCGCGATATCTTTGCCGAGTGCAAGCGTGAGTGGCGAACTCATGTCCGCATAAATCTGCGAGCTCACAATTTCGGAGAGACGCACGATCTGCCGCTCTGAATTCGGAATTTCAAGTCCCATGCAGCTCTTGCCCGGAATCGTTTCGACGACGCGTATGCTGATTACCGAGAGAGCTCGTGCGAGATCCTTGATCAGGTTGATGATCTGGCTGCCTTTGACGCCGACCGCGGGCTCGATCTCATAGCGCGTGATCACCGGCCCGGGATAGGCGGCGATGACTTTCACCTCGACACCGAAATCGAGCAGCTTTTTCTCGATCAGGCGCGATGTGAATTCAAGCGTTTCGGTGCTGACGACTGCAATCGACTTCTCCGCATCATCGAGCAGCTTCAACGGCGGCAGCGGTGAGTCGGGCAGATTCTCGAACAGCGGCACCTGCTTTTCGCGCTCGACGCGCGGCGACTTCTGTATCTCGACTTTTGCCGGCTCGATGCGCAAGGGCTCGTGGATCTCGAACTTGCGCTTGCCCTCTTCCACGATCTCATCGCGCTCGATTACGGCAACCGCTCCCACGCGGCGGTCCTGCCAGTCAGACCAGCGCTGGCGCAATCTGTGATAGGTGTCCTCGAGCCAGCCGCCGAGGCGCTCGAGAAAAGCGACCCACGACAGTCCGGTGAAAAGACTGAGACCGATGGCGACCATCGCCAGCAGCACGAGAGTGGCGCCGGTAAAACCAATCGCCGATAAAAGCCATGCGCTGAGACCGCCACCGAGAATGCCGCCCGGGCGCAGTGGCAGCGCGGCCTTCATGCTGTAAAGACGCAACGCCTCAATACTCGAGCTGCCGACTACGAGAATTACGAATCCAATGCCGGCGACGATATACGAGCGCCGGTCGCCTGGTGCGACGTGCTCGATGCGACGGTAACTCCAGCGTGCAATGAAGGCAAAGAGGACCACCGACCACCATGCAGACAGACCGAAGACGTAGAGCAGGATGTCCGCAAGCCAGGCGCCGAAGCGACCGCCCGAGTTGCGAATGTGCTCGGCGTGTACACTGTGCGACCAGCTCGG
>Ga0207679_10002757_pt1 | contig 10873 bp, 8 predicted proteins | sample KBSC73metaG_FD_184320 | JGI IMG/M metagenome (GOLD analysis project Ga0207679, IMG submission 184320) | Corn rhizosphere microbial communities from Kellogg Biological Station, Michigan, USA - KBS C7-3 metaG (SPAdes) (version 2) | ecosystem: Host-associated > Plants > Roots > Rhizosphere > Soil ...
CGGCTGTGGGGCTCGGTCGGTTTTATCCTGACTGTCACCGCAGGCGGTCCCATCCTCGACCGCTTCGGTATCGGCCTCATGCCTTGGATGGCGCTCGCGCTGCTGGTGCTGGTGCTCGTTGCGAGCTTACGCATGGAAGACACTTCGCATGCGCAGATGCACCATGAAGTGCCATCGGTGCTGTCGCTGCTCAAGCGACGCGAAGTGATCGCCTTCTTTGCCTCGACCTTCCTGATGATTGCGGCGCACGCATCGCTTTATGTGTTCTACTCGCTTTACCTGGCGCGCATCGGCTACAACAACACGGTGATCGGACTCATGTGGTCGCTGGGGGTGGTAGTTGAAATCGCTTTTTTCTTCTACCAGGCGCCGATCTTCCGTCGTTTCGGTATCAGACGGCTAATGCTGGCAAGCTTGCTGATCGCGGTTGCGCGCTTTTTTCTGATCGGACTTGGCGCCGAATCACTGGCCCTGCTGCTGGTAGCGCAAGTGATGCACGCGGCGACCTTTGGTGCTCATCATTCGGCATCAGTCGCCACCCTGCAGCGCTGGTTTTACGGCCCGCTGCAGGCCCGTGGTCAGGCGTTGTACACGAGTATTTCCTATGGTTTAGGCGGGACGTTGGGCGGCCTGATTTTAGGCATGTTCTGGGATACATTCGGCCCTTGGACGGTCTATCTGCTGGCGGCCCTTTTTTCGTTGATGGGAGCTGTCGCAGCGGTGTTTTCCTATCGTTGGCAATTACATGGCGAGAAAGGCTGATGAACTGGAAAGGGGCGATCAAGCAGAGTTTGAGACAGTTTGTGCTGGCAGTGTCGCTGTTCGCAGTGAGCGCATGCGAAACGGTCCAGACAACGCAAGGGGGCGTTGTCGGCGTCAATCGCCCTCAGCGTATGGCGATCTCTTCGCAAGAGGTCGATCAGTCGGCTAGCCAGGAATATTCCCAGATGATGGACAGCGCACGCAGCAAGGGAGTGTTGAATCGCAATCCTGCGCAGGTACAGCGGGTCCGAGCAATCGCCAGTCGGTTGATTCAGCAGACTACGGCATTCCGTCCCGATGCCGCCGGCTGGGCATGGGAAGCCAATGTCATTTCTACACCGGAAGTCAACGCATGGTGCATGCCTGGTGGGAAAATTGCCGTTTATACTGGTTTGATCGAAAAATTGCAGGTGACGGATGATGAGCTTGCTGCCGTCATTGGACATGAAATCGGCCATGCTTTGCGCGAACATGCACGCGAACGGATTTCCGAACAGATGGGTACTGGCTTGCTGGCCTCGGTGGCCGATATCATCGGTGCAAGTTACGGTATCCAAGGCGTGGGCAAGATCGCCAATACGGGGCTGGACCTTGCCATGACTTTGCCGCATTCACGGTTGCAAGAAACCGAGGCCGACCGTATTGGCGTTGAATTGGCCGCTCGCGCTGGCTACAACCCCCATGCCGCCGTCACTCTATGGGAAAAGATGGCTCGCATCGGCGGGCAGGAGCCACCGCAATTTCTCTCCACACACCCGTCGAGCGAAACACGGCTGCAGGATTTGAGCGCCTATTCTCAGCGTGTGATGCCACTCTATGAGCAGGCACGAAAGTAATAACGCTTTTAAAACCTCCACCTGCCGGCGTCCGCAAGGCGCAGTCGTGATGCACAACTATGGCATAATCAAGGACTTACCTTCATTCCTATCCGCTGCATCGCGCTTTTGAAACATGGCTCAAACGCTCTACGACAAACTCTGGGAATCGCACGTCGTCCATACCGAGGAGGACGGCACTACCATCCTCTACATCGACCGGCACCTGGTACACGAAGTCACCAGCCCACAGGCTTTTGAAGGTCTGAAGCTGGCAGGGCGCAAGCCATGGCGTATCTCGGCCAACCTGGCTGTCGCCGACCATAATGTGCCGACCACCGACCGTTCGCATGGTATTGCCGATCCGGTGTCGCGTTTGCAGGTTGAAACGCTCGACGCCAACACAAAGGAATACGGCCTCACCTATTTCAGCATGCGCGACAAACGCCAGGGCATCGTTCACGTGATCGGTCCGGAGCAGGGCGCCACGCTGCCCGGCATGACAGTGGTTTGCGGCGATTCACACACATCTACTCATGGCGCGTTCGGCTGCCTGGCGCATGGCATCGGCACCTCCGAAGTAGAACATGTGCTGGCGACGCAGACCTTGCTGGCAAAGAAATCGAAATCCATGCTGGTGCAGGTTGACGGCGTGCTGCCGTTCGGTGTCACCGCCAAGGACATAGTGCTGGCCGTGATCGGCCGCATTGGTACTGCCGGTGGCACCGGCTATGCCATCGAATTTGCAGGTTCGACCATTCGTTCATTGTCGATGGAAGGCCGCATGACCATTTGCAATATGGCAATTGAAGCAGGTGCGCGCGCTGGTATGGTCGCAGTCGATGACACGACGATCAACTATGTCAAGGGTCGCCCCTTCGCACCGGTCGGTCCACACTGGGAACGTGCAGTTGAGTACTGGCGCACCCTGCATTCCGATCCGGGCGCGAAGTTCGACATGGTAGTCACTCTCAATGCTGCCGAGATCAAGCCGCAGGTGACTTGGGGTACGTCCCCCGAGATGGTGGTGGCGGTCGATGATCGCGTGCCTGATCCGGACAAGGAAAAAGACCCTGTCAAGCGCGATGCGATGGAAAAGGCACTGGTCTACATGGATCTGAAGCCGAATACCACGATTTCCGATATCCGTATTGACAAGGTTTTCATCGGCTCCTGCACCAATTCCCGCATCGAAGACTTGCGTGCGGCTGCGGCTGTGGTGCGAGGCAAGTACCGTGCTTCCAACGTCAAGCTTGCGATGGTCGTTCCCGGTTCCGGTCTGGTGAAGGAACAAGCCGAGCGCGAAGGTCTGGACAAAATCTTCAAGGATGCTGGCTTCGAATGGCGCGAACCGGGCTGCTCGATGTGTTTGGCCATGAATGCCGACCGCTTGGAACCGGGCGAGCGCTGCGCCTCGACCTCCAATCGGAATTTTGAAGGGCGTCAGGGACAGGGTGGCCGCACTCATTTGGTGTCACCGGCAATGGCGGCTGCGGCCGGGATCGAAGGGCATTTCGTCGACGTGCGTGCATTACGCTGACGTTCAAACAGGGAGAACAAGAAAATGAAAAAATTGTTCGCAATCCTGATTTCCGCGTTGGTCCTCGCCGGCTGTAATACTGTGGAAGGCATCGGCAAGGACGTGAAGAAGGCTGGCGAAGCCGTCGAACACGCCGCCAAGAGATAGTTGTGAAGCATGGGCTGCCGGCACTGCCGGCAGCTACCGAGATCAAAATCATGGAAAAATTTATCGTACACGAAGGCATCGTCGCTCCGCTCGACCGCCCCAACGTTGACACCGACGCCATCATTCCAAAGCAGTTCCTGAAGTCGATCAAGCGCTCCGGCTTCGGGCCGAACCTGTTCGACGAATGGCGCTATCTCGATCATGGCGAACCCGGCATGGACAACAGCAAGCGGCCGTTGAATCCTGATTTCGTACTTAACCAGCCGCGCTATCATGGCGCCTCGATTCTGTTGACTCGCAAGAACTTCGGCTGCGGCTCGTCACGCGAGCATGCACCTTGGGCGTTGCAGCAGTACGGTTTTCGCGCCATCATCGCACCGAGTTTTGCCGATATCTTCTTCAACAACTGCTTCAAGAATGGACTGTTGCCTATCGTACTCTCTGAGGCTCAAGTCGATCAGTTGTTCAACGAAGTGAAGGTGTTTCCTGGTTTTCGCCTAGTTATTGACCTCGAAAAACAGGTGGTCAGCACCACCAATGGCAATACGCACTACCCATTCGAAGTAGACGCTTTTCGCAAGTACTGCCTGCTGAACGGCCTCGACGACATTGGCCTGACCTTGCGTCACGCTGACAAGATCCGTGCGTTCGAGGAGCGCCACCTGATTGCGCAGCCATGGCTGTCTAACACTATCTGAGTCCAAGGCGCGTCGTGAGGCGCCGAATGTTTTGACCCTACTCATGCGGCGCGTCACGACGCGCCCTGCAACCAAGTCAGAAATACGAACTATGAAGATCGCAGTCCTTCCCGGCGATGGCATCGGCCCTGAAATCATCGAACAAGCAGTTCGTGTGCTCAACGCGCTTGATGAAAAATTTGAAATGGAAACTGCTCCGGTCGGCGGTGCAGGTTACGAAGCTGCAGGCCACCCGCTGCCCGAGGCCACGCTGAAACTCGCAAAAGAAGCCGATGCCGTGTTGTTCGGCGCGGTTGGCGACTGGAAGTACGACAAGCTGGAGCGCGCGTTGCGCCCGGAGCAGGCAATTCTCGGCCTGCGCAAGAACCTGAATCTATTTGCCAATCTGCGTCCGGCCATCCTCTACCCGGAACTGGCAGGCGCATCGACGCTCAAACCCGAAGTTGTGTCGGGTCTGGATATCCTGATCATCCGCGAATTGACCGGTGACATTTACTTCGGTCAGCCACGCGGCATGCGCGAATGTCCGGATGGCCCGTTCAAAGGTGAGCGTGAAGGTTTCGACACGATGCGCTATGCCGAAAGCGAAATCCGTCGCATTGCGCATGTTGCCTTCCAGGCGGCACGCAAGCGGAACAAACGCTTGACCAGCGTTGACAAGGCCAACGTGCTCGAGACCTTCCAGTTCTGGAAAGACATTGTCACCGACGTGCACAAGGAATACCCGGACGTCACGCTTGAGCATATGTATGTGGATAACGCGGCGATGCAATTGGTCCGCGCTCCGAAGAAGTTCGACGTCATCGTCACCGGCAACATGTTCGGCGACATCCTCTCCGATGCCGCTGCGATGCTGACTGGCTCGATCGGTATGTTGCCATCGGCCTCGCTGGACGCCAACAACAAAGGTCTGTACGAACCGTCCCATGGTTCCGCGCCTGACATCGCCGGCAAGGGGGTTGCTAATCCGCTTGCGACCATCCTTTCTGCGGCAATGCTGCTGCGTTTTTCGCTGAACAAGGCGGAGCAGGCTGATCGCGTTGAAGCTGCTGTAAAGAAGGTCTTGGCGCAAGGCTTGCGCACGCCAGACATTTACGAGGAAGGCACGACCAAAGTCGGTACGAAGGAAATGGGCGATGCCGTGGTGCAGGCGCTGGCGCGATAAGGATGTTTTGTTGAAATTTCATTGAGGGGAAAATCGTGAAGTTAGTTGGTCTGGTAGGTTGGCGTGGTATGGTGGGTTCGGTCCTGATGCAGCGCATGCAGGAAGAGGGCGACTTCGCCCATATCGAGCCGGTATTCTTTTCGACATCCAATGCGGGAGGCAAGGCTCCGGCAGTGGCGAAAAACGAAACCACGCTCAAGGATGCCAACAATATTGATGAGCTGAAGAAGTGCGACATCATCATCACTTGCCAAGGTGGTGACTACACCACTGAGATTTTCCCGAAGCTGCGCGGCGCAGGCTGGAACGGCTACTGGATCGACGCGGCGTCTACGCTGCGTATGAAGGATGATGCCATCATCGTCCTTGATCCGGTCAACCTGAACGTCATCAAGGACGCATTGGGCCGCGGTGTCAAGAACTACGTCGGCGGCAACTGCACCGTGTCCTGCATGCTGATGGGTTTGGGTGGCCTGTTTCAGCAGGATCTGGTTGAGTGGATGACCTCCATGACTTATCAGGCCGCATCCGGCGGCGGCGCACAGCACATGCGCGAGCTACTGACCCAATTTGGTTCGATCAATGCGGAAGTGAAGGCCCTGCTCGACGATCCGGCCTCGGCCATTCTCGAGATTGACCGCAAGGTGCTTGCCAAGCAACACGCCATGACGGCAGAGGAAACCAAGCAATTTGGTGTTCCGCTTGGCGGCAACCTGATTCCATGGATCGATAAGGATCTGGGCAACGGCGTTTCGCGCGAAGAGTGGAAGGGCGGCGCGGAAACCAACAAGATTCTCGGTCGCGGAGAGGGGTTCGGCCCGGGCGCAAGACCTGCGATTCCAGTTGACGGCTTATGCGTGCGTATCGGTGCCATGCGTTGCCATTCACAGGCGCTGACCATCAAGCTGAAAAAGGATGTGCCGTTAGACGAAATTGAAGGCATCATTGCCGACACCAATCAATGGGCCAAGGTCGTACCGAACGACCGCGAGGCGACCATGAAGGGCCTGACTCCCGCAGCCGTCACCGGCACGCTGACAATCCCGGTCGGCCGCTTGCGCAAGATGCAGATGGGGGGGGAGTACCTGTCCGCCTTCACTGTTGGCGACCAACTGCTCTGGGGGGCGGCTGAACCGCTGCGTCGCATGTTACGCATCGTCCTCGACAACTGATATTCCGGTAATTTGAGCGGTGGATAACGGGGTCTGTTTGTAATCGGTATTTTGAAAGACTGAGTGCAAACAGGCCCCAAGTGCGTTGTGATAACGCAACATATCGACAATGGACTAACTGCTTGCTAAATATAACGTGAGGATTTTGCAAGAGTAAGAGTTTTACAGGAGTTGGCAAGTTGGTTACACTTGCGCGGCTAAGTCCATGATGATATGGTGAAAGTTCCCTCAAACTGAATTGGGGCGAACGCTGTGCCTCAACGAGATACGCAAACGGAATGCCGCCTATGCCACCGAAAATGCATTCACTTATACGCCAGGAATTCGGCGCGTTCACCCTGAAGACGCTTAGTGCCGCCGTATTATCGGCAATGGCGTTTTCCAATGTGAATGCGGCTGGCCTGGGAAAGCTGACGGTATTGTCTGCTCTGGGACAGCCTTTGAGGGCAGAGATTGATCTGACCTCGGTATCCAAGGAGGAATCCGGAGCGCTTTCCGCCAAAATTGCATCGGCTGAGGCATTCCGCCAAGCCGGTATCGAATATAGTTCAGTCCTTTCTTTGCTGCGCTTCTCAGTAGAGCAGCGCGGCGAACGATCATTCATTCGCGTGTCTTCGACTCAACCGGTCAACGAACCCTTTGTCGACATGCTGCTCGAGCTTTCCAGCTCCAACGGTCGACTCGTGCGCGAATATACTTTCCTGCTTGATCCTTCGGATCTGCGAGCCACCCAAACTCCACAAGTCGCACCGGTGCCAGCGCAAGAGACTATAGCGGTTCAGGCGCAACAGCCGGAAACGGACTCAGCGTCTGCATCCTCGAATATGCCGCGCGCTACGGCAACACGCCGCCAGCCGCAGAAATCCATACCTGAGCAGAACGCAGCACCCGCTACCCCATCTACCAACCATGCTGGCGACTATCGCGTCAAGAACGGGGACTCTCTGGCACAGATCGCGAGCAAGGTACGCGGCAGCGTCTCGCTGGACCAAATGCTGGTTGCACTCTTTCAGGCCAATCCTGACGCCTTCGCTGGCAACAACATGAATCGATTGAAGGCTGGACAGGTTCTCGTGGTGCCTTCGACCGAGACCGCGCGCAGCATCAGTACACCGGAAGCGCGCGCAATTGTGGTCGCGCAAGCAGCTGATTTCAATGCGTATCGCGGCAAACTGGCAGGGCAGGTTGCGACGGCAGCCCCGCAAAAATCCGTAGAGAGCAAGCAGACAGCCGGTGGCAAGATTGCTGCGAAGGTTGAGGAAAAGCCGACGCCAGCGAACGAGGCCAAGGATAAGCTCAAGCTGTCGAATGCGACGGCCAGTGCAGCTCGCGGGGATGACAAGGTTGGAGGCCCGGCAGAGGATAAGATTGCCAAGGAAAAGGCACTTGCCGACGCAAATGCACGCGTCAAGGAACTTGAAAAGAACGTCAGCGAACTGCAGAAAGTCCTTGAGCTGAAGAACAAAAATTTGGCCGAGCAGCAGAAGCGGGCAGAGTCGTCACAGGTTAAAGCGAATCCGGCGGCATCGGCATCCGTCCCGGCACCGGCTCCAGTTGCCCAGACGCCGACCAAGCCAGCAGAGTCAGTATCAAACAAGCACGCGGCTCCCATGCCGGCGGCGTCTGTTCCTGCGCAGGCATCTGTACCCGCAAAACCGCAGCCCAAGCCTGTCGCATCGCCACCCGAACCTAGCCTGGTCGACGAACTGCTAGACAGCCCTTTCGTGCTGCCTGGTCTTGGGGCCTTGCTGGTCGCACTTGGCGGTTTGGGCATCTACAGCGCACACCGCAAGAAGCAGAGCAGGCAGTTCGAAGACAGCCTCATTACGGATTCCAACCTGAAGGCGAATTCGCTGTTCGGATCCACTGGCGGACAAACCGTCGACACCAATAATAGCGTGTTCAACTCCAGTTTTTCGCCGTCAATCAGCCAATTGGATTCTAACGAAGTCGATCCCGTGGCCGAGGCGGATGTATATATCGCCTACGGGCGTGATGCGCAGGCGGAAGAAATCCTGAAGGAAGCGCTTCGCACGCAGCCGGACCGTCACGCAGTACGTGTCAAGCTGCTCGAAATCTACTCGAATCGCAAGGATTTGAAAGCCTTTGAAGTACTCGCGACAGAGCTTTACGGCCTGACCAAGGGCGAAGGCCAGGAATGGGAGCAGGCTGTTGCGCTTGGTGCCGCGCTCGACCCGAATAATCCGCTGTATGGTGGCGGCAAGGATGGAGGCAGACCGAAGGAAACCGGCGGACCTGGCTTGATTGCGCCGACGCAGCCGCTCGATGAGCAGGGCTTGGCTGCGCTGCTGTCGTCGACCCAACCGGACGATCCGATGGGGGCAGTCACCGATCTGCCTAATGCGGTCAATGCTTTTGATGTTGATAGCACGGAGCCGGTTCCTCAGTCATCTGCTGAGCCTATTTCTGATGCGGTTCCCGAAGTGAGTGCGCAGATTGAGCCTGAGGCTGCAAGAAGCACGTCCTCCAACGACCTCGACTTCGACCTTGAAGGCATTACCATGCCGGAAGCTGGTGAGCCGAAGATTGAGTCGGTTCCAGCATCGGATCTGGGAGCAGATCTCGCGTCGATCGACTTCAATTTTCTAGATGAGTCGGCTTCTTCTGCGAAGCCGCAAGCGGAAGCTGCGTCTTCTCCTGCCGTTGAGGTGGAACGGGAGTCGGTTGCAGAGCAGGAACCGTCACCAATGATGGAGCCGATACCGGCATCATCATCTGAAGCACAGACGCCTGCCGAGCCAATAATGGAAAAAACTCCTCCTCTGGCTGGCCTTGATTTGTCGCTGCCCGCATCTGCTTCGGCAAGCGATGAGGCTCAGTCGAGTGCTTCCGCCGAAATGTCATCACTGAACATCGATATTCCGGACCTGCCTATGGAGTCACCGGAGGAGACGAAATCCAAGGCGGAAAGTAATGCCAATCCTCTGGATTTCGATCTATCGAACATCAGCCTGGAGCTCAATACACCTGCGTCGACTAATGGTCTTGCCGGTTTGGCGCCTGATCAGTCAGGGCATACAGTGATGGAAATGTCATCGTCGGAAGCAGAGATGGCTACCAAGCTCGATTTGGCAATCGCCTATCAAGAGATCGGTGATAGGGAAGGCGCGCGCGAGTTGCTGGATGAAGTACTCAAGGGGGGAAGTCCGGATCAGAGTGAAAAGGCACGCGCTTTGCTGCTCGAACTAGCGTAAGATAATTAATATTTCTTCGACGGGCGCCGCAAGCGAGCGCCCGTTTTTGTTTTTATGAATTCATGGCGGAGTCGATTTGAAACGCGTAGTGCTTGGTGTTCAATATGACGGCTCGTCCTGGCGCGGTTGGCAGACTCAGCCAAGCGGCGGCACGGTGCAGGATACGCTCGAAGCAGCGTTAAAAAAATTCTCATTGACCGATATCGGAACTGTCTGTGCCGGTCGGACCGATGCCGGTGTGCATGCGCTGGAGCAAGTCGTGCATTTCGATACCGAACTCAACCGTGAAATGTTTTCCTGGGTGCGAGGCGTCAACGCGTTCCTGCCCGCATCAATTGCGGTGCGCTGGGCTTGCGAAACAGTGAGTACATCGCACAAGGATTTTCATGCACGTTTTTCCGCCGTCGCACGGACGTATCATTATGTACTCTACAATCATCCTGTCCGTTCGCCATTGTGGCATGGCAGGGCGGGGTGGGTGTTTCGTCCGCTGGATGTTATTCCGATGAGAGAGGCGGCTCAGTTCTTGATCGGTGAACATGACTTTTCGGCGTTTCGTGCAGCCGAATGTCAGGCAAAGTCGCCGGTCAAGGTCATGTATGAAATCGACATTAGCCGCCGCAGTGATTTGATCGTATTCACCTTGCGCGCAAATGCATTCCTGCATCACATGGTGCGCAACATCGTTGGCTCGCTGATCATGGTTGGTAATGGTAATCAGCCGCCGCACTGGCTGAAAACAGTGCTTGCTGGTCGCGACCGCAGCCGTGCTGCACCCACATTCATGCCGGACGGTCTTTATTTGGCGAAAATCGATTACGACCCGAAATGGGGGTTGCCGCAGGACAGTAGTTATCCCTTGCCTTGGACTTGTTGAAAATAAAGATGGATTTCCGTACCCGTATCAAGATTTGTGGCCTGCGCAACGCCGAACATGTAAAAGCCGCTGTGGATGCCGGTGCCGATGCGATTGGCTTCGTGTTCTATCCCCAAAGCCCGCGTTATGTGGCGCCCAATGAAGCCGCCGCATTGCTGGCATCGTTGCCGCCTTTTGTGGCGCCTGTCGGCCTGTTTGTAAATGCAAGCGCTGATGAAGTCGCCAGGACTGTTGCTCAAGCGCCGGTCTCCATTCTGCAATTTCATGGCGATGAGTCGGTTGCGGATTGTGTTGAAGCTGCGCAACGAGCTAGTCGTCCCTTTATGCGCGCGGTGCGCGTTACACCGAATATGTCGGCTGCTGATTTGTTAAAATACGAACAGAATTATCGTGCCGCCAGCGGTTTGTTCGCCGGTTTGTTGCTTGACGCATTTGTCGACGGTTATGGCGGTGGTGGAAAGGTTTTCGATTGGTCTCTCATT
>Ga0207679_10002768_pt1 | contig 10860 bp, 10 predicted proteins | sample KBSC73metaG_FD_184320 | JGI IMG/M metagenome (GOLD analysis project Ga0207679, IMG submission 184320) | Corn rhizosphere microbial communities from Kellogg Biological Station, Michigan, USA - KBS C7-3 metaG (SPAdes) (version 2) | ecosystem: Host-associated > Plants > Roots > Rhizosphere > Soil ...
AGCGGGCGCTTGAGTTCCAGAGCCTTGGAGGCGGTACCTTCCTTGATGGGTTCCTGCAGCAATTCCGTCATCTTTCTCGCCGTCTGCAGAGGAAGGACATCCTTGAGTTCCGGAAGATTTTCCTCCAGTACATTGCCGTCGTAATCCGTAATACTTCGAATGTAGCGAGGAATGACCCGGACGCCATCATTTGGAAATGTGGAGTATGCAGACGTCATTTCCAACAATGTGACATCGGCGGCGCCGAGCGCGAGCGGGAGGTAGGGATCCATTCTCGATGTGATTCCGAAGCTGCGAACATAGGGAATCAGGTTCGTTACACCGAGCATCGCCAGAATTTTCACCGCCGGAATATTCCGGGAATCGGCCATCGCACGACGGATTGAAATTCGGCCTTCGTACTTACCGTCGTAATTTCCGGGGGAGTAGCTTCCAAAGCTGACTGGAGTGTCCACGATCGTGTCTTCGAGATCGATGACACCCCGATCCATCGCTGCCGAATAAACAAAAGGTTTAAAGGCCGAACCGGTCTGCCGCAACGCCTGTGTGGCCCGGTCGAATTTGCTTTCATCGAAATCATATCCGCCGACAAAAGCCTTAATCTCGCCATTCTTCGGCTCAATGGAGACGAGCGCCCCCTGAACTTTTGGAATTTGATCGAGCATGACTTCGATCTTCTTCGCCTTTGGATCGGTTGCCCGAACCTGGAAGAGCGCGACATCGCCCTTTTTCAAGAGCATATCCGGCGAGGCCTTTGCCCCAGTCCATGCGACGTCGGCAGGAGCCAACACCGCCTGGTATGTTCCAATCCGGACGATTGCGGAGCCGGGCATCGTCGAAAGTACAATTCCGGGAACTGTATCGTTCGGGCGAATCGGAAGTTTCCAGTCCGGCAATTCGTACGTCTCCAGATTCTGGATTCCTTCCGCGAGCAGGTTTCGCTCAACTCCACGCCAGCCATGCCTCTTGTCGTATTCACGGAGCCCATGACGTACGGCGGCATTCGAGAAGGTCTGCATGGGGACGTTCAACGTGGAGTAAACCTTGAGACCGCCTTCGAGATATTTCGAGCGACCGTAAGTCTTATCCAGATACTGGCGAATTTCTTCGACAAAATAAGGAGCCAGATCATCTGGACGTTGTTTTGGAGCAAGCTTGATTTCGGTCTTCTTCGCCTGCTCACCCTCCATAGCCGTGATTTTGCCTTCCGCGACCATCCGGTCGATGGCGTAGTTGCGCCGAAGTTTGGCACGTTCCGGATTCAATATCGGCGAATAATTTGTCGGCGAGCGGGGAAGCGCCGCAAGTAGTGCGGCCTCTTCGATGTTCACGTCTTTAAGATCCTTGCCGAAATAATATTCGGCAGCGGCGGCAAAACCGTATTGACCACCACCGAGAAAGATCTCGTTGCAGTACATCGTTAAAATCTCGTCCTTGGTGTAATTGCGCTCGATCTGGATGGCGAGCATCACTTCCTGGATTTTGCGACGAAGGCTGCGTTCCGCGATTCCAGATCTCAGCAGAAACAAGTTCTTGCTAAGTTGCTGGGTCAGGGTGCTGCCGCCTCCGACCACGCGTCCGGCCATCATGTTTTTCAGGCTCGCCCGGGCAATGCCGAGGAAATCGATGCCCCAGTGCTGCCGGAAGTTCTGGTCTTCAACCGAAATGAGGGCAGCTTCCATCAGTGGTGGAATTTGATCGTATCGAACGACGATTCGGTGCTCCTGGGCAAACGTACCGATCACGGTCGTGTCGTCATCCGCATAAACCTTGGTGATCACGGGAGACCGCTGGTCATCGAGAGTCGTCACCTGGGGCAGGTCGCTGCTGTAGACGAACAACACCCCGGCGGTGGCACCCAGCGCCATCGACAGGGTGAGAAGGACGACGAAAATAAAGGACCCCAGGTACTTGCGGGTTGTCTGAAGCTTCATTTAGTTTTCGACTTTCAGTACGGCGAGAAACGCTTCCTGTGGAATGTCGACTCTGCCGACGCGCTTCATCCGCTTCTTTCCCTCTTTCTGCTTTTCAAGTAGTTTTCTCTTGCGGCTGATGTCACCGCCGTAACACTTCGCAATTACATTTTTGCGAATTGCCGGAATCGATTCCCGGGCAATCACACGGCTGCCGATCGCGGCCTGAATGGCGACCTCAAACATCTGTCGCGGGATCAATTCCTTCATCTTTTCCGCCAGAGATTTTCCACGCGCGTAGGCCGAATCGCGGTGAACAATCCAGGACAGGGCATCGACGGGTTCGCCATTGACGAGGATGTCCAGTTTTACCAGATCGGCCACCCGATATCCCGAAATATGATAATCAAAGGACGCATATCCGCGAGATATAGACTTCAGCCGGTCATAGAAATCGAGCACGATCTCATTGAGAGGCATCTCATAAGTAAACAGGACGCGCCCGGGCGCAATGTATTCGAATCCTTTCTGGATGCCGCGCTTGTCTTCGAGCAGTTTCAAAATCACTCCGACAAACTCATCCGTGGACATGATCATCGCGGTGATGATCGGCTCTTCAATTTCCCTGATGGACTGGACGTCCGGGAACTTGGTGGGGTTGTCGATTTCAATCATGGAGCCATCCGTTTTCGAAATCCGGTACCGCACACCCGGTGCGGTCGTGATCAGCGACAGCTGAAACTCCCGTTCCAGTCGCTCCTGGATGATCTCCATGTGAAGCAGGCCGAGGAAGCCGCAACGGAAACCGAAACCGAGAGCCGTTGATGTTTCCGGCTCGTAGAAGAACGACGAGTCGTTCAAGCGGAGTTTATCGAGTGCGTCACGAAGTCCTTCGTACTGGTTGGGCTCGATGGGATACAGCCCCGCGAACACCATCGGCTTGATTTCCTGAAAGTCCGGAAACGCCGATGCGGTAGGGCGGGCATTATCCGTGATGGTATCCCCGATTTTGGTGTCGGCGACGACCTTGATGTTCGCAATGATGAATCCCACTTCGCCGGCCGACAGGCATTCGATCTCTTTCATCTTCGGGCTCACGACGCCGACAGCATCGACCGGATAGACCTGGCCATTCGACATCAGCCGGATCTTCATGCCTCTGCGAACAACACCGTCAATCAGGCGCGCCATGACGATGACGCCGCGATAGGGATCGAACCACGAATCGAACAGCAGGGCTTTGAGCGGTGCTTCCGTGTCGCCGACCGGCGGAGGCATGCGCAGCACGATCGCTTCAAGCACTTCATCCACGCCAAGGCCCGACTTCGCGCTGATTGGGATGGCTTCGCTGGGATCGATTCCAATGATGGATTCGATCTGTTCCTTCACCCGTTCCACTTCCGCGCCCGGCAGATCAATCTTATTGAGGACGGGAACGATGGTCAGGTGATGTTCGATAGCGAGGTAGGAATTGGCCAGGGTTTGTGCCTCCACACCCTGTGACGCATCGACAATCAGAAGGGCGCCTTCGCAGGCTGCCAGGCTTCGCGAAACCTCGTAACTGAAGTCGACGTGGCCCGGCGTATCGATAAGGTTAAGAATGTAATCCTTGCCGTCACGGGCGTGATAATTCAGACGCACCGCTTTCGCCTTGATGGTGATGCCGCGTTCCTTCTCGAGGTCCATGTCGTCGAGGACCTGTGCCGACATTTCGCGCTTCGACAGGGCGCCGGTCATTTCAAGCAGACGGTCGGCAAGAGTGGATTTGCCGTGATCAATGTGAGCGATGATGGAGAAATTTCGAATGTGAGATAAAGACGACATAGTTACTAACGGTCCCGGGCGAGCATGGCCGCGCCGATCAATCCGGCGTCCGTCCGCAATTGTGATTGTACTATCGGACAAATCCGGGCCGCGGGCTCAAATGCCCTCCGGCGGACCTCGTCGGCTGCCGATCGCAAAAGAAGGTCGCTGGAAGCCATCACGCCTCCACCGATGACGATGGATTCGAGATTGAGGAGATTGATGAGATTGGCGCAGGCAATTCCCAGAAAACGGCCGGAGACTTCAAAGGTCGCCAGCGCGGCGGTGTCTCCCTGGATTGCCATGTTGTAGATCCCTTCAGCGGAGGATTCTGTCATTCCCAGCTCGCGTGCCGTCGCGATCAAGCCGGGGGCGGAGACTCGCGTTTCAAAACAGCCGGTAGAACCGCAGGCACATGGCCGTCCGTCAGGTTCGACGTTGACGTGTCCGATTTCACCGGCATAACCGGAAGCGCCGCGGTAAAGTGCCCCGGAGAGAACGAGGCCACAGCCGAGGCCGGTTCCGATGGTGAGATACGCCATGTACTGAAGGCCGCGGGCAGCACCGGCCACCCATTCGCCGTAGGCGCCCGCATTGGCGTCATTTTCCGAAATGACGGGCAGTTTCAACTGTTTGGAAAGCAAAGCTTCAAGGTTCAGGTTATGGATACAGGGGATGTTTGGCGATGTCTCGATCAAATGTGTTTTCGTGGATCGCAGTCCGGGAATTCCGATTCCTACAGCTTCGATGGAGGTATGCCCCTGAAAATCCGAAACGATGGTGGTGAGAGTCTTCAGCAGTTTATCGATGTCGTCGATGACCGTCGGTGTTCGGCGGAGGTCGCGAACTGCGCCAGTATCGTCGACCACACCCGCCTTGATATTGGTTCCGCCTATGTCTATTCCGACGTAATTCATCGAGAAATCAGTATGGGTTATAGTGGAAGACCCGACAAAGGAGATTTCCATGAGTGTGAAACAGATCGATCCGCTGCAGACCAATGATCTCCTGCAAAAGGATAAGACTGCCGCGTATGTCGACGTCCGAACGGTCCAGGAATTTCAGGCAGGCCACGTGCCCGGAGCTGCCAATATCCCGGTCATGATTCCGGATCCCTCGTCAGGCCGAATGACGCCGAATCCGAACTTCGTTCAGGCAATCGAAGCGGCATTTCCAAAGGACAGGAAATTGATTCTCGGATGCCAGGCGGGCGGCCGCTCACAGTATGCCGCCGATTTGCTGGACAGGTCCGGGTATACGGACGTTTCGAACATGCAGGGAGGCTTTGGCGGAGCGAAGGATCCGATGGGCCGCGTGGTGACACCGGGATGGCTGCAGTGCAATCTGCCGGTGGAGACATAGGGCCGAGGAGAATTGGGGAATCGGAAAATCCGACCGGACGACTTTCGAAATTTCCGATTCCCGGGCTTCTCCTTTAGGGAGCAGGCGTCTCTCCACTCGCGACCCAAGCTGTGTACCACAGGTTCCCCAGCATCGTCGCGGCTCGTCCAAGCTCGTTCGTGATGAACTCCGTTCCCTTCGGTCGAGGCGACTGAGGATTGAACTCTCCGGTCTTCTCCATTTCGTAAATCGGTTCCAGTTCCGAGAATGTCCGGCTCAGGTGATTCTTTACCGCGGCGAACACGTCTGTCAGTCGTTGAGGGGCTTCGACCTTCGACTTTACCGATGCCGCATTGATGGCCGCATCGACATAGGCGGTTTCGTAGCGCGCGTGAAACATCCGGTCCGTTGTGAATCCCTTCGGATTAGCGCGTCCTTCCGCCCAGCCACTGAAGTGAACTGAAAGATGCATCGGCATGGCTCCATCCGCGACGTAGTGTCCCAGAACTCCGGCATAATGCACCGCATTCGCTCTTGCGAACTCTCTGTCGGCATCGTTCCTGGCGTTGCGAAAATTCCGAAACGCATTTCGAAGGCGGCCGTATTCTTCGATGATGGCGTAGGGCAGGTATCCGACCTTGATCAGGTCCACCTTCTTCGCTCCAAGCTGCGACATGAACGCATATCGGTCGGTCGGAAGTGTGGACAAGGCTCCCCAGTATTCGGAATCGAAGAAATGATCCGGCGCCTGCGCAATGTTCATGGGGCTGCTGGCTTCTTCGCGCCATCGGTCGGGCTCCAGTGCGTCGTAGACCAGCTCGTTGGTGGCGGCCTTCATAAATGACGGCAGCCGGGATGCGGACGCTTCAATGGCCACGCGGTTTACGATGAAATGACCCTTTGGGCCCCACGCGGCCGACGACACCGCAAGCATCAGAATCAAGAGAAGGCTGAGGGTTGCTCGCATATTCTGCGAATATAACAGAGCATGAAGAAAGCGTTGCCGAATGGAATCCGTGTGGTGTTTGAAGATGACTCCGTCATTGTTGTCGACAAGCCTGCGGGCCTGCTCACGATGGGAACCAATACGGAACGCACGAAAACCTTGTACGCAGCGCTGCGTGCATACGCGAATTCAAAAAGGCCTGCGGAGAAGGTTTTCATTGTGCACCGCCTCGACCGTGAAGCGTCGGGGCTGCTGGTGTTTGCAAAAACGGATCAGGCGAAAGAGCACCTTCAGAATCAGTTTAAGGATCACAGCGCGGGACGGGTTTATGCGGCGATCGCCGAAGGCCGGGTGTTGCCCGAACAGTTCACGATTCGATCCAATTTGGCGGAGAACTCCGCGTTTCGCGTGTACTCCACGAAGAATGCGGGCGCAGGCAAGCCCGCCGTCACGCATGTGCGCGTGTTAAAGCGCAGTGCCAAAACATCGATGCTGGAAGTTCGCTTGGAAACCGGCCGCAAGCATCAGATCCGCGTCCATCTTGCCGAGCGCGGACATCCTATTGCAGGCGACAAGGTGTACGGCAGCCGGAGCAATAGCCTCGGACGGCTGGGCCTTCACGGGACGCATCTGGAATTCGAACATCCGCGAACCAAGCAGCGCATGCGCTTTGATTCGCCGTGCCCGCCAAATTGGAAATAAGTTAGTATTGCTGAAATGAACGCGTGCCGAATTCCTCCAAGACAATTTCCCGATCCCGTCGTGGACACTCCACTGGCGACGGTGCCCACCGAAAAAGCCGTTGTCCTGGCCGGCGGATGTTTCTGGTGCACGGAAGCGGTGTTCCGGCAGTTGCGCGGCGTTCGATCGGTGGTTTCCGGATATGCAGGCGGTTCAGCAGCGACTGCGAACTATCGTGCGGTGTGCGGTGGCGACACGGGCCACGCCGAGGCAATCGAAATCCGCTATGATGCGAGTCAATGCACGCTGGGACAGCTTCTGAAGATCTTCTTCTCGATCGCGCACGATCCCACGCAACTGGACGGACAGGGGGCCGACATTGGCACTCAATACCGTTCGGCAGTTTTCTTTGCAGACGCCGAACAAAAAAATGTTTCCGAAGCCTACATACGGCAGCTGGATTCCGCAGGCGTGTTTTCCAAACCGATTGTGACCACCATGGAGCCACTCGAAACGTTTTTTCCGGCCGAGGCCTATCATCAGAATTACGCAGCGCTGAATCCCGGCCAGCCGTATATCGCCGGCGTCGCCGCTCCGAAGGTTTCAAAGCTCCGCGAAAATTTTTCCGACAAGCTCAAAGCGTAGAGTTACAGGGACAGACCACTCCAGCATTGCTACTCACTCGAACCTCGCATATCCTCGGACTCAATTCCGCAGCCAAAGGCGAAAAGCGTCCTGCTGAATACATGCCTCTGAAAGGAAAATATGAAGAGAATCGTTTCTCGTTTGTTTTTGCTGTTGAGCGTCCTCGCAATCATGGCCGTTGCGGCCCTTGCTGCGGATAGCTCGGCGGGAACCTGGAAGCTCAATGCCGGCAAGTCGAAGTTCACGGGCTCCGTTGTCGTGAAGAGTCAAACCGACGTGCGCGAAGCAACTCCCGACGGTGGGATAAAAGTTACAAGGGTCGGTGTATACGCGGATGGCACCGCGATCAAAGGCTCGTATGCATACAAATACGATGGCAAGGAATATCCGGCCACAGGGTTGGCTTTCGATGTACTTGCTGTGAAGCGAGTCGACGCCAACAAAACGACCTTTGAAGTGAAAAAGACGGGTGGAAAATACCACGTGACCGGCGAGAACGTTATTTCTGCGGACGGCAAGACAATGACTCAAACCGCCAAGGGAACAGACGCCGACGGTAAGCCGATATCCTCGACATTGGTTTTCGACAAGCAGTAGCGAAGGCTATCGAGGCATTCCAGGCAAAGGGATGCCTCGATCGCAGCATTTCCGATTACGATGACGGTCCTACATGGCTTCACTTCAAGAACAGTTCGGCGACATCGACATTTACCTTTTTGACCAGATCCTGCGCGGGAACATTTCACCCGGGATGAGGATTTTCGATGCGGGCTGCGGCACGGGCCGGAACATCGTTTACTTCCTACGGGAAGGCTACGAAGTTTTTGGTGCGGATCCGGATTCGAAGGCGATTCACGCCGTGCGCCAGCGTGCGCCTCGCAATCCGGTGGAGAACTTCCGTATCGAGTCCGTTGAGGCAAACTCGTTTCCCGACGCCTTTGCCGACGTGGTGATTTGTAATGCCGTTCTCCACTTCGCCCGCGACGATGATCACTTTCTGGTCATGCTGCGAGGCGCCTGGCGCACACTGAAACCGGGCGGATTATTCTTTTCTCGCCTCGCATCCACCATCGGCGGAGAACACCTGTTGCAGCATCTTTCCGGGCGCCGGTACCGGATGGCGGATGGCACGGAACGCTATCTTGTCGATGAGCTCTTGCTGATGCAGCGGACGGCCGAACTGGGAGCGCATCTGGTGGATCCGATCAAGACGACAGTGGTCCAGAATCTGCGATCCATGACGACATGGGTTCTGCGAAAGCCTTAACCCGGGTTTTGGCCGCGGTTCCTGTTTTTTCCATGTTGCTTTTCCAGAAACGCCTGACCCACCAGTGCGGTGATAGCCCAGCGCAGAGTTTCGCGTGCCTCTTTTTTACTGAGGAGGCAGACGTCCCGCATTGCAATCAGCGCCTCGGTACCGATGGCCAGAGTCAGCGCATTGCGCAGCCTTCGCAATTCCCGGGAACCCAATTGCGAGCGGAACGGTTTCAGCGCGGAGTCGAGAAGCGGAATGCGGCGTCCCGGACGGGGAATGCGATCGGAGGGATCACTGTTGAGCCAGTTGTCAACGAAGTTGCGAACGATGACATGCAGGCCGATTTCATCCGCAGACAGAAGGTTGTTGACGTAGCGCTCCACGGCCAGCACGCGATCGACAGGCGTGGTCATGGTTGGGTCGAACAATTCCTCCTCCGGCAGGTCCGCCTGAAAAAGAGCATCGGCAACGAGCGCGTCAATGGCGGTGTAGTAACGATATATCGTTGCGCGGGAAACCTGCGCCTCGGCTGCAATGTCTTCTATGGTCGGAACGGTTCCCCTGGCGCGAAGTCTGTTGGCCGCGTCCAGCAGCGCCTGTCGCGTCCTGCGTTTCTGAAGCACCCGGCCATGAGATTCGTGTTCCTCGTGCCGAACAACTCTTGCATTTGATGAGACTGTTGTCTTATATTCACTCATGAGACAATAATCTCATAAGTAGCCATATGTCTCACAACAAATATTCGACTGAGCAAGGAGAAGTTCATGAGTAAAGACAAGCTTTGGGTCCTCGGTCACCGGATTCGCCCCATCGAAACAGACGGTTCCTACGGAATGGTCGAGATCGTTTCTCCGCCTCACGTGCCCGGACCGCCTCCGCACTTTCATAAATCCGAAAATGAGTTTTTTCTGATTATCAAAGGAACGTTGAACGTGATGCGCGACGGAAACTGGCAGCGGGCCCAGGCCGGGAGCTTTGTGGACCTTCCGCCGCACACCGTACATACGTTCATCAATGACACGGAAGAAGACGTGGTATGGATCACCGGATGGCGTCCGAAAGGTTTTCAGAGGTTCTTTGAGGATTTCGGTTTTCCGGAGGAGGAGCCGAGTTCCCGCGAGCAATCGACTTCCCAGTCCATCATTCAGGATGTGGTGAAGAACGTCGAATCCTATGGTATGTACATCGCGGGTTAAGGCGCCTTCGGTCATCGCCGCCAAATCCGCTGAAGCGGGAGCAGCCCTCAATTGCCGAATTCCGCATTCGGAGATTGAGGGGCTGTCCCCATCTCGCTGCTAGCGACCGAGCGTGAAATTGAGGGTGATTACTGTCGTCGATTCGACGGGTGTTCCATTCAAGAGTGTCGGTTTATACAGCCAATTCTGAAGAGTTTCGACTACGGAGGTCTCCAAAAGCGGGTTGGAACTGCTTACAATTTGCAGCGATCCCATGTGCCCGTCTTCATAAATGACTCCGGCAACCATGACAGTTCCCTGAACTCCTTTGTTGCGCGCTTCCTGCGGATACGAAGGAGACGGATGGGACACGAGACTTCCCCCTTGTACAGAACCGCCGACTCGAAGCGGACGTTGTCCGGGTGCCGGAGTTGTTGCTGGTGGTGAATTCACCATGACGACTTCCGAAGGGGCCGGTTCCACTCCCGGTGGTTTCGGCGGTGCGATGAACACCGTTCCTCCGGGGCAGTCCGCTTCCGTGAATGGCGTTCCGTCCGATTTAAATGCGCCGAACACGCTAAAGCACTTCAGGCCAGGGGGAGCCTGGGTCGCAATATCGATGACGGAGAAAAATGGTGCGAGCTTCAGTGTGAAAATAAAGCGTGCGGTAGAACCCGGGTCCGAGAGGGCGTAGTGGAGAATGCTCTTTTGAAACCCGGGGAGTTCCGCTGTAACGGAGTAACTGTCGAGCGGCAATTCCGCAAAGGTGAAGTTCCCCGAAATATTGCTTAAAGTGCGACGGATTATCCCGGTGGACTGCGCGGACATGTTGAGGACCACACCGGGTATCACCGCTCCGCTCTGGTCCAGGATCGTGCCGGAGAGCGTTCCACCCTGGATTGGTGCAGCGCCAGGTTCCACGGCTTCGGCGGCTCGGCTTGCGGGAGCGACAACTACTGCTGATCGTGCAGCAGCTCGTGGCGTCACCGGCTGCGCAACGACGGTTAATGCGGCCGCCGGAATCGGCGTCGGTGAAACGAATTCCACCGTACGAGAGACAGACCCCTCCTGTATGGGAGCCTGCGAACTCAGGGCCGCAAG
>Ga0207679_10002774_pt1 | contig 10851 bp, 6 predicted proteins | sample KBSC73metaG_FD_184320 | JGI IMG/M metagenome (GOLD analysis project Ga0207679, IMG submission 184320) | Corn rhizosphere microbial communities from Kellogg Biological Station, Michigan, USA - KBS C7-3 metaG (SPAdes) (version 2) | ecosystem: Host-associated > Plants > Roots > Rhizosphere > Soil ...
CCCGCTGAACCACAGCTCATCACCCCGGGGCGTCCACGCCACTGCGGTGAGCTCCTCCCACCCGTGAAGGACAACGCGCCGTTCCTTTCCCGGCTCGAGGAGCACCAGGTTCCCCCTGGCGTCTTCACTCCGCTCCCGCTCGACAAAGGCCAGCGTTCGCCCGTCGGGCGAGAGTCGGGCGAGGAGGATCGGTGTCTGACTCTCGTAGACAACCGTCCCGATCGGGAACTCGAGACGGTATCCGTCCGGGGTCTGGCGGGTGACGGCCATCCGAGTGCCGTCAGGGCTCCAGTCCGCACCCGTGACCTCCTCTGCGAGCTCGCGGGGTGCTCCGCCAACTCCAGGGACCACCGCCAGGGTCCCCGCAACGCTCGACAGACCGGCGCGGCTGGTCCTCGGATGGAGCAGCACCGCAAGCTCGCCCGAGGGGGAGATCGCCGCCAACCGGGCGTCATCCACGCCCACCGGGTTGTAGTCGGGATTGCTGGTGGTGGTGGAGTAGAGCCGTTCCCGCTCCCCGTTCCAGCTTGCCGAGAAGAGGACGGTGCGCGCATCCGGCGCGAAGCGGGCCGACGTGACCATCCCGCTGCGGAATGTCAGCCGACGGATGGACGGGGGCTCCGGTGGCCGTGGGACGGGGTGATTTCGGATGGCCAGCACCACTCCCACGGCCAGGGCCAGAGGGACGAGCGGCCACAGCCACCGCCAGGGAAACCTCCGTGCGCTGGGCTGCGAGGCGAGAACCGAACCGCTCGGCGTCCGCATCGCGTCGAGATGGAAGGCGAGGTCCGTCGCGGACTGAAACCGCTTGTCGCGGTCCTTTTCCAGGCAGTGGCGGATCAGCTGCGTCACCGCGACCGGCAGCTTCGCCGAGAGCGCGGCCGGCTCGGTGTGGAGGATGGCGTACTTGACCTCGACCGCCGTGCTCCCCGGGAACGCGCGCTGTCCGCTGACCATCTCGTAGAGCACGGCTCCCAGGCCGAAGAGATCGGTCCGGGCGTCCAGCGGCTCGCTCCGCACCTGCTCGGGGGACATGTAGCTCGGCGTCCCCACGACCTGACCATCATCCGTCACTTCCGAACGGGCAGCGGTCGAATCCAGCACCTGGTTGGTCCAGGGGCCGCGCGGTGCCTCAGCCAGCTTGGCGATGCCGAAGTCGAGCAGCTTCACGTGGCCGGCGCGAGTGAGGAACACGTTCTCCGGCTTCACGTCGCGGTGGATGACTCCCTGGGCATGCGCCGCGGCGAGGCCGCGCGCCACCTGCGCCGCCCAGTCCAGCGCCGTGTCGAGCGGGATCGGTCCCTTCCCCATCCGGTGGCGGAGCGTCTCGCCGTGGAGCAGCTCGGTGACGAGGTATGGCGCCCCCTCGTGTCGGCCCACGTCGAACACCACCAGCACGTTGGGATGGTTGAGTGAACCTGCAAGCCGCGCTTCCTGCTCGAAGCGGGTGAGCATCGGCGCGTCGCCATTGGCCGCCTCGGACATCAGCTTCAGGGCCACGTCGCGTCCGAGGCGGGTATCCCGGGCACGGTAGACCTGCCCCATGCCGCCCACTCCGAGAATGGAGAGGACCTCGTACGGTCCGAGGCGAATGCCGGGCCCGAGTGCCACTGCGCATCACCCCCCGCGAGGGAGAGACGATGGGAGTGTAGGCCGGAGGGCCTCTCGCTGGGGAACCCGGGTTCGAACCAGGAACCGGACAAGAAGAAAGCGGAATGAGAGCAGCAAGTTGGCGGGCTCTCGTTGGAGCGCTAGGTCGCGGGCCCAGCGGGGGCGCTCGGCGTCGTCATTCCGACGCGCACCGGCTCCGGAACCACGTGGGTGGTGAAGCTCTACACGTTCCCCTCGGCGAGGAACGCCCGACGAATGAAGTCCGCCAGGCGCTGCACATCGAGGCCGAGTGAATCGCCATCACGGCCGTGGTGGCGCGCATGTGCGCCTCCTGCACGCACGCGCCCCGTTGCCCGGGAGGTGACAGCGCCACCCACGCGCGTTGCCCGCCAGTCATGGGCGCGCTTGTACGCCGCGTCCTGGGTCCCGGGACTTGCCCGGGGCATCCCCGCTGCACTGTCCGCGGCGAGCGGAGTGGACACCGCTCCAGACGAGGGACAGCGATGAAGACCGACAACGTCGCCCGCAGAGATGTCGTGGGCTCTCGGCGGGGGCGCCCGGCGCCGAGCGTGGCTGTGCTCGGGGGCGGGGTGGGCGGCATGAGCGCGGCCCACGAGCTGGTCGAGCGCGGCTTCCGGGTGACGGTCTACGAAGCGAAATCCGTCCAGGGGGGCAAGGCCCGCAGCATCTTCGTGCCTGGGACGGCGTCGGAGGGCCGGCGAGGACTGCCGGGTGAACACGGGTTTCGCTTCTTCCCCTCGTTCTACAAGCACCTGCCCGACACGATGAAGCGCATCCCCTTCGGGACCAACCCCCAGGGCGTCTTCGACAACCTGGTGGCCACCGATCGGACGCGGGTGTTCCAGACCAGCGGCGCCTGGTTCGACCTCGTCTCCCACTTCCCTCGCTCGTTGGAGGACCTCCGGCGATTCCAGCCCTCCAGCTGGTATGCCCGGATGGGTATCCCGGACGCCGACACCAGAGAGTTCCTGCGCCGGACGATGCTCTTCGTGACCAGCTGCCCCGAGCGTCGGCTCGCCGAGTTCGAGAGCGTGACCTACTGGGACTACTACGACTTCGAGCATCGGCACCCCAACTTCCGTCGCTTCCTTGGGGAGATTGCCGTGCAGTCCCTGGTGGCGATGCGCCCACGCCTGGCCAGTGCCCGCACCACGGTGACCGTCGGGCTCCAGCTGCTCCTCGACCACCTCAAGCCCGGGACACAGGTGGCCCGGGTGCTCAACGGCCCCACCCACGACGTCTGGCTGGACCCCTGGCTCCTCTACCTGCGCCAGCGGGGCGTGGACTTCCGGTTGGGCACGCCGGTCGCGGCGCTGGAATCCGAGCGCGGGCGGATCACCGGCGCGCGCCTGGCGAGCGGCGAGGTGGTGCGCGCCGACTACTACGTCAGCGCGCTTCCGGCGGAGCGGATGGCGCCGCTGGTCGACGAGCGGCTGGCGGCAGCGGACCCTCAGCTCGCCCAGCTGTCCACGCTGAGCGGCGGGTGGATGACCGGCATGCAGTTCTTCCTTCGCCGTGACCTCCGGCTCGCGCCCGGACACCTCATCTTCGCCGACTCGCCCTGGGCGCTCACTGGCATCTCCCAGCCCCAGTTCTGGGCCCCGGGCGTCCTCGGAACGTTTGGTAACGGCAGCGCTGCGGGGGTGCTCTCGGTCTGCATCTCGGACTGGACCCAGCCGGGCCTCTTCGTCCGCAAGCCGGCGCGGGAGTGCACCCGGGAGGAGATCCTTCAGGAGGTCTGGGCCCAGCTGCAGAGCCACGTCGCGGCCTCGGGCCAGGACCGGCTCGAGGACCGAGACCTGGTGGACTGGTACCTCTCCGACAGCGTCGAGCACCGGCCCGACGGGACAGTGGTCAACCACGAGCCGCTGCTGATCAACACCGCGGGCTCGTGGTGGCGTCGGCCGGAGGCCTGCAGCCGGATCGAGAACCTCTTTCTCGCCTCCGACTACGTGAGGACCCACACCGACATTGCCACGATGGAGGGCGCCAACGAGGCGGCGCGCCGGGCAGTCAATGGCCTCCTCGAGCACAGCGGACGGGCCGAGGCCCGGTGCGCGGTGTGGCCCCTGGAGGAGCCCGCCGCCTTCGCGGTTCCGCAGGCCCTCGACCGGCAGTGCCTGAAGCTCGGGCTCCCCCATCCATTGCGCGCGCTGCTGGGACCCGCGCCGACTGCAGGAACGCATGCCCCCGAGGTCGCTGCGGCACAGCGCCGAGAGCCGCCTCCCGCGACGCGTGCACCCGAGGTCGCCGCGCAGCCGCGCCGGGAGCGTCTCCGGCTCGCCCCGAAGCTGGACGCGGACGTGGTGGTGGTGGGCGCCGGGCCGGCCGGGACCTCGACCGCGCTCAACCTGGCGCGGGCGGACCGCTCCTGGGCGTCCCGGGTCCTGCTCCTCGACCGCGCGCAGTTCCCGCGGCCCAAGCTGTGCGGGGGCGCGGTGACCCACCTGGGCGAGAAGGTGCTCCGGCGGATGGGACTGGACTTCGTGCCCCCGCACGTTGCGGTCCGAGAGGTGCGTCTGGTGTACGACGGGCAGGCGTGCACCTTCCGCGGGGATCCGGTCCTGCGAGTGACCCGGCGGGAGGTGTTCGACGCCTGGCTGGTGCGCGAGGCCGAAGCCGCGGGCGTCACCGTTCGCCAGGGCGAGTCGCTGGTGGCCCTGGAGCAGCGCGAGGACTTCGTCGAGCTGACCACCTCGCGCGGCGTGCTTCGCACCCGGGTGGTGGTGGCTGCCGACGGCTCCAACAGCACCGTGCGGCGCCTGCTCGACCTGCGCGACGCGGCGCACGTGGCGCGCCTTCTCGAGGTGCTCACCCCGGCTTCGGCCCAGGCGCCGGCCTTCCGGGACGGCGTCGCGGTCTTCGAGTACGGGCGAGTGGGCACGAGCCTCGCTGGCTATGTCTGGGACTTTCCCAGCCTGATCGACGGCAAGGCGGTGATGAACCGGGGCGTCTACGATGGCCTGGAGCGAACCCGCGCTGGCCACCCCGGCCTGGTCGAGGATTTCGAGGCCGCGCTCGACACGCGCGGGCACCGCCTCGAGAACCTCCAGCTCAAGGGACACCCCATCCGCACCTTCAACCCCCGGGGTCCGCTCTCGGTGGGAAGCGTCCTCCTTGCCGGGGACGCTGCCGGGGTCGACCCGCTCCTCGGCGAGGGCATCTCCTTCGCGCTTGCCTACGGCGAGGTGGCGGCAGAGGCGATCGGTGCGGCCTTCGCGCAGCGGCGTTTCGACTTCGCCGACTACTCCCGCCGGGTCCGGCGCCACGCGCTGCTCGGTCAGCTGCCGGCACGAGCGAGATTGGCCCAGTTCCGCAAGCGGCTGCGCGACCCGCGCCTCATCGGCTGGCTATGGCGGTTGACGGAAGCCACCCTCCGGCAGACGCGGTGGAGCGACCGGGCCTACGTCCCGGCCAACGCTTACCACCCGCTGCTCTGCGCCTGATCGCGGCGCGAGGGAACGGGATCTGTTCCTCACGCGAGGAGGTCTGCAGCCCACGCCGCACCAAGACGGGCCGGAGGGTCCACGATCGTGGACGTCACGGCTCCTGCGGAGAGGGCCGCGCACGGTCGTGAGTCCTACTGTGCACTCGTGCGCCGGTTCCAGCGCCGCTGGGCAGTGTTGAAATTGCCCTCACCAGGCCACGTGACCAGGTTCCCATCCGCGTCGTGGGGGACAGGCGGCGGGGAGGGGTGGCGATGCGTCACGCGGGCGAGCTTGGGGTGATTCTGTGGATGTTGGCAGGAAGCGAGGCGCTGGCCGCGGGCGCCAGTGGCCCTCCCTGCCGCTCCATCTCCTGGGTTCGTACCGGGGCCATGACCACTCCGCGACGGGGGCATGCGGCGACGCTCCTTTCCTCCGGAAAGGTGCTGGTCGCGGGAGGCACCGCCGATACGAGGGACGTCGACCTCGCAAGCGCCGAGCTCTACGACCCCGCGACCGGCAGGTGGTCACCGACCGGTTCGATGAGCGTTCCACGCGAAGGCCACACCCTGACACTGCTCCCGACGGGCAAGGTCCTGGTGGCAGGCGGGTTCACTCACTTCGTAGGAGTCACGGCGACCGCCGAGCTCTACGACCCCCAGACCGGTCAGTGGACGAAGACCGGTGCACTGCTCGAGCCACGACTCCAGCACACGGCCACGCTGCTCCCCACGGGCGAGGTCCTGGTGGTCGGCGGCCAGGGCGTGGCGCCGGGCTTCTTGACCAGTGCGGAGCTCTACGATCCGGCGACCGGGGAGTGGCACAGCACCGGAGCACTCTCCAACGAGCGAATCTTCCATACGGCAACGCTCCTCGCTTCGGGCAAGGTGCTGGTGCTCGGGGGATTCGCTGGCGCAAGCCCCACTGATTCCGGCGAGACGTATGACCCGGCGAGCGGGACCTGGACACCGACCGCATCGATGCTGGTGAAGCGATGGGCGCACACGGCGACCCGCCTTGCTTCGGATGCCGTGCTGATCGCCGGAGGAGACGTGCTGGGCTCGGATGGGTCGGTTCCGTCAGATGAGGCGGAACTCGACGATCCAGCCACGGGAAACTGGCGTCGGACCGGCTCTCTCTTCACGGCGCAATCTGAACACAGTGCGATCCGACTCCCCTCGGGCAGAGTTCTGGTGATCGGTGGAGTGAACTCCATTGGCCCCCTGGCCAACACGGAGCTGTTCGATCCGGAGTCGGAGACATGGAGCGACGCCGGCTGCACGAACGATCCCAAAGCCGGTCACACGGCCACGCTGCTCGGCTCGGGTGCGGTTCTGGTGGCCGGGGGAGTCATCAACAACACCGATGCCGACGCCAGCGCCGAGCTCTACGGCATCCTCGTTTCGCCCGCGCAGGCGAGTCTCGCGCCCGGAGGAAGCCAGACGTTCTCCGCCCAGGGCGGCAGCGGTCTTGGGTATGTCTGGTCCTTCCTGAAGAACCAGTCGGGAGGAACCCTGAGTGCCTCGGGGAACTATCAGGCCGGTCTGGTCACCGGTGTGACCGATGTCCTTCAGGTGGTGGATTCGTTTGCCAATTCGGCGACCGTGACCGTGAATCTCCCCCGACAGGCGACCACGGTCTCGGCGACAGCACCCCACGCGAAGTCCGTGGGCTGTAACACCGCCGGCGGCGCCATCATGCCGACGCTCGGGGTCGCGGTGCTGCTTCTCCTCGGCTGGCGCTCGCTGCGCGTCCGGCGTCCCCCTACGCTCTGAAGCCACTGACCGACCCGCCAGCTGTGGGCGCGCGTCGCAGACCGGGTTGCTTGCCGGCGTTCGCACTCGAACCAGGGGGGGGAGCATGCAACGGTGTCTTTCTGCCGCGCTGTGCCTGGCGAGCGTTTCGGTGGCCTGTGCCTCGTCCGGCGGAGGTGGCCTCGGGACGTGGAAAGGGGGCGCGGGGGACGATGAGCTCCAGCTCGCGGGCTACCAGGGCCTGAGCTGGGCCACCGTGTACTGGCTCTTGAACACCCGGCCCGACGGGGTTGACCGCCTCTCCCGCGCGTTCGCGTCCGGGACCGGAGCGAACGAGGCGTGGCGGCAGGCGTTCCCGGGCCTCACGCCGGAGCAGGCGGATCTCGAGCTTCACGACTACATGAAACACGGGCAGTACGCGTATGGGGAGGCGACTGTCGCGAAGGCCTCGACCTCGGTGGCCGCCCGCGCCCTCAGCGAGGCCGAGGTCAAGGCGTTGCTTGCAACCCTCGCCGCGCACGCCTTGCCCTGACCGTCCGCCGGCCAGCGAGGGTCAGGCGACCCAGGACGACCAACGAGAGCAGCGCGATGAGCGAAAAGGGCCCATTCTCGCCGACGGTCGAGCATCCGCTGGTGCTGGCTCCGCGGGTCGCCGCCGCACTCACCAGCTGTGCGCCCACGGTGATGTGCGCCGAGGCAGACTGTCCCGCAGCGTTGGAGACGGTGATCACGTCCTCCACCCCCTCGAGCTCACCTGCGGTGTACTGACCGTCAGGAGCCAGCGTCCCACCCGACGCATTTCGGGTGAGCAGCCAGGTGAACGCAGACTCCCCGCCTCCTCGAGCAGTGAATGGCTGGAGGGCCTTCGGTGCAACCGCCACCCTGGATGGTGAGATGGTCACGACCCCGTAGAGCTTCGCGCTGGTCAGCGAGCGGTTCGAGTCGCCCACTCCACCCGTGACCAGAACGGCGCCAGACGAGAGCAGGGTCGCAGTTTGGAAAAAGCTGGGCGGCCGCAAGCACCCAGCATCGCTCCAGCGGCCCTGTGCAGGGTCGAAGGATTCTGAATTGGGAATGCTGATGAAACCGCCGATGCTGGCGCCACCGGCGACCAGGACGCTGCCCGATCGAAGAAGGGTCGCGGTATGAGGCCCATGCGCCGCCGCCAGCTCACCGGTGGCCGTCCACGTTCCCTCGACCGGATCGTACAGTTCCGCAGTCTTCAACGCCGGAGTGCTTGGAGGACCGTCCCCTCCGGCGACGAGCACGAGGCCGGAGTCGAGCAGGGTCGCGGTATGAAAGAAGCGCGACGTCGTCATCGCCGGGCCCGCCGTCCAGACCCCAGACGCGGGATCGTAGATCTCGGTGCTCGGGACCTCGAAGAAGCGTTCGCCGAGTCCCCCGGTGATCAGGACTTTCCCCGAAGGCAACAGTGTGGCCGTGTGGTAAACGCGCACTGAAAGCATGTCGCCGGTCGGCGTCCAGGTTCCGGAGACCGGATCGAACAGCTCGGCGCTCCGACTCGGCAGGCTGGCGACGCCACCGGCAACGAGGACCTTCCCCGAGGGGAGAAGCGTTGCCGTATGACTCTGGCGAGGCTCCGTCATCGGCGCCGTCGCGGTCCACTGGCCTGTCTCCGGTTCGTAGAGCTCCGCCTGCCGCCCTTCGGGGTCGGCGGTCCAGCCGCCGGCAACGAAGACTCGCCCGTCGGGGAGCAGGGTGGCCGAGTGTCCTCCCCGCACCACGTTCATCGTGCCTGTCGGTGTCCAGGTTCCGGAGAGCGGATCGAACAGCTCGGCGCTTGCAGTGGGGTCGTTCCCCTCGACGAATCCGCCTGAGACCAGAACCTTGCCCGAAGGCAGAAGTACCGCCGTGTGCAGGTTCCGGGGGGTGCCCATGTCCCCTGTCGCAATCCAGATGTCTTCGCGACAGGGTGGCGGTGGCGGGGTGTTCCCGCTCGCCCAAGCCGATAGCCCCGAGAGAAGGAGCGAGGTCAGCCCAATGCGTAAGCGGCCAGCCGTCAGCTTTGACATGGGACGTCCCCCGATGCGCGAAGGTGGCCACTGGCCAGTCGCCGCGCCAATCGGGGTGGGAAGGCGTCGCTCCGTGCCCCGGAGCAGCGCGTCCGGCCGGCCCGGTCCCGGAGGAAATGAACCCTCCGTGCGACCGGCTCGAGCTGAGGTCGTGCAATCAGGCTCCGCCGAAGGACCGGAGATCGGTGGGCGACCGTCCGGAGAACGGGACTGGCCCAGATCGCAGGCACCGTTGCCGGCCTCGGCCAGTCAGCGAGGAGGTCTTGTCGAAGGAGACGATGCTCACGCGTGCCGGTCAGCGCGCGTCACACCCGGTTGAACCGACCATTCCGCGGGCTCGTTATCCTTGTCGGCCGCTGCGTCCGCTGCGGTCTTGTGGACCTTGCCTGGCTTGTGGTGCGCAGGCGCGTAGATCGCGTAGACCTGCATCGGTTCCTTCCCGATGTTGGTGACGTTGTGCCAGCTTCCTGCCGGAATGAGGATGCACCAGCCATCGGACACCTCCTTGTCGAAGGTGAGCTTGTCCCTGGCTTGTCCGATCTGGGCTCGACCACGACCAGCGTCGAGCCGAAGGAACTGGTCGGTGTCTGGATGCATCTCCAGTCCGATGTCGCCACCGACGGGAATGGACATCAGCGTCACCTGAAGATATCGGCCGCTCCAGGCTACGGTCCGATAGTTCCTGTTCTCCCGGGTCGCTTCCTCGAGATCGAAGGACTGGGGCTTCGGCCCGATGTCTGTCACGATCATCACTTGCTCTCCTTGTTGGTTGGTCAGCTGACTCAGGTTCATGCGGAGGCGTCACTCGCGATCGCCGGGCACCGTCCTCTCGTTCGCACTTGAGTCATCCACTGGGCTGGTCAGCGCGCCCTCGCTGGGCGCGCCGCTTCCACCGGGGATCCGTGCGATCGACGCGGTCGGATCCCGCCATCAGCTGGTCGAACAGGCCCTCGACGACGGCGGCCACCTCCGGATCCTCTTCGTACGCACTGGCGCGCGAGCGGCGCGCGCTATTCTGCTGGGATGAGATCTTCGGCCGCGATGATCTGCCACCGTCCATTGCGTTTGAGCCAGGTGTCGGTCCAGATGAGGGTCTCGATGGAGTCCTTGCCGTCCTTGGAGGTCTTGACCCGGCTTTCGCTGCCATAGGCGATGGCGAGGTTGTTCCCGAAGAAGCGGATCTTCACCTCTCCGAGCTTGCAGTCGCGCGCCGACGGCTTCTCCGGGGTGGTCGGCTTGGAATAGCGCTTGCCGGAGGGGCTGGTGCCCTGGAAATCCTCAGCGAGGAGCGTCTGCACGACGTCATTGCCGTCACAGGCGCTTTCCGCCCAGCGGCGCTCTTGCGAAATCATCCAGACGGCTGTTTTGTCGTCGGCGGATGCCCAACGGGAGGTTTGGGCGGAAGCGGCGGCGGTGGACAACAGCACGACGACGGAGAGCATGCGCATGCCGGAGAGAGTACCAACTTGGGTGCGAGGTGCTGGCTCGGCTTGCGCAGGCCAACTCAGATCGAGGGCTTACTATCTGGCGCGGCGAACCTTTGTCGGTTCGCGAACTTGGCTTCAGAGAAGTAAGGCTCCGTTCTGTGGCTCCGGGGTTAGCGGTTCAATCCCGCTTGGTCGTCCAACGAATCCCGCGCCGCTCAGCTCCGCAGGTATGTCTCCACGACGCTCCGGACCTTCACCCGGGCCCGGTGAAGCAGCACCCGCTGATTCGCTTCCGACAGGCGAAGGGTCGCACAGGCTTCCTGGCCGTCGCATCCAGCCACATCACGCAGAGTGATCACCGCCCGCTGCCGCGGAGGCAGGGCCTCGATGGCGGTCCGGATGGTATCGAGGATCTCCCGACGCTCCAGGGAGTCGCGGCTCCGCGCATCGACTGAGGCAGCATCGGTGGCCCATTGACGAGTTCATCGACTACACCGCCGTCCCCTTCGAGCGGCAGGTGCGCGAGGTCGATGTCGTCCTGGATACGGCCGGCGGCGAGACCCGCGAGCGGTCCTGGGGG
>Ga0207679_10002775_pt1 | contig 10849 bp, 6 predicted proteins | sample KBSC73metaG_FD_184320 | JGI IMG/M metagenome (GOLD analysis project Ga0207679, IMG submission 184320) | Corn rhizosphere microbial communities from Kellogg Biological Station, Michigan, USA - KBS C7-3 metaG (SPAdes) (version 2) | ecosystem: Host-associated > Plants > Roots > Rhizosphere > Soil ...
CCGCAAACGCCGTCCTGAACCAAGTTGCAAGAACACTCGGAAACATCCCGAGGTCGGCGCGCTCACCCAATTGGCGCGCGAGAATACTGCGCGCATCGTCGGCACCGAACGGCGTGTCGCCAGTAAGCGTGAAGTACACGATCGCAGCCAGCGCGAAGTAGTCGGCCGCCGGCCCCTGCAGCTCACCAAGCAATTGCTCCGGTGCCGCGAACGCGGGCGTCCCGGTAGTGCTCGCGACATCCTCGCCCGTCACGTTGGCAATTCCGAAATCGGTGATGCGCCAACGCTGATAACGGTCGATCAAAATGTTCTCCGGCTTGAGATCGCGATGTAGGATCCCATTGGCGTGCGCTACGATGAGACCGTCGAGCACCTGATCCACCTGCGACGCGATCTCCGCTACCTGACGTGGTCCCGAGCGCGCGATCAGACTCGCGACGCTTCCCTCTTCGGCAAGCTCCATGGTGTACCACGAGAGATCGCCGCTCGAATCCCAATCGTAAATTGGGACAATCGCAGGATGCGCCAGCTGCGCGGCTAGCTTGGCCTCGCGCCAGAACGCGCGTACCGCGCGGTCGTCGCGTGCAATGCTCGGATGAAGCGCCTTGAGCGCTACCTCGCGCTCGAGCGACAGATCACGGGCGCGCCAGACTGTGCCGAAGGCGCCACTCCCCAACTTCGACAGAATCTCGTAGTCGTCACCGACTGCCCAGCGCACCCGCGCCTCCGCGGATTCGTCGGCGCTTCGGTCCGGCTCGCCACGAACCATCGCGACCGCGCGGGTCGGGTCCCCGCGGTCCACCGCTCTCAGCAATATCGCGAGAGAGGGATACCTGTCCGCCGGGTCGAGCGAAAGCGCGCGGTCCAACGCGGTCGCCATCGACTCCGGAGTCTCGGGACGCACGAGCTTGACGGGCGGAGCACCACGCGACGGCGGCGCTTCACCGGTCAGCGCGGTAAAGCACATTGCTGCGAGCTGCCATTGGTCACTAGCTGGCGTAGGAATCCACTCGTCACCTTCCCATTCCGGCGGCATGGGGAGCAGCTCCTCCCGCATCGGCCGGGATGACTCGAGCGAACGAATCTCCAGCGGACCGTTTCCCGGCCGCACGCCGGCGGGGATTAGTTCGCGGGGGACCGCCCACTGCCACTCCAGCATCCAGAGCCGGCCGGTTGGAGTCGTCCAGAGTGCATCGCCGTTCAGTCCACCGTGGGCGATACCCGTCTCGTGCAAATAGGCAAGCGTCGAACACGCGCCGCGCAACATTTGCAACACGTACGGGATGTCCGCGAGTCCCAGCCGCGCCAGCCGCGCCCGCACCGTCTCGCCCGTCACCCAGCGGCGGAGGTAACCGGGCCCGCGACGGCCTTCGCGGTACGATGTCCAGTAATGATAGGTAGTCGGGATCGAGGGATGGCTGCGCTGCGCCAGTTGCCGCGCTTCCTCGAATAGCCACGCGGTGTGCGCTGGATCCGGCGCAGTCACGAGCGACAGCGATCGGCCGAGGACGTCGATCACTTCCTGGTAGTGCCGATAGTCTCCTACCATACCGCCAGGGCCCCATGACCATTCCGGCGGCAGCTGCCATTCGACCAGATGCGGCGGCAGCACCTTGGTCGCTCGCGGTGTTACGACTCCGCGGTTGACCGGCGTCACGGCGACCTCCGCGCCAAAAGTATGAGCACCCTCGTTCCGACTCCTTCGTCGCTGGTAATCGCGATCTCGCCACCCCAGGCCTCGATCAGCCGTCGCGTGACGGCAAGTCCAAGCCCACTGCCTGTGGTGCGGGTGGAGAAATGTGGCTCAAAGATGCGCGGCATCACAGCGGCGGGAATTCCACCACCATCGTCCACGGTCTCGATGCGCACTCGGACGTCTTCTTCCTGCATTGTGATGTCGACGTGACGGGCGCCCGCCAGACGGGCATTCTCGAAGATGTTGAGCAGGACGTCCCGCATTTCATCCTTGCGCCCCATCGCCCATATCGGACGATCGGCTCCGCGCAGGCGCCATTTCACCTTCCGATCGCCCATCTGCTCCAGACCGGCGACATCGCGCGTGATCGCGGCAACATCCATTGGCTCAGCGGGCGGCAAATCGGCCGGAGCGCTCCCGTAACGGCTGAAGGACCGCGCAATCTCGTCCAACCGGTCGATCTCGGCGAGAATTCGTCGAACGTTGTCATTGAGAACGGTGTCGTAATCGACCCGTGGATCGCTGCGAGCGCGCCGAAGATGCTGGACGCCGAGTCTGATTGGAGTCAGCGGGTTCTTGATCTCGTGGGCGACCTGCCGCGCCATCTCTCCCCATGCCAGCACACGTTCGGCGCGAGCGACCTCGATTCTGCTGAGCTCCAGATCCCGCGCCAGCCGGCGCGCGGCGACGCCGCTGAGCCAGAGTGCGGCCAGCGCTCCGGCGGCTGTCGCAAAAAGCACCAGCATGCCGAGATCACGGCGACGTCGATCGAGAACGAGATCGTCGCTTCGCGCCGGAGCACCGACGACATAACGCTGCTGCCCCGGGCCGAGCGCGGCGGCGTATCCGAAAAGCATCCGCGCTGTTCCGAGGCTCTCTTCCCACGCGGCCGAAAGCTCGCCGGCACGCTCGATCTGGAGTTCGACAGCCGAGGGGAGTGATCGTCCCATGGGCGCAAGAGCGTCTAGGAGGCTGTCGCTGCTCCGCTCCAGAAAGCCGCTGCTGTAAAGAAAGAGTGGGGTATCGAAGCGCTCGGCAGCTGCGGGCAGCTGGGTGAGATCATTGCCCGCCACGACAGCGTGCAGTGTCTCGCGCACCAGCACCTCCCTGGTCTGAAGATTGTCGCTGCGCAGCCGTTGATATGACCACACCGCGAAGGCGATCGCGGGAATCACGAAGAACGCGAACAACGCGAGCGTCAGTCGCGCGTGATACGTGTAGATCCATCGCGCAGCGCGGACCCGGAGCCACCGCAAGAAGCCTCTTTCCACCAGGGCGCCGAGCAGCCACAACAGGCCGACGACCATGAGGTCGAAGAGAAGCACCAGCACGCCACGCTCGCCGCGCGCCCACAAGGAGCGAAAGTCGATCTCGACGTGCGCGCGCATGGTGCCCGTGCTGGTGGAGATCAAACGGTCTCCGTGCACCTCGTCACCGACGCGGTGCCAGCGTACACTACCGGTATCGGCGGCAGCGCCCGCCGACGCGGAGGCGAGAGCAACTGCGTAGGGCGGATCACCTCCGGATGGAGGAGCCATCCCGATCAAAGCCGCATAAGGGTTGGCGCCGAGCAAACGCGTCCGCGGCAACACCAGCACGGACGTTGCGCCACCCGTCGGATGCGCGACTGCGGCCAGCACCTGGACGCCGGTTGGTCCGAGAACGCTTCTCGTGACCGGCTGGTTGGAAGTGAGGGTCTCCTTGATCGCGCTGGCGACCGCGCCGGAATCGGGCTCCGTCGGCACGACCGCGAATTCCGAGATCTGGTTCCCAACCTGGTCCCACGAGGTGAGCACTGCCGGATATTCAGCGGCGGCGAGATCGGAGGACGCATAGAGCTTCAACAGGTCGGCGCGGCTTACAGCCCTGGTCGAGCTTCCGAGCGTCGAGACGAGACGTCGAGTGAGCTGCACGGCGTAGTCGTCGACGTGGCCGAGTGCAGCAACGTCCTCTTCCGCCAGCTGGATACGCTGCCTGGAGGTCGTCGACCAGAGGCCGGCAAGTGCAACGATGCCAGCGGCGCACGCGATAATCAGCGCGGCGCGAAAGCTGACGTCGCCCGCCAAACCCATCGACATCCTGATGGTCCAGTAAGCACCGAGCAGTACTGCGAACAAAAAAATGACGAGCGGCACCTCCCACAACAGCCAGAGGCCGGGTGTCGAACCCCATGGCGGCTGGCCGATTCCACGGACGATGTTGGAGGCGAACGGCAGTCCGACGCCAAGAATGAGTAGCGCGGTGATAAGCGCCGCGGCCCGCGGCCACCGCGCGTTGGGTCGGGCGCGGATGACCGCAAAAACGGCCATCAGGATCAGGCAGGCGCTGATGCACAGCGCGCCGGCGTTGGCCGTCAGCGGACCACCCAATCTCGAGAAATAGTACGCCGGGTCGAACGCGCGCGACGCATTGGAGAACGAGTTCCACGGCACGAGGGCGGTGAGTAAAAGCGCGAAGCCGAGCGCGACGAGCCGCTCCACCAACGCGTGACGGTCTCTCCACGCATAGGCGAGAAACACGAGCACCAGAAGCACCAGCGCAACCGTTCCGCGGGCACGAAACATTGACGCTTGGCGAAAGCGCACCTCGCCGGCTGCCGCGAGTTGCGGCGTAGCGCGCAGCAGCGGCTTTCCTTGAAACGACAGCACTACCTCGCCGCCGTCGGCGCTGTCACCGGGGGCGAATTCATACGAGGTAACTGCCTGGGTCGCGGAGAGCCGGCTGTCGACGGATTCGGTAAGCCGATCGGCCGGAGGCGCTGCATCGACCACCGCCGAAGCAATGGCGCGTCGAGCGCCGCGCGACCGCATCACCTGGAGTGTGACGTAGAATGGAGTGAAGCTGACGCTCAACGGCGCGATCGCGGAATCCGGATCGATGCGCATCTCGCCCGACCACGCCAGGGGCCGGGCTCCATCGAGCAGGACCACCGATTCGCCATCCCGGTGGGGCGAGCGCGTATCGAGGAAATCGAATGCGGCTTCGGGGGTGACGGGCGCATCGAGCGCGGTGGTCGCGCGCTCGTCGAGACGGTCGCGGGTCGTCGCAAGCTCTCGCTGCAGCGCCCGGATCGCGCCCTCGCCGGCATTCCCGGCATCGTCGGCGGTTGGTGAAAGCGAGGAACCGGTGCGGGGCAAGGCCGGTGTTCTTACCCAAAGCGCGATCAGGAAGAGCGGAATCGCGGACGCCGCGAGGATTGCGCCCCGCGAGTGACGTCGGCTTCTTACAGTAGGTTCCCCAGCTGATGCGATGACTCTTCCCTCCCCCTTACCGGCTTCCGGACCGCTGCGCGTAAAGGAGCTCAATCCCGCGCAGGTCAGTGCTGCACTCGGTAACGATCCGCGACTCATCATCCCGATCGGCACCTGCGAGCAGCACGGTCCTCACCTTCCGCTTGGCTGCGACACCATCATCGTCGAGCGCATGGCCGACGATCTGTCCGCAGAATATGGCGTCTTGCGCGCTCCGACGGTGGAGTACGGAGTCAATGTCGACACCGAGCGCGGCTTCACCGGCAACGCATCCCTGCGCAAGAAAACCCTGCATCGCATGCTCAATGACCTGATCGATTCGTGGGAGGCGACGGGTGTCCGCGAGTTCATCCTGTTGACTGCGCACGGCCACGATCCGCACCAGGAGGCCCTCGCGACGGTGACGACTACGGCAGCGCGGGTGCGAGTCGTCGACATGTTCGGCATGAACCTGTCCGATCTGCTGGAGGGACAGCGCGAAGCAATGCACGGCGACGAAGTCGACACATCGATAATGCTCTACCTCCATCCGGAGATGGTCAGCCTGGATCAGGCGCAGGACTACATGATGTCGCGCGAGCAGCTGCGCAGATACCGGCGCGGCTGGCTGACCGTGCCGAGTGGCAGCGCCGGGTCGATCGGTCGCCCGTCGCTGGCTTCGGCGGAGAAGGGTCGTCTCATCTACGACCGCATCTACGCAAAAATCAGCGATCGCATCTTCCTCGCGCCGTCTCCGACGGAGTAACGGGTCGAGGGCCGCTGGCGCCCGCGACCGCAGCGCAGGTTCTTAATTCAATCTTAAGAAAACGTGCTGTGTCAGGGCCCTGAAACTCTGTTATATAGTTGCGCGTAGGTGTCCAAAAGCCCACCTCTCCACCAAATGATAAGAACACTGCTTTTCATAGGCCTGACTGCAGCGACCGTAAGGGCATCTGCCCAGGTCGCCCCGGCTGATTCGACCGCACCCTCGACGCTATCGCTCGATCAGGCGATCGCTCTGGCGCGGCGCAATAACCCCGCCTATCAGCAAACCCTCAATAACCGGATCGGCGCGCGAGCCGCGGTGAGAAGCGCCTATGGCGCGCTGTTGCCGAGCGCCGATGCGTCGCTCAGCGTTCAGCGCCAGCAGGGCGGCGAGCAGATTTTCAGCGGCACCACCCTCGGCGCCAGCTCTGACGTCAATCAGTCGAACTACCAGATCGGACTCAGCTACCGTCTGAATTCCGCGACTCTGATCACGCCCAGCCTCGAGCGAGCCAACCGCGATGCGGTCGAAGCGGACATTACCGGTGCCACCGAGACGCTGCGAGCCAACGTGGCGCAGCAGTACCTGTCGACGTTGCAGGCCGAGGCGAATGCCGACCTCCAGGATTCCCTGGTCGTGGCGTCACAGCAAGAGCTCATCCTTGCGCAGGCCCGCGAGATCGTCGGCTCGGGAACCCAGCTCGACGTGCAGCGCGCCGAAGTCGCGCTTGGACTCCAGAAGGTCTCAGCCCTCAAGGCCCGCAACCAGGTGGAGATCGAGAAGCTCAGGCTGTTCCAGATCATCGGAGCGCCGCAACCGGCGACGGTGGAGCTGACCACCGAGTTCAAGGTCACGCCGATGAATCTGAGTCTGCAGGACCTGATCGCTTCGGCCCACCAGGACAATCCTGGAGTGCTGGCGCTACGGTCGCGCGAACACGTAGCCGATCTCAATGTGCGCCGCGAGAAGGGTGAATACTCGCCAACGCTGTCGCTCTCAACGGGGATTGGAGGATACACGTACGGCTACACGAACCCGAACTTCCCGGTCCAACAGGCGCAGGCGCAGCTGGAATCGTCGCGCGCAAGCTGCATCAGGACCGAAGAAGTGCGTGCCGCGCTCAACCTCTCCAATCAACTGGCGGAGTGCAATGCGATGGCATTCACCGACGCCCAGGCGGCGGCAATCCGGCAGAGCAACTCGAAGTTCCCGTTCGACTTCACCAAGTCGCCACGGTCGATCAGCGCCACCCTGTCACTGCCGCTGTTCGACGGGTTTGCGCGCGAGCAACGTCTGCAGGAAGCGCAGGCGAATCGCTCCGACGCGCGCTATAGCGTGCGCTCGATGGAGCTCGCGCTCACCGCCGATGTCACTGCCGCGTATCTGACGCTGGTGACCGCCGGCAAAACCGTCACGCTGCAGGAACAGAATGCCGCAGCCGCGAAGAACGAGCTCAAGCTGGTTCAGGACCGTTATCGCATCGGGGCGACGACCTTCGTCGACCTGACCGAGGCGCGCGCTACATACGAGCGCGCGGAGAGTGACCGCATCAACGCGATTTACGACTACCACAAAGCCTTCGCCGCTCTGGAGAGCGCCGTCGGTCATCCCCTTCGCTAATCGGATCGAGACAATGAAGAAACGCACCAAATGGACAGTTGCCGGCATCATCACGCTCGCGGTGGTGATCATTGGCGTGACCAGCGCCATGAAGGGCCGCAACAAGGCGACCGAAGTCCGAATGGAGAAGGTTCAGCGCCGCGATCTCGTCGCGTCGGTGACGGCCAGCGGTCAGGTCCAGCCCCACACCAAGGTGGACATTAGCGCCGACATCAGCGGCCGCATCGTCCGGCTTGCCGTCAAGGAGGGGCAGATGGTGACGGCCGGTCAGTTCCTGCTCGAAATCGACCCGTCGCAGTACCGCGCTTCGGTGGAGCGCGCGACTGCGGCAGTCGCGTCCGCGCGGGCGCAGTCAGCGCAGGCGAAGCCCGCGTTGAGCCAGGCGCAGAGAAACTTCGACCGTCTCATGGCGCTCAAGAAAGCGAACCCAACGCTCGTTTCCGACGAGCAGATCGAGCAGCTCAGAACCCAGGTCGAGGTCGATCAGGCAACTCTCGAAGCGGCCAACCATTCGGTGGACCAGGCCGCGGCGTCGTTGCGTGACGCGCAGTCGCTGCTCAGCAAGACGACGATCGTCGCGCCGATGAGCGGCCAGGTTACGCGACTGAGCGTCGAGCAGGGCGAGACAGCGATCCAGGGCACCTTCAACAAGGACGCCGCGACGATGCTGACCATCAGCGACATGAGCGTCCTCGAGACGAAGGTCAAAGTCGATGAGACCGACGTGTCGCGAATCAAGATTGGAGACTCCGCGGTGGTGCAGCTCGACGCGTTCCCCGATACGACCTTCGTCGGTCGTGTTTCGGAGATCTCGAACAGCTCGGTCAAGGCGGCGGGCACCGGTGGAACCGGGGGCGCCGCCGACCAGGCGATCGACTACGAAGTCACGATCCAGCTGTTGAACGCGCCACCGGAGACGCGCCCCGACTTCTCATCCACCGCGAAGATCATCACGTCGACCCGCCTTAACGTCCTGTCGATCCCGATCATCGCGCTCACGGTAAGAGAGGACACCGTCAAGCCGGATACGGCGCTGACGCTTGCCCGCAGGGCGCCAACCAAGCAGGTCGGCAAGCGCGACGTCGAAGGCGTATTCGTCATCGGCGCCAACAACAAAGTCAGCTTCCGCCCCGTAAGGGTTGGTATCGCGGGCGAGAAGTACTTCGAGGTGCTGACCGGTCTCAAGGAAGGCGAGGAAATCGTCGGCGGGACCTATCAGGCCATCCGCGAGCTCAAGGATGGCGCAACAGTGCGCGCGCAGAAAGAAGCGACTCCGAAACCCGGCCAACCGGCAAAATCCTAATGCAAATCGATGAAATTCCGCTCAGCACCACCGCTGAGCGGCAGGCGGTCACCACCGAGTCCGGGGTCGCACCCGACAAGGACTGGGTAATCGTCACTCGCGAGCTGAAACGCGATTACGACATGGGCGGCGAGGTCGTGCACGCTCTGCGCGGAGTCGACATCGCGATCCGACGCAACGAGTACGTCGCGATCATGGGTCCGTCGGGATCCGGCAAATCGACGCTCATGAATCTGATCGGATGCCTCGACACGCCCAACGGCGGCGAGTATTGGCTGAATGGAATGCTGGTCTCCGACAAGGATGAGGACGAGCTCGCACGGGTAAGAAATCGCGAGATCGGCTTCGTGTTCCAGACCTTCAATCTCCTTCCGCGCGCAACCGCTCTGCACAACGTCGAGCTCCCGCTCGTCTATGCGGGCGTCAACGCCGATGAGAGACGCGCCCGCGCTACCGAAGCCCTGGAGCGCGTTCAGCTCGGCGATCGCATCCACCATCGCCCGAACGAGCTGTCGGGCGGTCAGCGGCAACGCGTCGCCATCGCCCGCGCACTCGTAAACCGACCGGCGATTCTGCTCGCTGACGAGCCGACGGGAAATCTCGACTCGACGACGTCGGAAGAGATCATGCGGGTGTTCGAAGGTCTCGCCGAGCAGGGTCAAACAGTGATCATGGTTACCCACGAACCGGATATCGCGGCGCACGCGCGCCGGGTGATCGTGCTTCGTGACGGCAGGGTGGCCAGTGACGAGAAGGTCGCGACCTTCATCAAGTCCGCCGGCATCACGCCTCCGGCGCTGACGCGCAAGGACTGACGTGCCGTTCATCGAGGCAATCTGGCTCGCTCTGGCGCAGATCCGCGTGCAGAAGCTCAAGAGCTTCTTCACGCTGCTCGGCGTCTGCATCGGGGTGATGTTCCTGATCGCGGTGATCTCGATCGTGCAGGGCATGAGCAGCTACATGGAGAACGATTTCGCGGCGAAGCTGCTGGGGGTGAACACCTTCACCCTGCGCCGCTTTCCGTGGTTCGGGGACGGCGCGAGCTCGGAAGAGGAGTGGCGCGCCTGGTTGCGTCGCCCACGCATCTATCACTCCGACCTTCCGCTCGTAGCGAGCGTGCTCCCCGAGGGCTCGCGGTACGCCGTCGAAAGTCAGGAGAACCTCCAGGCGGAGAGCCAGTACGCGCGGCCGAAACAGGTCGAGGCCCACGCGGTAGATGGCGACTACTTCACGATCAAGAAGTACGATGTCCACACCGGGCGGCTCTTCACCCAGCAGGAAGCTTCGCTCGGCGCACCCGTCGTAGTCATCGGCAACGACGTCGCCACGTATTTCTTCAAGGACCTCGATCCATTGGGAAGGCCGCTGCGCATCAAGGGCATGCCCTACACGGTGATCGGAGTGCTCGAGAAACAAGGCTCGGTGTTCGGCCTGTCGCTGGATCGGATCGCGATCGCGCCGTACAACTCGCCTCTGCACCATTTCACCAATCCACGTGGCGACGTCGATGGCATCATGGTGCAGACGCCGTCAGAGCTGACGATGACCGACGCCATGGAAGCGGTGCGCGAAGTCATGCGTGGCCGCCGCAAGCTTCGCCCTGCCGAGCCCGACAACTTCTTCATGGAGACATCGGCGAGCGCGCTGGCGTTCATGGACAAACTGAAGAAGGTGATGACGATGGCGGGAACTGCATTCCCGGCGATCGGTCTCATCGTCGGCGGGATGGTCATCATGAACATCATGCTGGTGGCGGTGGCGGAGCGAACGCGTGAGATCGGCATCCGCAAGTCGCTTGGCGCGAGGCGTCGCGACATCATGCGGCAGTTCCTCGTCGAGGCGGCGACTCTCAGCACCCTCGGCGCGGTGATCGGCATCCTGCTCGGCATTGCGATCGCCAAGATCATCGAATGGAAGACGCCGCTACCGGCGGCAATCGCGCCGTGGATGAGGCCGGTGCGATCCTTGTCGACGATGCAGTCCCGGATGAACGGCGTGCCGACCATGATCTCGACCGCCGGGACCCGGCCGAGGCCGTCGGCCCGCGGGATCAGCCGCTGCGAGACGGCCGCCTTGAGCACGCTCGACAGCTGGATGCGGACCTGGCGCTGCTGATGCGGCGGGAACACCGCCACGATGCGGTTGATCGTCTCGGTCGCATCGAGCGTGTGCAGCGTGGAGAAGACGAGGTGCCCGGTTTCCGCGGCGTTGAGCGCGGTCTCCACGGTCTCGAA
>Ga0207679_10002779_pt1 | contig 10834 bp, 12 predicted proteins | sample KBSC73metaG_FD_184320 | JGI IMG/M metagenome (GOLD analysis project Ga0207679, IMG submission 184320) | Corn rhizosphere microbial communities from Kellogg Biological Station, Michigan, USA - KBS C7-3 metaG (SPAdes) (version 2) | ecosystem: Host-associated > Plants > Roots > Rhizosphere > Soil ...
GGATTGCGCCCCTGCTGGGAAAATTGGTAGTTCCAGCGCACACCCAAAAATATTGCATTTTGAAAAAAATAAACTCCGTTTGCATTGTGCAGACTTTTGCTCTCAATAAACATTAGCAGGAGAGCGTAGTGCAACTTGCGGCCGTCAAAATCCCCACCGGACCGAATTAACCTCGCCAGAAAAATACGCCGGCACGACCCGCATCCTGCTATCCGAAGGCTTCAATAGCAAGCGCACCGTGCAAGCCGCCATCGAGCGTGGCGAACGCATTCACCGCATAGGCCCTGGACGGGTGGCGGAACTGCAGCAGTGGTTGATGAAAAGTAGCAAACAGGAAAACGCGGCAATGCTCGACATGGATTTGTACGCAGGATTCGATAAAAGCGCACCAGCGTTATCCACGCCGATAGAGCCGGGCATTCTGCCCGTGTGCGAGGTTTTGAATGCCATTCCCGGCATTCAAACCTTATGGTCCTGCGAGGGACATCCGGAACGACAGTCGCCTCCCTATGTGACATTCATCGCCCCACAGGAAATCGCATTCCAGGTTGACCAGTTGCTGAGCCCAGGACGAGGAAATGAAACGTTGAAGTATTGCTAGCAGGTGGTGGCGAACTTCCGTGACGATGGCTCGCTGCAGTACACGATCAAACCGAACGACCAGCGCCTCGTTCACTGTCATTGGCTGCCGATTCGCCGCTGGAGCAAAGCCGCCATGAACCAGTAACTTCTGCGGCTTGCCGAGTTGCTTGCGTAAATGGAGCAGTAAATGCAAGGTAAGCAATCAGTGTGCGCCCGATGCTGACCGCAAGTGGAGGGCACGCATGACGCGCGCGGAGGCGCTTTCGGCGAAAGCAACTATCGAAGCCGCATGGGATAATCATTCGACGGTGGAAGGCCTGCACGAAAAGCCAATATGGTTCGACGCTCTCTCTCCATGGCCATGCGCAAACACGTCCCCCCGTCTGAATCGGCAAGCTGCACCAACAAAACTTGAATACGAAAAATCCATTGAAACAGAAACTCATGCCAGGCAAAGAAAAAAAGGCGACCCGCGAACGTCGGCCACTCGATTTCCAGCTGAAGGCTATCCAGATGGCCGAAAAAGCACAAGACGTGGCGTCAGTTGCCACAGAGCTGAAGGTTCCAATTCAAACTCTTCACAACTGGATCAGTGCATATCGCAAGGGCGATCTCGGCGAGAAAATCAAGCTGCTGCCGGATCACCTGACGTATCTGACACGGCTGTGCAAAAAACGCTTGCAAGAGCTGAAGTCACAGGAAAGCGAGAAGAATACCCGCGCAGGTCAGAAGGAGATGCAAGTCATGCAGGAACTGCTGGCCAAATTCTCGAAGAAAAAACAAAGCAACACCGATGAATGATATTCAACGCAGTACAAGTATGAGTGCACCACAACAAGAAGAAAGCTTCGACCCCAACAAACTGCTGGATGCGCTCATTGACATGATGCAGCTTAAGAACGATGCAGCGCTTTCCCGCCGGCTGGGGGTGGCGCGGAGCATTATCAGCAACATCCGGTGCGGCCGGCTTCCTGTGGGCGCCTCCATGTTAGTGCGCATGCATGATGAAAGCGGCATCTCGATCAAGGAACTCCGCGCCATCATGGGCGATCGTCGGGAAAGGTTCCGAATGTCGTACGAGCTCCATCAGCGCAGGGCCGCATAGCAACCGATCGGGAATACCACTGCGAATGGGAGCAAACGACGCTCGCCAAAATGGCGAGCGTCAAGAAGGGTAAGGGGTAGCTTATTTGATTTCGGAAGCGTCCTAATTGCGCTTCTTGACGCCCTGATGGCGTTCCTTGCGATCCTGTTTCATCTCGGCCACCTCCTATACCATCCCTATGTCACCAGGGCCACGCCCACCATCAGGATGATCAAGGCGCGCACGATATCCGTCTTGAACTGGGTCATGGCCAGATGGCCGTCATTGAACGACTTCCAGGTTCCCAGCATCATCCACACCAGCCACAGGAAGAGCGAGGCCGCAAAGATTTTCGTGATGACGTCGCTGACATCGCCCATCTGATACCCAGTATTGCTATAGAACGCCTCGCTCGGCAAGACATCCATCGAGAAGGGCGCAGGCGGCAAGGAATACGTTGGGCCGCTGGCGGCGCCCCCAGGACTGGAGCCCGACGGTGCCGACGGAGTTGATGCACCGACAGGCATGCCAGAACCGCCTGCCGCAGCGGCAACCGCAGCATACGAGGGAGCGGGACCGCCTACCGTATAGCCGCCGAACTTCTGGATGTACTGCGAAATCGGCGTCTTGTTCCCATCCACCACATCATTCGTGCCATTCGATGTCAAATACTTTTGCAGCCCGCCATAGCCGACCAGATGCGCGCCGGCGAGCAATCCGGACTGCGTGATTTGCACGCCATTGATGGTCTGTCCCAGATATTTAGTCAGACCAAGATTCTGGATCACTTTCCACTGCACCGCCTGATAATCGGCGATGGCCTTGACTTGCGCATCCGGGTTGTTCGTGAAGTCGGCCAGACTGTTGATGCCATTCTTGCCGGTGAATTTCCCTTTCCAGTCGTTGGTGGCTGAGCCGTCCGATTTATAGTAGCCGGCGTCGACCATAGCCGCCTCGCCCATCTGGAACAGACCGGCATAGCCAAATTTGTTGACCTTGGTGGCATTCAGGCTGGATTCCCTGTAGGCCAGGTCATGTAGGAAATCCGCATACGTAACGCCGGCCCACACCAGGGCGATCAAGGAAAAATAGAGCAGCAATCCGAAGAAGGGGCGGGAAGGGGAAGGTCGTTGCATACCAGGTTATTGTGATTGTTTGCGCATGGTTGGGGACACCCGGATACGGTCATGCTGAACACATCCGGTCAGCGTCTGCTGGAGCCTTCTCAGCAAATGGCCAAGGCTGACTAAACCAGGAGAAGAGCGCAAGCGAATGCCGCCTCATCCCTTGGTCAATATGGAAAACTACCTGGTGCCCCAATCCAGATTCTGGGCACAGATGATGGCCGAGGCGACAGGCTCCGGATACATGCGGTCCTCCGGCGTTGGTCCGAATTCACGCACTTGCCTGCCTTCGTAAATGCTGCCGCCATAGACGCCGGTCTTGGGCTCATACGCGATGTAAGCCCGGTTGTGCTCGCAATCGGCGGGGTTGCATAACGTCACGACGACGACTTGTTGCGCGCCTTCCCGATACAGGCGATTGATGCCCGACTTTCCCGTCATCGCATGAATCCAGGCTTCCTCCTGCTGGGTCGCCACCGCATGATGTTGCGCGAAGTCCGCCACATTCTTCATCGCTTGCGCGCTGCCTTGATAGATGCCGCCGGCCGCCTGCATGGAGGCGCCTTGCGGACAGGCGCCGACGGCATTGAGCGGCCTGGCGTGCACCGGCGCCAGCATGGAAAATGCGAGACAGGAAGACAGCACGGCTTGAACCAATTTCATGGGATTTCTTCCTGTTGATGATGATGAGTGTCAATTATTTCTTTCGCGCTGCTTCGTCGATCGCCGCCATCAACTGGTCCGGCGGCGTCGCTCCTACCAGGCGGCGGCCGTCAGATAGAAACACGGTGGGTGTGCCGGCGATATTGAGCTTGTCGCCCAGGGCGGCAATCCTGGACAGGCCAGTGGTGTCGCACGGCTTGCTGCCGGCCGCCTGGCCTCCCTGCATCAAGGTCGACCACGCTTTAGCCCGGTCTGACGAACACCAGGCAGCCTGGGCCTTGGGAATGGAATCCGGGGAGACCACGGGATACATGAAGGTGTAGACGGTCGCATCCGGAATCTGCGCCAGGAACTTGTGCAAGGCCACGCAGATCGGGCAGGCCGGATCTTCGAAGACGGCGATCACGCGCTTGCCGTTGCCCTGGACGGTCTTGATGGCCAGCTCCAGCGGCAGCTCCTTGAAATTGATCGAGGTGAGCTTTTCCAGGCGCAGGGCGGTCAAGTCCTTGCTTTCCTTCATATCGACCAGGCGCCCATCGACAAAGCCATATCGGCCCGTGCTGTCGACATAGAAAATGTCCGTTCCCGACGTGATTTCGTAGATGCCGGGAATCGGGGACTTCGCCACAGCCGAGACAGAGACTTTCCCTGCCGTATTGCTTTCGACGGCTTCCTTGATTTTTTGCTCGACGTTCTCGCCGGCGAAGGAGGAACCAACGAACACTGCAGAGAGGGAGGCGGCGACGGCCGCACGGATAACGAGCGATTTCAATTCAATGAAGTTCATTTGTGTTTGCTCCAGAAAATACAACCGGTCTCACGATGATTCATTTCCACCAAAAATTCTCAATCTGGCCTTGCAGCAAGCCTTCTGCCTAATACCAAGGCGCTTTCAAAATAACAGGAGGAATAGCAAGAGACGCTGCACAAGGCAGAGTGCTGCAATACGACACCCTGCACAGCGATTGATCGGCGTTTAGAAGCCGCTATAGTCAACTATGCTATATTCAGGCCATACATTCTTTCATTACGTCCTGCCCCTTGCTCACGTCTTTCATGACGACCCCTTGACCCTTTGCAGGACGACCTTCGACAAAGGGCGAATATGCTTAAGGTTCTATCCATTTTCCTGCGAGTGTTTTGGGCGTTTATCTCCGTTGCCATCGTCATCCTTACACCTTCAGAAAAAGATGACGAGGATGACGATGTTGGAGCTCTTGGGATTAAGCGTCGGCATAATCCATTTCTAGGATTCCAAGGATTTCGTGGGTTCGGTGAATAGCGAAAAACAGGGTAACTACGAGTCCTGACTACTTACCTAAATACTTTTTCCCAGAGGATAAAAGGCCTACGCCATTCTTTCCCGCACTGTTAGCATTATTAACAGCAGTATCCTGCAAGCCTTCTATTCCACGACCGATACTCAATCCAACCCACGCCATCATCCCGCTCCATATCAACGGAAATCCTGCATACATCGAAAGCAACAGGATATTGAGTGTCGTTCTCTTAATCGATCCGTCCAGGCCCGTAGTAATTGCCTCCAGGAGCACGGAACCGCCGGCCCCAGGATACATCGCCTCGATCAAGTGATCGTCCAGCCAGCGCGCAATGAACCACATCACCGACCAAAACTTGATCGTGAAGATGGCCAGACCGCCGAGGAACATGACTTTCAGGCTGTAACGCGAGAACACCACGATGAGCGGCAAGAACATGTAGATGCCCATCAGGATCAGCGGCTGCCCGATCGTCAGGAACTGGATCATGGCAAGCAACGTCGTGCTCGCCACCACTCCACTCACCAGAATGCCGCCGGAACTGACAAGATCGGGCAAGCCATGCAGGAGCTTGTCCGACACACTGCGGTCATCACCGTTGATCCTTTCCGGATCCACGTAGGTTGGCCGCGTCTTGCGCAACGCCAATTTCGCCAGCTGATCGCTTCGTTCGTCCGAACTCAATGAAGGGAACAAGTCTCCCAGTTTCGACTTCAGCAGCCAGTCCGCCTTGCCCACGCCATCAGCCATCTTCTCACGCAAGCCATTCGCGCTATCCTCCCACCACTCCTTGCAGGAAGGACGTCCATAGACGGGAACGACAGGGTTGCCATCCATGTCCTTGTCGCGATCAAAATCGAGCGCAAACCCCGGCACTTCCCGTTCCGCATACAGCGCGGCATAGAGATTCGGATCGTCCCGGAACGCATGGGAACCCATCCAGTCGACATCGGCCTGGCCATGGGAGGCGATCGCCGCACTAGCTTCACTCGACGGTACGCCGGCGTTCAAATAGCGCGAGCGGGCCGGGATGAAGCACTCGGAATAGAAGCGCTGGATTTCCGCGCGCAATTGCGGATCTTCCACCGTGGCGATATTGGCCAGCTGCTCCACCATCCGGAAATCCCGCACGCCCGAGTTGATGCCTGCCTTGACGGCCGCATTGATCCCCGACGACAAGCCCATCACCGTGTACCACCAGGGCGGCACATCCGCTGCCGTCGGCACGGAAGCAAACGCTTGCCCATAGCTGGAATCGGACGCGGCCACAGTCGCCGTACTGGGCGAAGGATTGACCGTCGTCTTGGGCGGCGTGAAATACAGTCCCGCGCTGGAGAGCGAGGTGATGCCGTTCGGCACGGCACAAAAGGCCATCACGAAGATAGCGCAGCCCAGCTCGACCTCCATCTTGCGCACCATCCATTGTGCGCCCCCGCCTTCTTCGCCCCGCTCATGCGCCTCCATCCAGGTATGGATGATCGTGATAATCAAGGGCAGATAGATGATACCGGTATCCTTCAGCACATCCCAGATGATGCGTGCAAAAGCCCAGCCATACATTGTCGTAAAGAGTTCCAGGTAACTGTCGAGTCCCATTTGTTCTTCCTCAGCTCAGCACATTGAACGGAAACCCGATCACCACGAACACTTCCACCGTCAGTAAAAGCAATGCCGTGCGATGGCGCGACGCCAGGATGGCTGCTTTGTTGGCCGGATGCACTTTCCCCCTTGCCTCCAGCCAGCCGATGATGCGCGGCCACTTCTGCCATAACAGGGTGATCAGCGTCAGATGCAAGGCAATGGCATAGGGCCGGACTTGCTCCAGCATGGCCTTCAACGCAACCAGTCTCTCCACGCTTCCCAGCATCATCCCGGCTACCGCCGTCACTGCCCCAAGCACAAGAAGCAGGACGATCGTCCAGGCGGCCACTTTCAGGAAGGGCGATTTTTTCCCAAGCCGTTTCATTTCCTGATTCATGCGACTCATTTCACCCGCCCATCGGTCAAAGGTTTCGGATCGACCAGAGATTGCGTGCCATTGGCGGTGGACTGGCTGCGCGTGGAACGATAGGCGTCCAGCAAGGCCGAAGCCGTGTTGGAGACGATCTCCTTACGCACGCGCGACTCGAACATCAAGTCGTCGATGTAACGGTTCAGCTCCTCGATTTTCTTACGGGCTTCATTCTGCGCAACGGGGACATTGGCCTCCGGAATGGTCAGGCCGGTGAGCAGTAGGTTGCGCACCGTGAGCGCCTTGTCGATGGTCCTGGCCAACGCCACTTCCCGCGCCAGGCGGGACACCGCGAGCGAGCGCTCGACCTGCGGCATTTCCCGCATCGCGTCAACGACTTCACGGGAAATGGACACGCCAGGCGCGGAAGCCGCATCGAGGTCGGCATACTTGGGAACGCTGGAAGAGACGAGGTTGCTCATCTGCGTCAGGGCCGGTCCCTGCTCCGCCTCGAATTTCGGCAATAAGCCGAGCCCCGTCTGCGCTCCTTTCGCCGGACATGAGGTATCCGAGCAAGTGGCGATCTGGATATCCCCCAGCACTTCCGTCGCAAAGGTGGCGGCATCGAGGGCGCGCGGAAAGCTGCGTGCCAGCTTGGTGGCGTTGGCGCCAGTCGTTGCGTACGTCACCGTATCGGAGGCCAGCACTGATGACCCCATCGTCGTATTGAACCCGGCCGTCACCAGATCCTTGATGACAGTGATCGGTCGCTGGTCAAAACCGCCTTTCTTCTCGCCGCCGATCCAGGTGATGCCGTCGCGGCCATTGATGCTTTCCACGTTGGTCTTGGAGGCGACCACGTCACTGCCGCCGAGATTGGCCTCCACCTTCCAGCTTTCGCCCTTGGACAGCTTGATCCATTCCTCATAAGGATCGCCCCCCGACTTGATCTGCGCTTCCATTTCCTCGCACGACTTCAAGGCGGCGGCAATGGAGGTCTCCGCCTTCTTGGCATAGGTTTGAAACAGTTCGTACAAGCCGGGCTGCGCGCGCTGCAGGATATACAGCGGCAGCGCGGATATCCCCGCCTTGACGCCATTGGCAACGGTCGTGCCCAGGCTGGAAAAGCCGTTCATCAGGTTTTGAAACGAGATGCCGGCATCGAATTTGCCGCAGGAATAATTCAGCTTCGCCACGCCGCCCAGCCCCAGCTTGAGCGAGACAGCGGAGGGATTGGCCGCGCGCGAAGCCGGATCGCCACCGCCAATGCGGTAATACAGGCGCGAGTGGCCGCTGGGAATCTGTGTCTGCGCCTGCGCGACGGTACCTGCCATCGCCAGGCTGCTGATCATTAAAATTTGAACGAATCGTCTACGGTATTGCATCCCGCACCTCAAACAGAACCAAGAAAGACTTGACCAACCTTCGAGCAGCACTCGTACCTTCTCCACATATTCCAGACATAGCCTTCTTCAGCGGAAGTATTGCCGTCGCCCCAGCTGGTGACGCTCAGCGAATCGTTGGCGCCAAAGGCCGAGCAGCTGCTTTCCGGATTCGGATAGAGGCGCTGCCAGGTTGTGTTGTCCGGATCGTTTTCGTGGACGGCCGGCTCATGGAAATAGCGGTAACCATTGGCTTCGCCTGTCACGATCAAGGCGGTATAGATATGCGGCTGACTGTGACGGGTGATGATGTCGCCCACGCGCTGAGCGATGACGGCAGGGCCTTTGACGAGATGCTGCTGGGTGACGTTGCCGTCGCGCGGGAAGACCCCCGACCAGGTATTTTGCGGAAAGGAACCGGTTTCCCGGATGCCGGGGATCCAGCTTCCCGCATACAGCATTTCCGCCGGCAGCACGCCACGCCAGGTCCAGGCATCCAGATACGACAGGAAATACAGACCGAACGGCTTGGAGGCAGGCGGACAGAAGAAGCCCATGCCGCCCGACGACGACATGCTGCCGCCCGACGACGACATGCTGCCGCCCGACGACGACATGCTGCTGACCGAGGAGGAGAGATTGACGGAACCGCCTCCCTGACCGCTGCCGCTGGAACCGGTATTGGAAAGATTCAGTCCCGAGGACATGACACCCGAGCCGAGCGCCTTGGACAGCATGCCTGGCATCGAGCCGATGACCGACGTCACCTTCGAGGCGGTATTGGACAAATCGGCCATGCTCTTGGCGTTGTTGACCACCGTGCTTCCCACCTTCGCCGGAGCGCTAGCCCATTCGGCCATGATGCTGCCGATCGTGGAAGGGAAGGTCATCATTTCCGCAGGGGTGGGAACCGCCACCGAGGAGGGGCCATCGGTCGACGTCGACCCGCCGCTCAACATGGAAGTGATCGTGCTTAACGGATGTCCGATCGCATCGGCATCCCGGAACAAGTGATTGCGCGCAGTCCGGTCGTCGCGAAACCGCGTGCCGGCAGAATCGATCGGCATGCCTATGATGGCCTGGCCCAAGCCGCTGGCCGCAGTCGAGACGGCCTGCCCGTAGTCCGTCCACGGATGCCTCTTGGGATCGTGGTAGACGCTCACCACCGCATCGGGAATGAAATGCGAGATTTTGATGGAGGACTTCACCGAACATTTGAACAACACGCATTTGAGCCAGAAGCAGGCGCCGGTCACCTTGTAGTTCAGGCACTGTGGCAAGCCCTTGGCGGTATTCGTGAAGATCTCTGCCGTCGTCGTTGCCGCGATGGCACCGGTGCAGAAGGAAGCCGTCATGGCGATCGCCATGAGTTTGCGCAAACTACGTCTTGTCATCGTTTGCCCCGTGTGGATTGTTCATACAGTGCGACAGCCTTACGAATATCGGTCACGCCATACACGATGGCCTTGCCGTCGAAGACGATCGCCGGCACCCGGTTCACGCCATAGTAGGATGCGCGCGTGATGCCTTCGCCGGCATTCATGGCGCGCTTTTGCAAGGCAGGCCCCATCATGCGCAGACGGTTTCGCGCGATCTGCGCCGCGCGCTGCGGATCTTCGGGCAAGCCTTGCGAGAGCTCGTTCTCCAGTTGCTCCAAGCCGTCCACGTAATAGATTCTTGCGCCTTCCGTCCCTGTCAGCAGGATGCTGGAATTGGTAAATACCTCGACATGCGCCGTGAGCGGCGGCGGCACTGGCACCTGCGCCACGGCGGCGGAACAGCAGAGTGCAGTGCACAGTGCGGTGCTTGCGCGTTTGAGCGAATGCATGGTTGTCATCGTTCTTGTTGGAAGGTGAGAGACGTCATCCCCGGCGCAGCGATATACGACGCGCGACCTCTTGCGCAGCACCCAATTCCGTCACGCCAAGTTCCTTCATGATCTTGCGGCGCTCGGCCTTCTCGTGCTTTTCCGTCATGGCCAGTGCGATCGGAAGCGCCGGCGGCACATTGCGGAACAGGACTTGCACGGTTTTGCTCAGGATCACGCCTTCGGTGTATTTCGGCGGGCTTTTGGTGGCTGATTCCATCATGCCGCGCTGCTCGTCGGTGAGCGTGCGGAAACGTGCGACCTGGTCGATTTCCTCGCGGTCCATCGTCAGCAGGAGCCACCATTCGCACATGTTCAACATGCGGCTGGCCGAGTCGGGGAAGTCCTTCATGTTCTGCGTAAACAACCAAAACCAGGTTCCCAGTTTCCGCCACATCTTGGTGATCTTGACGGCATAGGGGCACAGCAACGGGCTGGTGGTGATGATGTGCCCTTCGTCGGTGATGAAGATGATCGGCCGGGAGTCGTACTGCGTGCGTTCCGCCAGTGCCTGGGTGTGATTCAGCAAGCCGACGTAAGCGACCGCCAGCGCATCTTCGTAGCCTTCCTGGGCGAGCGTGCCGAAGTTGACGATGGTGACGTCGGCATCCGGCCAGGCCTGGCCTTCCCGGTTGAACAGGCGTCCGCGCAAGCCCTGGTCGCAAAACGGTTCTGTCGCAATAAGGGGCAAAAGTTAATTGAACGCGTTTGAGCCGAACAAGGATTAAAAGGCCAAGCTATAGAATTGCTCTGCAGCGGACGTGACTTCGCCGTCGGGGCAATCCAGTTGCCCCTTCTTAATCATGTGCATGGTCTCGATGCCAGCAATGAGTTTGGCGGCGCAGCGGAAGTTTTTAAATCCGAGCATGGGCTGAGTTCGGCGCTTGATGGCGCGGTGGTC
>Ga0207679_10002791_pt1 | contig 10819 bp, 8 predicted proteins | sample KBSC73metaG_FD_184320 | JGI IMG/M metagenome (GOLD analysis project Ga0207679, IMG submission 184320) | Corn rhizosphere microbial communities from Kellogg Biological Station, Michigan, USA - KBS C7-3 metaG (SPAdes) (version 2) | ecosystem: Host-associated > Plants > Roots > Rhizosphere > Soil ...
CTCCACGCCCGGAAAGCGGTCGGCGAGAAGCGCGACCACCGTGGACGCCGTCGCCAGGGCCAGAGCCCAGGGCCATGAAACGCGAAGGGCCGCCATGGATGCGGCCCTCGATGCTACCGGGAGCTGGAGAGAAGCAGGGAATCAGAGGTTCGGCGAGCTCGTCCGGACGCCGCCGATGTAGCTGCTCCGCGCACTTGCTCCATCGGGGCTGCGGAGGTCCCCCGGCCCCGAGTCGCCGAGGCACTGGGACAGGAACAGCCGGAGAAAGACCTTCTGGGGCTTCTCCACCGGCGCCCCGACCAGCTCCGCGGCATTCTCCTCGACCCAGGCATTCAGACAGGCGTCCAGGGCGTCCTGGTCGTGGGATTTGGCGAAGGAGGCAATCACCTCCTGCGCCTCGGAGGTCATCAGGTACCGCGCCCGCTCTGCTCGCGCGTCGACTGGCGAGGAATCGCGCTTGACGGCACCGTCGGTGTTGCGGACATCGCCGCCACACGCGGCGACAAGAAAGAACACACCCAGAATGGCCCGACGCATGGCAATACCTCCAGATTGCCGCCACGGAGAGTTCCGGGCGGAGCCGCAGGAGGGCAGTGCATACGGGCTGCCATCGTCGCCTCGCTGTCCCTGCGCGGGGTTGCGGGTTCAGCAGTTGCGCTTGCGCCTCCGCGGAGCCGAAGACTGTTGCCTGCGGCGCGACGCGCACAGGGATGCGGAGCGAGCTGTGGATTAGGTGTCCAGTGTCGTGCGCCGGTGTCAGGTGGCTGGCCGCGCCCGGTATGCAGCGTGAGGGTGGTCGGTCCACTCTCGCTGAGGCTCACCGGGATGGATGTGTGGCCTGCCGTCCAGCGCGATGCGTCGACGAGACCGCCTCCGGCTGTCACGCGGTGGCGGTCACCCACGGCCGACGTCTGGTGACGAGGTCCGTCATTTCCTGGGGGGCAGGCGGCAGGAAATGAACGAGTTGTGTAGATCCGGCGGTCACCAAGAGTCGGTAACGAGGCGGTAACGAGGTGTCGGTAACGAGGTGTCGGTAACGAGGTGTCTGGCACCTCGTGAGGCGGTGCCAGCGTCCCGAGCCCGGTAACGAGGTGTCTGGCACCTCGTGAGGCGGTGCCAGCGTCCCGAGCCCGGTAACGAGGTGTCGGTAACGAGGTGTCTGGCACCGCGTACGGGCACCCCGTACGGTGTGCGCGCCCCGAAACGAGGCGATGCCCGCCGTAGCGACATGCCCGGCCGTCCCGGATGCGCAGGCGAGGCTCGCCAGTGCCCATCCGGGCAGGAGGGGTGCTACTCGCGGACCGGAACGTCGACGGTGAGCCCGTCGTGCGCGACCTCGACCGGCCCCTGGAACTCCTCGCGCGCCTGCGCGAGCAGCCGCCCGAAGTCCGTGTCGTAGCGCGAGCTCAGGTGGGTGAGGATGAGCCGGTGAACCCCCGCCTGCTGCGCGATGCGTCCGGCCTCGCGCGCGGTCGAGTGCCGCGTCTCCAGCGCCCGGGCCTGGTCGTCGTCGGAGAAGGTCGACTCGTGGATGAGAATGTCCGCCCCACGGGCCGCCTCGGCCACGGCCTCGCAGGGCCGGGTATCGCCGGAGAGCACCAGCTTCCGGCCCGGCCGCGCGGCGCCCATGACGTCGGAAGGGTCCACCGTCTTCCCATCGAGCGCCACCACCGACTCTCCCCGCTGCAGCCGCCCGAAGTCCGGTCCCTCGCGGACTCCCAGCGCCCGGGCTCGCTCCAGGTTGAAGCGGCCGGCGCGCACGTCCTCCTCCAGGACGTAGCCGAGAGCGTTGATCCGGTGCTGCACGCCGATGGCCCGCACCGCGTATCCGTGCCGCTGGATCCGGTCACCATCCTTCAGCTCGACGATCTCCAGCGGAAACCCGAGCTGGTCCACCCCCAGGTGCACCGCCTGGTTGAGGAGCCGCTTCGCCGGAACCGGCCCGTGCAGGACCAGCTTCTCCTCCCGCCCCATCATCCCCAGGGTGCGCAGGAAGCCGATGATTCCCAGGTAGTGGTCGGCGTGGAAGTGCGTGAAGAACACCGCGTCCACCGCGAACCCGGTCCCGTAGCGGATCATCTGCCGCTGGCTGCCCTCGCCACAATCGAAGAGCAGGAGGTCCGAGTCCGCCTTCACCGCCAGGCCAGAGAGGTTCCGGTGGATCGTCGGCTGGGCGGCCGACGTGCCGAGAAAGGTGAAGCGCAAGAGTGACATCCCGGCATTGCCCACGGCGTTCCCTCGAACCTCTCCAGTCTCCTCTGGGGGGCAGGGGCGTTAACACGGCGGTCGCGAGCGCGCCAAGCCGGTCGTCGCGGCAGTGCGCCGGTGGAGGGCCTGCAGCCACCTCCCCCCGCGCGCGACCTGCCACGAAGGTTTCTCGCCGGGCCCGCCGATCCGATGGGCTCCGCACGGGTCGGGGGACAGGCACGCAACGCGTCGGGGATCCGAGGTCGCTCGGGTCGGATCAGCTCCCTGGCCGCTCCAGGGCGACGAGCGCGGCCTCGACCGCGCTGCGGAGCTGAGGCCCGGTGAGCCGAGCGGCCTCGTGAAGGCTCCGGCCGGCCAGGACGTGCTGCCCGACGCGTAGCGCGAGCCAGCGGCCGGGAACTGCCGCGCTGCCGCCGGCGACTCCGGAAATCTGGCGCCGGTCCGAGTCCTTCGTGGAGTCGAGCACCCCGCGCACCCGGCGGGCGAGCGCGGCCAGGAACGCGGGGTCCTTGCCCTCTTTCGGGAGTCGGAGGTCGGCGTCGCTCGCTTCCGGGTCCAGGGTGCGGACCGCGACCAGGGGAAAGGCTTCCTCCCACAGGGTCCACCAGAGCGGCACGGGTCCCGTACTGTTCCACGGCGGGAGGAGCGCCGCAGCCAGCGCGTGATGGAGCACTGGCTCCACCGGTGCGTACGGCCCCCGGTAGAAGGCGATCGCATCGAGACCGAGCACCAGCGTTCGCCGCCCGCCCACCGTGCGCCACACGGCCTCGAACTGGCTGAACGAAAGGCTGAGCGCCGCGGGACCCGACCAGGACAGCTCGGGGAACTGGTCCAGGAAGAGGCGCGTCGTGCGCTCGACCTCGCCCGGCATCCGGTCGGAGAGGGCACGGAGCTTGGGCTCGAGCCGGGGCATCTCCACCAGGAGGCGCTCGAGGTCCCGGTCGAGCGCCACGCCCGGCCCGAAGACGTCCGGACCGAAGAGCTCGGGATGGCTTGCCAGCAGCACCTGCCGGGTCCGGGTCACCTGCTCGGCGCGAGGTTCGTTGCGCACCTGCTGCCAGGTGGAGAGGAACTCCGGAACCACCTCCACCTGCTCGACGGTCCTGGACCCCGAGGGTCCGGTCCCGTGAGCGCAGGCTGCCCCGAGCGCCAGCAGCAGGAGCGTTGCGAGGGACCGCCCGGGGCGTGGGAGCTTCCACATGTCCCGGGACTTACCACCCGGGCCGCGCCCGCGCGGGGGGTGAGGCGCCGCGAGTGCTCACGAGGGATCACGCGGCTCGGAGGACTGCGACGCCGTGGGCCAGCCCGTCCCGACCGCGCCCGAAACACGACGCCCGCCACGGAGCACGGATGCTCCGGGCGGGCGCCGGAAACGACGAAGCTCGGAGCGGACTAGGCCGCCTTCGCGGGCACCGGCGCCTTCTGCTCGACGGGAGTGGTCTCGATCCGCATCCGGTAGAACGACCGCCAGACGAAGACGAGCGAGGCGGCGAAGAACACCACCGCAAGGACAAGGCTGGTGCTCCGGGGCAGAGTGATTGCCAGCTCGACGGCAAGGAGGCCGAAGAGCGTGGTGAACTTGATGATCGGGTTCATCGCCACGCTGGACGTGTCCTTGAACGGATCGCCGACGGTGTCGCCGACCACCGTCGCCGCGTGGAGCTCGGTTCCCTTCGCCTTCAGCTCGGTCTCCACGATCTTCTTGGCGTTGTCCCACGCGCCGCCGGCGTTGGCCATGAAGGTGGCCTGGTAGAGCCCGAAGGCGGCGATGGAGATCAGATAGCCGACGAAGAAGAACGGCTCGACGCAGGCAAAGGCCAGAGTGGTGAAGAACACCGCGAGGAAGATGTTGATCATCCCCTTCTGGGCGTACTGGGTGCAGATCTCCACCACCCGCTTGCTGTCCTGGACCGAGGCCTTCTCCACGCCCTCCAGCTTGATGTTCCGCTTGATGAACTCCACCGCACGGTAGGCGCCGGTGGAGACCGCCTGCATCGACGCGCCGCTGAACCAGAAGATGATCGCGCCCCCGCTGATCAGGCCGAGTAGGAAGGGCGAATGGAGGAGGGAGAGGTTCTCCAGGCCCTGGGTGAGCCCGCGGGTGAGGAGCACGATGATCGAGAAGATCATCGTTGTCGCTCCGACCACCGCGGTTCCGATGAGCACCGGCTTGGCGGTGGCCTTGAAGGTGTTGCCGGCCCCGTCGTTCTCCTCGAGGAACTCCTTGCCCCTTTCGAAGTTCGGCCGGAAGCCGAACTCCTTCTGGATCTGGTTGGACACGTCGGGGATGTTCTCGATCAGGCTCAGCTCGTACACGCTCTGGGCGTTGTCGGTCACCGGGCCGTAGCTGTCGACCGCGATGGTCACTGGACCCATCCCCAGGAAGCCGAAGGCCACCAAGCCAAAGGCGAACACGGGTGAGGGGTCGATGGTGCTTCCCGCCACAGGGAACAGCGCGCCGAGGCCCTGGGTGCTGACCCCGTAGCCGACGGCCATCAGGGTGACGATGATCACGCCCATCCAGTAGGCGCTGAAGTTGCCGGCGACCAGGCCGGAGATGATGTTCAGCGACGCGCCGCCCTCACGCGCCGCAGTCACCACCTCGCGAGTGTGGGCCGACTGCACCGAGGTGAAGACCTTGACCATCTCGGGAATGATCGCCCCGGCGAGCGTCCCGCAGGTGATGATCGCCGAGAGCTTCCACCAGAAGGTGCCGTCCCCGAGCTCGCCGATGACCAGGTAGCTGATGATGAAGGTCAGGGCAACCGAGACCAGCGAGGTGAGCCACACCAGCGAGGTCAGGGGGGCCTCGAAGTTCATCTTCGTGGCGTCCTTGTACCGTGCCGACTGGATTCCCTCGTTGATCACGTAGCTCAGCCAGCTGGCGATGATCATCACCACCCGCATCACGAAGATCCAGACCAGCAGCTGCACCTGCACGGTCGGGTCGTGGGCCGCCAGAATGATGAAGGTGATCAACGCCACGCCGGTGACGCCGTAGGTCTCGAAGCCGTCGGCCGACGGACCCACCGAGTCGCCCGCGTTGTCACCGGTGCAGTCAGCGATCACGCCCGGGTTCCGCGCATCGTCCTCCTTGATACGGAACACGATCTTCATGAGGTCGGAGCCGATGTCGGCGATCTTGGTGAAGATGCCGCCGGCGATCCGGAGCACCGAGGCTCCGAGCGACTCCCCGATGGCAAAGCCGATGAAGCACGGCCCGGCAAAATCCGCCGGAATGAAGAGGAGGATGCAGAGCATGATCAGCAGCTCGATGCTGATCAGCGCCATGCCGATGCTCATCCCTGCCCGGAGCGGAATCGCGTAGATGGGGAACGGCTTTCCGCGGAGGCTGGCGAACGCGGTCCGGCTGTTGGCAAAGGTGTTCACCCGGATGCCGAACCAGGCCACCCCGTAGCTGCCAGCGATGCCGATCAGGCTGAAGATCACGATGGTGACGACCTTCACCACGTCCATGTGCTGCAGGACGCCGAAGTAGAGGACCATCACCGCGCCGATCAGCACCCAGAGGGCGAGGATGAACTTCCCCTGGGTGATGAGGTACGTCTTGCAGGTCTCGTAGATGAGCTCGCTGATCTCGAGCATCGACTTGTGGACCGGCAGCTTCCGCAGCTGGGCGAACTGGTAGACGCCGAAGCCCAGGCCGAAGAGGCAGATCAGCAGGCCCCACATCAGGAGAGACCGGCCGTTGGTGCCACCCAGGAAGGTGACCTTGCTGAGGTCGGGCAGCTGCAGCTCCGCCTCGCTGGCAAACGCCGAGCCGGACAGGACCAGCGTGGCCAGGCCCATCCACCGGGCCAGGCCCCGAAGACCCGGGCGAGACCCGGGGGTGCGTGACGCGATCATGTGCACATCTCCTCGAAAGGACCATCGAGGGGTTGGCCGCCCGCATCGCGCGGACGCTTCAGCGCAGCCTCGTTCCACGGGAATCCAGGGATTCATCCCCCTTCCGTGGCGGGCGCGCGCATAGCACACACCGACCCCCGACTTGAAGCCCGGAGGCAGCCGGAACCATGCAGGTTTGGCTGCTCGGTGCGGTGAGTGGGGCTACCGCCGGAGGGCGCTCCGGAGAAGGGCCAAGGTCCCATCCAGGACCACGCCGTAGACGATGTGCCCGGCGAGTCCGCGGACGTGGGTCTCGCGCGGGTATTCGCTGGGCTTTCCCGTCAGGTCCAGGGCCGGAAGCGCCCCCTCGTCGACGCTGAGCCACAGCAGGATTCCGAGGGCCACCCCCGCGCCGGGCGGCAGGGGCTTCCACTGGCTGGCGAGCCCCCCGAGGACGGCGCCCCAGAAGGTTCCGAACCCGTAGCGCACGACCCCTCCGGCGAGGGAACGCCGTTCGGGCGGAATGGAGGTGCCGACGGCGCCGGCGAGCGTCTCCGCAACCTTCACCGGAGGTGAATCCCCGGACCGGCGGCTGACCTCTTGCTCCTTGCGCTTGGCGGGCTCGGGGGCGTGCTTGGACAGGTAGGTCGTGAGCGGGGTCATCACGGCGGTGGCCGCCGCGCCGGCGAGAGCTCCGAGGGCCGCATCGGTCAGCACCTCGCCTGCACTGGGCTCGCGTTCGAACATCGATCCGGCCTCCTGGTCGAAGCTGGGAAGGAGGAGCGGTCGCCGCAAGGGCCTCGCCGCTCGGCTCGCCCGGGGACCGAACACCGCGTCGGCCATCGATCGCATCCCGTGCTCCAGCGGACGTCGGGGCCCCAGCTGAGCGTGCCACCCGGGTGCCCCGAACCTTCCACCTGGGGGGGCGAACCACTCGGGGAGCCCGTGGGGATCGGTCAGGAGCCGCCAGACGGTGTCCGGGTCGGTCGGAAGATCGACGGTGAACTCGAGGACGCGGGGCGCTTCGTCGATTCGCCCGGGCTCATGAGGTCGTCTCCTCCGTGGGGGAAGGCGAGGCGGGCTGCTCCGGCGCGAGCGCCGGATGTCCGAGCAGGGAGATCCGGAAGCTGCGTCCCCCGGGGGCCTCGGGCCGGTGATGGCGGGCGACCAGCTGGGAGAAGGTGGCGAGCAGCTCCTCGAGGAACTCGTTCTGCGATCGGGCGGAGCCGAAGCGCACCTCCGTCTGCAGAGTCAGGGTGGGGACCTTCTTGCCTGCAGCCTCCGCTCGAGGCCGCAGCGCACCGACCTCCTCGATGACCCGGTTTGCCGCCGCGAGGAGGTAGGTGCTGGAGAAGCGGTCCCGGGCCTCATCGGCGGACAGCCCGAGCTCTCCCAGCAGTCCGGGCGCGAGCACGTACGCACGGGCGGTGGCCTGCAGCAGCCGCTCGACGCAGTTCCGCTTCTTCCGCTCGCCGACGCAGGTGAGCAGCCCTGCCGCTTCCAGCGCGCGGACGTGGTGCCCCACCCGCTGGCGTGGAAGGCCGAACGTCCGGGCCACCCCGGCGCTCGAGTCCGGGTCCCGCAGCGCCGTCAGGATCTGCAGCCGGGACGGATCCAGCAGCGCTGAAGCCGCCGCCGCAACGTCGAGAACCTGCACGGCAGCCTGTTCTCGGGATGGTTGCAAGATGGGCAGCATCGTCAAGACAGTCATGACTGTCAAGATAAATGGCCCTCCCGCGGACCAGGAAATGCGAGTAAAGCAAGGCACTTCGTCAACTCGGCGAGGTGTCTCGGCGAGGTGTCAAACACCTCGTAAAGGCACCTCGTACGAGGAGCCCCCCGGCGAGCAGCGCGACAGAGGAGAAGGACGAGAAGGTGTCGGAGCTGGGGCGCGGTCCTAGAACCGCATGCGCTCGAAGATTCGGATGGGGAGCGCCCGGATGACGGCCATGATCCAGCGCCACTTCCCGGGGACGTAGAGCATCCGCTCGCCCCGCTCCAGGGCACGGTGGATCCGTCTTCCCACCACGTCCACGTCGGCGACCAGGCGCGCCGGCAACTTGCGCCCGGCCATCATCGGGGTGTCGACGGGCCCCGGCTTGATGATCACCACCGTGACGCCGGTCCCCCGCAATCGCTGACCGAGCCCGCTCGCGTAAGTGGTCAACGCTGCCTTCGCCGCCCCGTACACGTAGTTGTCGGCGCGACCCCGGTCGCCGGCGACGCTCGACAGAACGCCGAGGACTCCATCCTCCGCGACCACCATCCGCTCGGCGGCCGCCTCCATCAGCGTCGCCGCACTGGCGAAGTTCACGTCCCACGACGCGATCGCGCGCCGCGGATCCTCCTGACAGGCCCGCTGATCGGGGAGCACCCCGTGGGCCACCAGCACCACGTCGAACCCGCCCAGCGCCCGCTCGGCCTCGGCGATGACCGCCCGCTGGCGGTCGATCTCGCAAAGGTCCGCGGCACGCTGCAGCACCACCTCGGCTCCGCGCACCGCGAGGTCGGCCGCGACCGCGGACAGGTGCTCGCGGGAGCGAGCCACCAGTGCCAGCCGCGCCCCGGACGCGGCGTAGACCCGCGCGACCGCCTGGGCGATGCCGCTCGTGGCTCCGAGCACCAGGACCCGCTGCGCCTCGCTCATCCCATCACCCGCGACCAGAAACGCGACCGGAACGCCGGATCGATGAAGGTCGCGAACTCGTCCACCCGCGGATATCCAAGCCGGAAGGTGTCCGCCGACATTCGCGCGTCCTTCGCCGGATACATCGCTCCGCCGTAGGTCCGCACCACCGCGTCCATCTCGTCCAGGTAGGCCAGCGTCTCCTCGCCCCGGTTGGGGACGTCGATCGCCAGCGTCCAGCCCGGACGGGGGAAGGACAGCATCCCCGGGGAGCGCAGCGACCCGAAGCGCTTCAGCACCGTCAGGAATGCCGCCTGGCCGCGAGTGGAGGTCAGAGCAAGGAGCGCCCGCACGCCCTCCATGTCCGGCAGCACCGACTGATGCTGGAAGAAGCCACGCCGCCCGTAGAGCCGGTTCCACCGGCCCAGCGCGTCCAGCGGATGGAAGAACTTCCACACCGACGTCCGCGACTTCCAGCGAGGAAGGTGGTCATAGAGCGCGTTGAAGGTCCGCAGGAGGAACGGCGAGAGGAGGAACTCGGGCGCCTCGAAGGGAAAGTTCCTCGCGCTCGGACGCCGGGGCGGGGGCGCGGCGCCCTCGGCGGGGTTGCCGCGAAAGTACACGCCGCGCCCCAGCGCCCTGCCACGCGCCAGCCCATCGAGCCAGGCCACGGTGTGCGCGTGCGTGTCCCGCGACGCGTCGTCCAGCGCCTCGACCTCCTCCAGCGACGCGAACCGGATGCCCTGCGACTCGACCCAGCCGCTCGGTACCCGCTCGAGCTGGATCTCCACCCAGATGATCAGCCCGGTGAGACCCAGCCCGGCGACTGTCGCCGCGAACAGCGGGTCTCCGGGGTGGAGCGTGGCGAGGCTCCCGTCGCTTCGCCGCAGCCCCAGCGCGCGAACGTGCCGGCCGAAGGCTCCGGAGCGATGGTGATTCTTGCCGTGGATGTCGTTGGCCACGGCGCCGCCCAGGGTCACGAACTGCGTTCCCGGGAGCACGGGGGGCATCCAGCCGCGCCCGAGCACCAGCTCGGTGACCTCCCCGAGGGAGGTTCCGGCCTCGGCCCGGAGCACACCCGTGTCCGCGTCGAAGGAGATGAAACGCCGGAGCCGGCGGGTCAGGAGCACCGGACCCTCGGCGTTCAGGCAGCTGTCGCCATAGCTGCGGCCCATCCCATAGGGCAGGACGGGCACCCCGGACGGGAGCGGGTCATCCACCCACGCCAGCGGCAGCGCCTCCTGCGCCACCCTGGGGTACCGCCCCCAGCTCTCCGGGCCAGCGACCTCGTCCGACCGCTCCACGGCAGCCTGGCGTACCACGGTCCCTCGCCCCGGCGACATGCTCGCATCACTGGAGCTTCGACATCCGCCCGCGGTGGCGCCGGGCGGACGTTATGTGCTCTGCGACTGTCATGGCCAAGGAACCCGACGGGCCGCCATCCTCCCGACTCACCCGACTGCGCAAGCTCGCCGGCCTCGGCGCACAGCTCGGCAGCGACGCGATCGCCCGCGGCGTCAAGCGGCTGGCCGGCTCCGATTCGAGCGCCATCGGCAAGGGGACTGCGGAGAAGCTCGTGGAGACGCTCGGCGACCTGAAGGGCGCGGCGATGAAGCTCGGTCAGGTGGCCAGCATGGACCCGGACCTCTTCCCTCCGGAGGTGCGCGCGGTGCTGGCCCGGCTCCAGAACGAGGCCCCCCCGATGTCCTTCGACCGGGTGGCCGCGGTCCTCGAGGAAGAGCTGGGCGGCAGCCCCGACGAGCTCTTCGCAGAGTTCAGCCGCGAGCCCATGGCCGCCGCCAGCCTCGGTCAGGTCCACCGGGCGCGCCTGCGCGACGGCCGCGACGTGGTGGTGAAGGTGCAGTACCCGGGAATCGATCAGGCGCTTCGCAGCGACATCGACAACCTGGGCCTGGTGGTGAAGACCATGGCCCGCGCCCACCGTGCGCTGGACGGACGGCAGTACTTCCACGAGCTCGCCGAGGAGCTTGCCCACGAGCTCGACTACTCCCGAGAGGGCCGCCTCGCGCGCGAGTTCGCCCGGGCCTCGGCGGGCCTGCCGGACATCGTCGTCCCGGAGATCATCGACGAGCGGACCAGCACCCGGGTGCTCACGATGCAGCGCATCCCCGGCCAGAC
>Ga0207679_10002795_pt1 | contig 10811 bp, 4 predicted proteins | sample KBSC73metaG_FD_184320 | JGI IMG/M metagenome (GOLD analysis project Ga0207679, IMG submission 184320) | Corn rhizosphere microbial communities from Kellogg Biological Station, Michigan, USA - KBS C7-3 metaG (SPAdes) (version 2) | ecosystem: Host-associated > Plants > Roots > Rhizosphere > Soil ...
GCTGTTGAGCGACACCTGCTGGCCGTTCGACAGACTCTGGACAACCTGACCGTTCGGTCCCTTCGTCGGGAGGCCGGTCGCCGGGTCGATCATCGCCCGGTCGTTGTTGTTGCCGTCCGCGTTCAGATCGCTGCCCGCCGTCCAGTTGTACGGCCGCGCACTCACCAGCTGCAGCACGGGCGAGAGCTGGATGCCGTAGACGATGTCGAACACACCAGTCGCAACGAAACGGTGCCGTTCGTCTGGACCGTTCGGTCCCCACTCGCTCCGGTCGAGCGGACGGTCCCACGTCTGCGCGAGACCCGCACCCGAGCGGTTGCCAGTCGATCCGCCGTAGGAATAGGCGCCGGCAAGCGTGTAGTGCGCCTGCAGCGTGGCGCGCGGGAGGCGGCGCTGGAACATGAACGTCAGCCCGTCGTAGCGCGACTTGTTAATCGCCGCGAGGATACGGGTGGATCCGAGGTAGGTCGGGTTGCCGAACACGCGCTGGAAATCGTTGGCCAGAAGGCGACGGCCGTTGATGAGCGGGTTGGCCTCGGTGCTGCGGACCTCACGACGTCCCTCGACGTGCGTGTAGTCCACCGCCAGCGTCGTGTTCGCGGCGAGCGTGTGCGCGTAGCCGATGTGCGCCTGGTGCGTGATCGGATCGTTGTAGTCCGGATGGATCCACTGACCGGTCGAGTTGTTCGCCAGGCGATCGCCCTGCGTTGGCTGCGGCGGAAGCGGATCGCGGCCGAATACGAACGTCGACAGCTCGCCGACGCCGATGGCGGTGTTCGTGCGCGTCGCGAGCGAGTTCAGCGGACGCGCGGACTGTCCGGTGATGTCGCCGGCCGCCGCGGCGGTGTTGTACTGGTCGATGTACAGACCGTAGCCACCGCGAATGACGCGCGTCCCTTCACCCGACATATCCCACGCGAAACCCACGCGCGGTGAGAAGTCCAACTTCGGCGTCTTCGGATACGCTCCAAACGGATGGCCGATCGCCTCGAGCGCCATCCGCGTCGCGTTGGTGGCGAACTTCTCCTGCACCATCAGGTTGAAGTCGCGGTCGTAACGCAGACCGAGGTTCAACGTCAGCGACGGCTTGATGCGCCAGTCGTCCTGGAACCACACGCCGATCTGCTGCGCGTTGCTCGTCGTGTCCTGCCAGCTGCCCTGGCCGTTGACGGCGCCACCATTGGCCTGCTGCCACATGCGCACGATGCCAGGTGTCTGGAAGCCCTGCGGATAGCGGCCGTTGGTGTTGTTGAGAATGGTCGACGGATCGTCGAAGAAGAAGACGGTCGCGTAATGCTCGTTGCCATTCCGAATCCCGAGGTGCCAGAGATAGTTGAAGTTGACGCCGGTCTTCAGCTGATGGTTGCCCTTCAGCAGCGAGAGGTCGTCGCGAAGCTGATAGACCATCCGGTCGGACTGCGTACCCGCGTCGCCGCCGGCGCCGGTGTTGACCGACGGGAACGACAGGCGCGGCGCGAAGATGTCGACCGTCGGGAAATCACGCGTGTAGTGCTCGCCGGTGATGTTGCTCACCACGTCGGCGAGGTACACCATCCGATTCACCTGGCCGGTGATCTGGTTCAACCCGGTGCTGCCGAGGACGTAGCTGTGCTGGGCGACCGCGCTCCACGCGTTGATGTTCATGTTGTCGGGCTGCCCGTTGTCGTTGTCCGTGTTGTAGGTCACCGCGTCTTGCTTCTCGTCCTGACCCGCGTAGCGGACCGACAGGGACTGCTGGTTATTGAGTTGCAGATTCGATTTCAGCGAATAGGTCCGGAGCTGTCCCGGCAGCACTGCGATCCGAGGATGCTGGTCGTACACCCACCCTGCGGGAACCTGCCCACGGCGCATCGCGCCGACGAGCGCTTCGAGCTCGTCGTACCGGTTCGCTGGAACGAACGTGCCCGTGTCTTTCAGCATCTGCTCGATCGCACCGAAGAAGAACATGCGGTTCCTGATGATCGGGCCACCGATCGATCCGCCGAACGACTCGCGGTTGAACGGGGGCTTCGTGCCATTGGCCTGCCTCTGGAAAAAGTCCTTTGAGGTCAGCCTCTCGTCGCGGGCGGAGCCGAAGAGCGAGCCGTGCACCATGTTTGTTCCAGACTTGGTTACCAGCGAAACGGCTGCACCACCGGTGCGACCGTCGGCCGCCGAGAACTGGCTCGACGCGAGCTGGAATTGCTCGAGGGCTTCCGTCGTGAAACTCATCAAGGGGCCGCTGTAGTGGTTGTCGCGGTTGTCGGCGCCGTCCACGGTTGGGATGACATTCCCGCCGGACGACCCGGCGAATGACACCGTCCCGGTGTTCTGTTTCGTTCGATGGAGTTCGGCGACGGGGGCAGCGCCCGGCAGCAGTTCCAACATCCCGGTGATCGTTCGGTTCAGCATCGGAAGATTCGCCAGCTCCGTCGTCTGGATGGTGTTGGCGAGCTTCGACTGCGTCACCTCGATCATCGGCGCTTCGCCAGTGACCGTCAGCGTCTCGTTGAGGCCGGCGACTGTGAGCTTGAAATCGATGGTGAGCGTGGCGTTAATTGCCAGGTTGACGTTCTGACGAGCCGACGGCGCGAATCCCGCGAGTTCCGTCTTGACCTCATATACGCCGGGTTCGAGGCCGGGGAGGTAATAAGACCCGTCCGCGTTGGTCACGGTCGTGCGCATAACGCCTGTGGCGTTATTGGTGGCGGTGATGGTGACTCCGGGGAGTACTGCGTCTCCCTGGTCGAGAACCCGCCCGTTGAACGTGCTCGTTGCCTGCGCGTAGGCCATCGTCGCGACCGCCACCATGGTGAGCGTGACAATCGCCAGACCTACACCTCTCTTCGACACCCGCATTCGAGTACCTCCTCTGACGGGAAAACCACACTAGGGATGAGTGCCCGCCGAATCGCCGGAATCTGTGAAGCCGCCGCGACTTGTAGCACGCCGCCCCACGGGTCTGTCAATACGGGCCTGGCTCGACGAAGCCCGAAAAGCGGAGTCGGGACTCGCTCGAAAACAGGCGTTTTTCGTAATTGCGGACTTGACCTCAGGAAATGGGCCTTGATTGATCAGGTAGAGTAGCGCGCGGGCGATGGCGACTCTTCCCCGGCGGTCTCCCGCGTGGATTCTCCTGCTATTTGTGGGCAGCGGCTGCAGCGCGCTGATTTACGAGGTCGTCTGGTTTCAGCTGCTCGAACTGGTCGTCGGCGCCACCGCGGTCTCCCTCGGCGTCCTGCTGGCGACCTTCATGGGCGGGCTGTGTCTCGGAAGCCTCCTTCTTCCCCGCTTCGTCCCGCCGGCGCAGCATCCGCTCCGCGTATACGCCCGTCTGGAGCTCGGGATTGGGGCGCTCGGCCTGATGGTCCTGTTTGGCTTGCCAGTCCTCGGCAACTTGTACGTCGCCAACGCCAGCCCCGGGTTCGTCAGCATGCTGCTCCGGGCATTGCTCGCGATCATCTGTCTGCTCCCGCCAACACTCCTGATGGGAGCCACGCTTCCGGCCATCGCGAGACTGATCGAAAGCACGCCATCGGGCGTGTCGTGGCTTGGCTTTTTTTACGGCGGAAACATCGCCGGCGCGGTCCTTGGCTCGCTGTTCGCCGGGTTCTATCTGTTACGCGTCTACGACATGGCGACCGCGACCTACGTCGCCGTCGCAATCAACGCCGCGGTCGCGGGTATCGCATGGGTGCTATCGACGCGCGTCGCTCTTCCAACGACGGAAGCTGCGCCTGCGGCGCGAACCATGAAGGTTCGCGGCACAGGTGACCGTCGTCCTGAGACACGTCGTGACTCGGCCCCCCGTGGCGCAAACGTTTATGGTTTGCGCAGCCCGCATACTGCCGTCTACATTGCGATCGCCCTCTCGGGCCTCGCGGCGCTCGGCGCGGAAGTCATTTGGACGCGCATTCTCTCGCTGCTCTTCGGCGGCACCGTGTACACCTTCTCGCTCATCGCGGCCGCGTTCCTATGCGGCCTTGGCATCGGCAGCGCGATGGGCGCCTGGCTCGCACGCTACTCGGAACGTCCTGGAATGCTGCTCGCCGTTGGCCAGCTTGGCGCTGCCGTCGCCGTTGCGTGGGGGGCGGCGCTCATAAACCGGGCGTACCCGTACTGGCCGATCGATCCCGCACTCGCCCCGGGACCCTGGTTCAACTTCCAAATCGATCTCGTTCGCGCCTTTATCGCGATCGTGCCGGCCGCCTGTTTCTGGGGCGCCAGCTTTCCGCTCGCCCTCGCCGCAGCCGGACCGCGCGCCGACGACCCTGCACGAGACGTAGGCGCGCTCTATGCCGCGAACACGATCGGCGCGGTCATCGGAGCGGTGGTCTTCAGCCTTGTCGTCATTCCCGCTTTTGGCACCCAGGACGCGCAACGGCTCCTGATATGGACAGCACTTGCCGCGTCGGTTGTCATGCTCGTCTGGCCGCCGCCCTCGGATGCTGCGAGCCCGGCTGCCCGCCGCATCGCCCTGTCGCTTGCTGGGTTGCTGATCGCTGCTGCCGCCGCCGCAAGCGTGGCGCCCGTTCCGCCGGACGTCGTTGCGTACGGGCGTCAAATCGCAACCTTCAAGGGCGCGAGCTACCTCTACGAAGGCGAAGGACTCAACTCGTCGATCGCCGTGTCGGAGTCGGAGGGCGGCATCCGCAACTTTCACGTCAGCGGAAAGGTCGAAGCGTCCACCGAAGTCCACGACATGCGACTGCAGCGGATGCTCGGCCATATTTCCGCGCTGATGCATCCGGACCCACATTCCGTACTCATCGTCGGCTTCGGAGCCGGTGTCACGGCGGGCTCCTTCGTCCTCCACCCTGGCATCAAGCGCATCGTCATCTGCGAGATCGAGCCGCTGATTCCACGCATGGTCGCGCCGTTCTTCTCCAAAGAGAACTACGACGTCGTGCATGACCCGCGTGTGGAGATCGTCTACGACGACGCGCGGCATTACATCCTGACGGCAAACGAGAAGTTCGACATCATCACCTCGGATCCGATTCATCCGTGGGTCAAGGGCGCCGCGTCGCTGTACACGAAGGAGTACTTCGAACTGGTCAAATCGCATCTGAACCCGGGTGGCGTCGTGACGCAGTGGGTGCCGCTCTACCAGAGCACGGAAGACGTCATCAAGAGCGAGGTCGCGACCTTCTCCAGCGTCTTCCCGTACGGCACGATCTGGAGCAACCAGTACGCCACTGGCGGCGGCTATGACGTCGTGATGCTCGCCAAGTCGGGACCGCTGCAGATCGATCCGGCGGCCCTCGACGCCAGGTTGAACAGACCCGATCACGCCGGCATCAAAGACGCGCTCGGGCAGGTGGAGCTCGCAGGCGTGGACGGCCTGATGGCCACCTATGCAGGCCAGGCGCGCGACCTGCGACCGTGGCTCACCGACGCCGAGATCAATACCGACCGCAATCTACGCCTGGAATACCTCGCAGGTCTCGGCAACAACGTCTACGACGCGATGATCTACCAACACATGCTGGAGTTCAGGAGATTCCCGGAAGAAATGTTTACGGCATCGCCGGAATGGATGGAGCGGCTGCGGCGGGTAATGGAGAAGGCTCCGGGATCGCAGTAGGGATCCGGGATCCGGGATCCGGGTCCGCGGATCCGGGTCCGCGGATGCTCGGCCGCCGGTTCACGACGGGCCGACGCCAGCGTTTTTCCACGGCGTCGAGCTTGGAGGCCAGGAGTGAACGGGCGGCCGAGCCTCTGGCGAATCGAAAGATGCGGCGCAGTTCCTAATTAGTCCCCGTCACCGCTGCCATATTCACCTTCCGGCCACCGATGTAAACCGAATCGATCTGGCGCGTGTTCTTGATATCCATCAAAGGATTCGCGTTGAGCACCACCAGATCGGCCCACTTTCCCGTTTGCAGCGAGCCTGCGCCGTCGATCTTCATCACGCGTGCGGCGGTGCTCGTGGCTGATACCAGCGCCTGCATCGGCGTCATTCCCGCCTGCACCATCATCTCGAGCTCGGCGTGCTCGTTGTAGCCGATCCATCGTCCGAGGTTGCGATCGGGAATCGAGCCGCTGTCGGATCCCATCGCGATGGGAATGCCGGCGTCGATGAGCGGCTTCAAGTTCTTGATGCCTTGCGCCAGCTGCGGTTTGCTCGCCTGAATCCCGGCGTTCGTCCGGTATCGCTGCTGGCTGGCCGGATCGCTGAGGAGATCGACTTCACGTTTGTAGGTCGGCAGCCCTCGAAGGAAGAATGGATCCTTGAAGAAGTCGGGCAGGTTCTCGTAGATGAACACCGACCGGTCTCGCACGAGCGTCGGAACGAGGGCGACGTTGCGCTTTTTCATTTCCGCAATCGTCGAAGCGTCGATATCCAGGTCGCGGACGCTGTGGGCGATGACATCGACGCCACGCTCGATCGCCAGCTTCGCGTCCTTCAGGTAGATGATGTGCACCGCCGTGGACATGTTGTGCTTGTGAGATTCGTCGATGGCGGCGGCAATCACGTCGGGCTTCAAGTCCGCGGGAACACCGTCCAGATGGAGCTTGATGAAATCGGCGCGTAGCGGAACATGCCGCTGCACGTCAATCCGCGCATCGTCCGGCGTTTCGGTGCCCGTCGGCCCGGGCCGAAACAGGATCGGCCGGCCAGAGGCGTACAACCGTGGCGCGTCGGTCGCCACGGGGCCGATGCCGAGGCGCTGCGTATCGCGCAGGTAGAACCCTTCGGGCTCGTCATACGTCTCGAACCCGAGGGTCATGACAGCGGTGACGCCGTAGAGCGCGTATGTTTTCAGGCGGCGCACCATCTCGTCGCGGTACGGTCCGGGATTGTTGCTGATATCGGGATCGATATGCGCGTGCGAGTTGATGAGGCCCGGCATGATCGTCTTACCGGCGACGTTCACCACCGTTGCACCGGCGGGCGGCATCACCGTCGCGGACGGACCGATGGCGGTGATTCGGCCGTTGGTTACGACAATGGTCGCCTGTTCGATCGGCGCCGCGCCAGTGCCGTCGATGACCCGCGCGCCGGTGAAGGCAATCACACCGGGCGCTGGCACTTGCGCGTGTGCACCGGACGTGATCGCGACCACCGCGAGCGCCGCGATCACCACACCGGCGTACTTCAAACGTACTCTTCCACTTTTCAACTTTTCCACTCTTCCACTTTCCGCAGTTAACCCCAACGCGGTTGCTCGTCCGGATTGATCCCAAGCGAGACCTTGCCGACGATTTCGTGCGTCAGCAGCGGGTTGGCCGGATGGAACTTGCCTGCGCGCGCGTCGCGGAACAGGCGTTCCAGCTCGCTCTTCTTGAACATGCCGAAGCCGCCCGACAGATCGAGCGCGCGGTCCGCCACACGGAACGCCGCCTCGACCACCTTGTGCTTCATCGACATCAGCCGCACCAACCAGTCAGGACCGACATTCCCTTCCGCCCACGCGGCCGCAACGGCCTCGACGTGCGGCCCCATTGCCTCGATGTCCATCGAGATTTCGGCGACCCCGTGCTGCACCTCCGGGTGGTAGATCATCGGCCGCGTCAGGGCAATTGACGTTTTCGTCTTCAGCTGCTCGATGAGCACCTCGCGCACGCGCAGCGCCAGGCCGTAGTAGATGTTGCCGAAGCCGACGAGCGCCCAGGTGAAGAAGCCAACGACGAAGTTGTCGGCGCCCGCCGCGCCCGCGGGAACCACGCGCACGATGTACTTGTCCGGAACGAACGCGCCCTCCAGAAGGGTGTCGTCGCTGCGAGTCGCCCGCATGCCGAGCACGTCCCATGTGTCCTTGATCGAATAGCCCTTTGCATCTCGCGGCATGAACGCGTGGACGATTCTCGGTCCTGCCGGGTCGCTCGCGTCCATTCCGTGCATGCCGAGGCGCGTCCAGACGGGCGTCAAGCTGCCGAATGACTTGCGACCCGTGAACTTGTACCCACCGGCGACTTTCTCAGCTTTCGTCGTGGACAGCAATCCGGGAATGTCGTTGCCATGCTCGGCATGTCCGGCGGCGAACACCTCGCCAGCGGCCGCCTCTTCGAGAATCCACTGGCACGATTTGTCACCGCTCCGCCACATGTCCGCGGCGTCGCCAACCCAGTAGTTGTGCATGTTCAGCGCGAGCGCAGTTGCGGGCGCGTACATCGCCAGCTTTCGCGTTTCGCGTCCGACTTCCGCGACGTTCATGCCGAGGCCGCCGAAATCCTTGGGCAGCGCCATGCGCAGATAGCCTGCGGCTTTCAGTTCGTTGAAATCTTCCTGGAAGAATCGATTCTCGCGATCGTATTCAGGTGCTCGTTCGCGACATCTGGACAGAAGGGCGTCCGACAGGACGGACTCGGTGACGACAGCCATGAACCCACCTCCGAAAGGCGGGAGTATATACCCGCCTTCGCGTAAAGCTATCGCCGGTCTCGCCGGAGCTGTCGCGGAGGCGGACCTCCTACGGCCGTGACAGGACGATAAGCGAACGGCCTTCGACGCGCGCGTTGGATCCGGCGCTGAGCGTCGCGTTTCGTTCGCCGACCTCCGTAGCAGTATCCACGACGATCGTCCACGCCTCACCGAACGACGCGGGCGGCAGCGTGAAATCGAGCGGCTCGTAATGCGCGTTGAAGAGCAGCAGGAACGAGTCGTCACGCACGCGTTTGCCGTCCTCATCGAGCTCGTGCAGCGCATCACCGTTAAGAAAAACCATCAGCGACTTGACGAAACCCTGCTGCCAGTCGTCTTCCGACATCGGTTCACCGTCGATGCGCAGCCACGCGATATCGCTGATGCCTTTACCGCGAAGCGGCCGTCCCTTGAACCACCCGCGGCGGCGAAACGCCGGATGCGCATTCCGAAGGCGGATCACCCGCCGGGTGAACTCGAACAGGCCGTGGTCGGCCGACTGCCAGTCGAACCAGGAGATTTCATTGTCCTGGCAGTACGCATTGTTGTTGCCCTGCTGCGTGCGGCCGATCTCGTCGCCGGCGACGAGCATCGGAATGCCCTGCGACAGCATCAGCGTGGCGATGAAGTTCCGCTGCTGGCGCGAGCGGAGCGCCGCGATCGCAGGATCATCGGTCGGTCCTTCGGCGCCGCAGTTCCACGATCGGTTGTGGCTTTCGCCATCCTGGTTGTTCTCGCCATTCGCCTCGTTGTGCTTCTCGTTGTAGGAGACGAGATCGCGCAGCGTGAACCCGTCGTGTGCGGTCACGAAGTTGACGCTGGCATACGGGCGCCGCCCATCGTCCTGATACAGGTCCGCACTGCCCGTGAAACGATTGGCGAACTCGCCGAGCGTCTGGTCTTCGCCTCGCCAGTAGTCGCGGACGGTATCCCGGTACTTACCATTCCATTCGCACCACCGCACGGGGAAATTGCCAACCTGATAGCCGCCGCTGCCGAGGTCCCACGGCTCGGCGATCAACTTCACGCCCTGCAGCGTCGGATCCTGATGCACGACGTCGAAAAAAGCTGACAGACGATCGACGTCATAGAGCTCGCGCGCGAGCGTCGAGGCGAGGTCGAAGCGGAACCCGTCGACGTGCATCTCGCGCACCCAGTAACGCAGCGAGTCCATGATGAGCTGGAGCACGTGCGGATGCCGCATGTTCAGCGTGTTTCCGGTTCCCGTGTAATCGACGTAATAGCGCCGCTCCTCCTCCGACGTACGGTAGTAAGCCGCGTTGTCGAGCCCCTTGAACGACAGCATCGGACCAAGGTGATTGCCCTCGCCCGTGTGGTTGTAGACCACGTCGAGGATGACCTCGAGGCCGGCCTCGTGGAGCAGTTTCACCATCTCTTTGAATTCGCGGACGACCTCGATCGGATCCTGCATCGAGGCATATTCGTTGTGCGGGGCGAAGAAGCCGTAGGAGTGATAGCCCCAGTAATTCCGGAGACCCCTGTCGAACAAGTGCTTTTCGTGGACGAACTGATGCACCGGGAGCAACTCGACCGCGGTGACGCCCAGCGAGGTGAGATAGTCGATCGACGCCGGATGCGCGAGGCCCGCGTACGTGCCACGGAGGTCCTTCGGAATTTCGTTCCGAAGCTTGCTGAAGCCTTTGACGTGGACCTCATAGATGACCGACTCGTGGAGCTTCCGACCAGGCGGGCGATCGCGGCCCCAGTCGAAGCGGTCATCGATGACGACGGATTTCGGCACATACGCCGCGCTATCGCGGTCGTCGCGCTGGAGGTCGTCGCCACCGAGCGGATACGGAAAGACCGCGTCGTTCCACTCGATATCTCCGCTGATCGACTTCGCATACGGATCGACCAGCAGCTTTGCCGGATTGCAACGATGCCCCTGTGACGGATTCCATGGTCCGTACACGCGAAAACCGTAGCGCTGTCCAGGACCCACGCCCGGGAGGTACCCGTGCCAGCAGAACGCGGTCCGTTCCGGCAAACGAACACGGGTTTCCTGACCGGCGTCATCGAACAGGCACAGATCGACGGCCTCGCCGACCTCGGAAAAAACGGCGAAGTTGGTTCCGCGTCCGTCCCACGTTGCACCCAGGGGAAATGGTTCGCCGGGCCGGACCGAAATGGGGGCGGCTGGTGCGCTAACAGCAGTCGAAGGGGCGGGAGAGGTGCTCATGCCTCCTCCCGGTAGCAAATCCCAAACCCCAAATCCCAAATTCCAAAATCCCAATCGAGATCGCTGTTTGGAACTGGAACCTCAACTTGGGATTTGGGATTTGGGATTTGGGATTTGGGATTTGGGATTTCGGGATTTGGGATTTCTTGCTTACTGCTGCTCGATTCGATAACCGCGCTGCCGGAGCAAAGCCAGCAATCCCTGCGGGCCGACGATGTGCGCCGCGCCGACAATCACCAGGCAGGGCGACGAACGTTTCAGACA
>Ga0207679_10002802_pt1 | contig 10807 bp, 17 predicted proteins | sample KBSC73metaG_FD_184320 | JGI IMG/M metagenome (GOLD analysis project Ga0207679, IMG submission 184320) | Corn rhizosphere microbial communities from Kellogg Biological Station, Michigan, USA - KBS C7-3 metaG (SPAdes) (version 2) | ecosystem: Host-associated > Plants > Roots > Rhizosphere > Soil ...
GGTCAGGGCCATGCGGACGAATGCTCCGATGCGCTGGTTCCGAGCCTCGGTCACCTTCTGCTCGCGCAGCGTGGTCTTGGCCCGGATGTACAGCGCAAGATGGTTGCGCTTCGACTGAGGGTCCGCATCGAGTTGCTTGACCACTTCCTCGGCGGCGGAGGATTGGTGAATGGCAGCGTACAACTGGCCCCACGCACGGTCCTCTTCGGCAGAGCGGCGGCTCTGCACGAGATGAGCGATCGGTCTGGGCTGCTGCTCTTGACTGACTTCTTCGGACATGGTCGGCTCCTGGTGCAGCAGAGGAGCGAATGCCCGGGGGGACAGTCGGTCCCCGCTGGGGTAGCATGGAGATCCGCTTTGCAGCGGCTCCACATGAAAGCCTTCACGATGACTCGTTCCGGCACTTCTCTTCAGACGATCGACGGCGGGCGCGAAGCGCTCGAGAGGGAGTACATGTGGGCGATCTTGTTTGATCGACCCGACAAGCTGAGCCTCGCGAGACGCCTCGAACCTTCGGCTAATGACGTCTTTGCCGTTGTTGCGCCAGGCTCGACCGAGCAAGAAGCTCTTCGTCGATCAGGCGAACCACTCGCATGACGTCACCACGCACGGACCCGCGTCCGATGCGATGGCGCTCCAAGGCCTGAAGGAGTTCATCCTTCTTGGCCTGGATATCTGCAGCGCTGCCTTCGTCGATCAGGCGAAGCAGGCTGATCCACAGGTGCTTGTCCATCGCTCAGGCGGCAATCCGAAGATTGAACGAGGCGGTGTTTGTCAGAGGCGAAGATGGCTGAGACGGCACAAGCAACGCAGGGATCTTTCGAACCGGCACAGCAGCGAGCGGTGCACGGCCAGAGCCGCCGAGAAGGCGGCACACGGCATGGGTAGTCGTGTTGATCGACATGGTCGTTCTCCTTTGCGAATGCAAAAGGGGAACACCACGCCCCCGTATGGAGAAACGATGTTCCCCATTCCGGGTTGAGGCAACACCGGGTGGTGCGCCTGGATGGCGAAGAGACCCGAGCCGAGGCATCGGGTCTTTCGCACGCTCAGGAAGGCTGGCGAGCCTCCCCAGGGATGAGCAGCGAAAGGGACCATAAGGATCCGCAATAGCTGCATGGATGCGAACGGCGCCGGAGGGCGCAGTCCAGTCTCTTGTGAGACGTTCGGTCACTCACGTGACGTGGCCACCGAAGTGGTCAACTCAAATGCAGGTCACGACTGCGAACGCCAGCCCACCAGAGTGAGCTGGATCCCGATCAACAAGCCGACGACGGCTTGCATCGAGAGCTGTGCCAGTACGAACACCAGCAGGAAGCATCTCAAGTCTGCCACTCTTGCCCAGCCTGCGAAAGGGCCCTGCGCGACTGTCCCCTGTGCACTTTGTCGATGGCGGAGAAATGTGCTGGGCCTCACTTTTTGAATGCGGTTGATCGGATCGGATCTCCACATAGCCTGGGTTCCGGAGTACTGATCATGAGAACTGAACCCTTCGTTCCCGAACGCAGGCCGCCCCCGCCGGCTGTCGTGCGCACCGTGTTGGCGAGCAGAAAATCGAGGCTGCGCCCAACCATCCTCCCGATGAACGAGGCAAATGCAGCGGCTGCCGCGCTGGGCGGATGCATCGGATGCCTCAAGGGCGAGAAGCTCGCCATCGGACTGGTCGACGAGCAAGACGGGCAAGTGGTGGCGCTCGCTGTTTGTGCGTCCGCCTCGGCTTGGGATCTTGCCGATCCCCACACCATCGAGGTCCGCTGTCTGCTCGTCGGCCGTGACCGACCTGTCTCAAGCAAGGCGCTCTGGAGCGCTATCGAACGCAAGGCGGGCGAGCGCGGCTACCGCCGCTTGGTGATGCGCGGTGCCCATGCGCTGCTGCCAGCGTTTCCTGCGACCGGGTGGGACCGAGCGCTGCCCTGTAGCTTGCGGCACTGCGACGGCACCTTCGCACCGGGCGCCTTCTGGTCCAAAGTTCTCCGCGGCGAGTGGCGTTGATCGCCGTGCGCGTGCTGGTGGAGAACGCCCGAGATCGTCCGGCCGGCGAACTACCGACGCGTTCGCGAGTCGATGCGCATCGGCTTGGCGGTGCGCGTCACGCCGGCCGGCCTCCCGGGGGGAGTGATGGTCGGCCAGGATGCGTATTTCGGCCCAACGTGACCGCCCGTTTTGGCGATCGTGACCGACACCACCCGCGAAGCCCCTGACGGGCCTCCTGGGACCCTGGCGGTTTTGCTAGAACCCAGCCCTTTGGGCGCCTACGCACGGGAACATGGGCGGCTTCGGCCTGCGCCATCCATAGCGGAATGTGCGCCCGTGTGCCGTCGGATTGGAGCGCGATCAGGAACGCTTCGTCACCGACATCCACGCGTCCGACCACCACGACGAGCGAACCTGTCGCGGGGTGGTATGGGTAGTAGATGCGGGCCTCCGTGGGAGGCTGTTCCTGGGCGGTATGTCTCTGCTTCGACCGGCCTGGGCAAGACCTGGCTGGCCTGCGCGCTGGGGCAGTACGCCTGCCGCCAAGGCCACGCGGTGCAGTACCTGCGGGTGCCACGCCTGGCCGAGGAACTGCGAATCCTGCACGCCAGCGGTGAATTCCGCCGTTGGCTCACACAGCTGGCCAAGACCGATGTCGTCATCCTCGACGACTGGGCTACCGGCAGCATCGACGCCGCCACCCGCGCCGATCTGCTGGAGATCATTGACGACCGCGCCAGCGTGCGTGCCACCATCATCACGCACCAGCTCCCCATCGAGCACTGGCATGGCTGGATCGGTGACGCGACGGTGGCCGACGCCATGCTGGACCGGCTGATGCAGCGCTGCCGGCGCATCGAGCCGCAAGGGGAATCCAGGTGCACCCCAGAGGGCGGACGCAGCGCTGCAGGCACGGCCAAATCGGCGACGAAGGAGTCGAAAGGAGGGCCCGCCATGAACTGACTCTGACCTGACCCGACCCTAAACTACAACCCACGCAACACCGCCGCCCACAGCGGTCACGATATACCGAAACGGCCGGTCACGATAAACCGAAATGACCGGTCACGTTCGCCAAAATACACACTGTCGAGTGGATGCTCCAGGCGATGTACTGGCGGGGATGCCGGCACCAGCTGGCCCTGGTCTCCGAGCAATTGCATACTCGACCGGCGTCCTGCGCTGGCTGGAGCGCATCTCTACGAAGATGCAGGTTGACCATCCCAGGCTTGTGCTGCGGCACTTCTGTAGCGCGATGCGGCCTACCGCTGGCGCGCGACCGTGATCACGAGAATGCTGATGCGTCGGGCTCGGCGCACTGGACGCGCGAAGCTGCAGCCCGCCTGGCTGGATGACTCCGTTTGGCGATTTTCAGACAGTTCTCAACTTCACGTCGCGAAAGAACGGTGAATCAACAACTTGATGGCGCCGAGCGCAGAAATCCCCGGCGCTCCGAGGCCAGATTCTCAACATTACTACGCTTTGTTCTCACCTTTACTACACTTCACGGCCATCGAGCTGCGCCAGTTTAAGTACCTGAACAACCTCATCGAGCAGGATCACCGGGCGATCAAACGAATCGTGCGGCCCATGCTCGGCTTCAAGGACTTCGACTGCGCGCGCCGACTGATCGCGGGAATAGAGACCATGCACATGCTCAAGAAGGGGCAACTCGATGGCCGCCAAGGCCAAGCCTTGTCCGCTGCTGACCAGTTCTACTCGCTCGCCATCTGATCTTCAGCCCCGAGTTGGCTGTGGCCACTATTGCTGGCAGTGGTGTTCGCTGGATCTGCAGGGAACTCAACAGAGGAAACGCCCCGAGCGGGGCGTTTCAGCCGCGGACCGGCGTCCTGCAATGGCTGGAGCGCATCTCCATGCGGATGCCGGTCGACCATTCCGGGCTTGTGCTGCAGCACTTCAGTCGCGCGAGCTCAATTGGGCGGAACAAATGCGTAGCAGTAGAACAAGGGCCAATCCGAACCTCGCGTACCGTACACCTGTTCCTTTAGATAACCATACGGGCATGCAGGCTGTTGTGTTAAAGCGTTGGGCACGGTTTGCCGGTCAACAGTTCCAACAAATCCTCCGAACCACATCTTGGCTCCAGCTGCGTGTGGTCGATAGCATACATGCAACCCATAGTCCTTATTGACTGTCCCAAGCAGCTCCAAGTCTTTGTAACCCTCGGGGCAGGACGACTTGCCGGTTAAAGGGTTAGCCGTGGCAATGCCCTCCACGTAACCCCACATGCCGCCAAAATCATAAGTTGGCTCAACAGCATAATTGCTTGGCCTAAAGCAAGTGAATACGGGCTCGTCGTTGGGATCAGTTCCAAGTATTTGTTGTGCCTGGAATCCAGGCGGACATGAACTTGCGCTAGTAATCGGATTATTAACAGGCGACCCAGAAACCTTTCCCCACGCACCTCCAAAGTCTGCCCCTACATAGTACAGCGCAGCTCGTTGAAAGCAAACATACAGTGGCCAGTCTATTCCATTCGTCCCCAGCACTTGTTGCTTTAAATAACCGGGAGGGCATTGGTCCGATAGGGTCACGGCATTGTAAATAGTCTTCCGTTCTACGGTTCCCACGACGCCGCCAAATCGAGTGACATCACCATTTGCATGTAGCCGGTAGCACAAGTGCAACGGGTAGTCGATATTTGGCGTGCCTAGTACCCACTGGTCTAGAAGGTTTACGCCGCAACCTTGAGGTACAGGAGGGCCAAAGCCGGAGTAAGCGCGCTCAACATACCCCCAGGCACCACCAAGGTCAAAGATCGGATTAGCCTCGGAGGGTCGAGAGCAGATGGAAACTGCGTAGTCATTGCCTCCTGTACCATATATTTGTTGTGTTGTGTAGCCGGCCGGGCAAGTCTGCATTCCGGTGGCGGGGTTTACAACTGACGCTCCGTTGACTTGGCCAAAGGCTCCTCCGAAATCCAACTCTGATTCGGCTGCGGAGGGAGTCAACGGATATACCTCTCTTACTCCTGCAATGTCAGCCTGACTAAGAGACGTGCCTCCAAATCTCACGCCGACTTGGTCGACACACCCGTCCCAATATGTCATGATGGAATTCCAATCATAACGAGGATAAGCGACGATATATTGTTGATGAGCCGGGTAGACCCTGCTCCAGTTGGACTGGGGGGCTCGTTTTGGGCAATCGGATGGAACTTCTGGGTGCAGCCATTCGTGTTCAAAGCCCAATACGTGACCGAATTCGTGGATGGCGTACTGCTCTACGCAGCTGAAATCCTGCCCACCACGGCATCGGTTGAAAGACTTTCCCCACGAAGCAAATTGCACGTGGGTTGCGTGCCCGGGGCTATAGGGCCAAGTCGCGTAATTGTCGATGTCATCCTGAATTAGCAGCTTTACCACTTCGGCGTTACTTACATCAGCGGCAGTGCATGGCTTCCAACCGACGAACCTAACTTTGCTGTATTTTTCCCAACTTCCGGCAAGCGCATTCCTGACATGCTCTAAAGTTATTTCCAGCGGAACAAATCCGGGGCTGCTTGCGGGATTTACGCACACCGTGATCCGTGTGAGCATGGACGGGCCGTCGGGCCAACGCCTATCTGTATTGAAAACGGACGCGAGGCCAGGCGAACTTATTCCTATGAGACTCGCGAGCAGAATGATGAATGTTAGGCGTCGCATGACTTTATCCCCCTGTTTACCGTTTCACATGCCTTTTCGGCGCAGAAACTTATGCTGGTGGTCTCCAACGCTCCGTTCCACCCCGCAAATGGGTGCAACTGACCATGGTCTAGTCGACGGGCGACGTTTGGCGGGGCCGGGGCACGTGTGCCGCGAATCTGAATAGGTTATTGACCTCGGGCAGCACCGTTGCCGCGTCCAGCGGCAAGCATGCGGTTGAGAACGGCCACGCCAATGGAAGCTTCGGTTCGCTGAGCGGATTTGTGACGTGCACGCAGTCTCGGACCGACGATGGACTTGTAGCGCCCCATCGCGGTCTCGACCAGCGCACGTTGGCCGTAGCCCGTGACCTCCTGCCAGCCCGGTCGGCCGAGCGCCGCGATGGTGTGAACGTGAACGTCACGGCAGGTTGCATCCGCACTCAGCTCCGAGGCACCGATGTGACCCGTGGGGGAATCACCACCGCGATGTCGACGCTGCGGCGATGACGTCGTACGTGGGCTCGCCGTCATAGGCCCCGTCAGCCGTCACCTGCTCGATCTCCTGTGGAATCTGTCCGAGCAACACTCCCACTTGGGACGGATCGTCGACGTCCTGCCCGCTCAGCACCGAGGCCACGATCTGACCACTGTTGGCGTCCACCGCCAGGTGCAGCTTGCGCCACGTGCGCCGTGCGCGCTGACCGTGCTTCTCGAGCAGCCACTCGCCAGCGCCGTACACCTTCAACCCGGTGCTGTCGATCAGCACGTGCAGCGGCCCATCGGGCAGATGAACCTCGGAGATCGATGGCAGCTTCATCGCGCGGCGGCTGACCGTCGTGTGATCAGGCACCGCCAGCGCGCAGCCCAGCAACTCGACGACTGACTTCATCAGCCCCTCGGCTTGGCGCAGCGGCAGCTTGAACGCCGTGCGCAGCATCAGGCAGGTTGCGATGGCGCTGCCTGAGTAGCTCGCTTGGTCACCCGGCGTCGAACGCCGTGCAGCTTGCCAATCGACCATCGCTTCATCCGTGATCCACAAGGTCAGGCTGCCGCGACGGCACAACCCGGCCTCGTACTCTGCCCAGTTGGCCTTGGGTAGCGCCATTGTGCCTCGTTATGCCCTAGCAGGCTGCTGAAATACCGCCCCGGTCCACAGCTGGGCAGGTAAGCTGTCGAGCCAGCTCCCCCCCCACGAAGTGATCCCTCTTTGCACCATGCGCGGACCCGACACTCGTGCCGCGCGGGTACCGCAGATCGAGGCTCAAAGCTATGCGTCAGCTCGGTGGCCTTCCGACGTTTTGAGTGCACGCACGCGCCCACGGGCCCCAATCGGGCGGGCGTCATGCTCGTGTTTTGCTTGTTCCTGACGCGGAGGGACAAGCAAATGTAGGGATGGAAATTCATTGATGAGCGAGTTTCAATGAGCCCCCTCACGGGCTGGCCGGGGAGCGCACTGCTCACAACGGCCCTAATTTCCCCAAGACCAAGCGCTACGCCCCTGAGTAGCGTGCCCCAGGTTTAACCCTGTGCATCTGTGGAGACTGAATCCATGACCATCGTCACCCGCGACAGCGTGCGCGCCGCCGTGAACCGAGCCCTTCTGATTGATTCCGATTGCATCGAGTGCGCGATGGGTGCGGCCGCTATGGTGCTCTGCATGCCGGTCGAGGCTGTGCACGACGCCATGCAGCTGGACGGGCAGTTCTGCTCGGACGATGAGAATCTGGTCGTCAGTGTTTGCCACGCATGCGGGGACACGCGCCGGACTTATGGCATTGCGTCAGAGACCGTTACCGAGGAGCCCGTCGATGGCTGAACATACCCTGGGGACGGCCGTCACTTTTGTTCCCCCAATCATCGCCAGACAGCGATCTAGCGCGCAGGATGGTTAGATCAAGGGGGGCCGAGCGCATCTGGTAGTTCGCGTCGCCGTAACGGAAGGGCAGATTCCTATCGCCGCCTGGGAGGTCGAACCTGCTTGGCCAATGCCGCATCCGACGTGCCTGGACGTGCTTGCGAAGCTTCAGCATGCCTGCCACGACCCTGCGACCAGCTCCCTGACAAGGGAGGCCGAGGGTTGCCGAGTCCTCGGGGCTGAAACTGCTTGTCGATGAGTAGCTGAAGCAACACGTCGCCGCTGATTAGTGCCAGGCGCGTGCCCCGAGCGCTGCGTGGGACATGGGCCCGGTTCTTCCACAGTGGACAAAGAGGCCTCCGGCCCAGCGTCCTTGGCCCACGAGTTTGCCGAAGGCGGCGATATGCGAAGGCGTGACTGCCGCGTCGTAGCGCTTGATCTCTTGATCTGAACGGCATGCAGCTTCCAGCCCGCACCGGGCAGCCAGCAGCGGCCGTCGACGCCACCGTCGCCTGAATACCGGCGGTTGCGCAGCACGAAGGCTCCCGACGTCCTCCAGCGCCGATAGAACCACTTCCTCGCAGACCAGCGGGTCGATTCGACGCAGGTAGCAGAAAGCCCTGGCTGACGCAGCCTCTCCTCGAATGGCTCGCAACTGACGCAGGATCCTCAGAGATCTGAGCACGCGGCGCCGATGGGCCGGTAGGCCGCGCAACCGAATTGCGTTCGCGGTGCGTGACAGCCACTTGGCTGTCCAAACGACCAGGCTGAAGCAGAGATGTCTTGCCGCATTTGCCATCACGTTGCGACCGCCTCTGGAAAGCACTCGATCGACCGACTCGGCCGCACGGGATCCGTCTCTCGTCGACCTGGTGGAAGTAGTGCGCGTCATGTCAGACCTCCTCTTGCGATTTGTCCGCTGCTTCCGAGGCCTTCGGAAGTGCGGCGCCGCTGCCGAGGTAGCAGTTGGTGACCTGCAGGCGGGTGTGGCCCAGCAGGTGTGCGGCTCTCTGTCGTGCTTCCTCATCGAGCGGTGGCCGCTCGTCGGCGCCGCGCACCGGCGACGGTCCACCGGCTTCCAGAACGAACACGTCGTTGACCTTCTGATGGCGCAGGCCGTGCGCGACCACACCCAGTTCCTTCTTTGAAATGCCGAACTTGCGCACGACGTAGTAGAAGCGGTGCTGCGCTTGCACGGCGGTGTGGTCCGGATTGCCAACGAACTTCCCTGGCGGGACGACCAGCTTCAGGCGCTCGACCAACGCGCTCTGCGAATGCGTAGACAGTGGGATGTCGCGCGGCCGACCGCCTTTGGTGCCGTGGCTGACACGCACGAAGGTCTCGCAATCGGGGAAAACCGATGTGTCGCGATCGTTTGCGGCTTCGCGAGGGATTACGGCCTCGTGTGGCCGGAAGTGCCGCGCCTCCTTCGGCCGCATTGCAAACTCGGCGCAGAGCTCCAACTGCAGGCCGACCCAATGGTCGAAGGCGGTCACCTCGGCAATCTTGCCTCTGATGTCGACTTTCCTGGCCGTCCAGCTCTTGTCGTCGACCGCGTTCTGGGACCGATGGCCCAGCGGCGAGTCCTTGCCGACGTAGAACTCGGGTTCGCGGACCATGCCGTGCTTGCCGAGCCAGCCGGCGAAGGTCCGCAGGAAGCTCAGGTAGTTGTGGACCGTCGCCGTGGACAGGCCACGGTCCTGCCAGCGCTTGACCATATGCCGGACGTGACGTCCTGCCAGCTGTCGCGGATCCAGGTTCTTGTAGGGCGTGTGCCGACGTAGCTCGCGGAAGAAGGACACGAGGAACCGCTGCCGATCGCCCTTCGTCTTGAACGAGATCAGCTTGCGCTTGGTGGCGTGCTCGCCGTTGTGCAGCTTGAGCAGCGCGCCCAGGACGCGGATGTAGTCGGTCTTGGGTCCAGGCGTGTTTTCGGTCAGGTAAATGTCGGGATCGTCGGGAGAGCCTCGCTGCTCTCGTCGGCCGTGGGCGGTGGTCAGCGGTAGGGCAGGGTGACGCTGTCCGCCTGTACTGGTCGATGACATGTTGCAACTCCAACGCGTGGCCGCCTGAGGCAACAGCGGCCGTGAACCGGATGGACGCGGATCGTGAGTCGCTGCACCTGCGTCCGGACGGCGCAGCGCTCCGAGGTCGAGGGATACGACGGCGCAGAGGACCTCGTCTCTGCGCCGAAGGGGTCGTTGTTTGCAGCCCGAGGGCCGCTGGAAGACGTAAATAAAACTCGCTCAGGTGAGTCGCTGGCGTTTCCGCTCGGGCGACCCCCAGGGTTGCACTGCGATGTGCATGGGCGTCAGCACCTCCGTGGGTGCGGACCGCCCTTCCAGGTCCATGCCTGGAATCGCGCGCTGTTCGTGGATCCCGGCGCTCCCGCTGACCCTTCGCCCTTCCAACAGGCGAGTAGCGGGGCCTCTGTCCGATCGCGCACCAGCTCGCTCCTCCATGTGGGTGCAGAGCAGGCGGCGCCTCAATGGGCATGCGACAAAGGCTCGGAATGTTCAGGCGCTGTCGAAGGCGCAGCGCTGTGCCGTACCGGCGCGCTTGACGCGCGGCATGGCGGGTAGGTCCGTCAAGGATGGATCGATAGGAAGACAGGCTTCGCGCAGGTTGCGCGTGCGGCTCTCTGTGGAGCGGCGGGGCAGGTGCGGGTCACGACCGCTAACGGCTGCTTTGGGCGAGGTGGCCCCGTTGCAACGACCGGCCTGCTTGCGTTCGATGAACGCTGTGGCAGACACACAAGCCTCGCAGGTAGTGGACACGACGAGGCGCGGCGCTGTCAACCCTCGCCTTGACACGTTCGAATCAGCGTTCACACACGCTAAAAGGTTTGGCAGGCGCGGTTCCACGCCTCGCGCTCCTCTGACTTGACAGGCTTGATCTCCACCTCTGTTTTGACGCGATCAAGCATTGGAGTGCTGATCAGCAAGTTGGCGCCTCCGCCGGACAGGCGAGCATGATGCGAGTCGGTCCTGGTGAGAAGCCCGTTGACCACCTTCGAGCTGGTATCTGGCAGGTCCGTCGCGTCCCCTTGAGGTCCGCTCAGGAGACCTTGAGCGGTGGCCAGCAAAGCGATTGAAGTCGGCATTTCCGCTTTTTCGGGCCGGAGGAGCGCGCCATCCTTCCCCCCACGTTCTACGCAATAGGAAGTCATCATGACTGTGGTGGTTCGTGCGATCGACTTGGGTTTCGGCAACACGAAGTTCATAACCTCCTCGGCCAACGGAAAGATCGACTGCTCGCACTTTCCGTCGCTTGCCGTGCTTGCCCCAGGTGAAAAGGGCGTGGTCGAACTCGTCGGCAAACGCAAGACG
>Ga0207679_10002815_pt1 | contig 10793 bp, 7 predicted proteins | sample KBSC73metaG_FD_184320 | JGI IMG/M metagenome (GOLD analysis project Ga0207679, IMG submission 184320) | Corn rhizosphere microbial communities from Kellogg Biological Station, Michigan, USA - KBS C7-3 metaG (SPAdes) (version 2) | ecosystem: Host-associated > Plants > Roots > Rhizosphere > Soil ...
ATGCCGAGCGGATGCGCCACTTCACCGACGTGCCCGATGCAGATCTGCGCGCGCTGCGCGCGTCGACGTTGATCGTCATCGGCGACCACGACATCGTGAAACCCGAGCACGCAGTGGAGCTCACGCGTTTGATCCCGGGCGCGCGACTGATGGTTCTCGTCGGCGGACACGGCGACTATCTCGGTGAGTTGGTCATGACGCAGCGTGCGAGCCGCGCGCCCGAGCTCACGGCAGGTTTCATCGAGGACTTTCTCGACGGACCGTGATACTCAGCCGGACAAGTAGATGTTCGGCTTCAGCACTTCCATGATCCGGTCCGGCGCACTCAGGGGCGTGAAGCCGAACTGGGCGTACAAGCCATGCGCGTCGCGCGTGGCGAGCATCATGCGCCGCAGTCCCTGCAGGTCCGGATGTTTCATGATGTGGTCCATCATCTGCTTCGACACGCCGCGGCCGCGATGAGCTTCGAGCACATAGACGTCGCATAGATACGCAAACGTCGTCTTGTCCGTGACCATGCGTGCAAAGCCGACCTGCTGACCTTGCCAGAACACGCCGAAGCACAACGAATTGGCGATCGCCCGGGCAACAGTGGCGCGCGGAATGCCCGGCGACCAGTAGCTCTGGGTGAGGAAGGCGTGGATCGCGTCGATATCGAGCCGCGCGGGATCAGTGCTGATTTCGTAAGCGGACATGCGATTTCCTAGAACAAAGCCTTCTTCTTGCGTGCGCCGATCGTGCCTGCCGCGGCGGCTCGCAGCAGGCGTTGAAAGGTGGGGCATTCCATGTGACTCGGTGCGCGACATGCGACGGCGTGCCGTAGGCCATCGCGCATTGCCGTGAGCTCGCGAATGGTTCGGTCCAGCTCTTCGGCCTTGGCCGCGAGCACCTTGCGATCGATGCGTGGCTTGCCGTCCACCGCGAACATATGCGCCAGCTCGTCGAGCGAAAAGCCGGAGGCGCGGCCGAGTGCGATGAAAGCGAGCCGCTCCAGTACTCGCCCGTCGAACAGGCGTCGCAGCCCGCTGCGCCCGATCGACGCGATCAGGCGTTTCTCCTCGTAGAACCGCAGCGTCGACGCCGGCACGCCGGAGCGGCGCGCTACCTCGGTGATGTCCAGGGGCTTCATCGCTTGACCTCAAGTCAACTTGAGGTGGCAGAGTGCAATTGCCCCCTTGGAAAGGCAAGTAACAGGAGAGCATCGTGGCGGCCATACAGTCCCGAAGTGACGAGCAGTCGAAACTCTGGAACGGCAGCGCCGGCTGCGCGTGGGTCGAGGCGCAGGCGATGCTCGATCGGACGCTGCAGCCGTTCGAGGACCTGCTCGTCCAGGCAGTCTCGGCAAGCGGGGCGCGTCGTGTGTTGGACGTGGGCTGCGGCACGGGCAGCACGACTCGCGCGATCGCGCGAGTGCTGGGTGCAACAGGTCGTTCGGCGGGCATCGACATCTCGGAGCAGATGATCGACGCCGCGCGCATGCTGACTGAGTTGGATCGAACGTCGGCGGAATTCATCTGCGCCGATGCACAGACTCACGCGTTCGCGCCCGCCAGCTTCGACTTGATCATGTCGCGCTTCGGGACGATGTTCTTCACCGATCCCGTTGCAGCCTTTGCAAATCTGCGACGCGCCGGTGCGCAAGGCGCCGCATTGTGCTCGATCGTTTGGCGCAGTCCGGAAGAGAATCCGTTCATGACCACAGCCGAGCGTGCTGCCGCTTCGCTGCTGCCGAATCTCCAGCCGCGTCGTGCTGACGCAGCGGGACAGTTCGGTCTCGCCGACGCGCGTCGCATGCGCGCCATCCTGGAGGAGAGTGGGTGGACAGCGATTGACATCCGGCCTATCGATGTCACGTGCACGCTCCCCGAGAGCGAATTGACCAGCTATGGCACGCGCTTCGGGCCCGTCGGCGTTGCTCTTCGCGAAGCAGATCCGCACACTCGCGCGCAGGTCGCCAAAGCAGTGCGCTCAGCATTCGATCCGTATGTACAAGGTGATGAAGTCCGCTTCACAGCATCGTGCTGGCTCGTCGGCGGCAGGTGCTAACGTACCTGCGCGATCTGATGGAACATGTCGACGTAACCCAGCATCGCATCGACGATGCCCGCGACCTTCGGATTGGTCGAGTCGACCACGTAATACTCATCCGGCGCATGCGCGCCAGAGCCGTGACCGAGACCGAAGTGACCGGCGGGTAGCGACACCGGCGGCGCCGTGAACACAGCACCTGGCCACGAGCCGGCCAGTCGCGGATTCAACGTCGCCGTGACTCCCGCGCGCTTGTAGGTTTCCAGCTCCGCACGAATGATGCGACTGTCCTCCGCAGTTTCCGTCGGATCGTAGCCGCCGCTGACGTTCATCTCGACGTCGTTGAAGCCGCGTTTGTCGAGATGTGCGCGCAGCTTCTCCACGGCTTCCTTGCGTGTCTGATTCGGAACCAGTCGCAAGTCGAGCTTCGCGACTGCGCGTCCCGGCAGAATCGTCTTGCCGCCCGGACCGGTGTAGCCCGCGACGAGGCCTTCGATGTTCACGGTCGGTTGCGACGCCAGCCGCTCGAGCGCCTGGTTGTAAGACAGATCGTCGATCCAGTGCGTGATGCCGAGCAGCTTCTTCTGCGCCTGCTCGTCGCTGTTGCGCGCGACGTCTGCGATCAGCTCCTTCTCGCGCGCGGTGAGCGGCCGGACGTTCTCGAACCAGCCATCGATCGTTGCCGTATTGCCATCGGGCGTGACCAGGGTGTTCAATGCCGCGACCAGACGCCACGCCGGCGAGTCGACGTTCGCTTTCTGGCTGGAGTGAATGTCGCCCTTCGGTCCGCGGCCCCACTTCGCGCCGCTCGCCACCAGTTCCAGCTCGATCACGCCCTTCGAGCCCAGGTTGACGGAGACGTTGCCGTTCAGGTCCTGCCAGCTCGCAGGAATGAAGACGCCCTCGGCCTTCTTCAGCGCCGCGAGCACCTCGGGACGCTGCACGATCTGGTGAAAGTGCGGCGAGCCGATCTCTTCTTCGCCTTCGCACACCAGCACCAGGTTCACCGGCAGCTTTGCTTTGGCCGCATGCATCGCATGCAGCGCCGCGAGCACGGTCGCTTCAGATCCCTTCTGGTTGACTGCGCCGCGACCGACGACCGCGCGCCCGAAGCCAGGCTTGTCGACGATGCGTCCTTCGAGCGGCGGCGAGGACCATTCCGCCGGATCGAACTGCTTCACGTCGTACATGAAATACAGAGCGAGCGTGCGCTTCGCGCCGTTGTCCATCGTCGCGAACACGCCGGGATGGCCGTCGGTGGGCACGATTGTGGCGCTCTGGAAACCCGCGTCGCGCGCGAGATTCGCCATGTACTGCGCGCCTTCCTTCATGTTGCGGTTTTCCGCGGCGATGGAAGGCAGCGCAATCCAATCCTGCAGTCGCTTGATGGCCGCGTCGCGACCGGCTTCTGCCGCCTTGCGAATCGCCGGATAACGGTCGGTGGCGCCCGCTGCGCCCGGCGCACCGAACATCATCGCGCCGGCGCTTGCGAGAGTCGCGGCAGTCAGGAATTCGCGGCGATCAAGCTGGGTACGGTCAGCCATCGTTCCTCCATCCCTTCTTGTGTTTCGACGTTGGGACGGGAACGTAGCACGGTTCTGCGAACCGTGTTCAGGCATGAATCGAGAGCGTCGCCAGCACGGCGCGACGTACCTTGCGAGCGGATTTCACGCCACGTGCTGCGGCTCACGACAGAATGTCTTAGGGGGTGACAAATCCCTCGACACCCCAGATTCCGGGTAGTTGCCGCGCGGGTGCGCATTCAAGATGAAGGTGAGCAAGCAAAGGAGCTCACCATGAAGAAAACGATTCCCCTGGCCATCGCGCTGTTCGCAGTCACCCTCCCGCAGCTCGCCTCGGCGGTCCCGCTACGCGCGACGTTCGACGGCAGCGTCGCCGGATCTGACGGATTCTTCAGCAACGTGCTGAACGATTTTCCAGTGGGCACGGCCGCATCGTTCGACGTGACTTTCGACGATACCGCGCTCGTCGACGATGCTTCGCTGGTGACCAGCCTCGATCTCGCGCCGGTGTCCGGTTGGGTGCGTCTCGGCGGCCTGGAGTGGACGCTCGATGCCGGCCGCATCTACACCTACACGTATAACAATACGCCGCCGACCTTTCCCATCTTGTCCTTCGGAGCGCAGCTCACTGGCACCGGCCCGACGATCGCCGCTGGCGCGGCATCGCTGTTCGGCCTCTTCCTGTCGCTCGCACCGGCTGGACAGGCAGGCCCGTATGCTCAGTCGATCGGGTTCAGGTATCCGTTCGACGGCGGCGAGTTCTACAGCTACGCGGATCTCTCTGGAGAGTTCCATACCTCCAGAGAGAATCGGTCCGTGCCGGAGCCGAATACCGTGTTGCTGATGTCGAGTGCTCTTGGACTCCTGCTCGTGCTGCGCGTGAGGAAACGGGTCAAGGCGGACTGATCGGGTGACTGAAGGCGGCGTCCCACTGGACGCCGTCACTCGAGCGCCACACATCCTCGGTGCGCGAGATGCTGAAGCCGCCGATCAGGTACAGCGTGTTGTCGTGATTCAGCAGGATCGGGCTGTTGCGCCCGCTGAATGGCGCCACCGTTGCCTCCGTCCGCCAGCTCACGCCGTCGACGGTCGACCAGACATCGTTGAAGAGGATGTTGGTGAAGTAGTCCGTATTGTTGAAGCCCGCCGCCAGGTAGATGCGGCCGTTGAACACAGCAGTCGCCTGCTCCATGCGGGCGGAGGCGGGCAGTGCGCCCTGCAGCGTCCAGGTGCGCCCATCCGTCGAGCGCCATACATCCGCCAAGCCGACTGAGACCGTGGTCCCATTCGGCGTATCGCTGCCCGAGAACAGCCACATCGCATTGTTGAACGCTACGACTGTGTGCGTGTAGCGCGGCGAGAACGCGGCGTGATCCTTCTCGAGAATCCAGTTCACGCCGTCGACGGATGACCACACATCGTTGTACCGCGTGGAGCCGTCGCTGCCGCCGATGACCCACATCTTGCCGTTGAATACGACCGCTTCGTGCCCGGCGCGCGGCGACCAGGTCGTGCCAATTGGCGTGTGCTTGGTCCAGTTCACGCCATCTGCCGTGGACCACACTTCGTTGTTGAACGTTTCGGTGCCGCCGTCGGTGGCGAAGAAGTCCCAGCCGCCGAGCACCCACATGCGATTGTTGAACACGACCACGCGGGTGCTGTCGAGCGGATCGAAGATGGGGCCGACTGGATTGACCTGGGTCCACGTCAGGCCATCCGTGCTGCGCCAGATGTCACTAGTGTCGAACTTATCCGCGCGGTTGCCGCCGATCACCCACATCGCACCGTTGAACTCGACGCCGCGGCTCAGGATGTTCGGCGCAAACTCGAACGGGCGAAGCGCGGTCCAGTTTTCGCCGTCCGTTGTCGTCCACGCCTTGTTCGAATACGCGCGGATGATGCCGCCGATGAACGTGACGCGATTCGGCTCCTGGACCACTCCCTGTAGCCAGCTGTTGACCATGAAGGTGTCGAGCGCTGCCTGCGTCCAGGTCACGCCATCGGTCGTTGTCCATGCATCGTTGGGCGGCGGGCCCGGCGGGCCGCCGTTGACACGTTGCCCGCCGAAGACCCAGAGCTTGTTGCCGACCACGAACCCAGCGTGCTGCTGACGGGCTGCGAAGGGCGCCGCGCCTGGCGCCGACACCAGTGTCCAGGTGATGCCGTCGCTCGAACTCCACACGTCGTTCTGCGCAGTTCTGGCGAACGTCGCCGGCGGGCCTGGATTGACCAGCTGGACCCTGGCGCCGCCGATGTACCACAGCTTGTTGTTGTAGACGTTGAACGACGCGTATTCGCGCGGAATGCCGCCATCGATCGCACCGACTGCCGAGCGTTGAGTCCACGTGATGCCGTCAGTCGAGGAATAACTCGTGCCATTGACCACGAACCACATCGCGTCATTGAAGACGATCGCCGCAGTGGAAGCGGTCCACGGGATCGTCGGCAACGGCGAGGGTCCGCCGATCTGCGTGTAGTTGAGGCCGTCCTCCGAGCGCCACACTTCTCTCGTCCCGACGCCGGTGTTCTGCGCGCTGCCACCGAGAACCCAGATCGCATCGTGGTACACGAGGGTCTTGTGCAACCAGCGCGAGCCGAAAGTGGCGGTCGTGGTTTCGAGCCGCCAGGTCTTGCCATCGCGCGAAGACCAGATGTCCGACCGCGGATCATGGATTGTGGTCGGTGTAGCGCTGGGCAACCTCGGCGATGCGCCGCCGATGACCCAGTAGCGATTCTTGAAGAAGACTGTGCCGTGGAGAATGCGCTCCGAGAAGCGCCGCACGTTGGCCAGGACGGACGGGCCCTCGACCGTGCCGGTGCTGATCGCGAAGAGCGCAGCCGTGTTGATCTTGGCCTTGCTGTCGAGAATCGAAGCGCCGGTGATCGGACTGGAATCCTGGAACCTGCAATTCCTCACATCGTCCTGCGCCGGCGCGCAGTCGAGCTCGCTAGCGCGGAAAAAGTTCCTGCCGATCGCCGTCGCCGGCAGGAAGACCTCGGACCCGACTTCGCCAATCCAGGCGTGCACGGAGTCAGGGGATTGCACGTTGACGAAGTAACTCGCCTGCGCGCCGTTGTAATTCGCATCTGCCGCTTTGGTTGCAGTGATGGTTGCAGTGCCGAGCCCCGCTGCGGTCACAATGCCGGTCGTCGCATTCACGGTCGCAGTGCTCGTGTTGTTGCTGGCATAGCTGATGGCGCCGGTGCCGTTGCCGCCGTTCGCAACGTTGCTGGCCGTCGAATTCAAGACCACGTTGATCGGGCCCTGCTGCGCAAACGCGATCGTCTGATTTCCGGGCGTGCCTTGCAGCTGGTATGTCGCCGTGGCTGCCCCGAACCCGATGCTCGCAGCCTTGGTTGCAGTGATAGTCGCAGTGCCGACGCCGACCAGTGTTGCGACGCCTGAGGCATTGATCGTCGCAACATTCGTGTTGCCGCTTTCGTAGGTGGTTGCGCCCGTACCGGCACCGCCGGAAGCGGCGTTGGTGACAGTGGTACCGACAGCGCCAGTCAGCGGTCCGGCTGCAGTGAACGCAATCGTCTGCGCATCAATCGTCGCGTTGAGCTGATACGTCGCGCTCGCGGCGGTGAAGCCGATGCTGGCAGCCTTCGTGGCCGTGATCGTCGTCGTGCCCGGCGCCAGCAACGTCGCCACGCCGCTGGTTGAGTTGACGGTGGCAATTGCCGTATCGCTGCTCGCGTAGGTGATCGCGCCGGTGCCTGCGCCGCCGGAGGCGATGTTCGTCACTGTCGTGCCGGCTCGGTTGCTCAACGGCCCGGCGCTGGCGAACGCGATTGTCTGCTGATCTACGGTGACGGTGAGCTGATACGTCGCGCTGGCAGAGTTGAAACCGTTGCTCGCAGCTTTCGTAGCAGTGATTGTGATTGCGCCGGCCGCCAACAACGTCGCTACGCCGCTAGTCGAATTCACGGTGGCGATTGCTGTGTCGCTGCTCGCGTAGCTGATCGCGCCGCTACCTGCGCCGCCGGAGGCGACGTTCGTCACCGTCGTGCCGGCGCGGCCACTGAGTGGTCCGGCTGTTGCGAACGTAATCGTCTGGTTTTGCGGTGGCGGTGGTGGCTGCTGACCGCCGCCGCCTCCGCCACCTCCGCATGCGCTGACGAGCAGCGCGAGCGACACGATTCCTGCGTACGATTTGAATGCCCGAAGCATCATGAACTGCGTCCTCCCATTCGGCGCTCGCGTTCGTTGTACGACTCGCGAGGGGTTCTTTTTTTCTCAACGCCGTGCGGATCGACCGCACGGCGTTGGCTACGCTCTCAGAGGGTCACGGCGGACTGATCGGATGACTGAAGGCTGCGCTCCAGTGAACGCCGTCACTCGAGCGCCACACGTCGTGGGCGCGCGAGATGCTGAAGCCGCCGATCAGGTACAGCTGGTCGCCGTGCGTGAGCAGGATCGCAGCGTCGCGGCCGCTGAACGGAGCGGCCGCCGTCTCCTGCTGCCAGTTGGTGCCGTCGGGGGTCGACCAGACGTCGTTGAAGAGCGTCCTCGTCAAGTAGTCCGACGTGCTGACGCCCGCAACCAGATAGATGCGCCCATTGAGCAGAGCGGTCGCCAGCCCCATGCGCGCTGCGAACGGCGGTGTGGGCAGTTGTGCCCAGTCGCGTCCATTGGTTGAGCGCCATACATCCTGCAGGCCGGTCGCGAATGGGTTGATGAGGCTCGGCGTGTCGGTGCCCGCGAACAGGTAGAGCGCGTTGTTCAACGCGACGACGGTGTGCGTAAAACGCTCCTTGAACTCAGCGTGCTCTTTTTCCAGTATCCAGTTCACGCCGTCGGCGCTCGACCAGACGTCGTTGAACAGCGTGCTGGAGCGTGCGCCGCCGATGACCCACATTCTGCCGTTGAACACTACGGCTTCGTGGCCGGCGCGCGGCGACCAGATTGCCCCGTTCGGCGTGTGCTTCGTCCAGCTCACGCCGTCCGCTGTCGACCACACCTCGTTGTTGTGCGTCTCGGTGCCGCCGTCGGTGATGAAAAAGTCGAAGCCGCCGAGCACCCACAGTCGATTGTTGAACACGAGCACGCGGTGACTGTCGCGCGGACTGAAGATCGGACCTTGGGGAATGATCTGAGTCCACGTCAAGCCATCGTAGCTGCGCCAGATTTCGTTGGTATCGAAGGCGTCGGCGCGATTGCCGGCGATCACCCAGATCGCGCCGTTGAACTCGATGCCGCGGCTCAGGATGTTCGGCTCGTAATCGAGGGGCGCGAGCGCGGTCCAGCTTTCGCCATTCGTCGTCTGCCATACCTTATTGGAGAACGAGCGGATGATGCCGCCGATGAAGGTGATGCGATTCGTCTCTTGGACGACACCCGGCAGCCAGCTGTTGACCATGAACGTGCTGAGCGCCGCCTTGGTCCAGGTCACGCCATCGGTCGTCGTCCACGCATCGTTCGCCGGCGATGGGTCGGTCGCGCCCTTCCCGCCGAACACCCACAACTTGCCGCCGAGCACGAACGCCGCATGTTGCTGACGAGCCGTGAACGGCGCGACCCCCGGCGCCGACACTTGCGTCCAGGTGATGCCGTCGTTCGAGCTCCAGACGTCGTTCTGCACAACTCTGTTGAACGTTGCCGGCGGGCCCGGACTGGCAAGCGAGACCGCGGCACCGCCGATGTACCACAGCTTGTTGTTGTAAGCGGTGAACGATGCATATTCCCGCTGAATGCCGCCGCCAATCGCGGCGGGAGCCGATTGCGCAGTCCAGGTGGCGCCATCGGTCGAGGAGTAGGTCCTGCCGGAAATCACCACCCACATCTGGTTGTTGAAAACGGTCGCGGCCATGGTCGGGATGAACCCGATCAGTCCCCACGGCGTGATCTGATTGACCTGTGTCCAGTTGATACCGTCGAGCGACTTCCAGACTTCGTTCACACCGGTGCCGTTGGCGCGGATGCCGCTGAGCAGCCAGATCGCGTTGTCGTAGACGAGGGTTTTGTGGATCCAGCGAGTTCCGAACGCAGCGTTGGTGGTCTCGAGTCGCCAGGTCTTGCCATCGCTGGAAGACCAGATGTCGGACTGGGGCACGTACACCGTGGGCACCGGACCCGGCAGCGTGGGGGTCGCGCCGGCGATCACCCAGTAGCGGCCCTTGAAAAATACAGCGCCGTGCAGGACGCGATCCGCGAAGCGCTGCGTGTTCGCCACGATCGGGGCGCCGATGTTCGTGCCATCGACGATCGAATAGTAAGCAGCCGACGTGAGCGTCGCCCTGGTGTCCGTGATCGGCGCACCGTTGACGGCATTGAGCTCCACGCTCGTGCAATTTGCGAGATCGTCCGCAAGCTGAGTGCAGTCCGCCACGCGCGCGCGGCCGAATTGCTTGCTATTCGCCGTTGACGGCAGGAACACCTGCGACGACTGCTCGCCGACCCAGGCGTGCACGGAGTTCGAGCTCTGCGAATTCAAGGTGTAGATCGCCTGCGCCAGATTGTAGTTCGCGTCCGCAGCCTTGGTCGCGGTGATGGTCGCGGAGCCGAGACCCACTGCGGTCGCAGCGCCTGTCGTCGCATTCACCGTCACTACGGTCGTGTTGCTGCTGACGTAGGTGATTGCGCCGGTGCCTGCACCGCCGCTGGCGGCGTTGCTGGTCGTCGAACCGAGAGCTGCGTTGACCGATCCGTTCTGCGCAAACGCGATCGCCTGTGTTCCAGGCGTGACCTGTAGTTGATAAGTCGCAGTCGCCGAGGTGAAACCCGAGCTCGCAGCTTTGGTGGCCGAGATGGTGGCGCTGCCAGTGCCAACGAGCGTTGCTACGCCAGTTGTCGCGTTCACCGTCGCGACTGTCGTGGTGCCGCTGGAATAAGTGATTGCACCGGTACCGGCGCCGCCCGAAGCGATGTTCGTGACCGTCGTGCCGACGCTGCCGTTCACCGGACCGGCTGTTGCAAATGCAATGGTCTGCGGCTGCGGTGCCGGTTGTTGTCCGCCGTCGCCACCTCCGCCACCGCCGCAGGCGCTGACAAGCAGCGCAAGCGACATAATTCCTGCGTACGACCCCCGTAGACTCATGGTCCGCGTCCTCCCGCTTCGCCGCCCGCCCTTCATTGTGTGTGCGCCAGCCGTTGTACCCCGGCTATTCCGCAAGGTGGATCATGTTTTTATCGATCCATGCGCAAGCGTAGAGCGTTGTACGAATCCGCGCGACGAAAATTTTTATCGTTGCCCTGTGAGGCAATCCGCCGGTCGCGATTCGCACGCTCGCAGTTGCTGA
>Ga0207679_10002817_pt1 | contig 10787 bp, 8 predicted proteins | sample KBSC73metaG_FD_184320 | JGI IMG/M metagenome (GOLD analysis project Ga0207679, IMG submission 184320) | Corn rhizosphere microbial communities from Kellogg Biological Station, Michigan, USA - KBS C7-3 metaG (SPAdes) (version 2) | ecosystem: Host-associated > Plants > Roots > Rhizosphere > Soil ...
GGCGGGCGAGGAAGGCGGCGGCGGGTACAACGGCATCCAGTGGCTGCTGGCGCATCGGCGAGATCTGCTCGACGTCGCCTACGCGCTGAACCCCGACGCCGGCGGTGGCGAGCTGCGCGACGGGAAACCGGTCTCGTTCGACGTGCAGGCGGCCGAGAAGGTCTTTCAGTCGTATCGGCTCACCGTGCGGAATCCCGGTGGGCACAGCTCGCTGCCGGAGAAAGACAACGCCATCTACCGTCTCGCGGCCGCGTTAGGACGCGTGGGCGGCTACGAGTTTCCGTTCGAGCTGAATGCCATCACACGCGCGTACTTCGAGCGAACCGCGGCCCTGGGTGAGGGCGAGCTGGCCGCCGACTCGAAGGCTGTCGGCGCGGGCGGTCGTGTGGATACGGCGGCCGCGCAGCGGCTGGCAAATCGATCACCGTTCTACAATGCCCTGCTCCGCACGACCTGCGTGGCGACGCTGATCGAAGGCGGTCATGCCGTGAACGCGCTGCCACAGCGTGCGGTGGCGACGATCAATTGTCGCATTCTTCCGGGCGTCGACCCGGCGAGCGTCGAGCAAACCATTCGACGTGTCGTCGCCGACACCGCCGTCGCCGTGACGCGCGCCGATACCGCGAGACCGAGTCCGCCCTCGCCGCTGCCGGCGTCGCTCGAGCAGACGATTCGTTCAGTGTCCGGGTCGATCTGGGGACCCGTACCGCTCGTTCCCACGATGGAGACGGGCGCGACCGATGGCCTCTTCCTCCGGAACGCCGGCATCCCCGTGTATGGCGTGAGCGGGTATTTCGCCGACCCGAACATTCCTGCGGACACGCGTGCGCACGGACTCAACGAGCGGATCGGCGTGAAGGCGTTCTACGACCAGCTGGAGTTCACCTATCGGCTGCTGAAGGCAATTGGCGAAGGGGGCGCAGTGTAACCTCTGCGCCTCCGGACATCTCTCTCAGAGTCTCACGAGCGTTTCGATCATCGGCGTCCACGCGGCCATCTGCGTTCGCGCCGTCACGTCCGACAGGACCAGAAACGCCGCATTCACACCGCGCTTCGGCACGCGAATGGGATGATGTGTGCGCTGATCCAACGGCGCGGTTCCCCGAGCGGCGCGATCTGGATCTCATCTTCGCGCACGTTATCCTCGGTGAGCAGTGCGCGCGTGATCGCCCACTGCAGCGGCTCCAAATGATCGATACGAAGCGATCGCGCGGCCGCGTTCGCGAACACGACCTCGCCGTTGGCGTCGACGACCAAGAGCCCCACCGGGATATGCTCGAGGAGGTCATCGATGACAGGTGGACTGATCGCAAGCGCTTCGGCGATGCGCGAGAACGGCTCGGCGTTTGTGGGTGTGAGTGTCGTCGCCATTGGGTCTCCTGAACTGGTCGTGACGCAGCGTAGCGTCGGCGTGGTCGCCAGGCAGTAGGAGACTCGCCGCGTCTGCATCGGGAGATCCCCGACGAAAAGCCAAATGGAAGAGACCGGGTACGGTGAACCCCGACTCGCCATCACCGTCTACCCGACTGACCTTCCGCGCGGCAGCAGGCATTTATCGCCGCATGATGCAGACACTCCTCACTCGCTCGCCGGCCGACGCGACGCTGCTCGACTCGCCGATTCCGGTTCCCGGGTCTCCCGAAGAGCTGCGCGCGTTCGCCGAGCTCCAGCGAGGGCTCGAGCCGATGTTCAGTCGCGTGTTCTCCAACCCGGAAGCGCCGCGGACCGTCGTCGTGATCCCGAGCATGTCGCTCGATCATGAAGAGTTGGCGAAGCTCCGAGGCGCGTCACGATACGAGGAGCGGTTTCTCTGTCTGCTCATGCTGCTGCAACTGCCGGCGACGCGGATCGTTTACGTCACGAGCGAACCGGTCGCCCCGCTGATCGTCAACTATTATCTGGGGCTCGTGCGCGGTGTCGAGCCGCGGGATGCACGCGACCGACTGACGATGCTGACGTGCGACGATCCCTCGGCGGCTCCGCTCACGGAGAAGATTCTCCCACGCCACCGGCTCGTCGCAACAATCCGGGATCTCATCGACGATCCTGGATCATCGCACCTCACGTGCTTCACCGCGACCGCACTCGAGCGCACGCTCGCCGTGCGACTTGGCATTCCGCTCTACGGCTGCAACCCGGCGCTCTGGCAGCTCGGCACAAAGAGCGGGAGCCGTGACGTGTTCCACCGGGCCGGCGTGCTCGCCCCGCCAGGCTACGAGCATCTCCGCGGAGAGGAGGACGTGATCCGCGCGCTCGTCGATCTCAAGCTGACGCATCCGGCGGTGCGACGCGCCGTCATCAAGCTCGAGGAGGGGTTCTCGGGCGAGGGCAACGCCATCTTTTCGTACGACGATGCGCCGTCCGGCCGGGGCCTAACGCGATGGATGCGTGACGTGCTACCGCGGCGCGTGCGATTCGTGGCGCCGGGCGAGCGCTGGGCCACGTACCGCGACGAGCTTGCCCGGCTGGGCGGCATTGTCGAGGCGTTCGTCTCGGCGACCGAGGTGCGATCGCCATCAGTACAGTGTCGAATCGACCCGAGCGGCGCCACGCAGATCATCTCCACCCACGACCAGGTGTTAGGCGGCGCGAGCGGCCAGGTATATCTCGGATGTACGTTCCCCGCGGATCCCTCGTGTTGCCCGGGGCTGCACGCGGCAGCACGGCGCGTCACGGACGTCCTGGCAAGCGATGGCGTCATGGGCCGGTTCGGGGTGGACTTCGTGTCCACGCGGGTGCATAACGAGTGGCGCCATCACGCCATCGAGATCAACATCCGGAAGGGTGGAACGACGCACCCGTTCCTCACGCTCCAGCTCCTCACGGATGGGACCTACGACTCGGCAACCGGACTCTTTTGGACGAAGGCGGGCCGGCCATGCTTCTACGTCGCGTCCGATAACCTGTGCGACCGGTCGTACACGGCACTTACGCCGCAGCGCGTGATCTCGGCCGCGGCGAGGCTTGGACTCGCCTTCCATCCGGGCACTGAGCGCGGCGTGATCTTCCACCTCATGGGCGCGCTGCAGGAGTTCGGGAAGCTTGGCGCCGTGTGCATCGGGCGGACGCGTGAGGACGCGCAGGATCTGTTCACGGAAACGATCGCCATGCTGGGCCGAGAGGCCTCGCTGATGGCGCCGCGACTCATGCCAAACGCATCGCGCACGCGGGGCCGGGTCGACGATTCGTCCCCCGGAACGCCGGCTGGCCCCTCGGCATAACGCGGTGCCTTCGAACCCCTGTAATATGAGGTAGTCGTCGCCTGTCACCTCCTCCTGGAGCTCGCGATGCGCCTCTCGTGTCCGGTCATTCTCGTGCTGGTGTCGGCTTCGGCCGCCGGCGCGCAGTCCGCGCCTAACGGGTATCCGGTCAAGCCCGTTCCTCTCGCCGACTCCGTGGAGATCGCGCTCGCGGCTTCGGCGGCACCGCCGGAGCTGTCGAATCAGGCCACGGTGTACGCCGTGCGAGACGGTCAGGTGCTCACGCTGCGGCGCGGATCGAACGGCTCGGCGTGCGTGGTCGCGCGCGATCTCCACGGCGGAAGCCTTTACCCGATCTGCTACAACGCTGAAGGGGCGCGCACCGTGCTCGCGCGAGAGCTGCTGGAGGTCCGGCTTCGCTCGTTAGGTGCGACGGAAGACTCCGTCGAGCGCGCCGTGGCAGCCGGCTACGCGAGTGGCCAGCTCGAGACGCCGAAAGCCCTCGCGATGGCGTACATGATGTCGCCGCGTCAGGTGCTGTTCTCGAGCCCACGGCCTGAGGGCCGACGCGTGGGCGCGTGGCACCCGCATCTCATGTTCTTCATGCCAGGCGCGACGCCGGCGATGTTCGGGCTGGCCAGGGAAGACGCCGAGCCGATCGCCGTGAGCGCGTCTGGGACGCCGAGGGCCGAGGTGGTGGTGAAGGTCCAGAAATGGTCGGATGGTACGCCCGTGGCGGGATCGGCGAAAGCGCCCTGACCTGCCGTCGAACGGTACGTAAGGGGTCAGAGTCCTAATGCGTCGTTCCAACGCCAGGCGTTGGAACGACGCATTAGGACTCTGACCCCTTACGTACCATCTTAGGCGTTTACGGTTCGTCATCTCTGCGCATGGAGAGTGATGAGGGTGTTCGTTAGCGCACCGAATCGTTCGAGATGGCTCGTCACGGCTGTCGCGTGTATCGCCGGTCTCACCTCGGCTGCCTGTGCGTCGGCACGCATCAGGAAGGAGAACGCGCTCGCCCTCGCCGCGGCCGATGCCAAGGTCCTCGAGGGATGCTACGACTGCCTGCAGGACGCGCGGCACACGTTCGAACGACTCGCGGCAGGGAAGAAGTCGAAGGACGCGCCAGCCATTGCTGCGCGACTGTTCGAGACTGACATCCTGATCGCGCTCCGCGAGAAGGAGTTGGGGCTGGACTCGCGCGGAGCCATGGAGCGGGCGTCGACCGTCGCGCCGCGAGTGCCCGTGACATTCGAGGCCAGCCGCGTGATCGCCCTGGCCGACCGTGCCCTTCCCGACGGCAACGCTTACCCGCTCGAGGCAACCGCCGCGCTGCTCCGAAGGAACAAGCAGTTCGTCGACAAGCTCGACGCGGAGCTCGGGTGGATCGAGCAGGCTCCGCTCACGCCCGCCGTGCGGAAATACATCGCGCTTGCCGTCGATTGCTCGTACCCCGATCGCTACAAGGAGCGTGGCGACACGACGAATCCGTTGGAGCGACGACGTGAGGTGCCGATCAACGCGCCGCCGCTCGTCGCCTATCGCGCCGCGAACTGCGCGAAGGCCGATACACTCGGTCTCAAACGAGTGCTCGCGGCGGTACCACACTTCGATGAAGCTGCGTACGCGCTGGGCAACGTCGTCGTGTGGTTCTCGGGCGAAACGGGCGGTGATGACGCCCGAAAGTACTACGCGAGCGCCTACGCCCGATTCCCTCGCGCTGCCGGCGTCACGTTCATGTCGGGGTGGCTCAACCTGAATGTGGGTGACTGTCGGGAAGCGATTCGGTATTTCGACGAGACGGTCGCCATGCAGCCCGAGCACGAGCGCGCGATCCTGCAAACGGCGATCTGTCAGTCGACGCTGCACGAGGATTCCGCGGCCATCGCGACGACAACACGATTCATTGCGCTCGAGACGCCAGACATCGCGACGGGCTATTACTGGCGCGCGATCAGCCGGCTGCGTCGCAAAGAGCTCGAGATGGCGCGGAGCGACATCGAGCTGGCGAAGGCCCGTTCTCGAGCGGCCGAGGTGCTCACGGCGGCGGGAATCATCGAGTTCGAGCAGGCTGATTTCACGATCGCGGAAACCGACCTTCGCGGTGCGCGCGCCGCGCCGAAAGGCGACGAGAACTGCAACGCGGGCTTCTACCTCGGCAGCGTCCTGACCAAGCGCGAAGCATGGGCGGAAGCGGCTGCGTCGTACGACTCTGCGATGGTGTGCTACGACGACAAGGCGAACGTCATCGCGGCGAAGATCGAGCAGGTGCGTCAGAGCACGCGTGGGAGCGCGGAGTTCAGGGCGAAGCGGATCGCGTCGTTCGAGTCAGACCTCGCGGACCGCCGGAAGCGGAACCAGACGTCCGCGTTCAACGCAGCGAGCATGAACGCGCGTCTCGGCAACTTTGCGCGGGCGGAGGAGCTGCTCACGGTTGCGGCGCAGTCGCCTGACCTGGCGGACCAGATCGCGAAGCTGAGAGAACAGCTCGCGCAGGCATCGCGGCATCAATTGACGCAACCTTAAGCGCCCATTTAGCAGTCGAGCAGTATGATGGGTGCTCCGCCGTATATCGCGTCGACCTCCAACGAGAGGTAGCCATGCGTGCTTCGGCCGTAATTTCCTGCGCGATCCTGCTCATCGCGTGCGCGAAGAAAGAGCAGAAGGCAGCCGATACCACTGCTGTCGCAGCACCCGCCGCGGCTCCTGTACCCGCTCCAGCGCCTGCACCCGCCGCGACGTTGTCACTCGCTGACCTGGCCGGGAAGTGGACTGCGCAAACGCGGGCCGAGAACAATGACAGCGTTCTCGTTACCTCGACGATCACGGCAACTGCCGACACGACCGGCTGGACGATCGCCCTGCCGAAGCGACCCGTGATGCCGCTTCACGTTTCACTGAGCGGCGACAGCCTCCTGTACTCGACGGGCTCGTACGAGAGCGTGCTCCGCAAAGGCGTGCAGGTGTCGACCAGCGGCGTCCTGCACAAACAAGGGGACAAGCTGGTCGGGATCAACCTCGGTCATTACAAGGTTGCGGGCGCCGATTCGGTCCGACGTTTCCGCATGGAGTTGACCAAGCAGCCGTAGCCCCGAGCCCGAGCCGGGCCACGGTCCCATCCAGTTTCAAAGGGTCAGACCCCTCGAACCGGTCGGTTCAAGGGCTCTGACCCTTTGAAGATGAAATCGACTCTGACCCCAATTACTTCGCAGTATCAGGCACGAACTTGAAGTCGTACTCCAGACGAATGGTATCGGCGACGCTCAGCACCACGGGAACCTTCGGCTGCTCGAGGCCGAAATCCTTGAACGTGAACGCAGTCGTCGCGCTGCCGACGATGCCGTTCCCCTCCCCGCGCGCGGTCACCTGCCAGGTAGTCGGATGCGTCGCCCCATGGACGGTGAAGTCTCCGCGCACCGAGAACGTCTGCGATGAACCAGGCGCGATCGGCAGCAGCAGGCCCTCGAGCGCCACCGGCGCGAGCTCGGCCTGCGGGTACTTCGACGTTTCCAGCGTGGCGCGGCGAAGGTAGTTGTCGCGGCGGGCCTGGTCGCTCTTCAGCGACGCCAGGTCGATAGTGATCTTGGAACCGTCCTTGACGACCTTGCCGTCAGGCCCGATCACGATCCGTCCCTTTACGTCGTTGGTCGCCCCGATGGCGTCCTTCGGAAGATCGAACCCCGCGAGCTGTTCCCGCACCCGGTATCGCGCTTCGTTACCGTCAGGCGCGACGATGTAGCTCTGGCCCGAGGGGCTCGCGGTCGACGCTGACTTGGCCTGAGCCGAGAGGCTGGCGGCGGCGGCCACGAACGCAAACGGGGCGAATGACAACGACTTCACGCGCACGGATCTCCGGAAAAGGACTATCGGTTGTACGGTTGCCGCAGCACTTTCGCTAGGGTCGCGCGTAAGCACCGTACACCTGTCCGGGAGCTGGCCGTCTATGGAAAGCGTCGTCGCCGCGCTGCTACGGGATTTCGAGAGCGGGAAGCTGACGCGCCGTCAGCTCGTCCAGACCCTCGCCCTCATGGCAGTAGGGTCGCCGGTGGCGTCCGCCGTTGCGCAGAGTGTGGCCACGAAGCCGGCCACGCCGGTCGGGACGCCCTGGAAGACGGTGTGGCTCGACCACATCTCGTTCCAGGTCTCCGACTACAAGAAGAGTGTCGACTTTTACACCGACCTGATGGGCTGGAAGGTTCTGAACGACACCGGCGCCCAGGCGGCGATCGACATCAACGGGATCGGCGGCATCATCATCCGCAACCGACGGCGGCAACCCGATGCGGGGGCAGGAGCGGCGAATCCGCCAGGTGCTCAGCCGGCCCGACCCGACTCGGCAACCAGTGCCGGGGGCGGGGCGGCGGCACAAACCTCGCGGCCGCCAGTCACGGCCGTAGTCGACCACATCTCCTGGGGGATCGAACCGTGGGACACGGAGACGGTTCGAGCCGAGCTGCTCAAGCGGGGCCTAACGCCGCGCGAAGACACCGGCAATCGCGGGTCCATGGAGACGTCGGCGTTCAAGAGCTTCCACGTGAAGGATCCCGATGGCTGGGATCTGCAGATCAGCAACCAGACGAAGGACAAGCACGAGCTGTGAGCCTGACCCTGTAACCAACCAGCCCGCGAGTGGGTCGGATGAAGAGATTGCTTGCGGCCGCCGCGATCCTGGCGGCAGCGGTTTCGTTCGAAGTCGGTATGCGCATGAGTGAGGCGGCCGCACACGCGGCGCCAGCCGCTGCTCCGTCTCGGCCGGCCGCTGCACCGGTCATGCCGGCGTCACACCCGCACGAAACGCCCCGTCCCGCGCGGCCCCGGCGCGGGCGACGCGGCGACCCGGCAACGTATACGCGGGCGCAGCTCGACGTCCTCAACGACGTCCTCGACGCGTACTGCATCGACTGCCACAGCAACGACCTCAAGCTCGGCAACCTGTCGCTGGAAGGGTTCGACATCGGCCACGCGGACACCGCGCGCGTGAAGGCCGAGAAGATGATCCGGAAGCTCCGGGCGGAGATGATGCCGCTCGCCGGGCGGCCACGTCCGCCGAGCGACACGCTGCAGATGGTGGCGAACGCGATCGAGCGCGTGATCGACAAGGCGTCGGCACCCATCGCGGGTTCGCGCACGTTCCAGCGTCTCAACCGGCCCGAATACGAGAACGCGGTCCGCGACTTGTTGGGCGTGGACATCAACGCTGCCGACTACCTGCCGCTCGACACCAAGAGCGCGAACTTCGACAACATCGCGGACGCTCAGCTGCTGTCCCCCACGCTCCTCGAGGCGTACCTGAACGCGGCGGCAACGGTGAGCCTCCTGGCGGTCGGCGACAAGAACGCGCCGACGACGCTCACGACCTACCGCGTGTCGCCGTATATCTCGCAGCACCCTTGGGACCACGTGGAAGGAGCGCCATACGGAACGCGCGGTGGCGTCGTTGCGCAACACACGTTCGTGGCCGACGGTCTCTACGAGCTCCGGTTCAACGTCGCGGGCGGCGTCGGCACGCAACTCGAGGACATCGACGTTTCGATCGATGGCGAACGGGTGAGCCTGCTCAAGTACGAGGCCGGCGTCAACAAGTCGTTCGCCATGCAGGATCTCCCGTTAGGCGTCGACCTGTACAAGACCGACCCGCTGAAGGTGACCGCCGGCCCGCACAGCGTATCGGTCGCGTTCGTGAAGCGCGCTGACGGTCCGTACGAAGACCTCATCAAGCCGCACGAGTGGTCGCTCGCGTCAGGGGGTTCGGCAAGCTCCGGCACGACCATGCCGCCTCACATCATGGACCTCGGCATCGTCGGACCGCAGAACGCCGTCGGTGTTTCCGAGACGCCGAGCCGGCACCTCATCTTCTCCTGTCGCCCGTCCAGCACGGTCGCCGACACCCTATGCGCACGACAGATCGTCACGCGGCTCGGCACGAGGGCATATCGGCGCGAGCTCACGACGCACGACGTGAGCGGACTCATGACGTTCTACCGACGCGGTGCCGAGCAGGCCGGCTTCGAGGAAGGCATTCGGTCGGCGCTGCAGGCGATGCTCGCGAGCCCGTACTTCGTGTTCCGATTCGAGACGACACCCGATGACGCGACGCCGGGCAAGGACTACAAGCTGAGCGACTACGAGTTGGCGTCGCGGCTCTCGTTCTTCCTGTGGAGCAGCATCCCGGACGATCGTCTGCTCAAGCTCGCGGCGGCTGGCCGGCTCTCACAGCCGCTCACGCTCGATACGGAAGTGAAGCGGATGCTCGTCGACCCACGCGCGGATGCCCTGGCGACGCGCTTCGGCGGACAGTGGCTGCGGCTGCAGGACATCGAGAAGGTCCGCCCCGACGTGTTCTGGTTCCCCGACTACGACGAGCAGCTCGGGGCAGCGATGAAGAAGGAGACGGAGCTGTTCTTCGGCGACATCGTGCGGCACGACCGGAGCATCCTGACGCTGCTCACGGGGAACTACACGTTCGTGAACGAGCGACTTGCTCGGCATTACGGCTTCAAGAACATCTCGGGCGAGCAGTTCCGCCGCGTGACGTATCCCGACAGCAACCGCCGCGGCATCCTCGGCCAGGGCAGCATGCTGGTGCAGACGTCGCTCGCGAACCGGACGTCGCCGGTGCTGCGTGGGAAGTGGGTGATGGAAGTCGTCATCGGCATGCCGCCTCCGCCGCCGCCGCCTAACGTTCCGTCGCTCGACGAGACGACGGATGGCAAGGACGGCAAGCCGTTGACGACGCGCGAGCGGATGGAGCTGCATCGCAAGAACATCACGTGCCGCACCTGTCACCAGTACATGGATCCCATCGGCCTTGCGCTCGACAACTTCGACGTCACGGGGCGGTGGCGGTATCGCGAAAACGCCATGCTGCTCGACACGCAGGGGCAGTTGTACGACGGCACGCCGGTGTCGACGCCGGCCGAGCTGTCACGGGCGCTGCTGAAGCGTCCCACGCCATTCGTCCGTCATTTCACCGAGAACCTGATGGCGTACGCGTTAGGCCGCCGCGTCGCCGAAGAGGACCAGCCCGCCGTCCGTGCGATCGCGCAGCGAAGTGCGGAGAGCGGCTACAAGTTCTCGTCGTTCGTGATGGGCGTCGTGAACAGCCCGGCGTTCCGCATGCGCACGGCCGAGCAGCCGGTGGCGGCGGACGACAATCGCTTACAGCGTTAGGTACGATCACGAGAGGAGCTGAGTAATTCGATGCGGATCCTGGCCGGAAAGGCGATGGAGCGGCGGACGTTCCTGCGTGGTCTGGGGGCCACCCTCGCCCTCCCCTACCTCGACGCGATGGAGCCGGCGGTTCGCTCGCTCCGAAAGTTCGGTGCCGCCTCGGCGGCCACGGAGAAGACGCGGCTCGTGTGCATGGAGCTCGTGCACGGATGTGCCGGGTCGAACACGTGGGGCGCGTCGAAGCACCTGTGGGCACCAGCGGAGATCGGGCGCAGCTTCCAGCTCAATCCCGACGGCGCACTCGCCCCGCTCGATCCGTGGCGCGAGTACCTCACGATCGTGAGCAACACCGACGTGCGCATGGCGGAAGCGTTCGAGGCGCCGGAGATCGGCGGCGATCACTTCAGGTCGAGC
>Ga0207679_10002819_pt1 | contig 10783 bp, 8 predicted proteins | sample KBSC73metaG_FD_184320 | JGI IMG/M metagenome (GOLD analysis project Ga0207679, IMG submission 184320) | Corn rhizosphere microbial communities from Kellogg Biological Station, Michigan, USA - KBS C7-3 metaG (SPAdes) (version 2) | ecosystem: Host-associated > Plants > Roots > Rhizosphere > Soil ...
CGGCTCATCACATCCTGGGGCTGGAGCAGGTCCCAAGGGTTTGGCTGTTCGCCAATTAAAGTGGTACGTGAGCTGGGTTCAGAACGTCGCGAGACAGTTTGGTCCCTATCTGCCGTGGGCGTCGATACTTGAGAGGAGTTGACCCTAGTACGAGAGGACCGGGTTGAACGTACCTCTGGTGGACCTGTCGTGGCGCCAGCCGCGCAGCAGGGTAGCTATGTACGGAAGGGATAACCGCTGAAAGCATCTAAGCGGGAAGCCTCCCTCGAGATAAGGTATCTTAGAGTCGTGGAAGACCACCACGTTGATAGGCCGGGTGTGGAAGCGCAGTAATGCGTGGAGCTAACCGGTCCTAATTACTCATTTCGCGCTTGAGAGTCCCACCATCACCGACAGCTCTGCTGAAGGTCTGGTTAAATTCTCAGCTAGATGACGCTAAGAACACAACCCGAAAGTGCACGATTTCTAGAGCTTCGAAACGCCGGTCCCATAGCTTGGTGACCATAGCGTCCGTGACCCACCCGATCCCATCCCGAACTCGGCCGTGAAACCGGACAGCGCCGATGGTACTATTGCTTAAGCAATGGAAGAGTAGGTCGTCGCCAGGCTTTGAAACCGGCGTCTCGAAGAGCCCATTCGCAATGTTTTTTTGAAGGCCGCTGCCGGGCAACCGAGCGGCGGCTTTTTTGTTTGACGCGGGGTGGAGCAGCCCGCCACCGTTCCGCTCTGCGGGACGGGCAATAAAAAGGCGCTCCGGGCTGCTTTGCGGCGGCCCGAACATAGGTGACGCGGGGTGGAGCAGCCCGGTAGCTCGTCAGGCTCATAACCTGAAGGTCGCAGGTTCAAATCCTGCCCCCGCAACCAACCTCAAGGCCCAGCGAACGAAGTGAGCGCGAGTTTTGCGTTACCCCGGACTTGATCCGGGGCCACCTGACCAACAGCCCGCTTTCGAGCGGGTTTTTTGTGTTCCGACCGAGCGCTTATCACGCGCCTCGGGCCGCCGGCACTTTCGATGAAGCCGACATTTGGCTCGGCGGATGCGTTTTTAGGACAATTGCGCATTAACGCCTGTTGCCTAGCTTCCTCCATAACGGTGGGGGATTTCACTAATGTTGAGAGAATTCGATGCGGGTCAGCAAGATCCGCAGCAGGCGGGAATCGTTTCGGAGCTCGACCTCAAGGAGCGGCTGCGGCTGTTCGGCTTCACCGCCGACGACCTCCATGTCGCCGAGAAGATGTGGACCATCATCGCACCGGAGATACGATCGGTCAGCGAACTCCAGGTCGCGGACTGGCATCGCGCGTTCGGCATGCATCCGACCGACCTCGAACTCGATCGCGCGATAGAAAACCGCAATGGGGAATTGCGGCACCGCTATACGAAGCTCGATCAGCATATGTGGATCGAAGGCGCGGCGCGCGCGGTTCACTCCGCCTATTCGATAGGCCTTTCGCTGACCGCGATCCTGGCAATCGACAGCGCAGGTGCGGCCAAGACCCTCGAAATCCTGTCCCGCCGCTATGATTGTTCGAAGGAAGAACGCCAGCAGATCAACGACGTCTTCTTCCGCATGCGCTCACTCGAATGCGACGTCTACAGCACCCTCTACACCGCCCAGATGAGCCGCGATGCCCGGCGCCAGCGCGACCATCTCGCCGACGAATTCCGGGACGGCGTAGGGCAGATGGTCGAGGCAGCGACGGAGAATGGCGCGGCGCTCCGAAGGCAAGCGATCGCCAGCGCGAGCTCGGCCCGCGGCGTGCTCGACAAGGTTTCAGAAGTCGCGGCGGCGGCCGAACAATCGGCCACGGCGATGCGCGATGCCGCGCAAGGCGCCGCCGGCCTCATCAGGGTCATCGACGAGGTCCGCGACGAGGCCCATGCTTCCGCCGAGACTGCGACCCGCGCCGCGGCCCAAGCTGCAGCCGCCGTCGAGATGTCCGACGCACTGTTGGAGCATTCCCATTCGATCGAATCGATCCTTGAACTCATCCGCTCGATCGCCGGGCAGACCAATCTTTTGGCGTTGAATGCGACCATCGAGGCCGCGCGTGCCGGCGATGCGGGCCGAGGCTTCGCGGTCGTCGCTCAAGAGGTGAAGAGCCTTGCAAGCCAGACGGCCAGCGCGACCAACGACATCGCCGCGAAGATCGCCGCGATCCAGGCCGCGACCGGGAGCGCCGTGGATGCCAGCAATTCGATCCAGGGCACGACGATCGACGTGCAGCATTCCGCCGAGCGGATCCTGTCGGTCATCCACGCCGGAGCGGAAACCGTCGGAACCATCGCATCGGCGGTCGACGAGACCGCGCTTGCTGCCGATTCCATGTCCGGAACGCTCGCGTCGATCCGGCAAAGCACCGAGAGCGTCGCCGAAGAAATCGATGGCGTCGGGCGCGGGTTCGACAATCTCGACGAGCGGCTCGCGGCTCTTCGCGGCAGCGCCGGGGATTTTGCAGCGAAGGTCGCCGCTCAATAATTATAGGCCCGCTCGCCATGGTCGGCGATGTCGAGGCCCTCGCGTTCGGCATCGCGACCGTGACGCAGCGGCATCATCGAGCGGACCAGGGCGAAGCAGAGGCCTGACCCGCCCGTTGACCAGGCGATAGCGACCCCGACTGCGGCGACCTGCGCAACCAGCTGATGTCCGAAATGATAGTCTGCGCCGCCGTGCCCACCGAGCGCCGGAAGCGCGACCACGGCGGTACCGATCGAGCCTATGATTCCGCCGAGGCCGTGGATCCCGAACACGTCGAGGCTGTCGTCAAGACGCAGGCGGTTCTTCAGCGATCCGACAAAGCCGTAGCAGATCGTCCCGGCCGCCAGACCCAGGATCATTGCTCCGATCGGCCCGCTTATGCCGGCAGCCGGCGTGACCGCTACCAGCCCGGCGACCGCCCCGGAAGCTCCGCCGAGCATTGACGGCTTGCCCGAGACGAACCGCTCTAACAGCATCCAGCCAAGCAGACCCGCAGCCGGCGCGACCAAGGTATTGACCATCGCGACCGCCGCGACGCCATTCGCCTCGAGCGCCGATCCGGCGTTGAAACCGAACCAGCCCACCCACAGCAGGCCCGCGCCGACCATGGTAAGCGCCAGCGAATGGGGCGGCATTGCCTCGCGCAGGTGGCCGATGCGCGATCCAGCGAACAAGACGCCGACCAGCCCGGCCACGCCTGAGTTGATGTGCACCACAGTGCCGCCGGCAAAGTCGATCGCGCCGAATTTGAACAACAGGCCGTCGGGTGCCCAGACCATATGCGCGAGCGGCGCATAAACGACGGTCATCCAAAGCACCGCGAACAGCATCACGGCCGGAAAGCGGACGCGTTCCACGAGTGCGCCGATTACGAGCGCGCCGGTGATCGCGGCAAAGCTCATCTGGAATGCGGCGAACAACAGTTCGGGAATTGCTTTCCCGCTTTCGCCGACCGGCCAGACGCTATCGGGGCCCATTCCCGCGAACCCGGCCTTGGCCAGGCCACCGATGAACGCGCCGCCGCTGCTGAACGCCAGGCTGTAGTTCCACAGCACCCAAGTGAGGATTGCGATGGCCGTGATGCCAAGCACCTGGCTCATCACGGAGAGAAGATTCTTGGCCCGGACCAGTCCGCCGTAGAAAAGGGCAAGGCCCGGCAACAGCATCAGCATGACCAATGCCGTCGACACCAGCATCCATGCGGTATCGCCGCTGTCGATGGTCCCCGCCTGCCCCATAGGTGGGGATCAAGCTATCGGGAGCAGCCTCCCACTTGAAGCCACTGCCGGCGTGAAAGGTTCACGCGGATGCAAGGGCTTAGCTTGCGGGCGCGGCGGGATGGGTGGCCTTCCACTCCATCGCCGCACGCACTCGGCGTTCGACCGACGGGTGATCGTAGAACAGTAGCTCCTCGACCGGATTGGGCCTCGGGTAGCGGTACTCCGCGGTCTTCACGAGAGCGGTGGACAAGGCGTCCGGCCGGTTCTCCGTTTCGAGCGAATAACGGTCCGCCTGGGTTTCGAGCGTCCGGGCAAATGTGTTCAGGAACGGCAGCGCGAGAAGTGAGAACAACGACACAATGAAGAAGAGAACCGGCACGCCGCGCGGATCGGCGATCCCGGCACTGCTGCCGAAGGCACGAGCGAACCTTGGGAAGGTCAAGTCCGCCAGCCAGAAGAGCACGATGGCAAGCAGCGAGAAGAAGACGAGACCGTACCAGCTGTGCTTCAGCACATAATGGCCGATCTCGTGGCCAGTGACGGCGCGCACCTCATCCAGAGATGCATTCTTGAGCGCCACGTCGGATATCGCCACCCGGGCCGTGCTCCCGACGCCGCCTGCATTGGCCGTGAAGTTATTCGACTGCCGGGAGCCGTTGTACATATAGACCTTCTCCGGCGGGATGCCGGCGCGTTGCGCCATTTGCACCACCGCATCGCGCACCTGTCCCGGCGGAACCGGCTCATATTTGTTGAACAGGGGCTGGACCAGGACGGGCGAGAGGAAGAGCAGAAAGCCGATCGCCACCGCGCTCAGCGCGCCGGACCACAGCCACCAGCGTTTCCCGGCCCGGCGCATCAGCCAGTAAAGCGCGATCAGGAACAGGCCCGTCACGAGCGCGCTGATGACGGTCGCCAGCGCGGCCTGGCCGAGGAAGTCGCCGAGGGGCTGACTTGTGCGGCCATATTCCTTTTCCCGCCACCAGCTTTCGTAGATCGCCCACGGAAGGGTCAGGACGGCGGACACGAGCAAATAGAAAGCGCTGACCACAAAGGCGCGCAGGTTCCGGCGCCGCTCGCTGATCCGGCTCTCGATACGGTCGAGAATTCCGGAGCGCACGATGAGCCAAGTGACGACCGCGCCAACGAGCAGCCCCCACAGCAGCATCCATTCCTTGCCGATCGTATAGTCGTGGGCTTTTTGCAGCGCCCCCGGCCCGAGGCTGTCGATGTACGTGGCCGTGGCTGCGTTCGGATCAAATGCCATCAATACCTCCGCTTATGACGGCACCGTAACAGGGGAGCCGCGCTGTGCAACGGAACGACTGCAGGCGACGCGCGATTGTCTGCGGATGGTCAAACGAAGCTCGCCGCTCGCCCCGATGGAAGCGTTGCTCGCCGCCGAGCTGCCGGAGGGCGACAACTGGCAATTCGAGCCGAAGTGGGACGGCTTCCGCTGTCTCGGTCGCCGCGACGGCGCGGAGATCACGCTGACCTCCAAGTCGGGCAAGCCGCTCGGCCGCTATTTTCCCGAGGTGATCGAGACTCTCGCGCGAGTGAAAGAGAAGCAATTCCTGCTGGACGCCGAGCTGATCATTTCGCTCAACGATGCTTTGTCCTTCGAGGCACTGCAGATGCGCCTCCATCCAGCCGAGAGCCGCGTTCGGCGCCTGGCCGCCGAAACGCCCGCCGAGCTGATGCTTTTCGACCTGCTCGACCTTGGCGGCACACCTCTGACCGATCTGCCGCTGGCGCAAAGACGCGAGGCGCTCGAACGCTTTTTCGAGGCGAATTCGGTTTCCGGTCTTCAATTGTCGCCCGTGACGCGCAGCCGTGACGTGGCGCTTGGATGGCTGGAGCGCAGCGGCGGCGCACTCGACGGCGTGATCGCGAAGCGCCTCGACCTCGAATATCGCTCGGGCGAGCGGGCGATGATCAAGGTCAAGCAGCAACGCACCGCGGACTGCGTGGTCGGCGGTTTTCGCTATGCGGAAAAGAAGCGAGAGGTCGGGTCGCTTCTCCTCGGCCTGTATGACGCTGAGGGGCTGCTCCACCATGTCGGCTTCACGTCGGCGATTCCGTCCAAGGAGCGGCCGAAGCTCACCAAGGATCTCGAGAAGCTGATCTCGCCCCCCGGCTTCACGGGCAGCGCGCCGGGCGGGCCGAGCCGGTGGAACACCGAGCGGACGACGCAATGGGAACCGCTTAAGCCAAGAGTGGTGGTCGAGGTCCGCTACGACCAGGTGACGAGCCGGCGCTTCCGGCATGGCACGGGCTTCGTCCGCTGGCGGCCCGACAAGGATCCGAGTCAATGCACATTCGAGCAACTCTCGCCGGAGCTGAAGCCGTCCGAGCTCAAGGAGCTGTTCGCGGCATGAACCCGTTGTTCGATGAGCCGCTCCTCGCCGGACTAAGCTATCGCGAAGAGCTGATCGAAACGGACGAGGAAAGCGAGCTGATCGCGCGGCTCGAGGCGGAGCCGCTAACCCCTTTCCGCTTCCAGGGATGGCTCGGCAACCGCAAGACTCAAAGCTTCGGTTGGCGATACGACTTCGAGGATGCGAGTTTCTCCCCTGCCGATCCCATTCCCGATTGGCTGGAACCGGTGCGGGCGAAAGCCGCCGCCTTCGCGAACGTGGATCGCGAGGATTTCGTTCACGTCCTGCTCGCGCGTTACGATCCCGGCGCCGGCATCGGCTGGCACAGGGACCGCGACGTGTTCGAGCAAGTGGTCGGAGTGTCGTTGAACACTCCGGCTACCCTGCGTTTTCGCCAGCGGACGCCGGCCGGCTTCCAGCGTGCGAGCCTCGATGTTGAGCCGCGTTCTGCCTATCTGCTGTCCGGACCTTCGCGCTGGGAGTGGGAGCACCGCATCACGCCTGGCGACCGGCTACGCTTCTCGATCACGTTCCGCACGCTCTCGGCAAGAGGCCGGCGCCTCGTTCGCGCAAAAGGCTAAACCAGCGGAGGCCGCTCTTTTCTAAGCAGCCGGTCGAGCTCGTCATCGCCGATAGTCGGTCGTGCTGGTCTCACCCGCTGGGCCTAGCGCTTCTCGTAGCCGGCGAGGCACTCGGCGACCCAGCGGCCAGCGGTCAAAGCGCTGAGATCGGTCGCGTCGAGGGAGGGATCCCACTCGGTAAGGTCGATTAGACGCACGCGCGGCTCGGCTGCGAGCATGCGTACCGCGGCGAAGAAATCGTGCGCGGCCATGCCGCCTGGCCTGGCTCCGGGCGCAGCAGGGAATTGCGAGCGGTCGATGACGTCGATGTCGCAGTCGACGACGATCGCATCGCAATGCGCGACATGATCGAGCGCTCGCCGGATCGCCTCGTCCATGCCGGACTCTCGGACTTCGCCGATCGTGACGACGAGATTGCCCGCCGCTAGCGCGTCTTTATGCATGGCGCTGCTGTTCGCGAAGGGCGCGAGGCCGATCTGGGCGATGTTGCGGCCGGGAAGCCCGTCCTCGATGAGAGCGCGCACCGGATTGCCGTTGCTGAGCCCCTGGTCGAGATCCCGCATATCGAAATGCGCGTCGAGCGTGATGAGCCCAATGCCGGCCATATCTCCCCCGAGCGCAAGGGCCGCGGGCCGGGTGACTGCATTGTTCCCCCCGCAGAGCAGGGTCAGCGCGTGAGCCTTCGCACTTGCCGCGACGGCATCGCGAATGACGGGCGTGGCGTGCTGGATCGTCAGGCCGGCAAGCTCGACGTCACCGCGATCCGCGATCTCCGTCGCAAGCTCGCGCCGCGTTTCGACGTCATAGCGGCCGATGCGTTTCAGAGTCTGCCGGAGGAGCTGGGGCGCTCGGTCGCAGGCGCCCGGCGTCACCGAACCGGCCGCGAGGGGCGCTCCGACCAGGGCGACTGGCGCGTTGCCGTTCGCGGCCACCAGAAGCTCGCTGAGGTTGGGCCAGCCCGCCATCGCTTTACGCTAGCACCGGCGCTCGCCTAAGGCGACGGGAGCATGTGGGACCGCCTCCTCGTCGATTGCCGGGTCGCGACGCTCGAGGGGCGTCCGGGCGATCCCCTCGGGATCATCGACAATGGCGCGGTCGGCATTGCCGACGGCAAGATCGTCCGCATCGGCAAGCGCACGGAGCTCGCCGGCACGCGCGCAGGCCAAGTCGACGCGCTCGACGGAGCGTGGGTCACCCCGGGATTGGTGGATTGCCATACGCATCTCGTCTTCGGCGGAACCCGGGCGGACGAACATGCGATGCGCCGCGCGGGCGCAACTTATGAGGAGATCGCGAAAGCCGGCGGAGGCATCGCGTCGACGGTCGCGCGGACGAAGGCCGCGTCCGATGACGATCTGCTGGATCAGAGCCGCGCTCGGCTTCATGCCTTGATGGCCGGCGGCTGCACGACGGTCGAAGTGAAGAGCGGCTACGGCCTCGACCCGCAAAGCGAGATCAGGCTGCTCAGGATCGCGAAAGCGCTCGGCGAGGGCGAAGCGGTTCGCATCGTCCCGACATTGCTGGCGCTGCACGCACTGCCGGCCGATCAGCGCGACCGCCGTGCGCATTATGTCGGGGAGATCATCGACAAGCTGCTACCCGCCGTCGCGGAAGAGGGTCTTGCCGCCAGCGTCGACGCCTATTGCGATACGATCGCCTTTACGCTCGCCGAGACGGAGCGGCTGTTCAACGCGGCGAGCGATCTCGGCTTGCGCGTGAAGCTGCACGCTGAGCAATTGAGCAACCGCGGCGGCGCCCGGATGGCGTCGCGCTATGATGCGCTGTCGGCCGATCATCTCGAATATATCGACGAGGCCGGCGTCGAGGCGATGGCTGAAGCGGGCACGGTGGCCGTGCTTCTTCCTGGCGCCTTCTACGCGCTTCAGGAGACGAAGAAGCCGCCAGTGCAGCTCCTGCGCGATCACGGCGTGGCGATGGCGGTCGCGACGGACTGCAATCCAGGAACCTCGCCGCTCCTGTCGCCGACGCTCGCGATGAACATGGCATGCACTTTGTTCGGCATGACGCCCGAAGAGGCGCTGGCGGGAATGACCATCAACGGCGCCCGCGCCCTCGGCCTCGAGCATGAGATCGGCAGCCTTGCCCCCGGCAAACAGGCGGACCTCTGCGTATGGCGGCTCGAAAGCCTCACTGAGCTGGGCTACTGGATCGGCCTTGCGGGGCCCGAGCGCCGGATCTTCGCCGGTCGCGACGTTTAAGAGCCCCTCCGCTTGATGGGGAGGGGGAGGAGTCATCGTGGACGCACCTGCCAACGACCGACGCGACAACAGCCGCCACATCCGCGCCCGCCGCGGGGGCGAGATCAAGGCGAAGAGCTGGGCCACCGAGGCTGCGGTGCGAATGCTCATGAACAACCTCGACGAGGAGGTGGCGGAGGACCCCCAAAGCCTCGTCGTTTATGGCGGCATCGGACGCGCCGCGCGCAACTGGCAATGCTTCGACAAAATCGTCGAGACGCTGGAGCGGCTGGAGGACGACCAGACCCTGCTCGTGCAATCGGGCAAGCCCGTCGGCGTGTTCCGCACCCACAAGGATGCGCCCCGCGTGCTCATCGCCAACTCCAACCTCGTGCCGAAGTGGGCGAATTGGGAGGTGTTCAACGAGCTCGATCGCAAGGGACTCATGATGTACGGCCAGATGACGGCCGGGAGCTGGATCTACATCGGCTCTCAAGGCATCGTCCAAGGCACGTACGAGACCTTCGTCGAGATGGGCCGCCAGCATTACGGCGGCGACCTCAAGGGCAAATGGATCCTGACTGCCGGCCTCGGCGGAATGGGCGGGGCGCAACCCTTGGCGGCAGTCATGGCCGACGCCCACTGCATCGCGATCGAGGTTCAGGAAAGCCGCATCGAGAAGAGGATCGAAACCCGCTACGTCGACCGGCGCGCGACGAGCATCGACGAGGCGCTTGAGATCGTCCGTAATGCAACGGAGCCGACCAGCGTCGGCCTGCTCGGCAACGCGGCCGAAATCCTGCCGGAGATGCTGGAGCGCGGCATCAGGCCCGACGCCCTCACCGACCAGACGAGCGCCCACGATCCCGCCAACGGCTATTGTCCCGCAGGCTGGAGCGTCGCCAAATGGCAGGAGATGCGCGAGCGCGATCCTGTGGCGGTCGCCGAAGCCGCGCGGCAATCCATGGCGCGCCATGTCGAGGCGATGCTCGACTACAAGGCGATGGGCGTGCCGACTTTCGATTACGGCAACAACATCCGCCAGGAGGCCTTTGACGAGGGCGTCACCCACGCCTTCGACTTCCCCGGCTTCGTCCCGGCCTATGTCCGCCCGCTCTTCTGCCGCGGCATCGGGCCGTTCCGCTGGGCCGCGCTTTCAGGCGATCCCGAGGACATTTATCGCACCGACAGCCGAGTGAAGGAGCTGATCCCCGACGATCAACACCTCCACCGCTGGCTCGACATGGCGCGCGAGCGGATCGCATTCCAGGGCTTGCCGGCGCGCATCTGCTGGGTGGGCCTCGGCCAGCGCCATCGCCTTGGCCTCGCCTTCAACGAGATGGTCAGGAACGGGGAGGTTTCAGCGCCGATCGTCATCGGCCGCGACCATCTCGACAGCGGCAGCGTCTCGTCGCCCAACCGCGAGACGGAAAGCATGAAGGACGGCAGCGACGTCGTCAGCGATTGGCCGCTTCTCAACGCTTTGCTGAACACGGCGTCCGGTGCGACCTGGGTCTCGCTGCACCACGGGGGCGGCGTCGGCATGGGCTATTCGCAGCACGCCGGAATGGTGATCGTCGCCGACGGCAGCGATGACGCCGCGCGGCGGCTCGAGCGCGTGCTGTGGAACGACCCGGGCACGGGCGTTATGCGCCATGCCGACGCGGGCTATGACATCGCGATCGACTGCGCGCGCGACCAGGGGCTGGACCTGCCTATGATCGGGGGCTGACATTGCCCCCGCTCGTCATTCCCGCGTAAGCGGGAATCCCGCTTTTCTTTCGACCATCGCAAGGAAGTGGGAACCCCGCGTTCGCAGGGGTGACGCAAGTGGAGGTCGTCACTGAAACTCAATCCCGAAAACGTTTCGCTCGCCACACTGCGCCAGCTTTGGACCGGTGCGGACGCGCGCCTCGACGACGCGTC
>Ga0207679_10002825_pt1 | contig 10773 bp, 9 predicted proteins | sample KBSC73metaG_FD_184320 | JGI IMG/M metagenome (GOLD analysis project Ga0207679, IMG submission 184320) | Corn rhizosphere microbial communities from Kellogg Biological Station, Michigan, USA - KBS C7-3 metaG (SPAdes) (version 2) | ecosystem: Host-associated > Plants > Roots > Rhizosphere > Soil ...
CATCTGTAACTGTGACCGTGAAGGGGCCGCGCTCAATCGCCAAGTCTCCAGCCTTGGCAACTTCAACGCTCGATGTTTCAAATGAGAGCGCGAACGCCGGATCCTTCATCAGTGCCACGCTGTAGCGCACGTCGCTCGCGCGTACCGGCACGCCGTCATGCCAGCGTGCCCGCGGGTCGAGGTGCAGGACGATCGACAGCGAATCGGGCGACCACTCCCACCGCTCGGCGAGCTGCTTCTTGAAGCCTTTGTCGCCGATCGTGTTCAGGTCGTCCCCGATCTCGGCGAGGCGATCGTACAAGAGCTCGGAGATCTGTTTCTCGATACTCAGCGTGACGATCGCCGGGAGCAGCGTCGCGGGGTCGGCAGGCTGCGCGATGACCATCGTGCCGCCGACGTCGTTCGGGCCGGCGGCAGCGGGCTGCTGCTTGACGTCCTGGCAGGCGGCGAGCAGGAGGCCGGCGAGCGCGGCATGGGTCCATCGCGCCGCGTGCGTCCGTAACGAGTGAGACATTCGCATCATGAAGGCGTGAGTCATGTCGGGGTCAACGATGGGACGCCGCGGGGGTGTGGTCAAGCAAACGGCCGCGGTGCGGCGAGGCTCACCGCCGCCAGGTCCACGCGTCGTCACGATAGCGCTCGGCGATGCCGGCCGCGTCGCGTGCGACTTCGCCGTCGATCTCGAGCGGTGCAGCCGCCGGATCGGCGAGCGCGCGCACCGCCTGGAACAGCGCGTCGCTCACCTCGCTCATGACGGGCGCGCGCCCGAGTGCGTCACGCAGTGTCGCGGGCGGCGGCGCCGGTGCCACGGGCTCGCGCAGCAGATCGGCGATCGACGACTGATCATCGTCGACGAGGATGGAGCCGTGCTGCAGCATCGCGCCGCGCTCGCGCCACTGCGCCGATCCGACGAGTTTGCGCCCATCCAGCGTCAGCTCTCCTCGCGCCGGCTCGGCGAAGCAGGGCACGGCCGAGGGTGCGGCGGAGCGAGCCGCCGGCGCCGCGACTGCCACGGGAACACCGAGCGACGCCAGCGCGCTAGACAACAGTGCGTTGATGCGCCCGTACTCGGTGAGCAGTGCACCCGTGTCGTCGCAGGGCGCGGTCACGCTGTAGGTGATCTCGCGATGGTGCAGAAGCGCCCGGCCTCCGGTGGGACGCCGAACGACGTCGATGCCGCGCTCGGCGAGCACCTGCTCACGGTACTGGCCGACCGCTCGCTGGTTGCGACCGAGGGAGAGCGTCGGCCGCGACCAGCCGTAGACGCGAAGGACCGTCTCGCCGCGACGCCGGGCGCGCGCCATCAGCGCCTCGTCGAGCGCCATGTTTTCCGGGCCACCGAGCGGTGGAGACAGCAGCAGACGCCAGGGCAACCGTTCGGCGGCTATAATGAAGGAGCGCGCGGAACGTCGCGCCTCGACGAAAGATAGCTCGTGGACACCGACCCACAGTTCGCACGAATCACCGGCGCTCGACCCGCGCCTGAGGCTTGCATGTCGACCACTACCAGAGGCACCACGATCTCGCCGGCGGACAGCTTCGTGCCGCGCCACGTCGGACCGAGCGAGGCGGAGGTCGCCGAAATGCTCGCCGTCATCGGCTACGCATCGCTCGACGAGCTCATCGACGCGACGATCCCGGCGGGCATCCGATTCCGTCGCCCGCTCGCGATCCACGGCGGGCGCACGGAGCACGAAGCGCTGGCGGCGATGCGTACCATCGCGGCGAAGAACCGCATCCATCGCTCGTATCTCGGCTACGGGTATCACGACACGCTGACGCCGCCCGTCATCCAGCGGAACATCCTCGAGAATCCAGGCTGGTACACCGCCTACACACCGTACCAGGCCGAGATCTCGCAGGGCCGTCTCGAAGCCTTGCTGAACTTCCAGACGATGGTCATGGACCTGACCGGGCTCGAGATCGCCAACGCGTCGCTGCTCGACGAGGCGACCGCAGCCGCCGAAGCGATGTTCCTCGCCTATCAAGCGCGAGGGAAAGAAGGCAAGCACACATTCTTCGTCGATGCGCGCTGTCATCCGCAGACGATCGACGTCGTGGAGACGCGGGCTCGCGCACGGGGAATCGCGACGCTCGTCGGCGACGCCGAGACGGCAGCCTTCGGCGCCGACGTGTTCGGCGTGCTGCTCCAGTATCCGACGACCGACGGCGCCGTGCTCGACTATCGCGATGCCGCCGAGCGGGCCCACGCGGCGGAGGCGCTGGTGATCGTCGCGGCGGACCTGCTGGCGCTCACACTGCTCGCGCCCCCGGGCGAATGGGGCGCCGACGTCTGCGTCGGCAACTCGCAGCGCTTCGGCGTACCGCTCGGCTACGGCGGACCGCACGCCGCGTTCTTCGCCACGCGCGACGAGTTCAAGCGCACCATTCCCGGGCGGATCATCGGCGTGAGTCGTGACGCGAGCGGCCGGCCGGCGCTGCGCATGGCGCTTCAGACGCGCGAGCAGCACATCCGGCGCGAGAAGGCGACGTCGAACGTGTGCACCGCGCAGGTGCTGCTCGCCGTGATGGCAAGCATGTACGCCGTCTGGCACGGCGCGGAGGGGCTGACGGCGATCGCGCGGCGGATCCATCGCCACGCGGCGACGCTCGCGGCGGGGCTCGAGCAGCTCGGGTTCATCGTGACGAACGACGTCTACTTCGACACGCTCTGCGTCGAGCTCGACGAGACGCTCACGCAGGAGGCGCTGCTCTCGGCGGCCGAATACCGCGGCATCAACCTTCGCGCCGAGGGCGGCGACCGGGTGATCATCGCGCTCGACGAGACGGTGACAGAGGACGACGTGCAGGAGCTGCTGACACTGTTCGGCCAGCCGGCGCCCGAGACCAGCGCGCTGGCTGCCGACGTCGACGACCGGTTCGACGAGCGCTTCGCCCGCACCAGCCCGTTCCTGACGCACCCGGTGTTCAACACGCACCACTCCGAGACGGAGATGCTGCGCTACATGCGCACGCTCGAGTCGCGCGACCTCTCGCTCACGCACTCGATGATCCCGCTCGGCAGCTGCACGATGAAGCTGAACGCGACGGCGGAGATGTTCCCGGTGACGTGGCCCGAGTTCGGGAAGCTGCATCCGTTCGCGCCGGTGGAGCAGGCGCAGGGTTATCAGGAGTTGTTCCGGAACCTCGAGCGCGCGCTCGAGGAGATCACCGGCTTCGCGGCGATCTCGCTGCAGCCGAACGCGGGCTCACAAGGCGAGTACGCCGGCCTGCTCGCGATTCGTGCGTACCATCGCGCGCGTGGAGACACGTCGCGCAATGTGTGCCTGATCCCGCAATCGGCGCACGGCACCAATCCGGCGAGCGCGGTGATGGCGGGGATGACCGTCGTCGTCACGAAGACCGATGCGAGCGGCAACATCGACGTCGCCGATCTGCGCGCGAAGGCCGAGGCGAACCGCGATCGGCTGGCGGCGCTGATGGTGACGTATCCGAGCACGCACGGCGTGTTCGAGGAATCGATCCGTGAGATCTGCGACGTCGTGCACGAGCACGGCGGCCTCGTCTACATGGACGGCGCGAACATGAATGCGATGGTCGGTCTGTGCCGGCCGGCCGACGTCGGCGCCGACGTCTGTCATCTCAACCTGCACAAGACGTTCTGCATCCCGCACGGCGGCGGCGGACCGGGAATGGGCCCGATCGGCGTCGTCGAGCGGCTGGCGCCATTCCTTCCTGGCAGCCCGATCGTGAAGACGGGTGGCACGCACTCCGACGGCGCGGTGAGCGCCGCGCCGTGGGGGAGCGCGAGCATCCTCCCGATCTCGATGATGTACATCGACATGATGGGCGGCGAGGGTCTGACGTACGCGACGAAGATCGCCATCCTCAACGCGAACTACGTCGCCGCGCGGCTCGAGGAGTACTACCCCGTGCTGTACAAGGGCGCGAACGGCCGTATCGCCCACGAATGCATCGTCGACCCGCGTCCGCTCAAGTCGAGCGCCGGCATCGAGGTGGAGGACATCAGCAAGCGGCTGATGGATTACGGCTTCCACTCGCCGACGGTGAGCTTCCCGGTGGCCGGCACGCTGATGATCGAGCCGACGGAGAGCGAGCCGAAAGCGGAGCTGGACCGATTCTGCGACGCGCTGATCGCGATCCGCGAGGAAGTGCGGGCGATCGAGCGGGGCACGGCGGACCGCGACGACAACCCGCTCAAGCACGCGCCGCACACGATGCGCGCCGTGGTCAGCGATACCTGGGACCACGCCTACGGGCGCGAGCAGGCAGCATTCCCGGCGCCCTGGACGCACGACCGGAAGTTCTGGCCGGCGGTGTCGCGCGTCGAGAGCGCCTACGGCGACAGACACCTGGTGTGCTCGTGCATTCCGACGGACGCGTATGCGGAAGACAACGCGGCGGGCGCGTAGCGCCCGCCGCGAGTGAGTTGGTTCATCGGGTCGCTGGCTCGTTGGATGAACGGCCTCGGGAGGCAGACGCTTCCCGAGGCCGTTTCACACGAGCCCTCGATCCAACGAGCCAACTCACCCCACTTTGGCCTTGTATCCTGCCGCGTCCAGAAGTCCCGACCGCTCGCCTTCGTCGCTCATCCGCAGCTTGATCATCCAGCCGTCGTCGTACGGCTTCGTGTTGACCACCGCCGGCTCGGCGTCGAGGCGGCCGTTGATCTCCAGCACTTCGCCGCTCACCGGGGCGTAGAGCTCCGAGACGGCCTTCACTGCCTCGATCGTGCCGAAGACGTCGTGCTTCTTGAGCTTCGCACCTACCTTCGGAAGCTCGACGAACACGATGTCGCCCAGCTCGCCCTGCGCGTAGTCGGTGATTCCGATATAGACCACGCCCGGCTCGCCGGCGGGCTTCACGTACTCGTGGTCCTCGGTGTAGAGCAGGTCCTGCGGAATCTCGGACACGTCGCGCTCCGGAGTGGAAAAGATGGTGAGGGGGCGCAGTCTATCGGGCGGCCGAGCGGAGTGTCAAGCCGCGTGCGCTGCGGAGGTCAGCCCTCGAACGCGGCGCTCGCGGTGAGCTCGGCGGCCTGCTCGAGCGCGCCCCACACCTCGGCCACGCGCGTGTCGAGCTGCGCCAGCGTACCGACGTTGTCGATCACGAAGTCGGCGCGTGCCCGCTTCAGCTCTGCCGGCATCTGCGCGACGATCATGTCCATCGCCTCTGTCTCCTTGAGCCCACGCTCGCGCACCAGGCGCTCGAGGCGAACGGGACGCGGCGCGTCGACGAGGACGATCCGGTCGAACGAATCGGTCATCTTTCGCTCGAACAGCAGCGGGATGTCGCAGACGACGAGCTTGTCGCCGCGCATGCGTGCCTGCTGGACGAGGCCGGCTCGCATCCGCTCGACCTCCGGATGCACGAGCGCGTTCAGTTGCTCGAGCTCGGCGGGCTCGCTGAAGACGATCCGCCGCAGCGCACTCCGATCCAGCATGCCGCTCGGCTCGAGGATCGACGTACCCCACCGCTCGACGATCGCCTTGTAGGCGGGCGTCCCCACCTCCACCACCCGCCGTGACAGGACGTCGGCGTCGATGATCGTCGCCCCCCGTTCGCTCAGGAGCTGAGCGACGGTGGACTTTCCGCTGCCGATGTTGCCGGTCAGGCCGACGAGGAGCATGAATGACGGTCGAGAAGGGGTACCCTGGCCAAGCTATGAGCGATGGCCGGGAGCGGCAAGCGCGAGCGCGAGGGTACGGCGCAAGAATCGCAGCACCGACATCGCCACATTCGCCAACTCCGCTACTGCGAGGGAGGCGAGACAACGAGATCCCCTGGGAAACGTATGGATATCGACGAGGGCATCGACGATACCGAGATGGTCGGCCAGTACGGAGCTCTGGTGCAGGAGCAGCTCTCGCTCATTGGCGAGGATCCGTCGCGCGAGGGATTGCTCCGGACCCCCGAGCGCGTCGCCAAGGCGATGCAGTTCCTCACGCGCGGATACCACCAGCGCGTCGAGGACGTCGTCGGCGAGGGAATCTTCGCCGAGGAGCACCAAAACATGGTGATGGTGCGCGACATCGAGCTCTACTCGTTGTGCGAGCATCACATGCTTCCGTTCTTCGGACGGGCACACGTCGCCTACATCCCGGACGGCCGGATCGTAGGTCTCTCGAAGCTCCCGCGCATCGTCGACGTGTTCGCTCGCCGGCTCCAGGTGCAGGAGCGGCTCACCGAGGAGGTCGCCGAGGCGATCGACGACGTCCTCGCCCCACTCGGTGTGGGAGTGGTGATCGAGGCCTACCACCTCTGCATGATGATGCGTGGGGTGGAGAAGCAGAACTCCCGCACGATCACTTCGGCGCTGAGGGGCGTGTTTCGGGATGATTCCCGGACACGTGAAGAGTTTCTCTCGCTCGCGCACGCGAAACTCTCGGTCTGAGCGGACACGGTCAGAGAAGTAACGAGTACTGGAGTATCTGGTACCCGGTACCAGTCGGCTGGCTCCCGGAATTCCCCTCGAGGGCGCGATCGGGAGAGTTTTTCACTGCTTCGCGGCTCGCCACCCTTCCGGAGCGTCCAGCCGGTACCACGTACGAGCTACCCGCGTACCCGGTATCTCAGCGCACTCGACCGCTAGAGTAGTCTCCCTTGGTCCTCATCCCGTCGAGGCACCGAGTGACACCTTCGGCATCTCGCTTCATAACTCTCGTCGCCGCCGACCATGATCGTGGGTGAGTCGTAGCGCGCCGGTCTGCCGTCGATGAGGCGCTGGTTCCGGCTGGCCGGGTCGCCGCAGACGACGCAGATCGCGTGGAGCTTGTCCACGACCTCGGCGACGGCGAGGAGCTGGGGCATGCAGCCGAACGGCTCGCCGCGGAAGTCGGTGTCGGTTCCGGCAAGGATGACACGTTTGCCGCTTCCGGCCAGTGACGTCGCGAGGCCGACGATGCCCGAGGGGAGGAACTGGGCCTCGTCGATCGCCACGACCTGCGTGTCGGCGACCACTTCGCGCGCGATCTGCTCCGGCGTGTCGATCGGGATCGCCTCCACGCTGCGGCCGTCGTGGCTCGACACGTGGTAGATCCCAGCGTAGCGCTCGTCGAGATGCGACTTGAACACCTGCACCCGCTTCTTCGCGATCAGCGCGCGGCGCACGCGGCGGATCAGCTCCTCGCTCTTCCCGCTGAACATCACTCCGCAGATCACCTCGATCCAGCCGCGCGCGCCGCCGGGATAGAGGTCGCCGATCATGCCTCGTCCCGCCGACTGCGTGGAGGCGCGGCCGCGCGCGGCGGGCGCCGGTCGTCACGGTCGTAGGGCCGCTTCGGGCCGGCATCGCGTCCGCCACGCGGTGCTCCGCCGGCGCGCGGACCAGGACGTCCCGGCCGGTCGCCGCGGTCGCCGCGGTCGCCTCGATCCCCGCGCGGCGCACCACGGTCGCTGCGCTCTCCGCGGGGTGCGCCCCGGTCGCCCCGGTCGCCCCGCGGCGGTCCGCTGCGCCCGCCGCGCGCCTCGCGCGGCTGATCCACGCGCGCCTGCACCCGCCGGCCGCGCACGACGCTCCCGGTGAGCTTGCCCGCCACGAGCTCCGCCACCGGCGCGGCGACTTCGACGATCGAGTGGGTGTCGCGCACCTCGACCTTGCCGACCTGCGACCCGGAGATCCCAGCAGACGACGTCACGGCAGCGACGAGCTCTTGTGCGCGCACGCCATCCCGCTCACCGAGGTTTACGAACAGCGCCGTCATCGGCGACGTCGCGGCTGCCGCCACCACCGGACGCACCGGACGCTGCTGCTCGATCAGTCGCAGCGCAGCGGCGGCGATCTCGATCCCGTCGAACTCCGAGAGGAGCGGCTCGATCGCCAGCACCTCGCGACGCACGTCGCTCGACGTGAGCACGTCGCGCAGCGAAGCACGCAGCGCGGCGTCGCGGCCACGCGCACGCTCTGCCGCGTCGATAAGGGCGATCGGGCTCACCGTGCCTCCGCCAAGCAGTGACCGCAGGCTCCCGAGCTGCGACGGTTGGACGACGGCGTAGATCCGGCGGCCGGCCGTGCCCGCGATGGCGCGCATCTCTTCGCGAGTCTCCGGAAGACCGAGCAGCACCACCGGCTCGCTACCCGCGGCATCCGCCGCCGAGGACGCCGCCCGCACCGCATCGGCGGGGTAGCCCAATGCGCGCGCGACGCGCACCGCCTCGTCGCGGACCCCGGCATCGCGCGAGTAGAGCACCGCCGCCGGAAGGTCGAGCGCATCGAGCAGGCGGCGCAGCGCCGCCGCACGGCCGGCCTCCGGCGCGGCGACGTACTCGGCGGACAGCGCCGGTCCTGGCTCACCGGCCGGCTCGCTCTCTCGACGGGCGCGGCGAGCATAGCGCTCGATCAACGCTTCGTAAGCGGGGTTCAGCGCCGACGCGAGCACCACGCGCGCGCCTTCCTTCGGCAATTCGGCGAACAGGTTCTCCAGCTGCTGCGCTTCGGGGGTCTCGAGAATGGTGTCGAGCCAGGCGAGGACGATCCCGCGAACGCTCTCGGGCTTGAGCGCTGAGCTCCCGAGGAGCGTCACGAGCTCCGCCGGCGCGCCGGTCACGACGTGTGGTAGCGCCGACCGCAGCAGACGGCCGGCGCGGGGGCTCATCGTAGCGGCGAGCACTCGAACACCGCGCTCGCCCACCATCCCGACGATCGCCCCGGCCGCCGCGGCGGCGCTCTCGGCGTCCGTCGTCACGACGATCAGCTGCGGCTCGGCCCGCGCGGTGTCGATGCGCTCCACGACGGTTCCGAGCAGGCGCGGAAGCGCGGACCAGTCGAGCGGAGTGACGTGCACGACGTTCTGGCCGCGGGTCACACCCGACGGCTCCCTCGCTTCAGATTCCACCATACCTCGCTCCGGCCCGTGCGCGCTCGCGCTCCGCTGAGTTGTCAAAACGGGTGCGAAAGCTACCCGAGGGGGATGGGCGAGGCTACGGGAGTCGAGTCGTCGCGCGGGTGCAGGCTGGCGTGTCGACCGGGAGCGCGGCCCTCGAGCCCGTCACATTCACACTCGCCTCGCGGATGGGCGCACCGTATATCTCCGTCTCGGCCGAAGGAGCTTCCGCTTCGGCGCGCGCGCGAACGGCGACGTACGTCGTACTCGCAGGGTCAGCTTGAACCGTCCGCCGAAGGAGGGTGAACGTGAGTGTTGCCGTACAGCTCGAGCCGGCTGCCGGCGTGCCGGCGGTGGAATACCGATGGGATGCCGACACGGAGATTCTCACCGCGCGATTGCGTGGCGCCAACGGGCGCAGTGGAATGTCCGGATCAGTCGAGCTGGAAGGCTCCGACGGCTCGTGGCTCATCCTTGACGTCGCATCGGGTTGCATCGACGGTGTCGAAGTCGCGGTATGGCCGGACGTCCACAAGCGGCGCGGACTCGCACCGCCGGTTGCCGAGGACGCGAGCGTGGTGGTGCCGTCGCAGGGGAATTCGCGCGACGTCGCCGCGGTCGAGGTCCAGACGCGGCTCCTCGCGGAAGCGGACGATACTCAGCGCGTGATCCACTTCCGGCTGGGCAAGGCGCGGCCCGTGCGCACGGTGAGGCTCGGCAGCGATCTACTGCTCGACGTCGACCCGGAGAGCCTTCGCATCGCCGGTCTCTGGATGCTCAATGTGCCCCCCTCTCCGACGCCGCTTTCGCAATGATCACTACGATCGTGCTCATTCGCGCCGAGCCGGCGTCGCTGCCCGCGACGGCGCAGCGGCTCGCCGAGATCGATGGCGTCACGGACGTCTACTCCGTAAGCGGGGACTGGGATCTCGTCGCCATCGTGAAAGTGCCGGAGTACGACCAGATCGCTCACGTCGTCACCGAGGTGTTCCCCACGGTGCCGGGGCTGCAGCGGACGCAGACGCTCACCGCGTTCCGCGCCTACTCCAGAAAGGATCTCCAGCAGGCCTGGGACATCGGCGTCGATTGAGTGAGTTGGTTGGTTGGATCGAGGGATCGTGCGATACGGCCTCGGAAGGCAGACACTTCTCGAGGCCGTTCATCCAACGAGCTTACGATCCAACGAACCAACTCACCGCTTCTTGGGGTCGGCGCACCAGCTCGTCTCGCCGCGCGCCATCTCGCGCCACCGCCCATTCGTGTAGCGCAGGAAGAGGAGGAAGCTGTCGCCTCCGTTCTCCCAGCCCTCGAGCAGAAGCTCGTCGACACCGTCACCAGTGATGTCGGCGTGGTCGATGTAGCGCCGGAACTCCGGCAGCGAGTCGTCCGCCGAATGGACGAAGGTTGGGGCGTACCCGCCGGCGGCGCTGTCGGCGAGGATGAAGAGATGCCGTGGATGGCCCTGAATCCCGCCACCGCGCTCCATGTAGGACGCAACGAGCGTGGGCGCCCGCGTGGCACCCGTTCGGATGGCGTACACGGCGAGATCGAGCCCCGCCCGAGCGTTGCGTGTGATCCCCTCGCGCTGCGAGACCCGGAGTGCGATCGCACGCGCCGAATCGATCGAGCTCGCCGGGACGGCGTCGCGCTCGGGTGGTGGAGCGAGCGGCTCGCTCGTGGCGATGCGCTCGAGCATGACCTCGCTCGACGCGAACTTCCGCGGTGCCACGGCGGCGAGCGGCTTCACGGAGCGGCAGCGGGGGAGCTTGTAGAGCGGTCCGGTCGCGTCCCACATGCCGCGGCGGATCGTTGCCTCGCCGTCGGGGCGACCATCGCGGTACAGCGAGAGGTGGGTGCCGGGACGGAAATAGATGTGGTCGAACTCGCGCCAGCCCTGCGATTCGAGCGACACCGGAGCGACCTGGCCCTCGATGGAGGTCGCAACGGGAAGGACGCGCGGATCGGAGTG
>Ga0207679_10002826_pt1 | contig 10771 bp, 6 predicted proteins | sample KBSC73metaG_FD_184320 | JGI IMG/M metagenome (GOLD analysis project Ga0207679, IMG submission 184320) | Corn rhizosphere microbial communities from Kellogg Biological Station, Michigan, USA - KBS C7-3 metaG (SPAdes) (version 2) | ecosystem: Host-associated > Plants > Roots > Rhizosphere > Soil ...
CCGTCACCTGGACACGGGCGCCACGGACAGCATTCCCACGTCGGGCGTGCTGACGACGGGATTCCTCACCCCCAACGGCGCCGCGCTCGGCACCTCGCCCACGCTGGTCTATCGATTCAGGACCCTCTACGTCCTGCGCGACGGCGTGCTCACCCAGGTGGCTGCTCGGTCAGCGGAGTCGCTCGACGCGAGTGGGGATTACATCATCTACAGCGGCGTCGTCGGCAACGAAACCATCAACTACACGTCCCTGTATCGCCTGAACGTGCGCACCGGCGTGGAGGACCTGGTGGACGACGACGCCGGTCGCGTTCCGCAGGACGTCGCGGACAACGGCGACGTCGTCTTCAACGACCCGAATGGCATCGGCTGGTATCGCTCGGGGGTGAGCACGCGAGTCACGAATGCGACCCAGACCGCATCGTCCGTCGATGAGGATCCGAGCACCGACGGAACGAACGTCGTCTTCCGACGCCAGGGCTACGACGGTGCGACCGCTGCGATAACGTCAGAGCTGTGGCTGTCCGATGGATCGTCGTCCTCGCTGCTGTCGACGCTCAACGGCACCGCGTCGCGTCGGGACTACGCGGTGAATGGAGGGTGGACGGCGTTCACGAAGGCAGATGCCTCGCTCGTCCTGCAGGTGTGGACGCGATCGCCGACGGGCGTGCTGCGCGCCGCGTCGGCGTTCGGCTCGTCCTCGGGCATCGACGCGATCGCGCCCGATGGGAGCGTCGTGTTCACGAACGTGAACGGACGCTACCTCGCGACCCCGTCCGGAACGGTGACGCGCATCGGGTCGCGGAACGGGGTGGCGCGCTGGCGGGGTGGGCGGTTCGTCGTGCTGCTGGGGAATTCGGCGTTCGCCGTGGTGCCGTGAGGCGGCGGCGCGCCGTGGGTCTGAATGGTCCGCCGGTGCCAGGCACCGGTGCCTGGCACCGAGACGATCGGAACGGACTCCTACGCGCCAAGGGGTCAGAGCCCTCGGGCTGCGCCCGCGGGGTCTGACCCCGGTTACTTCACCTCGACGTAATCGACGAGCCTCGGCGGCGTCGCGCGCGCGTCATCCGGCACGAGCAGCGACGGCGCATCCGCCGTCGGCGTCGCGTCCTTCCAGCGGCGCGGCACGACGTCGATCCCGAGCGCGTGGATGCGGAGATCGCCCGTCGGCGCGACGTGCAGCCGCAACCAGTTCTTGTAGTCCTCGCAGCGCAGCGCCGAGAACTCGCCCGCGTGGCGGCCGAACCCATTCATCGAGATCAACAGATACGTCCCCATGATCGTCGGGCCGACGACGTAACCGCCAACGGCGATCACGAGGCCGGTCACGGCGACCTGGCGGATGCTGTACAGCGGCAGACCGAGCGCGGTGACGGCGACGTACAGCCCGAACCAGCCAAGCAGGAACGCGGCGACGAGGTGGACGATCGCGTGCGTGAGGCCGCCCCACCGCCGGAACTTCTCGTCGTGCGTGTCGGTGAAGAAGTAGAAGCCAAGGAGGAGGAGGAATCCCCACAGCAGGGCGATCTCGCTGTTGAGGATACCGGCGATGATGTCGTGCACGACCTTCCGGCCGTGCCGCAGGCCCGGCTGCCGGATGTCGACCTTGATCGCCATGGCGAACAGGAGATAGAGCAGCGCGGTGAGCCGACCGAACTTGGGATTGAACCACCCGAAGCCGAGCAGCCGGCGCGAGAGCGTGCGTGACGTCTCGGGCGCGGGGAAGCTCGTCTGGTACTCGTAGCCGCCCTTCAGCTCCTGCACCTCGTCGAGATCGACGTGCGTCGGGAAGAGGAAGGCGCCCCCGCCACCGGCGGTGATCTTGTGCTGACCGGCGTCGTTGCTGTGCCGGCGGTAGTGGTGCAGATCGCCGGCCAGATACACGGCGATGCGGTTCTCGAACACGCGCTCCTGCAGGAACGCGAGGTTGCGCTCCGACACGGTCCTGTCGAACTGCCGATAGCGCTGCTCGTAGATCCACTCGGGCTCCGCCGTGCAGAGGATGATGCGATCGTCGGGCGCCATCGTGTCGGCGATCCGGCGGAAGTACTCGAGCTGCGGGTCGTCGATGTCGGACTCGAGCTGGACGTCGGTGCCGATGAGCCACCAACCATGCGGCAGCTTGATGGAGAAGTAGCTGCGCGACTGGTGCGTCTGCCACGCGGCGAAGCGGCGCTTTCCCCCGGTGCAGAAGATGCGCGTGAAGGCGACGAGGCTGTCGTACCAGTCGTGATTTCCCGCAACGGCAAACACGCGCGGATACGGCGGCTCGACGCTCGGCAGCGCGGTTCTATACGCCGCGATGAGCTTCCGCTCGTACGACTCGCGGCTGGCGACGGGATACACCTCGTCGCCGCCGAAGACGAGCACGTCGCCACGCTTCGTGGTCCGACGAACGCCGTCGATCTCCACGGCGAGCTCGGGCTGCGCGAGGGCGTGCGCGACGGCATACGTCGGGTTCCAGCCGTCGCCGGTGTCGGCGACGTAGTCGAGCCAGAGCTCGTCGCGCGACGAGTAGTCGCACTGGTCGAAGCCGGGATGGCTCAGCGCGTCGAGCACGCGCCGGTCGGAGTTCCGGGCGAAGATCGCCGAGATGACGACGTCGAGCCCGGTGCGCACGAGTTGGCCGGGGTCGAACCAGCCGGTCATCGGCAGCCGGTCTCGCTCGGCGGGCGCGGTGGGGCGCGGCTGCGGTGCTTCGGGTGGCGTGGACAGGGCGGCCGGACTCGGTGGAGAAGCGCGGCAACTTGAACCGAGGCGCGGGATGGCGCAAATGGCGTCGCCCGGCGCCATACTTGTCGCGTCGCCCTTCACTCATTCGGTGTCCGATATCCCCCGCCCTGCCCCGCCCGATCGCTACGACTCCGCGAAGCCGGCGCCGGCCTCGTCGCTCGGCGAGCGTCGCTACACGGAGGAGGAGCTCGCGCTCATCCTCAATCGCGCCGCCGAGCGACAGGAGGGCGTGCAGGCGAGCGCGCCGCGCTACACGCTGGCCGACGTCCAGGAGATCGCTGCCGGCGCGGGGATCGCGCCGAGTCACGTGGCGAGCGTCGCCGCCTCGCTCGGCGACGCACGGGCACCGAGCGGCGGTCTGCTCGGCGCGCCACAGCGCTTCCGGTTCGAGGAGTCGATCGACGGGGAAGTGGCGGACGAGGTGATCGGCGAGCTGTTCGACGTCGTGCGCCGCACCCTCGGCATGCAGGGCGAGGTCACCGAGGCGCTCGGCTCGGTGGAGTGGAAGTCGCAGGACGCGTTCGGCTCGAACTATGTGACCATTGCCCGACGCGGAGGGCGAACGACCATCGCGGTGCTCTCGACGCGCAGCGATTCCGCGGCGGTCGCGTGGATGGCCGGCGGACTGGGCGCGTTCTTCGGCTCGCTCGGGATCGGCTCGGCGCTCGTCAGTACGGTAGGTCTCGCGGGGCCGCTCGCCGCGATCGCCGGTGTCGGCCTCGCGTCGGGTGGCGCGTGGCTCTCGACGCGAGCGGCGTGGCGTCGCTACGCGCGCGGGGTCGGCGGGCGGATTGAGACCCTCGGTTCGGCGCTGGTCGCGGCCGCGCGGAGTGCGGTGGAGGAGGGGCGGGTGCGCGGGCGCTGACTCCGGTCAAGGTTGGGGTCAGATACCGAAGGTGTCTGACCCCGGTATCTGACCCCAGTGTCTGACCCCAGTGTCTGACCCCAGGTCTACGGCATTACAATCCGACGAGCGCGATCAGCCCTCTCGGAAACCCGCTGCGCCAGGCGAGATCGTCGTGGCCGCCGGCGTACTCGTCGTACGTGCGGCGATAGCCTTTCGCCTTCAGCACATTGGAGCACTCGCATGGAACCCATCTCCAGTCGCCGCGACTTTCTGCGCATGACGGCGATCGCCGCGGCCGGGTTGCCGCTCGCGCGGCCCCTCATCCCGTCCATCGCGCATCGCGTCACGCCGACGACGGTCGGTCAGGAGCGGAAGCTCGGCTTCGCCCTCGTGGGGCTGGGCAACCTGAGCACTCACCAGCTTGCCCCGGCGCTTCAGAAGACCAAGTACTGTCGGCTGGCCGGCATCGTCACCGGCACGCCGATCAAGGCGGCGACGTGGAAGGACCGGTACGGCATCCCCGACCGGAGCATCTACAGCTACGACACGATGGAGCGGATGGCCGACAATCGCGACATCGACGTCGTGCACATCGTCACGCCGAACGCGCTCCACGCCCGCGACACGATCAAGGCCGCGCGGGCTGGGAAGCACGTGCTGTGCGAGAAGCCGATGGAGGTCAGTACCGAGAAGTGCCAGCAGATGATCGACGAGGTCAAGAAAGCAGGCCGTCAGCTCGCAATCGGTTACCGCTGTCGGTTCGAGCCGCACCACCTCGCGATGCTCCGCGTGGCAAAGGAGAAGGAGTCGGGTGACGTGCGGCTGATCGAAGCGGCGTACGGCTTCGCGATCGGCGATCCGACGCAGTGGCGGCTCAACCGCGCGCTCGCTGGCGGCGGGCCACTCATGGACGTCGGCATCTACGCGGTCCAGTTCGCGGAGATGCTCGCCGAACAGTATCCGGTCGCCGTAACGGGCATGACGCCGATCAAGAGCGATCCGGTCAAGTTCAAGGACGTCGAGGAGTCGATGACCTTCGAGCTCAAGTTTGCGAACGGGATCTCGGCGTCGTGCACGACGACATACAAGGTGAACGGATTGGATCGCGCGACGGCGTACGCGGAGCGGGGCTCGTTCGGCCTCACGCCCGCATTCGACTACTACGGTATCAAAGGCTGGCGGAGCGATGGGAAGCCGCTCGACGCCCCTCAGGTCGACCAGTTCGCGACGGAGATGGACAACTTCGCCGAGTGCATCATCAACAACCGCCCGACGAGCGTCGCCGGCGAGATGGGGCTGCGCGACGTGCGCACGATGATGGCCCTCTACGAGTCCGCGCGAACGGGACGGACCGTGGCGCTCGCGTGAGCACCGCCTGAGGTGCTGGCCGTACCGGAGACCGCTTGATGGAGAGAACGCTCGAGCGAGTCCTTCGTGCGGCGAACAGGCACTTCTCCGATGCGTTGAATACCGTAACAGCGACCGATAACTTGCGTCGCCACTCTCGTCACACCCCGTGCTTCGCTCAGCCCCCGCGACCTTGCGCGCATCCAAGCATGACTGGCTCAAGGGAGCGGTCATCGTCCTGATCGTCGTCGCTGCCTACCTCCCCGCCCTCTACAGTGGGTACATCTGGGACGACGACGTCTATGTGACGAACAATCCGGCGCTCAGGAACATCGAGGGCCTCTGGGCGAGCTGGACGCACCTCGGTGCGAACGTCCAGTACTACCCACTCGTCTTCACGAGCTTCTGGCTCGAGTACCACCTCTGGCAGCTCAGCCCGTTCGGGTATCACCTCGTCAATGTCGTGCTCCACCTGCTCAACGCCCTCCTCGTCTGGTTCATTCTCCGCCGACTCGAGGTGCGTGGGGCGTGGCTGGCCGCCGCGGTGTTCGCGATCCATCCGGTACACGTCGAATCGGTCGCGTGGATCACGGAGCGCAAGAATGTCCTCTCCGGCTTCTTCTATCTCGGCGCCGTGGCGGCGTACCTGCGGTTTGCGGATTCCTGGAGTGACGACGCGTCGCGAAACGACGGCGGGCGGTCCGGCCGCGCGTGGCGCGCCTACGTCCTCGCGTTCCTCCTGTTCGCCTTCGCGCTGCTGAGCAAGACCGTCACCGTGACGCTGCCGGTGATTCTGCTCGTCCTGGCGTGGTGGAAGCGAGGCACACTGGAGAAGCGAGACGTGCTGCCACTCGTCCCCTTCCTTCTCATTGGGGCCGTGATGGCGTCGGTGACGCCCTACCTCGAACGTGTGCAGGTAGGTGCGAGCGGCAGCGAATGGAACCTCACGCTAGTCGATCGCGTGCTCATCGCCGGGCGAGCCATCTGGTTCTACCTCTGGAAGCTCTTCCTGCCCGTCCACCTCGTCTTCAGCTACCCCCGCTGGTCCGTCGACCCCAGTCGTTGGTGGCAGTACCTGTTCCCCATCTCTGCCCTGGGGACGATGATCGTGCTGTATCTGAAGCGGTCCCGCATTGGACGGGGGCCGCTCGCCGCCGCTCTCTTCTTCGTCATCACGCTCGCGCCGGCGCTCGGTTTCTTCGACATCTACCCGATGCGCTACTCGTACGTAGCGGACCATTTCCAGTATCTCGCGAGCCTGGGCCCGATCGTCCTGGCGTCGGCTCTGCTGTCGAAGGCAACCGACCGACTCACCCGTGATCAGACGGGTCCTGCCGCGGACACGCGCCTGGCGACGCGCAGCCTGGCGTCGTTGCTGCTCGTGACCCTCGCCGCCCTGACGTGGCGACAGAGTCGCATCTACCGGAACGAGCTGACGCTCTGGTCGGACACCATCCGCAAGAATCCCGATTCGTGGATGGCGTACAACAACCTCGGTCTGTTCCTCTACCGACAGGGCGACCTGGGGCGTGCGCTGCCGCTGTTTCAGCAATCCGTAAAGATCAACCCGGATAATCCTGAATCCCACTACAATCTGGCCGTGGTGCTTCGGGCCATCGGTATGGAGGCCGACGCACAGTCCCACTTCCGCATCGCCGACCGCCTCCGTCCGGGCACGGGTCGCCGGAACACACCGCCTTCTGCGCTGTTGCCTTGAACGGGCTCGCAACATCGCGAGCCCGTCGACAGCTGCGGTGCCTCCCGGTATGCACTAAGGCGCCGCGCGACACCGCAAGAGGTACGCGGTCCGAGTTAGTCTTCAGAATGACACTGGCGCCTAGCGTCGCGCTGTATGGCGAACGTTACTGCTCTTGCGGTCAAAGCTACTTTCCGACGAGCGCGATCAACCCCTTCGGAAACCCGCTCCGCCAAGCGAGATCGTCGTGGCCGCCGGCGTACTCGTCGTACGTGAGGCGATAGCCCTTCGCCTTCAGCACGTCGCGCAGATGGCGGTTCGACGTCAGGAGATCGACGCCACCCTCGTCCAGTCGCCCCTGCTCGTAGATCCCCGCCGCGAGGTAGTACGCGATGTCGCGCTTCGGCGAGGCCTCGAGGTCGCGCTTCATGCGCTCGGGCGTCTGCTCCCCCGGCACGGGGAACATGAACGCGCCCGACTGCGACAGCACGTTGCCGAAGAGCTCCGGATGTCTGTTCGCGACGAACGCCGCCGCGAGGCCGCCCATGCTCGAGCCGGCGATCACATTGTGCGCCGGTGACGACGCGATCGCGTACTTCGTGCGCACCCAGGGCACGAGCTCCGCCGCGAGGAACTCGGCGAAGTGCTCGTTCTGGTTCAGCTCCGTGTTCCGCTGCTCGTCCGGACTGGCGACGAAGACGGCCACCATCGGCGCGATGCGCTTCGCGGCGATCAGGTTGTCCAGCATCGTCGGTACGGGGATGCTCGACACGTACTCGCCGCCGTCGAAGACGAGCAACAGCGGGAGTCCACCAGCCTTCGCGAGCGTGTCGTAGTCCGGCGGCGTGTAGACCCACACGTCGCGCCTGTTGCCGAGCAGCGTGCTGGCGATCGTCGTCTGGTCGACGTGACCTCTCGCGACGCCGACACGCACGTCGCTCCACTCGTCGCGCCGAGCGCGCGGTCCTTCGGCCACGGATTGCTCGCGCCCGAAGCCAGAGGCGTGCACGCGCTTGTTGAACGGATCCTTGCGGAAGGTGGCGCTGCGCTCGCCCCAGTCGCTCACCTGGTCGAAGGAAACGAGGTTGTCGTTGGGGGAGAGCTCATAGGAGAAGCGCGAGTCGGCGCGTCCGACGTAGCTGCGATACCAGACGTCGGTGCCGCCGATGCGCGTGAGCAGCGCCTGCGCCGGCTCGATGCTGGCGATGGCCGTGTTGACGAGCGCGACGTGCTTCGTCGTCGAGTCGCCATGCCAGAGGAAGGTGAAGAGGACGTCGGCGGTGTCGCCGGGGATGGGCTCGACGAGCGGCGTGCCGACACGCTGCACAGTCGACCAGAACTCCGCCTCCGCGGCGCGCGCGTCCTTCTGCGCCGACTTCCGCAGCGCGGAGATGGTCGGGCTGTCGAACACGAGCTCCGACTCGGTCGTGCGAGCCCCGATCGACGCGGCGAAGGGGAGCGCGGCGGCAAGGATGAGTGCGTAGGCGACGATGACGCCGACGACACCGTCGCTTCGTGTGCGTGGCGCGCGGTCACGCGTTTCGTAGGAGCTGGACATGTCAACCGCTGAAGGACTGTCGAAGAGCGCAGACGGACGACGTTCGTCCACACGCTATCGCGTCCTGGCGCAGACGGATTGCACGATCGTGCCGTTCACTCCGTGCAACGCGCTCGCGGCGGAGCCGCCGGCGATGACGGGGTCATCACTGGAGGTCCGCCGCGCGCTACGTGGCCTTCACCGCGGTCAGGGTGCGACGAGCGTTCCCCGCAGGAAGACGATGGTGTTTCCCCCACCGACGGCCAGGCCGTCGGTCCCCCAGCGCACGATCGTGTTCCCTGCGATGGCGGGGTCAGTGAAGCTGCCGATCCGCGTGTAGGTCGTGGAGCTGTAGGTGTGAATCGTCGGACTGCTGAGGATGTGCGCGCGACCGTTTGCGACATCCGGACGGACCGCATTGCCCGACACGGGGATGGTTCCGAGGAGGCTCATCGCGACCTCATCGATCACTGCCCCGTCGGTGCCGAACACCAGACCACCGTCGTACTCGATGTCACGATAGGCTTGCAGCAACCCGGTCGTGCTCGAATCCTCCTTGATGCCGGTCGGCGTCACGAGCATGCGGTGGAAGTACGAGTAGCCCTGGTCGTTGAAGCCGTAGATCGTCGACGCGGTCGGCCCGCGCACGATGCGCGTCGCTCCGAACATGTCGGTCATATCCGTGCGCGGCACGCTGTCGTCGTAGATCGCGACGCCCTCGTAGGCCGGAGAGCTGTTGGGGATCTTGAGCGAAACGACGACGCTGCGCGGGAGTCCTGGCAGGACCAGCAGATCGCCGCCGTAGAGCGGGGGGTTGCCGCTCCTGGAGCTCGTGGGCAGCGCGAACTCGATGTCCTTGGTGAAGGTCTGAAGATCGACGCGCACGATCTTGGACGCGCCGAGCAGGCCGACGTACAGGAACTGGCCATCCTCGCTCATCGCCATCGCGCCCGGATTCAACCCGACGGGAAGCGAGGCGATGATCGTCGCCGTCGCCGGGTCGATCTTGGCGATGGAATTCGCGTTCGCTCCGCCGCTGTTGGTCACCGAGGCATACAACACACCGCGGATCGAATCACGCATGAGCGCAATGTTGGGGAGCGTCAGCGTTGCGGTGATGGCGAGCGGTGGTGCCTGCACCGTCAGCGACTTGGCCGCCGAGGCGCCGCCACCGGGTGTCGGGTTCACGACGACGATCGATGCTGTCCCCGGCACCGGGACGTCGCTCGCCGGGATGGCCGCGGTGAGAGACGTCGCGCTGACGTACGTCGTCGGCCGATCGACGCCATTCCAGCGGATCACCGACGTCGGATAGAAGCCGGTCCCGGTGACGGTGAGCGTGAACGCGCTCAGTGCCATCGCGGGCGTGGGGGCGACGGACGTGATCGTCGGGACAGGGAAACCGATCGGCACGTCGAGTTGCCCAGACGTACCGCCGCCGGGCGCCGGATTGACGACCGTCAGCGCACCAGTCGCCGGACTCGCGAGGTCGGCCGCCGTCAGGTCCACCGTCAGGGTAGCGTCGTTGACGTAATGCGTCGTCCGGTCGGCGCCATTCCACTGGGCATGCGAGGAAGCGACGAAGCGCGAGCCGTTGAGCGTGACCGTGGTGGCCGCGCCCGCAGTCAGCTGCGCGGGCGTTACCGAGATCAGCGTGGGCGTTGGATTGCTCGCCGATTGCTTCGGAGCGCTCGCATCGCCCCCGCCGCACGCGGCGAGCAAGATGAGCAGGATCGTCGATCGCCGAGGGAGGGACACCCTCGCGCCGCTGGTGTGCCGTGCTGCGCGCATCTGTGTTTGGTTGGCCGGCGACGGAGACGCGCCGGCAGTGGCGGGTCGCGCAGCCGCGTCGCTGCGCGAGGTCGACCAAACTAAGAAACATCTGACGACCTCGCTACGACTTCTTTCTGGCGCCCGCGGGCGACGTCGCAATTCGCGACTCGATCCTATCGCGTGGAGCTTCACAGGCAGAGTGGCGCCGCGTCGCGGCGTATCGACTCCGGCGGTTCGTCGATGCATACGATCAGCCCCCGGCTGTGCACCGGGGGCTGATCGACGACGCGAAGCGGCGGCTGGGAGTGCCTACCGCGTCACCATCACGATGTTGCCCTGCTTGTCCTGCGTATAGAACCTGGTGAAGTCCATCACGAGCTCGCACACCGGCTGCCCCGCGTTCTGCGCGGGCATCCAGCGCGCATCGGGCAGGTTGCTCTTCACGGCGTACTCGAACTCGGGATTCGAGGCGAAGAGCGTCACCCACGAATCCTTGCGCGCGAGACCGGTGGGCTCGACGATGAAGCGGGCGAGCACGCTGCCGCCGACGCCCTTCGTGAAGAGCTCCTCCGGGTACTTCATCCCGTAGGCCAGGCGCATCGCGCGACGGCTCTGCCAGCCGCTGTACGACTCGTCGGCGCGGAGCAGGTCGTCGATCGCCTGGATCTTCTCCTTGCTCTCGCGCGTCGTCGCCGCGCCCTGCTGTCGCACGGACGACGTGTCCGCGACGAGCATGTTGGCGAAGGTGAGCGGATAGACCCGTTGCCGCGACACCCCTTCCGCGAGCGTGTCCACCGGTCCGACGAGCGGCTCCCACCGGTAGATGACGAACTGCACG
>Ga0207679_10002834_pt1 | contig 10755 bp, 3 predicted proteins | sample KBSC73metaG_FD_184320 | JGI IMG/M metagenome (GOLD analysis project Ga0207679, IMG submission 184320) | Corn rhizosphere microbial communities from Kellogg Biological Station, Michigan, USA - KBS C7-3 metaG (SPAdes) (version 2) | ecosystem: Host-associated > Plants > Roots > Rhizosphere > Soil ...
CGCGCGGACGACCGCCGCGTTAGGGTGGCGGACGATCCAGGAGTCGATCTGATCGTCCTCGGGCAACAGCGCTACCGCGCCGGCGGCGACTCCGAGCGCTGCAATCCAGTCACGTTGCTCGGCGTGGAACGGCGAGGTCCAGATGTGCAGCACGTCGCTGAGCGAGTTCCCGAAGTCCTGCCCGGTGGTCTTGAGGGTGACCTGGGCCGAGGCGCTGGCGGCGAGGGTGAAGCTGAGGACGAAGGCTTTGACAATGATCTTAGTTGGTTGCATTTGGTGAGTCTCCGAATCCATGGCGCTAGGAGCGGCCCCGGCAGCCCTCGGAGGCTCTAAAGGCAAGACGCACGCCCAACGCGGCGCCCGCCGGAAGAGCGCTGCGGCAGAGTCGACCTTCCTACTCCTACTCACTCGAGGTCCTGTGATTCGATTGGTCCGGAGAAGCCTCAGGGTTCTCGTTAGCACTCTGGCTGTGCCCGCCGTCGCCGCCTACAGTGCGGCCCAGGCCCCGGCGGGCGCCGCGCCCACGACGGTCATTCGCGCGGCTCGCATGGTCGATCCGAAGAGCGGAAACGTCATGCAGAACCCGGTCGTAGTCGTGCAGGGCGGCCGCATTACGAGTGTTGGCGCCAACGCAGCCATTCCGGCCGGCGCGAAGGTCATCGACCTCGGCAGCCTCACGCTGCTTCCGGGCCTCATCGACGCACACACGCATCTGCTCCAGAACTATCGCGGCGAGCTTGGCGGCGATGATCCGAACATGATCCTCACCGTCACGACGATGAGCACCGCGAAGCGCGCGCTGCTCGGGGCGAAGATGGGCCGCGAGGATCTCGAAGCGGGCATCACGACCGTTCGTGACCTCGGAAACTCCGGGTTCGGTGGCGATGTCGCGCTGCGCGACGCCATCAACGCCGGATGGGTCGTGGGACCGCGCATTCGGGCGGCGACGCGCGCACTCGCCGCCGCTGGCGGACAGTTCGGCACGGTCCAGCCGGAGACGCAGAAGATCATCGAGCAGGAATACGCCGTCGTGAGCACTCCCGACGAGGCGCGACGAGCCGTTAGGCAGGCTTTCTACGATGGCGCCGATCTGATCAAGGTCATCGTGAACACCGGTCCGCGCGTGGTGTCACTCGATGAGATGAAGGCCATCGTGGAGGAAGCGCATCGGGTTGGCCGCACGGTTGCCGCACACGCGATCGGCGATACGGCGACGCGCATTGCCGCGGAGGCTGGCGTGACGTCGATCGAGCATGCATACACGGTTCCGGACGAGGTGCTGCGCATGATGGCGCAGAAGGGGATCTACCTCGTGCCGACGGACTACCCTGCCGAGTTCTACGTCGACGCGTTCGCGAGCTCTTCGCTCACGCCGGAGCAGAAACGCCAGCAGCTGGAGGGTGCAAAAGGGTTCGCTCAGTCGAGCGCGGCGCGTCTCATGCGCGCGGTGCGTGCGGGCGTGAAGGTGGCGTTCGGGTCGGACGAGTACTACGACACGCCGGGCCGCACGCGCGGACAGGCAAGTCTGCTGACGCTCCAAGCGTATCAGGAGGCGGGGATGGCACCGCTGGAAGTGCTCCGCGCGGCAACGGTGAACTCGGCAACGCTGCTCGGATGGGGCGACCGCATCGGGTCGATCGAGGCGGGCAAGCTCGCCGACATCATCGCGGTCGATGGCGATCCGTTGAAGGACGTCAAAGACCTCCAGCACGTTCGATTCGTGATGAAGGGCGGGGAGATCATCAAAGGGGCGGTCGCCAAGGAGTAAACTGGGGCCCAGTCCCTAGTCCCCAGTCCCTGTTTTCCCTGCACGAAGCGTCTTACCCGCCGCAGCCTTCGTTCGCTCTCCATCGCGCAGAACGAGTTGCCCATTCACGACCACTGCGCGAATTCCCTCCGGGTACTGGAACGGCTCCTCGTACGTTGCCTTGTCGATCACGGTTGCCGGGTCGAACACGACCAGGTCCGCCGCGAGCTTCAGGGCGATTCGCCCGCGATCAGTGAGCCTCAGGCGCGCGGCGGGCATGGCGGTCATCTTTCGCACCGCTTGCTCGAGCGTGAGCGCCTTACGCGCACGGACGTAGCGACCGAGCACGCGAGGGAACGTGCCGAGTCCGCGCGGGTGTGGACTGCCGCGGCGCGATGGGCCGTCGATCGCAAAGGCGCCGCCATCGCTGCAGACCATGCCTAACGGGTGGGCGAGAATGCGGTCGAGGTTCTCTTCGCTCATCGCGAAACCGACCATGCCGGTGCTGGCGTTGCTCGAGCGAAGCAGCGAGACGGTCGCGTCGTACGGATCCACCCCCTTCGCCTTCGCGTACGCGCCGAGGCGTTTGCCGGCAGCCGACGAATCGGCGCCGCGGCCCGCGCTCGAGATGAGCACGTTGTCCCAGCCGCCGATGAGATCGACCTTGGCGAGCGCCTCGCGCTTGATGCGATCGCCGGTCGACGGATCGTCGAGCCGGCGGAGGAACGCCGCGGTGCCGCCATCGCGGCTCCAGACCGGAAACAGATTCGTTAGGCCGGTCTGGTACGCGATGTACGGGTAGCGGTCGAAGGTGATGTCCATGCCGCCTCGGCGCGCCTCGTCGATGCGGCGGAAGACCTCGTCCAGCTTGCCCCAGTTTCGCGGCCCCTGAGTCTTGAGGTGCGAGATCTGGAGCGGACACTTCGCCTGACGTGCGACGTCGATGGATTCGTCGATCGCATCGAGCAGCCGGTCGTCCTCGTTCCGCATGTGCGTCGCGTAGGGCAGCTTCGCGGCGGCCAGCGGTGCGCATAACGCGGCGAGCTCGGCTCGTGACGCAAACGCACCGGGCGTGTACTCGAGGCCGGACGACGCACCGCACGCTCCGGTCGTGACGGCATCCCGAACCATCTGCGTCATGCGTTGCAGCTCGTCCGGCGTCGCGGGCCGATCGTCGTTGCCTACCACCATCCCGCGAATAGTGCCGAGTCCGATCATCGAAGCAACGTTCACTGAGCTCGGGAGAGCGTCGATGGCGCTCGCCAAAGCCGTGAACGACGCGTAGCCTGCCTCGTCGTCCTCCGATCGGCGAGACGGGAAACGCGAGCTCCCGTCCTGACCGACGACGATCGTGGTTACCCCCTGTCGTATGACCGACTCGGACCGCGGGTCGGAGAACAGCGAGCCGTCGCCATGGGAGTGGATGTCAATGAACCCCGGCGCCACGGCGACGCCGCGCGCGTCGAGCTCGACCGCGCCCTTGTCGGTCACGCGCCGAGAGACTGCTGCAATGCGACCGCCGCGAACCGCGACGTCCATCTGGACGGGAGGAGCGCCCGTGCCATCGATGACGTTGCCACCGCGGATCACGAGGTCATAGCCGGCACGACGCGGGAGTATGATCGACGGCGCGCCGACCATGGCGACGACGGCTCCGGCAGCGTCGGTCAGAAAATCACGACGGGTGGTCACAGGTAACGGTCTACTGGTAACGGGTTACTCAGACAGGTAATTGGTTACTGGGATTGGTTACAGGTAATCAGCACCCCCGGGATGCTCATCTCGCAAGCGAGGCATCCCGAGGTTTCAATAACCAATAACCAGCTCCATTAACCTGTCACCTGTTCTGTTGCGCCTCTCAGTCTCGCATGGCAAGTAGCGGGTCTACTTTGGCTGCCCGCCGAGCCGGAACGAAGGACGCGATCGCGGCGATCGCCGTGAGCAGGGCCGCGACACCGACGAACGTCAGCGGATCCGTTGCACTCACGCCGAACAACAGCTTGCTCAGAAGTCGCGTGATCCAGTACGCGCCCGCGCCGCCAACGAGCACACCGGCAATCGCGAGTCCCACGCCTTGCTGCAGCACGAGCCCCGACACCTGACGACCGGTCGCGCCCAGCGCGATCCGAATCCCGAGCTCGCGAGTTCGCAGGCTCACCGCATACGAGATAACGCCGTAGATCCCGACCGCCGCGAGGATCAGCGCGATCGAGGCGAAGAGACCGAGGATCGTCGTGTAGAAGCGCGGCCGTGACACTGACTCCGCCACAAGCTCCTTGAGCTGGCGCAGGTCGCTCAACGGCAGGTCCCGATCGAGCTCACGCACCTGCGCGCGAACGGCTGCCATGACCGTCGACGGATCCGCGGTCGACCGCACGACGACCGAGAAGTTCGAGAACGTCGGCTGCATGTACGATGCGTACGTCTCCGGAAAGACCTCCTGGTTCAGCCCGCGCCGCTTTACGTTCGCCACGACGCCGACGATCTCGCCACCGAGCGTCATGTTGCCACCGGTCTTGGCGGTGTCCTGTTCCCAACCGAGCGCGATGTGCTTGCCGATCGGGTTCTCGTTAGGGAAGTAGCGCTTGACGAACTCCTGATTCACGATCGACACGACCGGCGCGCCGCTGCCATCGTGATCGGTGAAGTCACGCCCGGCGACCAGCGGAATGCCCATCGTCGTGAAATAGCCGGGCGTCACCATGGCGACGTCGGTGGACTTGCGCTCGGCTGGCGTTTCCTTAGGCGTGCCCACGACGTGGGCAGAAGTCCGTATCATGAGGTTGCCGAGCGGCAGCCCGGTGACGACCGCGGCGCCCTGCGCTCCAGGCACGCGGTTCATGCGCTGGACAAGGTTGGTCACGAGCTCGCGAAGCTGCGCGTACTGCCCGTACTTCGTATCGGGCGCTGCGATCGCAAACGTCACCACGCGCTCGGCACGGAACCCGGGATCGACCGAGATCAGCTTGCTGAAGCTGCGGATGAGAAGCCCGGCGCCTACGAGCAGCACGACGGCAAGGGCCATCTCTGCCATGACGAGCGTGTTGCGGGCTCGCCGGCTCGCGACGCCGCCACTCGACCCGCGCATGCCTTCCTTGAGCATGCCGCCCACGTTCGCTCGTGCCGCGTGAAGCGCAGGGAACAATCCGAAGAGCACGCCGGTGAGAGCCGTCACCCCGGCCGTGAACAGGAGCACTGAGCCGTTGACGCTCACCTCGTTGATCCGCGGTAGTCCGTTGGGCGCCATCGCCAGCAACAGGTCCACGCCCCACAGGGCGAGCAGCGTCCCGAACACGCCGCCAATCAACGCGAGCAGCACGCTCTCGATCACGAGCTGCCGAACGAGCCGCCACGCGCCGGCGCCAAGTGCCGTGCGCACGGCCATCTCGGATTCACGGGACGCGGCCCGCACGAGCAGCAGGTTCGCGACGTTGGCGCACGCGATGAGCAGGACGAACGCCACCGCGCCCAACATGACAAAGAGCGCCGGACGCACATCGCCGACCAGGTATTCCTGCATCCGGAAGACTGCGCCGCCCATATTCGTGTTCGACTCGGGATACTGCTGCTCCAGCCGGCGGGTGATGGTGGCCAGCTCGGCCGAGGCCTGAGCGACTGTCACGTTAGGCGCGAGACGGGCCATCATTCCCATCCAGTGCGACCCGCGGTTCTCGGGATTGATGTCGTCCGGTGAGAGGACCATCGGAATCCAGAGGTCGGGGCGATCGGGAAAGCTGAACCCGGCCGGCGCGACGCCGATTACCGTGAAGGTGTTCCCGTCGAGCGCGATCGTCTTGCCGACGATGCGACGGTCGGCGCCGAAGCGCCGCTTCCACAGCCCGTCGCTGAGTACCACCGTGCGCGCGGCCGACTGGGTATCCTCGTTCGGCGCGAAGCCGCGACCGATCGTTGGCGTAACCCCGAGTAGCGTCCAGAAGGGCGCACCGACGCGCGCTGCCTGCACGCGCTCGGGCTCCGAGCCACCCGTCAGGTTCATTGCCTGGTTGTCGAGCGCGGCCATCGACGAATACGACTTCGATTGCGCGCGGATGTCGACGAAGTCCGGGATCGAGGACGACTGGCGATTGCCATCGCGCATGTTCGTCACGCGGACGACTCGCTCGGGGTCGCGGAATGGGAGCGGCTTGAGGAGCACGCCGTCGATGACGCTGAAGATCGCCGTGGTCGCGCCAATCGCGAGCGCGAGAGTGAACGCGGCGATCGTGGTAAACCCGGGCGTGCGCGAAAGCTTCCGCACGGCGTAGCGAATATCTTGAAGCACGGTGCTATGACCTGGATGAGGCCGGAGAAAAGGATGGAGCGTCAGCGAATGTTGCCCCAGCCCGAACGAAAGCTTCGTGCCGTCGGCGTACGTGGCCATCTCTTTGCGTCGCAAGCGCTTGTCTCGTTGCTTCGCGTGAGGTCGAGCAGGCCGCTGTGCGGTCGTGGGACAAATCGTCCCGAAGGCGAACGGTCGACTGACTCGACCGTGAGCACTGGAATGGGCGACTGACGATGGCAAGATCGCGATCGGGAAAGCGTGGTGGTTCAGTCGACGCGGCTGCGAAAGCGGTACTCCGTGACTTCCATCCGATCGTCCGCACGTGGTTCACCGAAACGTTAGGTGCGCCCAGCGCACCGCAGCTGGGCGGCTGGCCGGCGATCGGCAGCGGCGAGAACGCGCTCATTCTCGCGCCCACCGGCACTGGCAAAACCCTCGCGGCCTTCCTGTGGGAGCTCAACGCGCTCATCACGGGCGGCCTCGAGGGTCCGCTCGCGAATGCGATCCACCTGCTCTACATCTCGCCGCTCAAGGCGCTCAACAACGACATCCAGCGGAACCTCGAGCGTCCGCTCGCAGAGCTGCGCGAGCGCTTCATCGCCAGCGGGACGAAGTTTCCCGAGATTCGCGTTGCCGTGAGAACGGGCGACACGCCGGCGTCGGCTCGCGCCCGCATGATGCGCACGACCCCGCACATTCTCATCACGACGCCGGAGTCACTGCACATCCTGCTGACCAGCCTGCGCGGACGCGGGATGTTCAGCGCCCTTCGCGCGGTGATCGTCGACGAAATTCACGCGGTGGCAGGAACGAAGCGCGGAGCCCATCTCGCGCTCACCCTCGAGCGCCTCGAGCATCTCGTCGGGCGACGGTTGCAGCGCATTGGATTGTCGGCAACGCAGCGCCCACTCGAGGAGATCTCGCGGTTCCTCGTCGGCGCACGAGAGTGCCGCATCGTGGACTGCGGACTCGTCAAGCGGACCGAGACCGCGATCGTGTCGCCAGTCCCGGACCTGAGTGATGTCTCGGGGACGGTGTGGACCTCGGTCGCGCCCCTCGTGCTCGAGCGGATCCGATCGGCACGAACGACGCTTGTCTTCGTGAACAATCGCGGCCAGGCAGAGCGCATGGCCGCCCGGATCAATACGCTCGCGGGCGAGCAGGTCGCCCTTCCGTACCACGGCTCCCTCGCGCGTGAGCGCCGGCTGCTGCTCGAGCAGCGGCTCAAGGCCGGTGACCTGCGCGCGCTCGTAAGCACGAGCTCCCTGGAGCTGGGGATCGACATCGGCTCGGTCGACCTCGTGATTCAGCTGCAGAGCCCGAAACGGGTGTCGAACGGGCTGCAGCGCGTGGGGCGTGCCGGCCATACGTTAGGTGCCGTGAGTCGCGGGGTATTCGTCCCCACGTTTCTCGACGACGCGGTCGAGCTCACCGCGATCGTCCAGGCGATGCGCGACGGCGATGTCGAGCCCACGCGTGTCGTGCATAACGCACTCGACGTCCTCGCGCAGGTCATCGTCGCGGCGGTCTCGGTGGATGAGTGGACGACGGCCGACCTGTTCGAGGTCGTCAGGAAGGCATACCCCTACCAGACGCTGACGCGACCCGCGTTCGACGAAGTACTCGGGATGTTGTCGGGGAAGTATCCGTCCGAGCTCGCGGCCGAGCTCGCGCAGCGCGTAACCTGGGACCGGACGACCGACCGCCTAACGGGTTCACGCGCCAGTCGGATGACGGCAGTGATCTCCGGCGGGACGATTCCCGACCGCGGACTCTACACGGTCAACCTTCCCGATCGGACGCGGCTCGGCGAGCTGGATGAAGAGTTCGTCCACGAGTCCCGCGTTGGCGACGTCTTTCAGCTCGGCTCGAGCACGTGGCGGATCTCGGCCATCGAGCATGACCGCGTGATCGTAGCGCCGGCGCCCGGCGCCCCCGCGCGGATGCCGTTCTGGCACGGTGAATACATGGCGCGCTCCTTTCACCTGAGCCATCGGGTTGGTGAGCTGCGGCGAACGGTTGCCGCCGTGGATCCCGAGGACGAGTCGGCGCTCGACGTAATCGCCGCTCGTTATGCGGCCGATCGCGCGACGATGCGCTCGCTGGTGCACTACGTCCGCGAGCAGCGCGCCGTGTGCGGCTCGGTGCCTGACGATCGTGAATTGGTGTTGGAGCATTTCCGGGACGAGGTCGGCGCCGTTCGCCTCGTGCTGCACGCTCCGTTCGGCGGTCGCGTGAACGCGCCGTGGGGGATGGCGCTCGCGCAGCGAGCGCGGGAGGCGGTCGGTTCCCAGGAGGTACAAATTCAAACCACCGACGACGGAATCATGCTCCGACTCCCCAACCTCGGCGGTCCTATTCCGGTCGAGGCCGTCCTCGGGCTCGAGCCAGCGGAGGCGGAGCGGCGCATCATCGACGAGATCGGGAGCACGTCATTGTTCGGGGCGCGATTCCGGATGAACGCTGCTCGGGCGCTGCTCCTCCCGCGCGGGAATCCGCAGCGCCGGATGCCGCTCTGGCTTCAGCGACTCAAATCGCTCGATCTGCTCCAGACCGTCCAGAGCTATCCGTCGTTCCCGATCCTCGTCGAGACCTATCGCGACGTTCTGCAGGACGCGTTCGACATGTCGGCGCTCGCGTCTGTCCTGACCGACCTGCGGAGCGGCGCAATCCGCGTTCGCGTCGTCGAACTGGAGCGTCCGTCGCCGTTCGCCGCGTCGCTGCAGTTCGGGTTCGTGATGGATTGGCTGTACGTCGATGACACCCCTCGCGCCGAGCAGCGAGCCGCATACCTCTCGCTCGACCGGGCGCTGCTCGACGAGGTCATGGGGAGCGAAGGCGCCGATCCAGAAACGACCGAAGCGATTGCGGAGGTTCTCGAAATTCGGCGGGGAACCGCGCTGAACCGGCGCGCACGCAACGCGGACGAGCTCGCGGTGCTGATCGACCGTGCCGGCGACGTCACGCTCGAGGAAGCGGGTGACCGCGTGGCGGAGCCTGCACGGTGGACGCGAGGTGACCCGCTCCGCGGTCTCCTGGCGGACGGCCGCGTCATCCAGCTCGACCTACCCACCGCCAATGGCGCATCGCCACGCTTGATCCTGACCGAGACGTTCGCTCGTTATGCGGCCGCGTTTGGCGCGGACGCCGGCAGCGTGGTCCGAGCGGGCCCGGAGCTCACTCCGAGGCCGGTCGACGATGTCGTACCGGCGTCGCTTCGCGAGCCATCGTTGAGTCGCGGAGCCGCTCGGCGCGAGATCCTCGCGCGCTGGCTCAGCATCTCGGGCCCCGTTTCGATCGACGAGATTCGCGCCCGCTACGACCTGAGCGAGGCGTGGATCGCGAAGCGGTTGGACGAGTGGCAGCGCGATGGAAAGCTCGTGCGGGGCTTCTACGGGCAGGACCGCACGGTCGCGCGATGGTGCTCGCGGCGAGTGCTCGAGCACGCGCGACGTCGCGCGCTCGCGAAGGCGCGACAGCAAATCACGGCGGTGGGCCTGCCGGACCTCGTAGCGTTCCTGCAGCGGTGGCAGCATCTCGATCCCCGCGACCGCCTGGGCGGAACGGAAGGAGTATCGACTGCCGTTCGGCAGCTGGCTGGCCTCGTGCGACCGGCGGTCGCCTGGGAGCGCGACTATCTGCCAGCTCGCGTTAGGCCATACGACGCCGCTGCGCTTGGTGCACTGACGCAATCGGGCGCCGTCGTCTGGGTGGGTGACGGTGGGTCGGCGGACCGCAGCGACGCCCGCGCCCTGACGGGGCTGCGGTTCGTCGAACGGGGCACGGCGGCGCTGTGGCTGGCGCCGGATGCGACGGAAGCCAGCCCTGCGACGCGCGTGCCATTGAGCGAGGCCGCCGAGAAGGTGCTCGATGCCCTTCGCAGCTACGGAGCGTCGTTCATCGTCGACATGCAGATCGCTACCAGCCTCACGATGCTCGCCCTTCGCGATGCGCTGCGCGAGCTCGCCGCGGCGGGTCTCGTCACCAACGACAGCACTGAAGCGTTGCGCGAGGTGATTCGCTTTCGGCCGTTGCTTCCCGGGAATCGACGGGATGATCCCGACCCGACGCGCTGGTTGCCGGCGGATTTCTCTCCATCGCCCGGGCGTCCTGTCGTGCAGCGTCGTCCCAATCTCCGTCGGCTACCGAAGTGGCGCCGCCCTGACCTGCCGGGCGGACGCGATGGCTGGGTGGGCCGATGGTCACTCGTTAGGACGCCGGGCATCCTCGGTCCCGCCAGAGACGATGAGGCGCGCGCCGAGGCGATCGCTCGCCAATGGCTCGAGCGCTACGGCATCGTGACGCGTGACTGGTGGCGGCGCGAACGACCCGCGGTCCCGTGGCGCGCGATCTATCGCGAGCTGCGTCGCCTGGAAATGCGTGGCGAAGTCCGACGCGGATACTTCGTGCGCGGGTTGGCTGGCGCGCAGTTCGCGACTGCCAGCGCCGTGGATGCGTTGCGGGAGGCTGCCAATGACGTGAACGCGACGGCGATCACGATGTCCACGAGCGATCCCGCGAACGCATACGCATTGCCGCTCGAGGTTGGGGACGAAGACCGACCGGTGCTGGCTCGCCCGCGCGGGCGCGGGGCGTTGCTGGTGACGCGGCGTGGGCGCGTCATGATAGCAGCTGAAGGGCGGGGAAGACGCGTGAATGTCGCGCCGGACGCAAGCGACGAGGACGTCCGCCTCGCTGTGGAATCGCTGGCGTCGCACATGCAGCT